>Ga0307373_10000070_pt1 | contig 163121 bp, 129 predicted proteins | sample OX2MG_FD_202534 | JGI IMG/M metagenome (GOLD analysis project Ga0307373, IMG submission 202534) | Soil microbial communities from Risofladan, Vaasa, Finland - OX-2 | ecosystem: Environmental > Terrestrial > Soil > Coastal area > Acid sulfate soil | place: Finland: Risofladan, Vaasa...
GCGCTGACCGTGGTGAGTCGCGAACAGGACGATGAAGTCCGCGAGCAGGTCGGACAGCGAATGGATCCCATCTGCGACCAGGCCCTGCGATTTCGCCAACACGCCGATCGTGACCTGCCCGGCCGCGAGCCCCGTGTTCACTGCCACGCTGACCCAGGTGCTGCGCCAGGCCGCCCGCGCACGCACCGTCGCCAGTTGCGCGGAGTCCGCGGATTCGTCGGTGAAGTACGCCTGCATCATACCTCCGTCAATTTAGCGCGATTTCGTGCCGTTGACATGACCGGCATGGGCCGTCGCCGGCGTCCCGGGATGCGGGGTTCCGGGGCTGCGCTGGTTGCAACCCACATGTCCCCGGGAGCGCCGAACTAGGCAGTGTGGGGCGGGGGCGCGGCCGATCCACATGGACCTCGGGCCGCGACCGCTACCTCAGGTCGAACACCAGCACTTCCGCGTTGCGTCCGCCGCCGAGTTCGAGAGTCGTCGTCTCGGTAAGCTTGAGCGCATCGCCGGCTTCGAGCCTGACGCCGTTCGCCTCGAGTGCACCGCGCGCGACGTGCGCGTAGATGCGCCGGTCGGGTGCGACCTCGAGCCGGTGGTGTTCGATGCCGTCGAGGAGACCTGCATACACACGCGCGTCCTGGTGGATCAGCACCGAGCCCTCGGCGCGGTCCGGCGAGGCGATCAGGCGCAGGCGGCCGCGCTTTTCCACCGCGCTGAATGCACGCTCCTCGTAGCCGGGCGCCAGGTCGGCGACGTCCGGCTGGATCCAAATTTGCAGAAAGTGCACCGGTTCATGTTTCGAGGCATTGAACTCGCTGTGTTGCACCCCGCTACCTGCGCTCATGCGCTGCACGTCGCCGGGGCGGATCGTCGAGCCGTTGCCCATCGAATCCTCGTGCACGAGCGCGCCCTCGAGAACGTAACTGATGATCTCCATGTCGCGATGTCCGTGCGTGCCGAATCCGGCGCCCGCGGCGACGCGATCTTCATTGATCACGCGCAGCGCGCCGAACTCGACGTAACGCGGATCGTAATAATCGGCAAACGAGAAGCTGTGCCAGGAATCGAGCCAGCCGTGATTCGCGTGCCCGCGTGCGGAACTTCGCCGGATTTCGTGCATCGAACCCTCTCTTCGTGAATCGCCACTATAGGTGACTCGGCCACCGGAGGCCACCGATGCGCCGGACGATCCGCGACCGGACCATGGCGCACTCGACCTAAGGTTCGTCTTCGAAGGACGGCTCGGTGGTTTCTAAAGAGGGGCGGGCGCGGTCGGCTATACTGCCGCGATCATCGGGGGACCGTGATGGGACTAAAAGTCATCGGTGCGGGATTCGGCCGCACCGGCACTTGGTCGATGTTCGCCGCGCTCAATCAGCTTGGCTTTCCCTGCTACCACATGCAGGAAGTCTTGTTGAACAAGGCGAATGCATCGCATCTCGGCTTCTGGTACGAGGTGGCGAACTCGCCGCCCGGAACCCAGCACCCGTGGCAGGAGGTGTTCGCCAAATATATCGCGACGGTCGACAACCCCGGATGCTGCGTGTGGCGGGAACTGCTCGCGGCCTATCCCGACGCCAAGGTCATCGTGACGCTGCACCCGAGGGGTGCCAAGGCCTGGTACGACAGTACGATCGACACGATCTATTTCACCGAGACGCTATGGCAATGGAAGATCCTCGAGTGGCTGACGCCATTCGGCCGGAAACTCGGCGCCATGTCGCGAAAACTCATCTGGCAGCGAAGCTTGCAGGGGACGATGGCCGATGAGACTCGCGCGATCGCGCGCTACCACGCGCACATCGAGGAGATCAAAGCGGCCGTGCCGCCGGAGAAACTGCTGATCTTCCAGGTGAGCGAGGGATGGGGGCCGCTGTGCAAATTCCTCGGTGTCCCGGAACCTGCGAACGGGTTCCCAAACCTCAACGATCGAGCGTCCATCAAGAAGTTGATCAAGGGCATCATACGGGGCGCCTACCTCACGCTCGGACTCGGCATCGTGGCGCTGGCGGCGCTCGGCTACGGCGTGTACCGGCTCATATGACGGTCGTGCCCGGCGGGAGCCGCGCGCTGCCGATCCCCAGCGTTGAGAGTTCTTAGTGTGCGGCTGCGCGCGTCAGTGCGAGTGGGGACGGCGGCTGAATGCCGCTCTCGTTACCGCACCCGGGCGCCGCGCCTGAATCGACGCTATCACGTCAAGGCTTCGCCTTCTTCGAAGGTTTCGACCTGCCGGACCCGTTGAGGGCGACCGCTTGGCGAACGAGCGCCTTGAAGGCGGACTCGTCAACATTTTCTCCTTCGTGGATGTCGATCGCGCGGCGCGTGTTTCCGTCGAGACTCGAGTTGAACAGATGCGTCGGATCCTTCAGCGACGCACCCCTGGCGAAGGTATGCTTCACGACATTCTTGTAGGATTCGCCGGTGCAGATGATGCCGTCGTGCGACCAAACCGGGGTGCCCATCCACTTCCACTCCTCGACGACGTCCGGGTCTGCTTCCCGGATGAGCTTGCGCATTCTGCCGAGGGTTTCCCCGCGCCAGTCCCCGAGTTCGGCGATTTTCTTCGAGATGAGCTCTGATGCCGACCGGCCCAGGTTCGCGCCCGACTGCTTCAGTTTCACATCCTAGGTCCAGATATATTTCATTAGCCCGGAACGAGTTCTTGTACTATACATTGGTAGACGAGGTATCTGATTGTCATGAGCGAGCGAAACACGACCCGAATGGCGGGAGTTCCGGAACTTGTCGTACTGCGTCTCGTGGCCGAACGGGAAATGTACGGCTATGCAATCGCGCGCCGGATCAAGCTGGTCAGCCGCGACGCATTGACCGTAGGCGAAGGCGTGCTGTACCCCGCGTTGCACGCACTCGAAGCACGCGGCCTGCTGCGCTCCCGATCGGCGCGCGCGGACGGGCGTACGCGGATCTACTACCAATTGACTCCGCGCGGTCGACGGCACCTCGCGCGCCTGACTGCCTCTTGGCGCCGCGTCAATCAAGCCGTGGAGCGCATCCTCACGGATGCTGGCCGTGGCTGAGGATCGTTTTTCAGTTCTCGAGGAAGCCCTTATTCGTCGAGGGGTAGCGGCGCGCTATGCCCGACGCGCGGCCCTCGAGATCGAAAGTCACTTCCGACAATGTGTCGAGGAAACTCTCGTTCGCGGCGGGACACGCCGCGAGGCCGAGGCCCACGCGCAGGAAATCCTGGGGTCCGATCAGGTCTTGATCGATCGGTTCGCCAATCAAGTTGAGCTGCAGGCATGGACGCACCGCTGGCCGCGATTCGGATTCATGCTCGCCCCATTGATGAGTTTTGCCGCATTGGCCGCTGCGGTAATGCTCGTCCTGTTGGGTGCGGCCCATCTGATGGCGGGTTATTTGCACCACGTACGGCTATCGATCATCGTTACGCGCCGCATTGACCTTGCTGCCGAGGTAATGTTCTTGTGGGCCTTGCCGCTTTTGATCGCGATCCCTTTCGCAGCGGTCGCGAACCGGCAGCGCATCGCATTGCGCTGGCCGGCCGCCGGTATTTTGCTCATGTGCGCGCTCGCCGCAATGATCAGCCTACATTTCGTCGTAACGGGCGGGCCGTCGCCCGGCTATGCGAGTGCCGGCATTGGGATTCGGCCGGGGAGTCCGTCGCCGCAAATCATGCGTGGCCTGAGCACGGCGGCACTCGTCCTTGGGCCCCTATGTTGGGCGCGGTTTCGCCGTCTCTCGAATGGTTCGGTACGCGACTGAAGCGACCGACGGCCGGCATGCTCACTCGGCAGGCGAGGCGAGAACGAACCGTCGCCGCCGCGATCGTGGTGATACTGCACGGGGCAGGGTGCTGGTGGCTCGTCACCGAGCCGCTACCACAGGCGGTATCACCCAAGGCACAGCAGTTCGATCTGATTTTGATTCCGCCTCGAAGTCCGCCGGCCGATGATACGACCGCGACGGCGAAGAGCGGTCCGCGCGCACCGCCGCAGATGACCGCCTCGAGCAAGATCACGCCAACGCCGCGACCGGCAGTTCCACGATTGCGAGCGCCATCGAAGCCCGCGAAGGCCCCGGTCGGCGCGTCAATCGACTGGGGACGAGAGCTTGAACGCGAGGCGCAGGTGAATGATTCCAAATCTCCGGGAACGCCGGAACGGGACTTCGGCATCCCGTATCGTCCGCCACCACGGGTACCGACGCCGCCCAAATTCGGATGGGACCACGCACGCACGCACCGCATCGAGAGTGTCCCAGGCGCGATGCTGATCCATCTCGGCGATCGATGCTTGATCGCGTTGACGCCGTTTCCGTTTCCATTCTGCAAATTGGGCAAAATCAAGGTCGAAGGCGATCTTTTTAAACATCTCCATGATGCGCCAGACCCGTTGGACCAAACATTGCCATGAAAGCCGATTGGCCGACGTCAATTGTGCGCATAATGTATATTATGTTAAATTATAGTGAGTCATCCGGACTTCAGTTTTTCTTCGGCATAGAGCGACAGCTCCACCATGCGCTCGAGGAGTTGATCCGCCGGTAGGCCCGCGAAATTCTTCAGCACGAGCTCCTTTACGTAGAGCCGCACGAGGTAGCGCAGCTGCAATGCCCGGTGGCGAGTTGCGAACACGAAATCCCGGTGACCGTTGTTGACGATGATCAGGTTGCGCGGCGCATCGTAGCGGCTGCGCCACAGCTCCCCCGCGGCGCGTTCGAACGTGTACCCGGGTAGGCCCTGGCCGTGGCTCAAACCGGGGGCCACGGGCGATTCGAGCTGATCGGTCACGGTGATCAAGGCCTGCGCGCGCGCGGTCACCTCGCGCTGGCTCACCGTGACGTTGATCGTCACGAGTCCCGGGGTCGTGGGGGCAATGAATTCGATCTCCTGATCGACAGTCGAGGAAAATTCCCCCGTGCCCTCGAGGACCTGCCAGCGGAATTGGAGGTCCTCGGTCACGCGCCGGCGCGAACGGTCGCGCGGCAATGCCCGCAGGCGACGGCGCTCGGCGAGCGGCACCGTGCTTGCGGCGGGCGAAATCACGACGCCGAACAAGGGCCCCGCAACGTCGAAGAACTGCCGCTGTTCGGGCACGGATGGCGCTGCGCGCACCCCGGCGGCCGCCTCCTCGAACGCGAGCGCCGCGGCTGCATCCGGCCCCGAATGGCGGCCGCTTCGATCCTCGCGCGCCCGCGCCTGGACGTCGAACCAGTCGTATTCCTCGGGCGGCAGCGCGAGCAACGCCTCGTGGAAGGCCCGTTGGATCGCCTTCAGGGACTGCTGGCTCGCCTGCTCCTCCTCGGCGCGCCGCTGCGCCTCGATCAGGCCTTGCAGATGTGTCTCGAGCGGCGCGAGCGCCTCGACGAACGCCGCGAAGCGCTCGTCCTGGATGATGCCGCTGCGCGTGCCCGGCGTCAGGTTCAGAAACGGCACATCGATCAAGCCCTGCAGATACCGCGAGGTCCACGGCGCGCGCTCGAGGCCGGGCAGACTCGCGAGGTCTTCGATCACGCGGGTTCCGACCCGGGTCAAGGCCACCCGGGCCGCCTCTTGCGGTTCGGCAAGATACACTTCCGCATACGCGTCGCCGAAGACCGTGTGGATCGCCGGCAGCTGATGCAGGAGCCGGCCCTCGAATGCGCGCGGCTCGACTTCGTACTGCTTGCGGGCGAGCTTGTCGATGACCGTGATCCGCACCGCGGCACTGCGGATCCGATCGCGTAGCTCCGAAGCCAAGTACCACTGAATTTTCTCGCCGCTCAAGGAGCGGATCCCCTCGAGCAACGGGCTCACCTTGAGCTCGGTGCCCTTCTCGGCGAATAGCTGGCGTTTCGGAGCGACGAGGTATCGCGAGTCGCCCTTGTGCATCGTCATCTGGTAGGCACGCTGGTCGGCGCCGGTCGAGGTGAGCGACAAGGTCTCGCCCACGGTCCAGAAGCTCAAGAGTCCGATGCCGAACTCGCCCTGGAGCCCAGAGCCGTTGCCGTCGAGTTTCAGGTGACGCTTGATCGAGTCGCAGATGTGGGTCGCGACGTACTTGAAGTCCGGGATCCCGTCCGTAGCGCGCGGCACCCCGTCGCCGTCGTCCTTGATCGACAGATAATGCGCACCGTGCTCTTTGCCGCGAATGATCGTAATGGCTTTCGCGCGCGCATCGATCGAGTTCTCGACGAACTCGGCGATCGCCTTCAAGGGATTGCTCTGCGAGAGCGCGATGATGCGGATCGCGTTCCAGTCATCGCCGATCTTGAGCTTGCCGCCCTCGCCGCGCGGACTCGCTTTGCTCTTCGCCGCCACGTTTCAGCCGCCCAGCCGGGGGGCGATCGCGTATGCTGCAAGCGAGCGGCGCGACTCCCGATCACCGTGAGCGAGCTGCCCATCGAGCTCACCGACGCACGCATGCGCCAATTGCGCAGCTTTTGCCCGCGGCCCCATCAGCTCGAACGCGTATTCATGATCGAGCGCGTCGCCGCGCGGCCGCTCGCCGGCGATGATGTCCACCACCGCCCGCTCGAACCCGTCCCTTGGACTAATCGGCATACCCGCATGCCTCATTGTAGACTACCAGGCCCCTGCAGCGGCAGCTGCACCCTCACTCGTGTACCGCGCGGCTGTATTTTCTCGATCGCGAGTTGCGCGCCGATCGCAGCCACGCGGTACTGCATCGAGTGCAGTCCGAACCCGGCCGCGCTACCGTCCGCAATGCCGACGCCGTCGTCGCTCAACTCGATGACCAGAACCCCGGGCGACGCCATGACATTGATCACCACCCGTGTGGCGTGCGCATGTCGGGCGACATTGGTCAATGCTTCTTGCACGATCCGATACAAGTGATCCGCCGTCGGTGAATCGAGGGTCAGCTTGTATTCGGTCGGTGCGCTGATTTCAACCGTCAAACCGAAGCGACGGGATTGCTGCGCGAGCGATTGGAGAGCCGCCAGGAGTCCTCCATACTCCTTGGTACCCGGCGCAAGCCCATACGCGAGACCGCGCGTCGTTTCGATCGCGCCACGGACCAGATCGACCAACTGTTTGAGCTCGTTCGGCGCCACGGCCTCGCCGCGCAGCGAACGAGTGTAATTGCCTTGAAGCAGCAAGCTGACACCCGTCAACACCTGACCGAGTCCGTCGTGCAAATCACTGCCGATGCGCCGCTGCTCCTGATGGATCGCCTCGAACATGTGCTCCATCAGGGCCTTGCGATGAGTGATGTCTTCGGCCATACCGATCACCGCGATCGGCGTTTGCGCCGCCGCATCGAGCAGCGGCTCGGCGGCCATGCGCAACCAGCGCCTCTCACCAGTCGTCGCGACGATTCGCAGTTCAATTTCCACCACCTCCCCCCGGGCGAGTCCCGCCAGGCGTTCCAGCGCGGCCGCCCGATCCCGCAGATCGACAAAGTTCTGCCAACCGCGGCGATTGACCTCCTCACGCTCACAGCCGAATATCGTCGCAAATTCATCGTCGGCCCACGTGAACTCGATATTGCCCGTAGACAGCAGGCGCGCTTCGAACACGTAAGCACCGACCAGCCGCGCGAGCACCCGGTAGCGCTCGGCACTTTGGCCCTGTTCGAACTCGGCCTTTTTGCGATCGTCGATGTCGATGCAAACGCCGATCTCCGGCGTCGTGCTGCCATCCCTGTGCGGCATAACGCCGGCGCTACGCTCCTGCACCCAGCGCCATTCTCCGCCAAGTGTCCGGACTCTGTAGTCGATGACGTATGATGCATCGGCGGTCGCTCTGCTGCGCTCGCGCCGCGCCCGGTACCGGGCGACGTCGGCCGGATGAATCTGTGCGCGCCACCTCTCGTCGAACCTGTGACCCACACACGGATCGACGTGGATCAGTCGGCACCACTCATCGAGCCATTGCCGTTCGCCGGACACGCTGTGTTCCCAAAGGCCGATTCTCGTTCCGGTCATGGCCGCGCGCAGCCGCGCCTCGCTGGTGCGCACTCTGACGACATCCTCGTTCCGGCGAATGACGAATGCGGTCAAGACGGCGGCGAATTTGCTGAATTTGACCTCGCGGTCGGATGGCTGTCGCGGTGTGTTGTAGTAGAGCGCGAGCGTTCCGAGAACGCGCTCAGTGCCATCGAGAACCGGAACCGACCAGCAGGCGCGCAAACCATGGGCGACAGCAACGGACGCACACCGCTTCCAGAGGTCGGAGCGCTCAATGTCGTCGACGATCACCGTTTCTCGCCGCGCGGCCGCCGTACCACACGATCCCTCGCCGTCGGCGATCGGCACGACGCTGGTGGCGTCGACGTATGCCTTGGGCAGGTTCGGCGCTGCGCCGAAGCGCAGGAATCGTCCCGTCGGATCGACGAGCATCACACTGCAAACCAAGCCATCGATCCCCGTTTCTACGTAGCGGACCAGGACCTCGAGCAGCTCGCCGAGTGGCGCTGCGGAGCCGAGCGCTGCGAGCAGCTGAATATGAATATTGAGCGGGTCCACAGCGGACGCGACCGTTGTCCCGCGATGTGCAATGGCAGCGGCGAGCGCGGCCGTATCTGGATTGTCAATCCCTGGAGACATCTGCGCCTCGATCGACGCTGCCCTCGCTCAGGTGCGTTTCAGCGCGTTCGTATCGATCGGCAGCGCCCTCAGGCGCTTGCCGGTCGCCGCATGGATCGCATTCACGACGGCCGGCGCGAGCGGCGGCAGGCCGGGTTCACCGACTCCGCCGGGGTTCTCGGTGCTTGGCAGGATGTACACCTCGACGCGCGGCATCTCCCGCATGCGCAACACCGGATAGTCGTTGAAATTTCCCTGCCGGACCCGGCCGTGCTCGATCGTGATCCGGCCGTAAAGGGCGGCCGAGAGGCCGTAGACGATCGCACTCTCCATCTGCCGCTCGACGATGCGCGGATTGACGACACGGCCGCAGTCGACCGCGCAGACGACCCGATGCACCTTGACCGTTCCGTCATCGCCGACCGAGACCTCGGCGACCTCGGCGACGTAGCTGCCGAAGGACTCTGCGACCGCGATGCCGCGGTAGCGGCCGGCCGGAGGCGGACTCGACCAGCCGGCCTTCCTGGCGGCGAGTTCGAGCACGGCCCGATAGCGTGGGGCACCCCCCAGCAGTTCGCGCCGGTACTCGTACGGATCCTTGCCCGCCGCGATCGCCATCTCGTCGACGAGCCCCTCGACGAAGAAGATGTTCTGCGAGTGCCCGACGGAGCGCCAGAACCACACGGTATACGGCGGTTCGCTCTCGCTCCACTCGACCTGCACGTTTGGCGCTCGATACGGGAACGCCGTCAGTCCTTCCACGGCCGCGGAGTCGATCCCGTCGGGCAGCGGCATGTGCGCCGCCTTCGCGATCGACGCGCAGACGGTATTCATCCGCAACGCGAGCGGCGCACCCTGCGCGTCGAGCGCTCCCTCGAACCGCAGCAGTGCCGCGGGACGGTAGAACTGCGCGCGCATGTCGTCCTCCCGCGGATACATCACGTGCACCGGTGCGCCGATCGCCTTCGACACGAACGCGGCGTCAAACACGAAGTCCAGGCCGAAGCGCCGGCCGAAGCCGCCGCCGAGCAGTGTCGTCGTGACCCGGATCTGGCCGGGCTGCAAATGGAAGGCCGCTGCGAGCGCTTGCTGGATCGCGCCCGGCGCCTGGACGCCGCCCCAGATCGTGATGCCGTCGGCGGTGACCGAGGCGGTGGCGTTCATCGGCTCCATGCAGGCATGCGCGAGATACGGCACTTCGTAGACCGCCTCGAGACGCTTCGCAGCGTGCGGACCATGCATGGCCGCAGCGACGTCGCCGTCGTGACGGGCGACCAGGCCGGGATGCTGCGCACGCGCGGCGAAGCTGCGGCGAATGTCCTCGCTGGAATAGGCGGTATTTGCACCGAGATCCCATTGCACGTCGAGCGCGTCACGCGCCTTCTTCGCGTTCCAGTAGCCGTCGGCAACTGCGGCGATGCCGCCCGGTACCTCGACGACCGCCCTGACGCCCGCCATCGACTTCGCGCGCTCCGCATTCCAATGCAGCGCTTTCGCGCCCGGCACGGGCGGGCGGGCGAGCACCGCGGTGTAACCGCCGGGCACACGCACGTCGATGCCGAACCGGCCACTGCCGTTGATCTTCAACGGTGTGTCGAGGCGGTGCAAGCTCTTGCCGATGATGCGAAAGTCCCGCGGATCCTTCAGCTTGACCTGCGCCGGGACCGGCTGTCGAGCCGCCTCGCTCGCGAGTGCGCCGTAGGGCAAGGATTTGCCACCGGCATGCACGACGTGGCCCGCTTCGCCGCGGCAATCGGCCGGCGAGACGCCCCAGCGCTTCGCGGCTGCGCCGATCAGCATGGCACGCGCGGTCGCACCGGCTTCGCGCATCGGTTGCCAGCTCGCACGCACGGTCGTCGAGCCGCCCGTACCCTGCATCCCGAAAATCGGGTTCTTGTAGACGGGGTCGGCGGGTGCCTGCTCGTAGTGCACGCGCGACCAGTCCGCGTCGAGTTCCTCGGCAACCAGCATCGGCACCGCGGTCAGCACGCCCTGCCCCATTTCCGAGTAGCCGACGACCACGGTGACCTCGCCGTCGGGCGTGATGCGGATGAAGGCGTTCGGCGCGAAGGTTGCATCGACCGGTGCCGCCTCGGCGAGGCGCCCGACGCCGGGAACGGCGACCGCGATCAGCAGACCCCCGCCGGCGAGGGCCGTGACCCGCAGGAATTCGCGCCGGGATTGCGCCGCTGTGCCGTTCATCTTCACGCTCCCTCGGCAAGATGCGCGGCGGCACTCTGGATCGCCGCGCGGATCTGGTTGTAGGTGCCGCAACGGCAGATGTTGCCGTCCATCGCCGCGTCGATGTCCGCGTCGCTTGGACGGGGTTTGCGCGCTAGGAGCGCCGTCGCGCTCATGATCTGGCCGGATTGACAGTAGCCGCATTGTGGCACGTCGAGCGCGAGCCAAGCCTCCTGCACCGCGCGGCCGGCCGCCGTCTTGCCGATGACTTCGATCGTCGTGATCCGTTTGCCCGCCACGGCGCTCGCCGGCACCGAGCAGGACCGGATCGGCGCGCCGTCAAGGTGCACCGTGCAAGCGCCACAGAGTGCCTCGCCGCAGCCGAATTTCGTGCCTGTCAGGTTCAGCGTGTCGCGCAGCACCCAAAGGAGCGGCGTGTCGGGCGTCACATCGACCGAGTGCGTGCTGCCGTTGACGTTCAAGGTAACCATGAGATCTCCCGTGAATGAGCGCCGAACCGCAGTCGCGACGACGATCCCTTGATTTTAACACCGCAAGACCTGCCGGGCTGGCCGGCCGTACAACGGGCCGCCGCTCATGAGCCTGCGGTTCACGGGATCCTGCCGCGCCGCTCAGTGCGTCTCCATCGCCTCGCGCCACTCAGCGACGACCCACGCGAATGCGATGGCCGTCGCCCTTCGCCGTGGCGGTCCAGTGCACCCCATCCTTGGATCGCTCGATCGCCACCCGGACCCGACCGGGCGGTCCCCAATGATAAACGATGCGCTCGCCGGACTTCTTGCCCGGCACGGCTCGCCCACCGTACTCGATCCAGGTGTTGCCGGCGATCGTCATGCGCGAAATGAACGGCTTCCTGCCGGGCTCGCCGGTCGCGAACAGCTCGTAATGCCAATAGCCGTGATCCGCACTGTTGTACGTATCGACGACGAGCGACTCGACGGCTTTGCCCGACCAGAGATTGCTGAAGGTGCATTCGAGATAGAGATGGTTGGGAGACCATCGGCAGTTCTCGTTCCAGGTGAATGCACCTGGTTTGGCAGATTTCGTCGGCGCGAGTTTGCCGTGGAACACCCAGCGGCCGGCGGAGACGTCGAGTCTTTGCAACTGCGGCGTCGGAGCGGTCCCGATGGTGTTCGCCGGCGCCGCACACGCTGCCGCGCCGGCGCCGAGCAAGATCCACGCCAATTGCCGCATGAGGATCCGCGCGGTGAGTGGGCGATGGCGAGCCCATGCGGTCACGCAGCGCACGCTCAGGTGGCCGCCCCTGCCGGTGTGTATTGCTGCTCGCCGCGGGCGCTCCAGCGGTACAGGTCTTCATCCCCGCAATGGGGACATTTGATGGCGGTCAATTGGTCGTCGTATTCCGTCAAGGCCGCTTTACTTCCGGGCGCAGCGGATGCAATGGCGATGACGAGCCGGCACGCCTTGTTCTTGCACAACCATCCGAGGTAGAGATCCCCCGGGACCATCTGCCGCTGCGCGCGAACATCGACGTGGCGTATGGCAGCCGAGGTGGCTGGTTTGCGTGATGGCGTACCCCGGCTCTTGGATGGACGCTTGATCGCCATGGACGCTTCTCCTAGTCCGATTCTGCGCAGAGACTACCGCGGCCGCGGCGAGACCGCCAGCGTACGAACCGCTCTCCCGGTGCGCCAATCCCGCTCCGCCCCACGATCACCATCCAACCTTGCCATGACCCGTGCGGACCCCGGCCCCAGCCGCAACGTTTCCCCGGAAACCAACTAAGAGCTTTTGGATTCCATTTGCCGATCACTCGCTCGCCGAACGTTGCCGTATTCTGTCCCACGGCCGCAAAAGATGTAAGAATGCACGACGATTCGCGCGGCGTCGACGGCAAACGAAGCGCACGGTGTTCAAATTAAATACTAGCAAATACAATATGATACGAATTATTTCGCATGCAAAATATAAATATAATCGGCCGCGGGCGCCGACGCGATTGCAAGCTGATTTACTGATTCCGTTTGCGCGATAAGGCTGGCTCTTCGGCGCGCAATTCACCATGACCGACGCTTCCGTCACGCCCGCCCTGCAGGCCGTCGGTCTGCACAAGCGCTATGGCGCGGTACATGCGCTGCGCGGCATCGATCTGCTCGTCCGCCGCGGCGAGATGTTCGCCCTGCTTGGCCCGAACGGCGCCGGTAAAACCACGCTCTTCTCCGTCTTTGCCACGCTGCTCAAGCCGAGCGAAGGCGAGGCGCGCGTGCTCGGCTTCGACGCCGTGCGCGATCGCGTCGAGGTGCGCAAGCGCATGGGCATCGTGTTCCAGGAGCCGGCGCTCGAGGGCAAGCTGTCGGTGCGCGATAATCTATATCTGATGGGTCTTTTCTACGGCCTGTCGTCGCGCGCGGCCAAGGCGCGCAGCGTCGAATTGCTCGGGACGCTCGGTCTCGACGAGGTCGCCCGGCGCGAGACGCAGAAGCTCTCGGGAGGACAGAAGCGCCGCGTGGAGCTGGCACGCGCACTGGTTGCGACGCCCGAGTTGCTGTTCCTCGATGAAGCGACGCTAGGGCTCGATGTCGAAGCGCGGCGCCAGTTCTGGAGCCAGGTGCGCCGTTACGTCGCTGCCGGGGGCACCGTTTTCCTGACGACCCACTACATGGACGAGGCCGAACCGGCCGACCGCATCGCTCTGATCGATCAGGGTCGGATCATCGCTTTGGGCACTCCCCAGGAACTGAAGAGCCGGGTCGGCGGCGGCGTACTGCTGCTCGCGACCGACGATGACGCAACGGCTGCGGCCTGGCTGCGCGAGCACGGCCACCGGCCGGAAATCAGCGAGCGAGGCGTGCTGCTGGTGGAAGCTGAAGCGGCGACGGTGCTGCCGGCGCTGCTCGCCAGTTTGCCGGTGCGCACGCGCCGCGCCGAGATCCACGAACCGAGCCTCGAGGACGTGTTTCTCACGCTGACCGGGCGCGGGCTGGACGGGGCGTCTGCCGAACCGGCCCCGAGTGGCGCGCAAGGCGAGCCATGAGAGGGCTGTTCGCGGTCGTGATGCTCGATCTCAAGCGGCTGTGGGTGGACCGCGTGCGGCTCGTGTCGAGTCTGATCCAGCCACTGCTGTATTTGTTCGTGCTGGGTTCAGGTCTGGGCGCCAGCTCGACCCTGGGCGGCAAGGGCTACCTGCACTACATTTATCCGGGAGTACTCGCACTCTCGCTGCTATTCTCGGCGGTTTTTGCGGCGATGCTGATCGTCTTCGACCGGCAGATCGGCTTCCTCAAGGCGGTGCTGGTCGCACCGGTTTCGCGTCTCGCGATCGCGCTCGGCAAGATCCTCTCGGGTGCGCTGCAGGCGCTGGTCCCCGCCACCGTGCTGCTCATCCTGCTGCCGCTGTTGGGCATGGACCTGTCGTTGCCGGCCTTCGCGGCGCTGATCGGCGCCATGCTGCTGGCGGCGATCACCTTCTCGGCGCTGGGTGTGGCGACCGCGGCGGGCTTTCGCTCGACCACTGTATTTCCGATCATTTCCAACGCGGTGCTGCTGCCGATGTTCTTCCTCTCAGGCGCGCTGTATCCGCTGTCGCGCGCGCCGGCCTGGCTACGCGTGCTGGCGCACATGGACCCGGTCGCCTACGCGGTGGACTTGATGCGCGGCGCGATCCTGGGTCGCACCGCCTACCCGCCCGCGTTGTCGATCGCCGTGCTGACCGCCTTCATCGTCGTGCTGACCTGGCTCGCGACACGGGTGTTCGCGGCGGGCGAGGATACCTGAGAGCGGCGACGCCCCGCCCCGCCCGCTGGTCGCGCGGTTCTACGCCGGCGGCTTTTCGAGATCAGGATGCCATTTACCCTGGCTGGCGAGCCCATTCATCTGTGCCCGATGATAAAAGGCCGATTGCGCCGCGCGCACGTTTTCCGCCCGCCCCTTCCAGGTTTTCAGTGCCGGGTTCTGTAGCGCGCGTGAGTACGAGAAAGTCAGAGGCCACGGCAGTCCCGTCGTCGCCGCCATCGCATTGAGGTGCGCGGTCGCATCCAGATCCGACTGCCCGCCGGAGAGGAACACGATTCCGGGCTGCGCTGCCGGCACCGTGCGCTCGAGCACGCGCACAGTGCGCTCGGCGACCTCTTCGACACCGGCCGCGCGCGCGCAATCCTTGCCAGACACCACCATGCTCGCCTTGAGGATCGTGTGTTCGACGCTCACCTTGTGCATCGCGAGCGCCGCATAGGTGGCGCGCAAGGTCCCTTCAGTAACCTCCTCACAACGCTCTATTGTGTGGTCGCCGTCGAGCAGCACCTCGGGTTCGATGATCGGCAGGATCGACGCCTCCTGGCACAGTGCGGCATAGCGCGCCAGCGCATGCGCATTGGCCTCCACGCAGGTGTGCGTCGGCATGGCTTTGCCGATGGCGATGACGGCGCGCCACTTGGCGAAGCGCGCGCCGAGCTTAAAGTAATCGGCCAGTCGTTCGCGCAAGCCGTCGAGCCCTTCGGTCACTTTTTCGCCCGGGCAGAGCGCCAGGTCCGCGGCACCCTTGTCGACCTTGATGCCGGGAACGATGCCTTTGGCCTGCAGGTAGCCGGCAAATGGCACACCGTCATCGGCCTTCTGCCGGATCGTTTCGTCGAACAGGATCACGCCGGAGACGCAGCGCTCGATGCCCGGCGTGCTGAACAACAGATTCCGGTAGGCGCGTCGATTCGATTCGGTGGATTCGACGCCGACCGATTGGAAGCGCTTTTCCGCGGTACCGCTCGATTCGTCGGCCGCCAGCAAACCCTTACCGGCACCCATCAGAGCGGCCGCCGTATGGGAAAGCAATGACTTGTCCATGTCGATCCTCGTTGGGTCAGATTGGGAGAGGCGCTGCTTGCGCGTGGCAGGCAGCATAATAGCGCCGACCGGACTGTCCGGCCATCGCGCGATCGATCGTCATGCCTGACACACCGCAGGGACAAGCGCAACCACGCGACCCGCCGGGCACGGGGGCATCGCGCGAGCTCGCCGCGCGCACCATCGCCTACTACGCACATCGTGCCGAGGAGTTTCGCGCCGGCACGCGCGATCATGACGTCAGCCAGAACATTGCGGCGCTGCTGCGGCATATCGAGGGCGAACCGCCGTGCAAAATCCTCGATTTCGGCTGCGGCCCGGGGCGTGATCTGCGAGCCCTGACAGCTCTCGGCCACACGGCGATCGGGCTGGACGGCACCGCAGAATTCGTTGCGATGGCCAGGGCCGACAGCGGTTGCGAAGTTTGGCAACAGGATTTTCTGGCTCTGCAGCTGCCGACCGGAGGCTTCGACGGAATCTTTGCCAATGCCTCGCTGTTTCACGTGCCGACGGTCGCCTTACCGGACGTGTTGCTGCGACTCCACGCCAGCCTCAAGCCGCGCGGTGTGCTGTTCAGTTCCAATCCGCGCGGCGAGAACCGCGAAGGCTGGAGCGGCGAGCGCTACGGCGCCTATCACGACCTCGGCGCGTGGCGGGGCTATCTGTCACGCGCCGGTTTCAGCGAACTCGAACACTACTACCGGCCTGCCGGCCTGCCGCGCGCACAGCAACCCTGGCTCGCGAGTGTCTGGCGCAAGGCTGCGGTCAGGAGCGCTCGTCGGCGGGAAGAGGCTTGATCAGCGGAATGTGCGGTGCCGCGTCCGCCGGCGCGAACCCCGTGAGGCGCGGATCGTCGGCGACCTCGACCCGCCGCGCGTAAGCACGAAACCCCGATCGCAGGTAGAACGGCAATGCTTGCGGCTGATCATGCGTGCAGGTATGGACCCAAAAGCGCTCGATGGGGCGCCGCCAGGCCCTGTCGATCGCGCGGTTCATCAGCCAGCGGCCGGCGCCCCGGCCCTGCACCGCCCGGGTGATGCCGAAGAATGCCAGTTCGCACTGCCGCGCTTGGCGATAATCGAGCTCCAGCAATCCCTCGTCCCGGCCCTCGAGCGTCAGGCTGTAGACCTCGTTGTCCGGGTTTCGCAGAATCTCCCCGAGTTCGCTTTGCGGCATCACGAGCCGCGAGAACCACAGCCACTCGAGGCCGACGCGGCGAAACAGCTCGCGATACCACCCGGGATCCGCGTCGACGACGCGGCGTAACGCCCAGGGCGCATCGGCGTGCTCCGCTCGGCGTGCGGGCCGCTCGAGCATTTCGAGGCAGGTCACGACCGCCGCCAATTTTCCGGGGGGCACGTCGCTGTAACCATCGGCGAGCATCATGCTTGGTATCTGCGCATCGGCAACGATCTCCTCGCACGGAACTCGGCAGGTTCAGGCCCGTGGCCGGATGTTGAGAAAAGCGCCCTTCTGGTCGCGCGCCGGCGGTCGGTGACGCAGCTTGCGCCAAAGGTCGAAAATCGTCAGCGCACCGGTCAGGGAGGCGAGCGCGGCAAAGTATACGCGCGGACCGAAGAGCGCCATCAAGCCGCCGATCAGTGTCGGCCCGAACGCCGCGGACGTGCCGTTGATGCGCAACAGCGCGCCGCTTGCGGCCACCATTTCGGCGGGTTCCAGGGTGTCATTGACGTGCGAGACCGCGAGCGAGTAAAGGGTCAGCGCGAAGCCGCTGAACGCCGCGGTCAGCGCCAGCAACAGCGGATGCGGCAGCCGGCGGAACACGGCGATCATGCCCGCCGCTGCGGTAGCGATCATGCAGATCATCGCGATCACGGTGCGCCGATCCAACCGGTCCGACAGCCGGCCGATGGGATACTGCAGCACCACGCCAGCGAGGATGCTGAGGGACATGAACGCCGCGACCTTGGTCATCGCGAGGCCGCTCAGGCGCGCATAGACCGGGCCCATCGAGAAGATGATCGAGGAAATCAGCCCGGAAACGCTGACCCCCACCACGCCGAGCGGAGAATCGCGGTACAAATCGCGCAGGCGCACCTTGCGCGGCATGGTCACTTCGGGGGCTCGTTGGGCGGAAAGTACGATCGGCACCATTGCAAGGGAAATGAGCACGGAGACCAACATGAATGGCGACGGTGTGCGCGGGTCCCAGGCGATCAGCAGGAATTGTCCGGCGCCGAGGCCGATGTACAGCACGACCATGTAGATTGCGAACAGCCGCCCGCGGGTCGCGCGGCTCGCGCGGTCGTTGAGCCAGCTCTCGGCGACGACGTAGATGCCGGCGAAGCACACACCGGACAGCAGGCGCATCGCACCCCAGGTGACCGGATTGACGAAGATCCCCTGTGCGAGTATCGCGCCCGAGGCGAGCGCGGCGAACGCCGCGAACGCGCGGATGTGGCCGACCTTGCGCACCAGCCTCGGCGCGGCGATCGTGCCGAACAGATAGCCGACGTAGTAACACGACATGATGACGCCGGTTACCGCGGTCGGAAAGCCCTCCAGTGTGGCCCGCACGCCGAGCAGCGTGCTCTGCAGGCCGGCGCCCAGCATGAGCACGCCCATGCCGAGCAAGAGCGGCCATGTCCCGATGATCGTCTCAAGTGGCATGCAGCGGTCCGTGGCGCGGCATGCCGACGTGGTCGCGCCGAAGTGCGCATTGCGTCGACTCGATGCGGCGGATTAAACGGGCGACGTGGCACATACGGCGGCAACGACAGGGTACGCCATATCGCCCCCCGACGGCGCGGCGAAATTCGCACGGGCGTCGGCGGATTTCTCGTGAGCGGCTTGCCGCCGTCGACCCGACTATGATTTGGCCGGGGCCGTCCATGCCGGCGCGATCAGCCGCCGCTTGCCGTCCGCCGCCCGCCCGGCGCCGGGCGCCGCGAGATCCTGCCGGTCCCAAAGCTCGCAGGTCACCTCGCGATGGCGTTGATCGAGCGCCTCGCAGTAATTGGTGTAGCGGCAGAGCCGTACTCCGGCGCCAAGTCCGCTGCGCACCTTGCGGAACCAGTCTGGATCGGCAAGGGCCTGACGTGCGAAGCCGACGATGTCGCCGTCGCCGCGCGCGAGCACACCCTCCGCCTGTTCGAAGTTGTGGATACCGCCGGTCGCGACGATCGCGGCCGGCAGGCCGGCGGCGCGGACCACCGCACGCAATCGTGCGGTCGCCGGCAGATTGCGGCCGTATGGCCCCAAGCCGTCCGAGTAATACGATGGCATGCATTCGTAGCCGCTCGGTCCGGTGTATGGATACACCGTCTCGCCGACCTTCGGCGCCGCTGCGTCCTCGAACTTGCCGCCGCGGGAGATCGACAGGAAGTCCATGCGGGCGCGGGCAAACTCGAGCGCAAAGTACTCGGCGTCGGCGACGGTGCCGCCGCCATCGATGCATTCGTCGGCGAGCATCCGGCAACCGAGCGCAAAGTCCGTGCCGACCGCGTCACGCGCGGCCCGGTAGACCTCGAGCGGCAAGCGCACGCGACCCTCGCGGCTCCTGCCGTAGCCGTCCTCGCGGGTGTTCGTCGCCGACAGAAAAGAGGCCATCGTGTAGGCGTGTGCGAAATGCAGCTCCACGCCGTCGAAGCCGGCGACGCGCGCCCTGGCCGCGGCGGCCGCGAACAAGCCGGGCAGTACGGCGGGCAGCTCGCGGACCTGCGGCAGTTGCGTGTCGAAAATCCGCTCCCGATAGCCCCTCCCGAGAGCGTCCAGTTCACGCGCGCTCAACACGCTGCGCAGTTCCTCCGCGGCGAGCGTCGTGAGCCGCGCGCGGATCGCCGTTTCATCCGCCTCGAGCATGCCGAGCCGTTGCCGGTGGCGATCGGTGATCGTGAGGTGGCGTTGGAAGTATTGCGCCGGCTCGGGACGGCGCCGGATCGCGAGGAAATCGATCAGCTGAATCAGCAGGCGGGTCTGCCCGCCGCTCGCCTCGCGCACCGCGCGCACAATCTCGGCGAGGCCGGGTATGAAGCGGTCGTCGCCGATCCGCAGCAGCGGCCCGCTCGGGACGTCGCGCACGCCGGTTGCCTCGAGCACGATGGCGGCCGGCCGGCCCTCGGCAAAACGCCGATACCAGGCGATCACGTTCGGGGATACGAAGCCTTCGGCGGTGGCACGCCACGGCACCATCGCCGGTACCCAGGTCCGGCTTGCGAGACGCAGCGGACCGACCGTGATCGGCTGGAACAGCCGGCAAGCCGCGACCTCGGCCGCGGTCGGCCAGCGGCCGGGTGCAGCATCGTGGCGGATTCGCTCGGGAGGGCGCCAGAGCGTCATCGCTGATCCCGCACCCTCAGGCAGCGGCCGCCGGCAGCACGGCGGTGCCCTCGATCTCGACCTTCGCCAACGGTTCGACGAGAGCGACGACCTGGACGATGGACATGACCGGAAAGTGTCGGTCGAGCACCGCGCGATATGCCGTGCCGACCGCGCGGATCTGCGCCAGGTATTCGTCGCGGCTCGTCACGTACCAGGTGAGGCGCACGAGATGTTGCGGCTTGCCGCCGGCCTCAGCGAGCACGGCGACCACGTTCCTCAGCGCTTGGCGCACCTGATCGGCCAGCCGGTCGCTCGTGAAACGGCACTCGGCGTCCCAACCGATCTGACCGGCAATGAAGACGAGGCGTCCGCTCGCGGCGATGCCGTTCGCGTAGCCGCGGGGCTTCGTCCAGCCGGGTGGTTGCAGGACCTGGTGGTTCATGATGGCTCCGTTCCTTCCGTGTTGCGCGCCGAGGCCTTGAGCTTGGCGAGCAGAGTCGCGAGTTTGGCGAGGTCGGTTCGCCCCATGCCCGCAAACGTGGCGACGATCCAACGTTCATGCCGTCCCGCCATCGCGCGAAATCGCCGGCGACCGGGCTCGGTGAGCCGCAACAGGGCAGCGCGCCCGTCCCGCGGGTCGGCGATCCGTTCGACCAGGCCGTCCTTCTCGAGCAGATCGGCGATTCCGGTCACGTTGCCGCCGCTGACCATCATCCGCCTGGACAACTCGCCCATCATCAGGCCCTCGGGAACGCGGTCGAGCTGAGCCATCAGGTCAAAGCGCGGCAAGGTGGTGGCGAACTGGTCCTCGAGGAGTCGACGCACACGCTTCTCGATCAGGTTGGTTGTCGCGAGCAAACGCAACCACAGACGCAGCGCCTCGTGATCGCCGGGCCCCGCACGCATCTCGAGATCGGCCGGATCGGCCGCGGCCGTCAGCCGCCGCGGTGAACGTGGCATCACATCACCTCGCCGCCGGCGATCGCGATGCTCTGACCGGTCATCGCCTCGGCGCCCGGCAGGCACAGCCAGGCGACTGCGTGGGCGACCTCCTCCGGTTTGACGAGACGCTGCTGCGGATTGCGCGCTACCAGCGCCGCCATCGCCTGCGCCTCAGTCCGTCCCGACTTGCGGCGGATCGTTTCGACCGCCTCCTTGACGAGGTCCGTGTCGGTGAATCCCGGGCAGACCGCATTCACGGTGATATTACGCGGTGCAAGCTCGAGCGCGAGCGCCCGCGTCATGCCGACGAGGGCGTGTTTGGCGGCGCAGTAGGCCGTGCAGTACGCATAACCGGTGATTCCCGCCGTGCTGGCGACGTTGACGATCCGGCCGAATCCGGCCGCGATCATCGGCGGCAGGACCGCCTGAATGCAGTGATACGCACCGGTCGCGTTGACGGCGAACATGCGCTCCCAGACTTCGAGGTCGGTTGCGGCGAACGTCGCGCTATGCGCCTGACCCGCGTTGTTCACCAGGATGTCGATCGGTCCGCCGCGCCGACCCGCCGCGTCTAGCGTCTCGAGGATCTGCGCACGATCCGTGACGTCCGCGACGCAGTAGCCGACCGATCCGCGTGTTCGAGCCGCCTCGAGCTCGAGGCGGGTTCGGTCGCGGCCGAGCAGCGTGACGCGGGCGCCATGCGCCGCGAGCCTGCGGGCGATCGCCGCACCGATGCCACGGCCGCCGCCGGTCACCAGTGCATGCCGTCCCGCCAATTGCGCGCTCATCGTGCCTCCCCTGTCGCAGGTAATGGGCCGCGCTCGATGGCACGGTTCGCCGTCGGCTCCGACCCCTCCCGCCGCCAGCGCGTCTCGAACTGCCCCTTCGCGGCTCGATACGGTTTCGGCCAATCGATCTCCATGTAACCGATGCGCGCGGCTTCCGTCAGGGTCCACGCCGGATTGGCCAAATGCGGCCGGGCGATCGCGCACAGGTCCGCGCGGCCCGCGGCGACGATGCTGTTGACGTGATCGGCCTCCGAGATCGCGCCGACCGCGATGGTCGCAATCCCGGCCTCCTGTCTGATGCGGTCGGCGAACGGCGTTTGAAACATCCGCCCGTACACCGGCCGTTCGCGCTTGCTGACCTGCCCCGAGGAGCAATCGATCATGTCGGCGCCGAGATCGCGGAATGCGGCGGCGACTGCGACCGCGTCGGTGGGGGTCGTGCCGCCCTCAACCCAATCGTGCGCGGAGACGCGCACCGAGATCGGCCGGCCGGCGGGCCATGCGCCGCGTATCGTCTCGAAGACTTCGAGCGGAAAGCGCAGACGGGCGGCGAGGGTCCCGCCGTAGGCATCGCCGCGACGATTCGTCAGCGGCGAGATGAAGCTCGAGAGAAGATAGCCGTGGGCGCAGTGCAGTTCCAGCCAGTCGAACCCGGCTGCGGCCGCGCGCCGCGTCGCGGCGAGGAATTCCTCGATCACGGCGAGCATGTCGGATCGGGTCATCGCACGCGAAGGCTGGCTGATGTCCTCGAGGTATTGTTGCGGGGAGGCGGACATCAGCGGCCAGTTCGCCTCGGTGTCCGCCGCGAGCAGCGGCTGATCGATGCCGTCCCAAGCGCGCCGCGTTGAGCCCTTTGCACCGGAATGTCCGAGTTGCACGGCGAATTTCGCGTCCGAGCTCGCATGCACCCAATCGACGATCCGCGTCCACGCGGCGCCCTGTTCGTCTGTGTACAGCCCGGGACACCCCGGCGTGATGCGCCCCGGCGCGCTGACGCAGGTCATCTCCGTGAACACGAGAGCGGCACCGCCGACGGCCCGTGCGCCGAGATGCACGAGGTGGTAATCCCCCGGCAGACCGTCGACCGCCGAATATTGCGCCATCGGCGAAACCACGACGCGGTTCTTCAGCACGACGTCCCGGACCGCATAAGGCGTGAACATCGGCGGTACGGACGGCTGCGACGGCGTGCGCCGGACGCCGGCGCGTGCGGCGAACCAACGCTCGTACCCCTCCAGCCAGCGCGCATCGCGCAACCGCAGATTTTCGTGGCTGATGCGTTGGCTGCGGGTCAGCAGCGAATACATGAACTGCTCCGGTTCGAACCGGTCGCAGTAGCGCTCGCCGCAGACCTCGAACCACTCCATCGCGTTCCACGCCGCGTTCTGCAGGCGCGCGACGTCGACCTCGCGCGCGTCCTGGTAGCTTGCGAGAACCGGGGCGATCTGCGACGGATCGTCGCCGACCTCGCGCAAGCGATCGACAAGATCGATCGCGTCCTCCAGCGCAAGTTTCGTGCCGGCGCCGATCGCGAAGTGCGCCGTGTGGACGGCATCGCCCATCAGCACGATGTGGCTGCGCCCGTTGAAGTGCCACCAGCGCTCACACTTCACGCGCTGGAAGTTCAGCCACGCCGAGCCGCGCAGGTGTGCCGCGTTCGTGATCAGCCCGGCACCCTGCAGTTCGCGGGCGAAAAGGCGCTCGCAGAACGCAATCGACTGCGCTTGATCGGCGCGATCCAGGCCGTGCGCCTGCCAGACCTTCTCCGGGCATTCGACGATGAACGTGCTGGTGTCGGCGTCGAATTGATAGACATGCGCCTGGAACCAGCCGTGCTCGGCCTTTTCGAACAAGAAGGTGAACGCATCGAAGCGCTTGCGCGTCGCGAGCCAGATGTAGCGGTTGGGGCGCACGACGACGTCGGGCCGGAAATGCTCGGCGTAGCACTGGCGCAGGCGCGAATTGATCCCGTCGCTCGCGACGATCAAATCGGCGTCGGCGAATTCCCGATCCGAAGCGACCTCGCGCTCGAAGACCAGCTGCACGCCGACGTCCTCGCAACGCCGCTGCAGGATGTTCAGGAGGTTCTTGCGGCCGATGCCGACGAACCCGTGGCCACCCGAGCGGATCACGCGGTTCTTGAAGCGCAGCTCGATGTCGTCCCAGTGGTTGAACGCCCGCTCGATCGCATCCGCCGACGCCGGATCGCCGCGGCGCATGTTCTGCATCGTGGCATCCGAGAAGACGACGCCCCAGCCGAACGTGTCGTACGCCTTATTGCGCTCGATCACGCGAACTTCGTGCTGCGGATTCGACAACTTGAGCAGCAGCCCGAAGTACAGGCCGGCCGGCCCCCCGCCGACGCACACGACTTTCATGTCTTTGGCCTTGCTTTCCCCCCGCGGAGCAGGTATTTTAGGCCTAAAGAGTCTCATGTCAAGCATACCGAAATTCGCCTGCCTGCTTGGCTGGCTGCAAATCGGTCTGGGCACGATGGCGTGGCCGGCTGCGGCGGCGCCGTCCGTGCAACGAATCGGGCCGCATCTGTACGCGTACATTTCCGACGACGACGCCAGTTCCAACTCGACGTTCCTCGTCCGCGCGAGCGGCATACTCGTCGTCGACACGGGCTTGAACCGCGTCCAGGGCGGCAAACTGCTCGGGCGCATACGGCGGATTTCCCAGGCGCCGATTCGCTACGTCATCAACACCCAATATGATCCGGACCACTTGGGGGGGAACGAGATCATCGGGCCGAACGCGGTGATCCTATCGACCGCATTCACGCGAGAGCGCTCCATGCGACTTTGGAACAGGGCACGGCGCACCGGTGTCGGCGATTGGTCGCGGGTGGCGTATCGAGCGCCAACCCTGACCTTTGCCGGCGCCGGGGATTGGCCCGCCGCCCTGCGCTCGCCGGTGATCGTTTATCTCGACGGGGAGACGGTGGACATCTACGCGCCGGGCCCGGGGCATACTAAGTCGGACGCGGTGGTCTACTTCCCGTCCGAGAAAGCGGTTGCGACCGGCGATCTGTTCCTCAAGCGCTCCTGTTCCGACATGGATCCGGGTTCCAGCCTGGCGAACTGGGTGCGATCGCTACGGGGAATTCTCGCGTTGCCGGTGACGCATTACGTCCCCGGACACTTCGAGGTCGGGCGACGAGCGGATGTGATCCGTTTCTACGACTACATGTCGACGCTATGGACGCAGGTCCGACGGCTCTATGCCGCGGGCACGCCGATCGGGCAGGTACCCGCCAAGCTTGATATGGTCAAGTTTGCGAATTTTCGCCAGTTTCCGCAGTTCAATGCGACGTTTGGCGACAATGCGAGGGATGCCTATCGGCAGTTGCAGGCGCGCCGCTGACCGGCAACGCGTGCGCGTGGGTGCGTCGCGCGAGCCGTCCGCTTGCAGTCATTTGCCGCGCGCCGCGCCTCACGGCCGCGGCAGCAGACCCCGCAGCACCTGCGCCAAATGGTCGATTTCGCCCGGCTCGTTGTAATGTACGAGGGACACGCGCACTGCGCCGCTCGCCACGGAGAGGCCGAGGCGCCGCATCAGTCGCGGCGCGTACATGTGTCCGTCACGAATGCCGATGCCCGCATTGCTCGCTGCAAGCGACACGTCGGCGGGCGCCACCCTCGGTAGGTTGAAGCACACGGTCGGTACGCGTTCATTGACGCGCCGATCGTCGGTGATTCCATAGATCTCGGCGCCGATCGAGCGCAGTGTGTGCATCAGTGCGAGCGAAAGCTGCCGCTCGTAGGTCTGAATCGCGCGCATTGCGGCTCGGGTATCCTCCCGCATGGAGGATGCCTCTGCGGCGCCTGATTTGCCGGCGACGATCCGGCCGAGCTCGGCGAGATAATCGATCGCCGCGGCCATGCCGGCGACGTTTTCGTAGACGAAGGTCCCGACCTCGAGCTTGCCGGGCGGCAGATCCGCAATGAAGTCCTCGCGGAACGTCGGCAGGTCGCTCAACAGCTCGTAGCGCCCCCACAAGAAGCCCATGTGGGGCGCGAAAATCTTGTAGCCGGAGCAAACCAGAAAATCGATATCCAACGCCTGTACGTCGATCGGACCATGCGGGCCGAAGTGCACGCCGTCGACGAAGATCTGTGCACCGGCGCCATGGGCGATTGCGGCCGCACCCTGCACGTCGACGATGCTGCCGAGGGCATTCGAGGCGAAAGTGCAGGCGACGATCCGCGTTCGCGGTCCCACGAGCGGCCGCAAATCATCGACGTGCAGACAGCCGTCCGGCCGGGTGTGCCACCAGCGCATCTTGGCGCCGGCGCGTTCGAGTTCCAGCCAGGTTGCGACATTGCCCTCGTGGTCCAAATCGGTGAGCACGATTTCATCGCGTGCGCCGAGCGTCGTGCCGAGCGCCAGGCTCACGAGGCGAATGAACGAGGTCGCGTTCATCCCAAAGGCGATTTCTTCCGGCCGTCGGGCGTTCAGCAACGCCGCGACGTTCGTCCGCGCACGATCGATCATCCGATCCACGGCGACGCTCTTTTGGTAGCGGCCGCCGCGCTGGACGTTGTGTTCGAGCAGATGCCGGGTCACGGCGTCGAGCGCGATCCGTGGGATTTGCGCGCCGGCGGCATTGTCGAAGAACACGAATCCGTCGCCGCGGTGCAACGCGGGAAAATGCTTGCGCAGCGTTTCCACGGGGAACGTCCCGTGCCCGTCGGATCGCGGTTCAGGGTGGGCTTGCACTGCAAATGACCGCCGTCGAGTGGACCAATCGCCGCCGTCGATGTTACGTCATCGCGCCGACGGCGGTGGCGGCGATTTTAGGCCCATCGGACCACACGCACCCCGTCCCGCCGTCGTCCGCCGTGGCCTCAGACTTGCGGATGCAGGCGTCCCCGGTGCCCGTCCATCGCCGTGATGAATCGGTCGACGTCGGCCTCGGTATTGTAAAAGTGGATGCTCGCACGCAGGTTGTTGTCCCGATAGGAGGTCACGATGTCCTGGTCGGCCAGTTTCGCGCACAGGGCGGCTGCGTCCCGCGAGGGAATCGCCACCATCGGTCCGCGCCGCTCGTCCGCCTGCGGCGTCACCGCGCCCCAGCCGATGCCGGCCAGGCCCTCCTGACATCTGCGCGTCAGCGACCGAACCCGCGTCTCGATCGCGTCGGTACCGACTTCGAGGATGATGTCGAGTCCGGCCTGGGCGGCGTAGCAGTTGACGACGGCCGGCGTACCGGCTTCAAAGCGCCGCGCGCTCGGCGACGGCCGGTTGGCCGTGATATCCATGTCGGTGATCCGCTCCTGCGCGAACCAGCCTGAGCAGGTCGGTATGAGCCGCGGAATCAGCTCCCCGCGAACGTACAGAAAGCCGATGCCCGCCGTGCCGAGCAGATACTTCAGCATTCCACCGACGGCGAAGTCGACGCCCAAGGCGCGAACGTCGACGGTCATCGCGCCCACGGATTGATAGCAGTCGAGCAGCACATGCGCACCGCGCGCATGGGCGATGCGCGCGATTCCCGCGATATCCAGCCGCGCACCGTTGCGGAAGCACACCTGGGTGATCGCGACCAGCCGCGTCTGCTCGTCGATCGATCTGGCGAAATGCTCCAGCGGGATGTAGCCGTCGGCCGCCGGCGGCACGTGCACGAGGCGTGCGCCGCGCCGTTCCTGCGCGTGCCAGATCTGCGCATTCGTCGGAAACTCGAAATCGCTGACCACGACCTTGCGTCTGGCACCGTCGAAGTCGAAGGCGCTCGCGAGCGCGTTGATTCCGGCGGAGGCCGATGCGGTCACCGCGATTTCGTCGCCGGTGACGCGCAGAACCCTCGCCATGGCGGTGCGCACCGCTTCGTTCTTCTCGACCCAGACGTCCCAGTTCGCGCCGAGGGCGAGCCGGTCGTCCATGTAGGCGTTGATCGCCGCGCGCACGCCGTCCGCGAGAGCGCAATACGAGCCGCTGTTGAGATAGGTCTTGCGCTCGAGCACGGGGAAGCGGCGTCGCAGCGCGTCGAAATCGGTCGGCATCATGGATCCTGTCCTGATTGCACTCGTGGCGATTCCAGTGGCATCGAGTCGCTCGATGCGAGGGTTCGCAGCCGCCGCGTCCGCCACAGCAGGTACGCCGCGGAGATCAGGATCAGCCAGGGAATTCCACAGACCCAGGATACGTATAGGTGCGAATCGAGACCCATCGTCACGAGGATCGCGGCGAGCATGCCCAGACCGATGTACTGCATCCACGGAAAAAACGGCATGCGTACCGGCAGATCGGCCGCACGGTGCTGGCGCCGGAAGCTCAGGTGGCTGACGAGGATGAACATCCAGACCAAAATCGCGCCGAACAGCGAGACGCCGAGCAGGTAGCCGTAGGCGTTCGGCGTGAATACGGAAACCGCGGCCACCACGAGAAAGCACACGCCGGAGGTGAGAATCGCCGCGATCGGCGTGCCTTTGCGGCCGAGGATGCCCAAGCGGCGCGGCGCGTAATCGCCGCGCGACAGCGAGAACAGCATGCGCGAGCACAGATAGGTGTTGGTGTTCATGCTCGACAGCGCCGCGCTGATCACCACGAGATTCATGATGCCGGCGGCGTGGGCGATGCCGGAATGCTGGAATACGCCGACGAAGGGGCTTTGCGCGACCACCCTCACGCCGGTCGCGGTCCAGGGCACGATGGCGACGATCACCGTCATGGCGAGCACGTAGAACATGAGGAGCCGGAAAGCCATCGTGCGCAGTGCCGCCGGAATCGACGTGCGGGGATTCTTCGCCTCGCCCGAAGTGACGGCGATCAACTCGATGCCGTTGAACGAGAAGATGCCGATGATGACCCCTTTCCACACGCCGGCGATTCCCATCGGCATGAACCCCCCCGGCAGATCCGTGAGGTTGTGCAGCCCCACGGCCGGCCGGCCGACGCCGAAGATGGCCAGCATGCCGAGGATGATGAACAGCACGATCGCGAGCACCTTGCCGAGCGCGAACCACGATTCCACGGTGCCGAAATTGTTCACGGCACGCGAGTTGAGGTAGACGAGCAAGCCGCAGAACGCCAGCGACCATGTCCACGCCGGGACCTGCGGGAACCAAAAGCGCATGTACAGGCCGGCGGCCACGGATTCGCCGCCGATGGCGATGACCTGCGCGATCCAGTACGTGTAACGCACGACGAACCCGGCCCAGGGATTCAGGTACGTCTCCGCATAGGTGCCGAACGAGCCGGCGGTCGGGTGCATCACCGCCATCTCGGAGAGGCTGAACACCATGACCAGCGCGACGAATCCGGCGATGATGTAGCTGAGAATGACGGCCGGCCCGGCGTAGCCGATTGCGAGCCCGCTGCCCATGAACAGGCCGGTGCCGATCGCGCCGCCGAGACCGATCATCACGATCTGGGTTTTGCCGAGGCCACGGTGCAGGCCCATTTCCCGGTCTTTGATCGAGGCGATATCCATGCATTTCCCTGCGTGCCCGGCGTCGCAGACTGGAACCGGGCATCAGCGGGCGGCCCATCAGAATTTGCGCGTTACCCGCAGCCCGATCGTTCGCGGCTGCACCGTGAGCAATGCATGGGGATCCTGGCTCGAGTTGATCGCGGACACCTGCGCTCGCTCGTCGGTCAGATTGTGGGCAAAGGCCGTGAAAGTCCAGGGTCCATGGATTGCGCCTGCACGCAGCCCGACCAGGGTGTACGAGGGCAGCACCAGATTGAACGGGTTGGAGGCGAAATAGGCGTCGATGGAGCCGCGATAGGCCACATTCGCGCCGAAGCTCGCCCGCCAATCGGCGGACACCGGCCGGGTATAATCGAGATTCAGATTGAACTGGTATTCCGGGACGTTGGGAATTTTCTCACCCGTGACGCCGAGCGTCGGATTCAGGGTCTTTTGCGCGGGGCTCGCGCCATCGGTGAGCTTGGCGTCCTGCCACGAACCCGTCAGCGTGCTCGTCATGAAGGGGATCGGGCGCGCCGTCAGGTCGAATTCGAAGCCCTTCACCTCGGCCTGACCGGCGTTGCCCTGGTAGACGAACGCCGCGTCCGCCGTCGTCAACTGCTCCTGGATGTTGTTCCAGTGGATGAGATAGGCGTCCACCTGGTAGTCGAACAAGCCGCTGAACAGCTCTCCCTTGAGGCCGAGCTCGTAATTGGTGAGCGTATCCGGCGAAAATGCCGGCGGAATCGGCTCGAAGGGCTCGCTCACCGCGTTCAGGCCGCCACTGCGGAAGCCGGTGGCCACGGTGCCGTAGAGCAAGGCGGCCTTGTTGAACTTGTAGCTGAGATTGCCCTTCCAGGTCACTTTGTTGAACGTCTCCGTCGGGTCGTAGATCGCCACACCGTTCGGAGTGCCGGGCGGAAATCCGCCGAACGGATGCGTCTGGACCTGAAAGCCGTTGAGTTGCTCGGTGAAGTAGCGCAGGCCGCCGACCGCGGTCCAGCGGTCGGTGATCTTCCACGTCGCCTCGCCGAAGCCCGCCCACTGGCTGTCGTCGCGGTGGTCCGAGCGGCCGAAGAAAGTATCGCCGACCCCGGGGAAATTCAGCGCATCGGCGCTGTTCGCGGCACTGAAGGATCCGGTGGGCAGCCCCAATGCGTCGGTCGAGATCACCTCGACGTTTAGATCCTGGAGCGTGCGCTGATGGAACACGCCAACCACGAAATTCACCGGCGAGGCAAAGTCGCTGGCGAAACGCACTTCGCTCGAATTGGAGCGCCGATTGCGCGGCTCGAAGGTCTCGGCGGGCACGTTCACGCCGAAGGAGACGAGGATGGGCGTGGAATCGAAGGTGAAGCCGGTGTTGCGATTGAACTGGTTGGTCGTGGCGGTGAGCAGGCCGATGCGGGTTTGCCACCGAGCGGTCAGGCCGAACACCTTGATGTTGTCGCTCCAGGGACTTTGCGTGACATCCGTATTGCACAGATCGCAGCCCTGCACCGGTGCGATCGGTCCGCCACTGAACGCGGCGATCCCCGGGGGCGTCCAGCGGGAGGAACCGTTGGAGGTCTCCGTCTGCCCCGTGTAATTCAGATCCACGGTCAGGTTGCGCGTCGGTTGGTAACGCAGCATCGCGCGGCCGCCGCCGACGATGTCGTTGTTCACGCCGCGGATGAACCCGAGCGGCTGCACCGGCAGGGTGACGCCGTTGGCAACGGCCGTCACACCGGAGCCGACGCGGATCTGATTGACGTAGCCGCTTTGGTAGAGCTTCCAGCCGACGACGCGCAAGGATAGCAGGTTGTCGACGATCGGCAGATTGAGGGCGCCGTTGGCGTTGTAATTGCCGCTGCCGTGATCCGTGCTCGAATCCTCGAGGGAGACGTATCCCTCTACCCGATTCATCACCGGCGCATTCGGAATGAATCGGATGGTGCCGCTCATGGAACTCGCGCCGTATAGCGTGCCTTGCGGACCGCGCAGCACCTCGACCCGATTCAGGTCATAGAGCCGGATATCGGGTTCGAAACCGCCGCCGTCGTCGCCGTTGCCTTGGTTGATGACGGCCTCGCCATAGTACACACCGGTCGTCGACGCACCGGTCGAATTGATCCCGCGAATCACGTATTTCTTGTCACCGGGACCCAAGTCCTGGATCGAAAGGCCCGGTACCTTGCCCGCGATGCTCATGATGCCGGACGCCCCGTCCCGCTGCAGCACGCTGCCGGAGATCGCTTGAATCGATGCCGGCACGTCGATGACCTTGGCCGCGTACAGCTTGGTCGCCGTCACCGTGATGACCTGCAGCGCGCCCTCGCCGCCGTTGCCGGCCGCGAGCGCCGCCGCGAACGGTAATGACGCGAGCGCCCCGAGGCCCGCCACAGCGTATGCGATGTACCCGTGGTGAGTTCTTGCGGTGTATGGCATGAGCATCCCCTGATTGATCTGGCTTTGGTTCCGTGCGAATCGATTCTGCGTCCCGGCCAAGGCGGCCGGCGCTGCCTCAGTCGTAATAATTCACCCTGGGGTTGTCCCCGGGACAGATGACCCCGACGACGAACATTCCCTCGGGCGAAATCGCTTCGAGTGAATGCAGCTGCTTTCGCGGCAGGAAAATGACGTCGCCCGCCCCGACCCGGGCCCTGCGATCTTCGGTCCACATGCAACCGTTGCCCGAGAGGACGATGAGGGTCTCCTCATACAGGTGTCTGTGGGGGGCGGCCTTGGAGCGCGGAATGTGTCCGATGAACTGCGTGATGATGCGCGAGCCGAGCCGTTTGTCGACGAGAATCTGGAAGTACCGGGAGCCCATCCTCACCCGGCTGTGCTCGTCCACCGCGGCAACGCGCTGCGGCAGAGAGGCGTCGAAGTTCTCCGGCAGCGCGGATGGCCAATCGAGCTCGACGATCGGCGAGGCGACCGCGATCACTCGCAGCGTCGCCGTTCCGTTCGCGGTCAGACGGATCGCCTCGTTCGGCCGAATGGACACGCCGTCGGTCGCCTTGACGGCGAATTTGCGGCCGGAAATGTCGACCGAGCCGCTGCCCCCGAGCACGAGCAAGATCGCTTCGCTCGCGCGAAAGGACACCACCGGGGAGCCGCCGCCACGAACCTCCAGCAGGATTTGTGTCTGGTGGACCGCCCCATGTTCGGCGGACGCGAGAGTGCGCCATGCCAGCGACCCGCGCCGCGTTTGCGGCACGAGCGCCGGCGAGAGGATGTAACAGCCGCCATTTAGCGGCACGCGTGGACCGTCGCGCTCCTCGACGAGGCGAATCCGGCGATTCTCAGGGCTATCCGGGTCGTCGACCGGCGAGCCACCGTCCAGGTTGCTGTGCGCGCCGTCGCAAAACGGCGGCGTCGCTGTCTGTTTGCAGCAACACAGCAATGCCTCGTCGGTCTGCACTGCGACGAATTGTCGCGGCGCGAAACCGCTGCCCTTGTGCGAACCGTCGCAAAATGGCTGGTTTGTCGAGCGTCCGCAGCTGCACCAAAAGTACTTCCGGCCGGCCTCGAGAGCGACCAGGCAGGGTTTCGGGCGCGCAACAACCGGCTCCAACATGACCCTATGATCGGCAATAGTCCATACGGATGTATAGCCGCTCTTTAGGCTCAGCGGCCTAAAACGACGGCGCCCAATCGCCGGCGCCGGCTCCATCCGCGCCGACAGGCTGCGTCAAACGCACGATCGTCGGGTAGGCCAACTCGGTGAGCTCGCGCGGATCGACGCATAGATACGGGCGCAGCACTTCGGCGATTTCGTAATAGCCGTCGAGCATGGTCGTGGCATTTATGTCGCGATCGTGGTATTCGGCGTAGTTCAGCCAATTCTCCGATACGATCCAGGTGACGTCGACGATCGAACGCAAGCAGCGTGCATCGGCCGGCAGGCGCATGAGTCCGCGGTTCGCCAGGGCGTACATGAACCGTTCCAGAGCCTGCAGGCGGCGCTCGCGATTGTGCGCAAAGCGATGACGCAGGCGCGGATCCCGGCGCAACAGATCGGCCAGCTCCCGATAGAAGAAGCGGTATTTGAGGATCAATTTCAGCTGGCGGACGAACATTTCGGCCATGTGATCGAGCGTCGGCGCCAGATGGTCCCGATACCAGTCCTCGTCCATCTCGCGCACGGCCATTTGAAACAGCGCAAAGACGATGTCGTCCTTGGTCGCGAAGTGGTACTGGAGATTGCCCTTGCTGATGCCGCAGCGCTCGGCGATGCGCTTGGTCGACACGGCCCCCGTACCCATGCCGTTGAACAGCTCGAGCGAGGCGCTGAGAATCCGTAATTGAGTCGCCCGCGTGGCCATGGGATCACGCGGTGTCTAGCCGGCTCGACGTCGATCGCACCACGGCTTCGGCGCTCAGATCGGACAGCGCCAGATCCAGCGCCGCGCCCTCCTCGTCCGCCAGCGCGGCGCTCTGCAGGCGCGCGAGAACTTGCGCGCCGTCCGCGCGTGCGCGCAGGACGTCGACCTGGCCGACGAGCCGGCAAAAGTTGCGCCAACCCTTCTCGTGCGTCTCGCCGTAGCCCTTGATCAGACGCTGCGCTCGGGCGAGTTCGACGGCCATCTCGTAGTTGTCCGGCGCGAGTCCGATGATGTGACCGAGCCAGGCCCCGATGCGCTCATCCTCCTGCCGAAAGCGCAGGGTGGAGCGGCGCCAGCGGCGCGCGGCCGCGAGCGTGTACAGCAGCAGAAAGCCACACACGGTGTCGGTGCGTATCCGGCGCCCATGGGTCCAGCGGCCGACGAATTTGCCGATGCGCGGTGAGGCGAGAAGCCACCGCCCGAGCGCCGCCGGCAGCGTGCCGGCGATCTCCTGAACCCGCGGCTTCATGAATTCCGTGATGCCGACGGGTTGTCCCGGAGCCGCCCGCACCTCGGCGCGCACGCGGGCAAAGCGCGCACCCCGGGTTTTCTGCTGCGCGACTCGCATCGTATCCTCGAAACTCATCCACAAGGCGAGGCTGCGCGCCGTGGCCGCCGACAGGGCGCCGGCGCCGGACGCCGGGTGCTCGAGCACGGCAACCCTCTCGAGCCGCGCGAGATAGAGCGCGGCGTAAGGTCGGTCCTGATAGTCGAGCATGCGCCGCACGCCCTCCAGGGCAAGAGCTTGCGCGTTTTTCGGCAATTCTCGCACGCGATCGAGCAGCGGCTGGAGGGCGGGCGTGCGCGACTGCTGCGGCACCGGCCCGACGGTCGGCGCGGGCGATATCGTCCACTGCGCGCCCCCTGCCCGCGCCTGCCGATCGGCGTCCTCGAACGCGCTGAGATTGGTCTTCACGGAGAGCGCGCTGCGGGTGATCGCCTGCTCGAAACTGGCTTTGGGAAACGGCAGCACGCCGGATCCGCAGATTGCACCGAGCATCACGGCGCTGATGACGGCCTGGTGCCTGCCGGCCGTCTCCTCCATGTCGAACAGGATGGAACGCTTGCTGCACTCGCGCAGCAGATCCGTCAGTTGCTGGTCGTCGCGCCGGCCGTCGCCGAGGGCGCTCTTCTCAACGATCGAGTAGCTGCGGTGCGTCGATGCGATCACTGTCGTGCATCCGGGGGTGACGAGGCCACGCTGGATCGCGCGGCCCGCCTCCGCCAGCTCCGACGCGACCACGCAATCGACGTCGCCCGCCGCCGGCACGAGCGCCATCACCGGTTCGTGCCCGGCAAGCAGCGCCGCAGCTCGGGGAAAGAACTCCAGATAATAGATGGTCGCTCCGGTTCGCTGTGCCACTCCCGGGACCGAGGTCGACTGAACGAGATAATCGTTGAATTCCGCGATCTCGATCAGCCAATCCGCGAGGACGCCGCCACCCTGGCCTCCGAGTGCGGCGATCGTCAGCTTGATCGTGCGCTCGTTCACCTGGTCGACGGCTCAGAGGGCATCGCGCGACAGCCGCTGTTCGCTGCTGCGCTGCAAGAAGCCGATCACGGCGGTACGTAGACGACACAGCAGGCTGTCCCAGCGCGAGGCATTGAATATCAGGTCCGCGCGGTAGAAGGACGGACACAAGACGGCGGCGTCGGCAATCTCGCCGCAGACGCCGCATCCCACACACGTTTCGTCGACATGGGCGACGGGGTCTTCACGCAGTGGATCAACGCTTTTGCGGATCGTGAGCGACGGGCATCCCGAGAGCCGAATGCACGAGTGATCGCCGGTGCAGGTTTCCGGGTCGACGCCGAAGCGCTGCGTGAGGACCCTCTCGCCGCGGTCGATCGCCGCGCGATTCGCCGGACGGATCCGCCGCTGTCGGGTCAGTTGACACTCGCCCTCAGCCACGATCACCTTGGGACCCTTGAAGTCCGTGCGCAACGCTGCACGCAGAATGCGCAGAGTCTGCCGCATGTCGTACGTCCGCGTACGCTTGACCCACTTGATGCCGACGCCGCGAACCGCATCGACGATGGAATTGTTCGCCTGGCGTCGCGTATTTGCGCTGCGGGACGATGGAATGTCCTGCCCGCCGGTCGCCGCGGAATAGCCGTTGTCGACGATGACGGTCACATCGTCGTGTTTGTTGAACACCGAGTTGCCGATGCCGCTCGTCAGTCCGTTGTGCCAAAACCCGCCATCGCCCATGATCGCGACGGCGCGATGGCCGCCGCCGGCGCCGTTGAACGCCGAAGCGGCCGCAGCGCCGAGGCCGTAGCCCATGATGCTATTGCCCATGTTGAACGGCGGCAAGGTGGCAAAGGAGTGACAGCCGATGTCCGCGCTGATGTGCAGCGGACCGGTCTCGCGCTGCAGGAGTTTCATCGCCGCGAAGAATGGGCGCTCGGGACAGCCGGTGCACAGACCCGGTGGCCGCGGGGGCACGAGCGCCGCCAGACGTTCGGTCACGCTCGGCGACATCTGCGGCAAGGCCGCGGGTACGGCCGCTGCCGGCCGCGCCCCGGGTGCCCAGCGCTCGGTGAAGTTGCGGATCCCGGCGCGCAGCACGTCCACGGTGTACTCGCCGTGCGTCGGCAGCACTTCCTTGCCGACGATGCGCACCGCGAGATCCACCGGTCGCAAAATCGAACCAGCCGCCTGTTCTATGTAATTCGGCTGACCTTCCTCGATGACCAAGACCGCACGCTTGTCCTTGCAGAAGCGTTGCCACTCTGCGGCGACGAGCGGATAGGTCACGTTGAGAACGTACAGCGGCAGGCGGGACGTTCCCATGACGTCGGCGAGGCCCAGTAACTCCAATGCCCGCAAGGCGTTGTTGTACAAACCGCCCTGCAGGACGATGCCGACGTCCTCGATCGTTCCCGGCAGCATTTCATTGAGCTTGCGTTGGACGATGAACCGCTCCGCCGCCGGCAGGCGGTTTTCGATCTTTTCGCGCTCCTGCGCGTAAGTCGACGGCGGCAGGATGATCCGCCCATAATCGCGTTGCGGATGAGCCAGGGCCTGCGCGGTCGTGAATGCCGGCCGTCGATTGTCCTTGGCGACGAAGCGACCGTAGACGTGGCAGGCGCGAATCCGCAGCATCAGCATCACGGGCGAGTTGCTCGCCTCGGATAATTCGAAGCCCTGCTCGACCGCAGCGACGATCGAATCGAGCTGCGGCCGCGGATCGAGAAGCCAGATCTGTGATTTCATCGCAAAGGCGTGGGTGCGCTCCTGCATGATACTGGCGCCCTCGCCATAGTCCTCGCCGAGAATGATGAGTGCGCCCCCCTTCACCCCCGCCGACGCGAGGTTCGACAAGGCGTCGGAGGCGACATTCGTGCCGACGGTCGACTTCCAGGTGACCGCGCCGCGCAGCGGGTAATTGATCGAGGCCGCCAGCATCGCGGCGGCGGCCGCTTCGGACGCGCTCGCCTCGAAGTGCACGCCGAGCTCGGTGAGAATGTCCTCGGCATCGGTGAGGACGTCCATCAGGTGGGAAATCGGCGCACCCTGATACCCGCCGACGTAGGCGACGCCCGATTGCAGCAGGGCCTTGGTGACGGCGAGGATGCCTTCACCGCGAAACTCCTCGCCGAGCCCCAATCGAAGCAATTGAACCTGCTTGGTGAACGAGCGTTCGGCCATCGCAGCTCCCCGTCAGACCGGCACCAGCGCGAGGACTCGGACGGGGCTCCCGGAACCATTGACGATTTTCAGCGGCGGAGCGATCACGACGGCCCCGGTCGCCGGCAACTGATCGAGATTGGCGAGGCTCGCCAGGCCGAATCGATTGGAGCCGAGCATCAGCGAATGACAGGGGAACATCGGCTCGAACGTCGGGGCCTGGCCGGCGTCGGTGCCGACCGTCTCGACGCCCACCCCGAGAATATCGCGCTCGCCGGCGAGGAACGATACGGCTCGCGGATGAAAGCCGGGCGTGTGTGCGCCGTCCGCCGCGATGTTCAGAAAGTCATTGGCGCTCTTGCGATGCGACCAATCCGTGCGGATCAGCACCCATGAGTGCGGCGGAATGCGGCCGTGCCGCTTTTCCCAGTCGAGCAGAGTGTCCCTGGTGACCAGAAAATCCGGGTTGTGCTTGGCCTCCCGCGCCACGTCGACGACGCAGGCGGGCCCGATGAATCGCTCCACCGGAATGTTGTGTGTCGCGTTGTTCGCATGATCCTTGCCGGTCACCCAGTGAATCGGCGCATCGAAGTGGGTTCCCGTGTGTTCGCCACAGGAGATGTTGTTCCAATACCAGGCGGGACCGCGCGCATCGTAGCGTGAGATCTCCTCGAGCGTGAACTGCTTCGATGCGGCGAATTGTGCGGGAAGTTGCAGCGTCGGCGTCGCCGCCTCGAGCGGTACGGTGAGGTCGACGACGCGGATCTTGCCGCCGGCGATGCCGGCGACGAGTTGCACGAGCGCCTCGGAGAGATTGCCTTCAGGCTGCGTTGCTGTGGTCATGAGGGTATCTCACGCGGATGCGGATCATCATCGTACGAGGAAATGATTTACACCTGAAATACATAGGGATCCTAACATAGCGCTGATTCGCGCGATAGTGGCCGGAACGAAGCCGGCTCCGATGCGCGTCGCGACAGGACGCGGACGATCACCGCCGCGGCTCGGCGACCGCCAGCTCGAGTTCGAGCACCTTCGGGTCGTCGCGATACCGCGCCAGCCATTCCTGGGCGATTTCGCCCGGATACAGATCCTCGATGCCATCGCGCAGCCCGGCGACCACCGCCGCGGCGAGCGCTTCGGGCGCAAGTTTCGGCGCCGGCAGCGCCCGGCTCGACTCGTCGTCGAGCGGGCCGGGAAACACGTTGATCACGCGGATGCCGGCGCAGCGCATCTCGGCGCGCAGAGCTTGCGACAGCGACAGCGCCGCGGCCTTCGACGCCGAGAACGTGCCGTGCGCCGGGAAGCTGCTGAGCGCAAACACCGACAGAATGTTCACCCAGGCGCTCGCGCCCGACGCACCGCCCGCCGCGCGTGAACGCAGCGCGGGTGCGAAGTCCTGTGCGAGGCGCAGCAGTCCGAAGTAGTTCACGTCCATCTCGGCGCGCGCGGTCTCGAGGCCGCCGCCCGAGGCGACGCCGGGCGCCCCGTGCATTTCGGCGTTGTTGATCAAGATGTCCACGTCGCCGCCGATCTCCCCGGCGAGCGCGCGTACGGCGCACCCATCCGTCACATCGAGCGGCACGAAGGCGACGCCCGGCAGCGCGCCGAGTGCGGCGAGGTCCGGAAGATCCTTCCATGAGCCGGCGTGGCCCACCCAGACGCGCCCGGCGCCGGCGGCGAGCACCGCCCTAACCAGCGCCCGGCCCAGCGGGGTTTTGCCGTCGGTGACGAGAATCTTGCGGGATTTCACTGAGCAGCTCATCTCGCGCAGTTGGCGATCGTCCGACATGTTGGCAGGCTCCTCGGGAGGGAATGCGATCAAAACGCCCCGCCCCGCCCTGTCGAGCCGCACTGCGACCACGACCCGCGACGGCGCGGCGGGGCAGGCACTGGGCAGATGTGCGACCAAGGACGGTCCCGCATCGAGTCGGACCAAACCGATGCGCCACGGCAGGCGCTCGCGGAAGTACGGGTCGTGGCTGTGATGTATCGTGGTCTCGGCGATCAGTTCGCCGCGGCCATCCTGTGCGCGCCAGGCGAGTTCGATCCCCAGGCATCGATGGCAGGCCTCGCGCGACGGATATTGCACGGCGCCGCAGGCCGTGCATACCTGCAACTCGAAGCGGCCGCGCGCTGCGGCCGCCGTGAGTCCGAGCGCCGCGCGCGAGCGCGCCGCAGGCGGCAGCGGCGGGATCACGCATTGCTCCCGGCGAGAACGGCCGCGGCGCAACACAGGCCGCGATCGAACGTGATCATGCCGAAGCCGATGACCAAGGCGAGCCGGGCGCGCGGGACCGGCCGCGCCAGGTTCCGTCCGCTCAGCTGCCGGATCGCCTCGACGAGCCCGAGGAAGCCGGCGGCGCAACCGGCCTGGCCGACCGACAGCTGACCGCCGCTCGTGTTGATCGGGAATGTGCCGTCGGTCGTGAAGCTGTTGGCGCGGATGAACTCGGGTCCCTCGCCCTTCGCACAAAAGCCGAGATCCTCGAGCTGGATCAGTGACATCACCGGGTAATCATCGTAGGTCTGCACGAAGTCCACGTCCCGTGGACCGACCCCCGCGTCGCCGTACAGGCGCTCGCGGTCGAGGACCCAACCGCCGCGCATCTGGATCGGATCCTCGGCAAACGCGTTGTGCCTCTCCATCGTCGAACGCACCAGCACGTAGGGTAACCCGAGCCGCTCGGCCCGCGCCCGGCGCATGACGAGAAAGCCCTCCGCGCCGGCGCATGGCAGCACGCAATCGAACAGCCGGAGCGGATCGGCGATCGGCCGCGCGTGCAGGTACTCAGCGAGCGTCAAGGGCTTCTTGAACAGCGCGTGCCGGTAGCCGAGGGCATTGTCGCGCTGCGCGACGCAGAGTTTGCCGAAATCTTCCCGGGTCGCCCCGTGGACGCGCATGTAGTACGAGGTGAGGAACGCAAAGCTCGCATTCGGACCTCCCGAACCGTACGGCAAGACCGCGTCTCGCGCGAACACGCTGAAATTGCCGAGACCAAGGCGGAAGGATTCGACGTGATTGGTGTCGGCGCCGATGCAGGCAACGACGTCGGCGTCGCCTGCCTGCACGGCGCGCAACGCGCGCCGCAGCGCGACGATGCCGCTCGCGCCGCCGAGCGGCAGGTGGTCGAGCCAGCGCGTCGTGATGCCGAGGTGCTGCGTGAGGCCGACAGCGGTGTCCGGGGCGAGAGTAAAACTGCCGAGCGACAGTCCATCGATGTCGGCTTTGGCGAGACCGGAGGTCTCGAGGAGCCCGGCGAGCGCGCGCGCGACGAACCAATGCGCGCTGCGGATCGAGTGGCGCACGTAAGGCACGGTCACCGGAGCGGCGAGCACGGCATCGGCGTAATCGGCCGCTGCGCGCGTCATATCGCCAGGCCGCCGACCGATGTCCCGCCGCACACGTAGAGCGTCTGGCCCGTCACGAACGAGGCCTCCGGACTCGCGAAAAACCAGACGGCGCGCGCGACGTCCCGCGGCGTTCCGACCCGGCCGACCGGCAGGATTGCCGCCGGATTCGTCCGCAATGGGCTGCCGGCCGGCACGATCGCGTCGAACATCGCAGTTTCCGCGATCGGACCCGGCGCGACCACGTTCACGGTCACGCCCGCCGGTCCGAGCTCTAGCGCCCAGGTTCTCGCGAGACCGATCAGCGCGGCCTTCGTCGCCGAGTACACGCTGCGTGAAGCAAGGCCGAGCGCGGCGCGCGAGGAAATCAGCACGACCCGGCCGTAATGGGCGGCACGCATCGCGGCCAGGTTTGCCTGCAGCAGTGCGATCGCCGTGCCGACGTGCAGTTGCGTCAGCGCTTCGAGGTCCTCCGGCGTTACCTGCTCGACCGGGCGTTCACGGATCGCGCCTGCGCAGTGAACCAGGGTCGTCGCCGGCGCCTCGCCGGCGAGACTGAGGAATGCGGCACGGGCCGCATCGGGGTCCTCGAGGTCGACGCACACCGAGCGCAAGCGGGACGAACCGGCGGCGGCCGCCTGGCGCGCGACGCTCACCACCTCGTAACTTTCCGCGAGCAGACGGCGGCATATTTCCGCACCGATTCCCGAACTGCCACCGGTCACGATCGCCCGCCGCTGGTTCATGCGCAACCCTCCGCCCGCGTGTGCCGCCGCTTTGCCGCCCGCAAATCGTGCGCGGCGCCGATGGCCACTGCCTCGGCAGCGCCGCATTGCAATTCACTGCGCGCGATCTTCTGCGAAGCGGTCTGCGGCAGCTGCGCGCGGAAGGCGATGTAGGCCGGAATTTTGTGGTAGGCGAGCCGTGCGCGACAACGCGCCTGGATCGCCGCGGCGAGCGCCGCGCCGGCCTGCGCGTCCGGATGAGGGCCGGCGGCGCCACGGGCGACGATGAAGGCGAACACCTCTTCGCCACGCAGCTCATCGGCGATCGCGGTGACGGCGCAAGCGGCGACGGCCTCATCCTGGAGCAGCGCGCTCTCGACCTCGACCGCGGCGATGTTCTCGCCGCTGCGGCGGATCACGTTCTTCAGACGGTCGACGAAGTACAGCGAGCCGTCCGCGCCCGCGCGCGCGACGTCGCCGGTGTGGAACCAGCCACCCTGCCACGCCGCCTGCGTCGCCGCATCGTCCTTGTAGTAGCCGCAAAAGAAGCCGCGCCGGGGATCCGGCCCACGGCGCCGCACCAGCAGCTCGCCGGGCTCGCCGCGGGCGGCCTGCGCCCCGCTGCGATCGACGAGAAGCCAGTCGAGGGTGGGCGGTGGTTTGCCGAAGCAGCGTTCGCCGACGTGGCGCGGCTCCTCACTGGCGGTGATCCAGGCCGAGCCGCCGGTCTCGGTCATGGCCCAGGCTTCGATCAGGGGCACGCGGAAACGCGCCTCGAAGGCCGCGTGATGGCGCGGATCGACGCCCGCACCGAAGCCGAAGCGCAGGCGGTCACTGCAATCGTCCTGGGTCGAGGGGGCGGCGGCGAGCAACATCGCCGGCATCACGCCGAGGTAATGAAAGCAGGTCGCACGGCTCGAACGCACCGACGTCCACCAGCTCGTCGGGTGGAAACGGTCAAGTTGAACCAGGCAGCCTCCGGTCAACAGCATCGCCATCAGCGAGCAGGCGAGTGCGTTCATGTGCGTCACGGGCAGCGGCGTGATCAACCGGTCGCGGCCCTCGTGAAATGCGCAGTAGCCGCCGATGCCGACATAGTGGCTGCCGACCGTCGCGAAATACGTCTCGTCGAGGATGCAGGCCTTCGGCGCGCCACTCGTCCCGGATGTGTACAACAGCGCGACCTCGCCGTCGGCGGCGGCCGGCTCCCGCCGCGGGGCCGGCAGCGCGGCCGATGCCGCCGGCGCGACGGCGAGCCCGCAATCCGCCGGCCGCGCGCCATGCACGAGCGCAACAAGCTCCGCCAGACAGACCACCAGCGCGACATCGGCATGCCGCAGCAGCCGGGCGGCCTCTTCCGCGTGCAGCGTCCCGCCGAGCGGCACTGCGCTGATGCCGAGCCGGTTCAGCGCGAGGAAGTGTAGGAAGAAATCGGCCCGATTATCGAGCGCCAGCGCGACACGATGCCCGCGCCGATAGCCGGCCGCTCGATACATTCGGCAAAGCGCGCCGATACGCCGATCCGCGTCGCGATAGCCGACGGAAACCGCGCCCGGCGCGTACGCCGCCGCCGGTGCCGGCACGTGCAGGAATTCAGCCTCCGGGGAGCCGCGAACGGCGGCGGCGAAGCTCTCGGCGACCGTCGCGGCGCTCAAGGAAACAGTTCGATCGACGGCAGCGCCGCGTCGCAGTTCACGAGTTCGACCTTCTTCAGACGGATCTTCAGGCGCCCCTCGACGGATCGTAGATGCAGCCAGCTCACCCCCGCGAGCACGAGCTGCGCGTCGGCCTGCGTCTCGAGGTAAAGGAACGGCGTGCGCAGCACATATGCTCCGGCGGCTTCGTCGCCGGTCTCGATGCACGGTCGTTGCAGCACGTGCTGGCAGTGGCTCGGTGGATGTTGCGAGAACGAGCGGGGATTCTTCAGCCTCTCGATGCGGATCCGCAGCAGCAGCTTGTCCTCGTGAAACAGCGACGTGTGGTTGATCCCATCCACTTGGCCACGCGTCAGCGGCATCCAGTAGATCCCGTCGTCGGCGAACAAGTCGTACCACTCGTCGAACCGCTTGTCGTCGATGAGCCGTGCCTCCTCGTAGGCGAAGCACAACAGCGAGTCGTGGTCCGGCCCGGGCACGCTCATTGCTTGGAGCGATCCGGATCGCTCTCGCCGATGAATTGCGCCCAGGCGCGGAACTGTCCGCGCATCGATACCTCGCTGGTGCCGTTGTAATCGCCGGCGATGCTCTCGCGCTCGGCCGGCGTGTGATTGCGATGCAGGCTCACCCAGTCGTTGCCGCCCGCCGCGAGGCCCTCCTGGATCGCCCGATAGCAATGCCGGTCGTCGTGGCCGACCACCGACGTCGGCGCATTGATCAGGCGCGTGTACAGGAGAGTGCGTTGTAGCAGTCGATCCGGCGCGCCGACCAGACGAAACGTCCAGCTCTCGATCAGGGTCCTGTCGACCGCGATCGGCCGAACGACGCGGATCGCCTGGATCGCGCCCTTGATCGTCAGGCTCGGATAATAGACGGTGTTGTGCCGCACCTCGCCGAGGATGGCGCGCGCCCGCGCTTCGCCGTAGACGCTCGCCATGCGCCGTTCGTACTCGCCGATCGCGGCGTAATTCGAATGGATCGAGAAATTCACGCCGGTATAACTGTGGCCGTTCGGAAAGATCCGCACGCCCATTCGATCGAAGAAATCGTAGCCGTTGACGAACGGCAGGAACTGTTCGATCGCCATCGGCTTGGGCACATCGTCGGCCTGATCGGCCCATAATTTCTTGGCGGTCCCGGCCGCCGATTGATGCGCGACCATGGGGTGCATCGTGTCATTGAGGTTCTCGACGAACATCTTCCAGTTGGCATCGTGCAGGTAGCGCAGGACGCCGCCGGCGACTTCGAGCCGCCCTTCCGGGGCGCGCTCGACCATGTTGTCGATCGAGCTCAAGGAACCACCGAAGTAGTCGTGGAAGTCCGGTCCATCGGCGCAGAGCCTGGCGAAGATGAAGCCGCGGTAATTGACGACCTGCGGCAGGCGTGCGATGCCGCGGCCGGCCGGGCTCTGCTCGAGGGCCGTGCCCGCGTAACCGCCGGGAAGCGGCACGGTGCGCAGCGACCCGTCCAGGCGGTAGGTCCACCCATGGTAGGGACAGCGCAGCAGTCCCGCCTCGCAGGAACCGTGCGCTGCGGTGACGAGCCGCGCTCCCTTGTGCGCGCAGCGGTTCATCAATACGCGGATCTCGCCGCCCTGGTCGCGCAGCATGATCACGGGCTCGCGGGCGAGCGTCGTCGTGAAGTAGTCGCCGGTTGCCGGCACCTGGCTGTCGTGGCCGACGTACAGCCAGGTCCTGCGCCAGAGACGCTCCATCTCGAGGTCGAACACCGTCGGATCGACGTACACGTCGCGGTGGACGGCATCTTCGCGCACCAGTGCGCGCAAAGCGCCGGGATTCTCACGATAGTTCGTCATCTTGCGTTGCGCCAGCCGACCGAGGGGCCCCTCCCGGAACAGAAGTCTACACCGGTTCTTGGGCCGCATTCGCCGCGGGCGCGGCGCCTTGCTTATTGGCGGGCAGGTCAGTACGGTAGCCGTTCGACCGAGAGGCTCGTTTCCTGGAGTGCGCAGTTGGGTTCCGTTGAGGCTTCGTCGCCCGAGATGGCGCGCGCGCTCGCCGCGCGCTTCGACTTGTCGAGCCTGCCCGCCGACTTCTACGCCGACCCCTATCCGTATTACTCCGCGTTGCGCAGCCACGAGCCCCTGAAGCGTTTCGCCGACGGTGCGTATTTCCTGACGCGCTACGAGGATCTGCTGCGCGTCTACCGCGACACCAAGACCTTCAGCTCCGACAAGACCGAGGAGTTCGCGCCGAAGTTCGGCGACTCGCCGCTTTACGAGCATCATACGACGAGCCTCGTGTTTCGTGATCCGCCGGCGCACACGCGGCTGCGGCGCCTGATCGGCGGCGCGCTGACGCCGCGCCACGTCGCGGCGATGGAACCGGGCCTCGCCGCTCTGGTGGACCGTCTGCTCGAGCGAATCGCCGGGCGCGAGACGATCGACCTGATCGACGATTTCGCGGGTGCCATACCGGTCGAGATCATCGGCAATCTGCTTCGCGTGCCGCACGCGGACCGGGCACCGCTGCGCGGCTGGTCGCTGGCGATTCTCGGCGCCCTGGAGCCAACGCTCGGCGTCGAGGCCGCGGCCCGTGGCAATGCCGCGGTGCGCGACATGCTCGAGTATCTCCAAGGCCTGGTCGCGGAACGCCGGCGCCACCCGGGAGATCCCGAGCGCGACGTGCTCAGCCGCCTGATCCTGGGCGAAGGGGACGGCGAACGGCTCGAACCGAGGGATCTGCTGCACAACTGCATTTTCCTGCTGAACGCCGGGCACGAGACGACGACCAACTTGATCGGCAACGGACTCGTGAGCCTGCTCGCCTGGCCGTCGGCACGCGAGACCCTGTTGCGGCATCCTGGGGCGATCGAATCGGCCGTCGAGGAATTCCTGCGATTCGAAAGTTCCAACCAGCTCGGCAATCGGATCACGACCCAGGCCGTGAGCTTCGGCGAGACCGAGATGCCGCCGCAAACGCGGATCTGGCTGTGCATCGGCGCCGCCAATCGCGACCCGCAGAAATTTCCCGACCCGGACCGGCTCGACGTCCTGCGTTCGCCGAACCGGCACCTCGCGTTCGGCTCCGGGCCACACCAATGCGTCGGCCTGACGCTCGGCAGGCTTGAAGCGCGCGTCGCGATTCTGCGCTTCCTGCAGCGCTTCCCGCACTACGAACCCAGCGGTCCGGCGGTCCGCGGCGGTCGGGTCCGCTTCCGCGGTTTTCTGCACGTACCTTGCCGCCCCGGCGCCGCGGCGCGATCGATACCTTGATCCGGCCGCTCGGCGGCCGGCACCTTAGTCAAACAGCGATGGAGTAACGAGATCATGAACGCGCAAATCGATTGGCACGCCCGCTCGCAGGCCTTGCACATGCCGACGGAGATCGTGATCGACGGCAAGTTCGGCGCCGCGCAGAGCGGCAAGACCTACGAGGTCGTCAGTCCGAGCACCGGCCGGGCGATCGTCAGGCTGCCGGATTGCGCCGCCGCGGACGTCGATCGCGCCGTCGCTGCGGCCCGCCGCAGCTTCGACTCGGGCGTCTGGGCGAATCTTGCGCCGCGCGACCGCAAGAAGTGCTTGAAGAAACTCGCACAACTGATCGATGCGCACCGCGAAGAGCTGGCGCTGATGGATTCGCTGACGATGGGCATGCCGATCTCGATCGCGTCCGGCTACTGCGTGCAGTGGGCGGTCAATTGCTTCGAGTGGTACGGCGAGGCGATCGACAAGCTGTACGACGAAGTGGCGCCGACCGATCGCGGCGTGTTCGCGACGATCACGCGCGAACCGGTCGGCGTCGTCGCTGCGGTGCTGCCGTGGAACTGGCCGACCGGTCTGCTCGGCTGGAAGGTTCCCCCGGCTCTCGCGACCGGCAACAGCGTGGTGCTCAAGCCGGATGAACAGACCTCGCTGTCGGCGCTGCGCATCGCCGCGCTCGCGCTCGAGGCGGGTATTCCGCCGGGCGTGTTCAACGTCGTGACCGGCGGACCGGCGGTCGGCGAAGCGATCGGACGACACATGGACATCGACGTCGTCGGCTTCACCGGATCCACCGAGGTGGGCAAGCTGTTCCTCAAGTACTCGTCAGAGTCGAACATGAAGCCGGTCTGGACCGAATGCGGCGGCAAGAGTCCGAACATCGTCTTCGCCGACGCGCCCAATCTGCAGCAGGCCGCCCAGGAATCGGCGCTCGCGATCTTCCTCAATACGGGCCAGATCTGCGCGGCCGGGTCGCGCCTGATCGTCGAGGAATCCATCAAGGATCAGGTCGTCGAGATCATTTCGGCGGTCGGCAAGAGCCTGACGCCTGCCGATCCACTGAAGGCCGAGACGATGATGGGTCCGATCGCCAAGGCTTCGCAGCTCGAGCGGGTCATGTCTTACATCGCGATCGGCCGCCAGGAAGGCGCCCGGCTGAAGACAGGCGGCCGGCGCGCAAACGAGACATCCGGCGGCTACTTCGTCGAACCGACGGTGTTCGACCAGGTCGACAATGCGATGCGCATTGCCCAGGAGGAAATCTTCGGCCCCGTGCTGTCGACCATCACGTTCAAGACGCCGGAGGAAGCCGTCGCGCTCGCGAACCAGACCACCTATGGCCTCGCGAGCGCGATCTGGACCAGCGATCTGAGCCGGGCGCACAAGCTGTCGCGGGCGATCCGCGCCGGCAGCGTCGCCGTCAACTGCTACGCGGCCGACGCGCACGACGTGACGGTGCCGTTCGGCGGCTACAAGCAATCCGGTTTCGGCCGCGACAAGTCGCTGCATGCGCTCGACAAGTACGTGCAGCTGAAGACGACCTGGATCAAGCTCTGACGGATCGTCGAGATCGACGATCGCGGAGCAAGACCGAATGCCGGTATCGATGCCGACCGGTAAGATCGCAGGGCTCGCCGCCGGCGCCCTCGGCGTCGCTTTCGCGGCGGGGTGCGTGCGCGCGGCGGCGCGCAGCGGCGACTGGCCGACGGCCGGCGGCGGGGCATCGGGAGCCTACTACTCCCGACTCGCCGCGATCGACGGGCACGACGTCGCTCGCGTCGGCTTCGCCTGGCAATATCGCTTGCCGACGACGCGCGGGCTCGAGGCGACGCCGGTCGTCGTCCACGGGGTACTGTACACCAGCGGCGACTGGGGCAAGGTCTACGCGCTGAACGCGGCGACCGGTCGCGCGATCTGGACCTACGATCCGCAGGTCGACGGACAATGGGGGCGATACGCCTGCTGCGACGTGGTCAATCGCGGCGTCGCGGTGGCCGACGGCGTCGTCTACGCCGCTTCGCTCGACGGCTATCTGCACGCCCTGGACGCCGCGACCGGTCGGCTGCTGTGGAAGGTCGACACCCTGCCCGCCCGCGGTCCCGGCGCGATTCCCTATGCGGTCACCGGCGCACCGCTGATCGCCGGCAAGCTGGTCGTGATCGGCAGCGGCGGCGCGGATTTTTCCGGCGCACGCGGCTACCTGGCCGCGTTCGACCGCAAGACCGGCCGCCTTGCGTGGCGTTTCTACACAGTGCCGCGCAACCCGGGCGATGGGCGGCAGGACCAAGGTCAGCTGATCGCCGCGGCCGCAACCTGGAGCCCCCATTACGACTGGAAGATCGGCGGCGGCGGCACGGTCTGGGACGGCCTGGCGTACGACCCGAAGCTCGGTCTGATCTATCTCGGCACCGCGAATCCGGCGCCCTACGCGATCTCCAAGGACGGACGGCGCGGCGATGAGCTGTATACCGCATCGATCCTCGCCGTGCACGCGGCGACCGGCACCCTCGGCTGGCACTACCAGGAGGTGCCGGGCGACGGCTGGGATTTCGATGCCACGCAAAAGATGATCCTGACGCGTCTGCGAATCGGCGGCCACGAACGGTCCGTGCTGATGCAGGCGGCCAAGGACGGCTTTTTCTACGTACTCGACCGGCGCAATGGCCGGCTACTGTCGGCACGGCCGTTCACGTTCGTCAACTGGGCACGAGCCATCGATCCGCACACAGGTCGGCCGCTGCGCAATCCGGACGCGGACTACAGGACCGGCCCGAAGCTGGTGTTTCCGTCGATGATGGGCGCCCACAGCTGGCAGCCGATGTCCTTCAGCCGGGCGACGGGGCTCGTCTACATTCCGGTGGTCGATGCGCCGATGGTGTACATACCCACGGCGCGGCGGCACGCCGGGTTGATTGAAGGCAGTTTCGATGTCGCCGGTGTGTTCACCGACGATTACGATCCGCAGGCCATGGCGAGCCTGTTCGGCGAGCTGCCGCCGCTGTCGCAACTCGAGCGCCAGGCGGGTCATGGCGCCGAGGAACGCGGCGTGCTACGCGCGTTCGACCCGCTGACCGGTCGACGCGTCTGGGATCAACCGGGCGGCAACATCTGGGACGGGGGCGTGCTGTCGACGGCCGGCAATCTCGTGATCCGCGGCGACGTCGCCGGTCATTTGAATTTCTATGCCGCCGACAGCGGCCGATTGTTGCAACGGATCGACGTCGGCAGCTCGATCATCGCCGCGCCGATGACCTACCGCGTGCATGGGCGGCAATACGTTGCGGTGATGGCCGGCTACGGCGGCGGCACCATCGGCATGCCGTTGCCGAAGGACAGTGCGGCTCGACGGTTCGGCAACGCGGGTCGCATCGTCGCTTTCACGCTCGGCGGCGGTGCGGTGCCGGTCCCGCCGCCGCTGGTCGATGCGCCGTTTCCGCAGCCGCCGCCGCGCCGGGGCAGCGCGCGCAGCATCGCCGCCGGCGGGGTGCTCTACAATCGCTATTGCGCGCGCTGCCACGTGTTCGGCCGCGGGGAATTGCCGGATCTGCGGCGCGTCTCGGCCGCGACCCTGCATAGCTTCGGGGCGATCGTGCTTCATGGAGCCTTGCGCCCGCTCGGCATGGCGCGCTGGGACGACGTCCTGTCGCGCACCGACGCCGCGGCGATCCAGGCGTATTTGATCGATCAGGCCTGGCGGGCATATTCGGCGGTGCATCCGGCGGCGCCGCCCCGCTCTACGCGCGCCGCGCCCTGCCGCATTCGCGAATGAACGGCACCAGGAATTCGAAATAGCGGCGTTGATCGTCGTACAACGCCATGTGGCTGCCGTTCGGGCACAGTGCGAAGCGCGCCCCGGGAATCAGCGCGCTCATGCGCCGCAGCTGCGCCGGCGACATCTCGTCGTGCAGCGCGGCGATCACGAGCGTCGGCACCGAGATCTGCGGCAGCCGCGCCCAGACGTCCCAGTGGCGGAAATTGCCGGTGATGTCGAACTCGTCCGGGCCCTGCATCGTCGTGTAGATCTGCCGGTTCATGGTGCGAAACGAACGGCGCAGCGGCTCAGGCCACGGCCGCAGCCGGCAAATGTGCCGTTGATAGAGTTCGGCCATCAGCACCCGGCGATACTGCGGCGCCGCGAAATCGCCGCTCGTGCGATATCTGGCGATGATCCGCCGCGCCGGGGCCGGCAACGCTCGCAGCAGCGTCGCGGCATATTCGACGTACGAGGCGACACTCGCCGTCATGTTCGATATCACGAGACCGGCAAGATGGCGCGGATACTTCAACGCGTATTCCAGCGCGAGCATGCCGCCGAAGGAGTGCCCGCCGGACCTGCTCGACCTCCTCGCGGTAGCGATCGAGCGTCCACAGCGACGGATCGTCGGGGGTTTGGGCGAAGCCGCAGCCCAACTGATCGTAGAACCAGAAGCGGATCCCCTGCTGCGGCAGGAATTCCTCGAGGCACTCGCTGCAGGCACCGCGGGCGAATCGCATGCCGGCGAGCGTGCACGCTTCGCCGCCGCAGCGCCGTCCTCGTCCCCGCGGATGCGCGGCAGTGCGCTCGCGCCCGCCGCGAGCATCAGGCCGCCGCCCGCTCCGAGCAGGCGGCGGCCTGATCGGTTCAGAACGATGCGGTCACCTCGACGCCGATGGTGCGCGGCTGGTTGATCGCGAGTCGCGGACGGCCCGGCGTCTCCGCCGCAATCGAGCGATTGTCGCCGAGGTTCGCGATGTCGTTGGTCAGGTTCTTGCCGACCAGTGCGTACTGCATGAACCCGTGCTCGACCGCGAGCCGAAGGTTCACCAGCCGATACGAGCCGAGTTCACGCGGCTGCGCCGGGTCGTTGTTGCCGCTGTAGCGGCGCCCGACGTACGAGTAGTCGGCGCTGCCGACCAATGTCCAATCGCTGTTGATCGGTTTGGTGTAGGTGAGCGAGCCGTCGCCGGTCCAATCCGGCACGTCGTACACCGGCGAGCCGACCGGTTGCGGTGAGAACGAGCTCGCCTGAGTGATCTTCGCGTTCTGGTAGCCGAGGCCGAGCGAGACCTGGAGCGGCTCGATCGGTCGGGCGCGCAGTTCGAACTCCCCGCCCTTGCTCTCGGCGGCACCGGCATTGGCGATGAACTGGAAGCCGCAGGACAGCAGGATCTCCTGCTGGATGTTGTTCCAGCGGATGTCGAATATCGCCGCATCGATCGTCATGCGGTTCTGCAGCCAGGAGGTCTTCGCACCGAGTTCGTAGTTCCACAAGGAATCCGAACGGTAGCTGCGGGTGTCGGCGAGCGTGATGTTCGGGTCGACCTGTTGCAGGTCCGCGGCGCAGTTCGTGCCCGAGGAACCCGCCGGCACGATCGGCACCACGCCGCCCGGCCGGAAGCCCTTGGCGACGTTCACGTACACCATGTCGTCGCGCGTCAGGTGGTAATCGATCTCGTATTTCGGATTGATGCCGTTCTCGCTGGTATTGTCGACCGGGCTCGCCACCGCCGGTCCGCCGCCCGCGGCGAGCCCTTCCTCATAGCCGTACGAGGAGCCGGTGTCGTGGTACCAGCGCAGGCCGAGCGTGAATTTCAACGGCTCGATCGGCCGATAGGACAGCTGACCGAAGAATGCATCCTCCTGGTAGTCGGAGTGGAAGTCCTGTGCGAAGACCAGGTTCGAGTACCCAGGGGTGATCTGCGCTCCTCCGGCCAAGGTCGCATCGAGGTTCGGCAAAGTCGCCGGCGGATAGTACGCCGCGAACGGCAGCCGGCCGTGCAGGTCCGAATAGAAGCCGCCGGCGACGAACTGAACCGGGCCGTCGAGTGCCGAGACGAAGCGCACCTCCTGCGAGAACTGCTGGTAATTCTTCTGCTCGCTGATCGAGCTCGGTTGCGGGCTGCCCACCGCCGTGCAAGCGCCCGCCGCCACCGCCGCCGGAGTGCAGAAGCTCGTGATCGCCGCGAAGGTGAAGTCGGTCTCGTCCTCGGTCTCGAACACTTTGCGATTGAAATACGACGAGGAGGACACCAGCTCGCCCTTGCCGGTCTTCAAGCGCATCGCCAGCGAGTACAGGCCCCACGTGTCGTAGCCGCCTTCCGGCACGTTGAACCAGCGCGCCTGGGTCAGGCTGGTCGGGTTCATCGCGGCGGGCAGCGTGAACGCTGCGCCGGCGAGCGGATAGCCGATGCCGTTGCCCGGCGTCGAGGCAAAATCGGCCAGCGGGAAGCCGTTATACGTCGCGCGCTGCATCATGACCCGCGGCATCACGCTGAAGTTGTCGTTGAACTTGATCGTCAGTTCCGCCGCGCCGCCGCTCGTGTTGACCGCGCCGACGTTGTTGACCGTCGAGATGCCGGTCGTCGCGAGCGGTGTGCAGGTCTGCGCCATCGCCGCGGCCGGGTCGGTGCAGAAGCTGCGCTTGAAGTACCCCGCTTCGTAATCGTTGAAGCCGCTCAGCCGCAGCGCCACGTGATCTTGCATCAGCGGAATGTTGACGACGGCATCCCCCGTCCAGTTCGGTTTGCTCGTGTATTCGGTCGAGGATGCGCCGGCATGCACGGTCGCGGAGAAATTCTCCAGATCGGGCTTCTTGGTGATGATGCGCACCGTGCCGCCCATCGACCGCGCGCCGTACAGTGTGCCTTGCGGTCCGCGCAGGACCTCGATGCGGGCGATGTCGAGCACCCGTGGATCGAGCGAATCCGGCAACGGCGTGTCGTCGATGTAGAAGCCGGTGACGTTGCTGCCGGAGATGCCGCGGATCGCGACGGTACGGGCCGTGCCGATGCCGTCGCCGGTCGGCGCGAACGACAGGTTCGGCACCTTGGTCGCGTAATCGAAGAAAGTGTTGATCGCCTTATCCTGCAAAGCGGCAGTGGTGATCGTCGTCATCGACAGCGGCACCGATTGTTCGGATTCGGCGCGCTTCTGCGCGGTGACCGTGATCGTCGCCAGTTGATCACGCGCCGCGCTCGCAGGCGCGGTGTTTGGATTCGTCCTCCCTGGATTGGCTGCGATCGCGGCCGCCGCCGGCAATACGACCGCCATCAGACCGACACCGGCCCAGGCTTTAGGTACTCGACCCATGATGATGTGCTCCATTGGCATTCGACAAGCCGCGACTCCCCGACAGACTGTCCGGTGGGCCGACCAGTGTCTCGTCGGCGCCCCTGAATTTGACCGCGAATCTAACGCGTTCGTTGGCAATTAACAACTGACGCGGAGCGAGCTTGGCGGCGATCGCGCCTGCCCAACCGCATGCCGTTAAGGTCTAGAATCGGGGACGATCGAGCGGCGGATCCATCCCGCCGCCCCGCCTGAGGAGCCAGCCAATGACGAAGACCTTCGCCTCGCAAGCCGATCTTGCCGAGAAGCAGATCAGCTTCGACCGCCTGTCGGAGAATGCGTACGCCTATACGGCGCAGGGCGATCCGAATACCGGGATCGTGATCGGCGACGACGCCGTCCTGGTCGTCGACACGCAGGCGACCCCGGTCATGGCCGGTGACGTGATCCGCCGCATTCGGGCGATCACGGACAAACCGATCCGGTACGTCGTGTTGTCCCATTATCATGCGGTGCGCGTTCTCGGCGCGAGCGCCTATGCGCCGCAGCACATCATCGCGAGCCGGGACACCTGCGATCTGATCGCCGAGCGCGGCGCGGCCGACATGCAGAGCGAGATCGAGCGCTTTCCGCGACTGTTCCGCGCGGTCGACTCGATCCCCGGCCTGACCCGGCCGTCGCTCGTTTTCGAACGTTCATTGACGCTGTGGCTCGGCAGGCTCGAGGTGGGCATCCTGCAGCTCGGGCGCGGCCACACGAAGGGCGACACGGTTGTCTGGCTGCCGAAGGACCGGATCCTGTTCTCCGGCGACCTCGTCGAATTCGATGCGACCCCGTATGCCGGGGATGCGTACTTCGCGGATTGGCCGCAAACCCTCGACGCTCTGGCCGCCCTTCACCCCGCGATGCTCGTGCCGGGACGCGGGGCCGCGCTGCAGACGCCGGAACAGGTCGCGGCGGCCCTCGCCGGCACGCGGTCGTTCGTCACGGAATTGTTCGCACTGGTGAAACGCGGCGCGGCGGCAGGCCAGACACTGCGGGACATCCACCGCGAAGCGATCGCGGCGCTGCGTCCCAGATATGGTCAGTGGGTGATTTTCGACCATTGCATGCCGTTCGACGTGTCGCGTGCGTACGACGAGGCCACGCGCTACCGCGACCCCAGGATCTGGACCGCCGACCGTGACAAACAGATGTGGGCAGAGCTGGAAACCTGAGGGGACGGAATTCGGCGTCGATGCCCGCGACCTATCGACATCCGCGGTTCCCGTACCGCACACCGCCGGAGCTCGCCTCGCCGCACCGTGCGCACCACCCGGTGGTCGTCGTCGGCGCCGGGCCGGTCGGTCTCGCCGCCGCGATCGACCTTCGGCTCAAAGGCCTGCCGGTTGTCCTGCTCGACGAGGATGACACGGTCTCGGTCGGTTCGCGCGGGCTGTGCTACGCGAAGCGCTCGCTGGAGATCCTCGATCGCCTCGGCTGTGCCGATCCGGTGATCGCGAAGGGAGTGAGCTGGAACGTCGGCCGTACGTTCTTCCGCGATCGGGAGGTCTACCGCTTCGATCTGGTCCCGGAGCCTGACCACAAGCGGCCCGGCATGGTAAATCTCCAGCAGTACTACCTGGAGGAATATCAGGCGAAGCGTGCGGCCGCGGTCGGCGTGGATGTTCGCTGGAAAAACCGGGTGGTCGCCGTCGCGCCCGCCGCCGAGACGGTCGTTCTGCAGGTCGAGACGCCCGATGGAACCTACGAACTGCAGACGCAATGGCTGATCGTCGCGGACGGTGCCCGCAGTCCGATTCGACGGATGCTGGGCCTCGACATCGAGGGCAAGGTGTTCCGCGACCGGTTCCTGATCGCCGACGTGCTGATGAAGGCGGACTTTCCGGCAGAACGCTGGTTCTGGTTCGACCCACCATTTCATCCCAACCAGTCGGTGCTGCTGCACCGGCAGGCCGACAACGTCTGGCGCATCGACTTTCAACTCGGCTGGGACGCGGATCCGGAGGCCGAGAAGAGGCCCGAACGGGTCCTCGCACGCATCAAGGCCATGCTCGGCGACGACCGGCAGTTCGAACTCGAATGGGTCAGCGTGTACACCTTCCAGTGCCGACGAATGGCGAAGTTCCGCCACGGGCGCGTGCTGTTCGTCGGCGATGCCGCCCACCAGGTCTCGCCGTTCGGTGCGCGCGGCGCGAACTCGGGTTACCAGGACGCCGACAATCTCGCTTGGAAGTTGCAGCTCGTCGTCGCCGGCCTGGCACCCGCGCGGCTGCTCGACACCTACGATGAAGAACGCGGGCTCGCGGCCGACGAGAACATCCTGAACTCTACCCGTTCGACCGATTTCATCACGCCGAAATCCGCCATCAGCAGGCTCTTCCGCGACGCGGTGCTCGCTCTGGCCGAGCGGCACCCGTTCGCGCGCCGTCTGGTCAACTCCGGCCGCCTATCCGTGCCGGCGATCTATGCGGACTCGACGCTCAACACCGCAGACGCCGAGCCGTTCGCCGGCGGGATGGTGCCAGGGTCGCCGATGGCGGATGCGCCGATCGACGACGGCGGCTGGCTGATCGACGCCGTCGGCGGCCGGTTTCAGCTGTTGCTGTTCGTCGATGATCCGGCGGCCGTCGATCGGTCCATCGTCGACGCCTTTGCGGTGCTGTCGCGTGCGCGGATCCCGGTCGACGCGTCGATCGTCGCGCGGCGGGCGGGCGTCGTCGCCAACGCTCGCGTACTCGTCGACGTCAAGGGCGTGGCCACCCGGCGCTATGACGGCTGCGGCGCAGCCGTGTACCTGGTGCGCCCGGATCAGCACGTCGCGGCGCGCTGGCGGCGTTTCGACCTCGAGAAGGTCCGCGCCGCGCTTGCGCGCGCGACCTGCAACGACCGGGAGATCTGAGACATGCCGCTCACGCTGCAGCCGAACTTTCACGATCCGGGCAAGCGCCAGGCGCGGGATTTCTCGCCGGCCGACGATTTCTACGAGCTGCTGATCGAAGCCCATCGCGATCTCACCGAGGCGCAGAGCGCGATGCTCAACGCGAAGCTGATTCTACTGCTCGCCAATCACATCGGCGATTTGGCGGTGTTGCGCGAGGCGATCGCCCTCGTTCGGGATGCAGGTTGAATACCCAAACTGCGCAGCAGCCGCGCGCGGATCGCGGCGGGGTCGGCTAGCGGGTGCCGGCGCCAGCGCGCCACCTCGGCGGCGGTATAGGCGGCGAAGGCCGGCTGCGCCGGTACGGCGCTCAGCTTGTGGACCATCCAGTTCAACAGGGCGGCCGTAGCCGCATCGGACAGCGGCGATTCGGCGACCCCGGGGACCCGGATCACGTACCGCCTGCCGGCCGGCACGGCGGATAGGGCGAGGAGCGTGCGGCGGATGGATGGCACCCGGCCGGCCTCGCCGGAACCGTCGGCCAGGTGGCAGCCCTGGCAATTCAGCTGGTAATTCACCAGCGGCCGATACGCCGCCGCCGCGTGCGCGCCGGCCGCGACGCCGAGCATCACGTACGCGGCGCGCCGTGCCATCGCGGCTAGCCGACGGTGCCGAGAATGCGCGCGGTCGAACAATGGTACGGAATGTTTGCGGTCGAATTTCCGGAGCACCAGTTGTAGTCGTTCGAGTGACCGGCTTCGAACATCGGCGTATCGCCCTCATTGCGATTGCAGAAGCATCGGCCGCAGGAACTCTTGCCGCAGCAATCGTTGTACGAAACCACGTAGTCCTTGCCGTCTCCTGGATTGTGGCAGGTGCCGATCCACGTGACCGCGGACATGTTGGTCCCCGGGGGGCAGGTCGTTTGCGAACCACCGCAACAGCTGCACAGATAGCCGTCGATCGCGCAGTGGCGCCAGTAGTTGCAGGACGCCGGATCGTCCCAGTGCGGGTTCGCCGCATTCGGCTCGCGCTTTACTTCGGCGCCGCGCGCCGCCGGCAGCAGCGGAATGGCGGCTGCGCCGAGCAGCAGCGACCCGAGGCCGGCGAGCACGCTGCGCCGCGAGCTGCGCCGCGCGAGCCCGCGCGCGGATTTTTCCGCAAATGCGTCCAACCAGTTCATCGTTCGTCCCTCGATCCGAAGCCGCGACGAGTCGATCAGGCGGCGCGCTCCTTCGCCGCCGACTCAAAATAGCTCTGAATCGATGCAAAGCCCAGACGCTTCGCCTCGAACAGGCTCTCCAGGTGCTCCCGCGAATTGACGATGCCGCGCGCCCTGAGGATGCCCTGGGCGTCGATCAGCACGGCGAACGGCAGGCGGTTGACCTGATACGCCATACCGAGCGGCGCCGACACGACGTATGGGAACTCCGTGAGGCGTTGCGCCTGGACGAACTCCCGTTGAGTCGCGATCTCCCCGTCGCTCGCGAGCACGATGTCGAGCCAGGCGCGCTCCGCGCCGCGGCTCGACCTCAGGATCGGCAGCAGGGCCTTGCACACCGGACAGCTCGGCGACACGAACATCAACAGTGTGCTCCGATCTTCGCCGCGCGCGCCGCCCACGGTCAGCGCGCGCCCGCCCAGGTCCTGCACCTCGATACGCGGCGCGCTCTCGCCGACCTTCAGGCCGTTCGCGAGCATCAGGGCGCCGACCGGCGCGATCCGCTCGTGCAGGACGCCGAGCTGCCGCACGACCGCGAGCAAGGCGAGCGTGAGGACGATCACCACGACCCAGAGCGTCGCGTTCGATACCGCGAGCGCGGTCATGCGGCGCCCCTGACCGCGATTCCCTTTGGCGCAACGTCGGCCGCCAACCGGTCGACGGCCAGGTAGAGCAGGACGACGGCCGTCAAGCCGCCGGCGACGGTCAGATAGTCCACCTCCTCGAGCGCACGTGCGGTCCATGGCGAGGCCGCGATGCCTAGGACGAGCGCGAGGATCAGGTTGCGCCAGACCATCCAGGCGGCGATCGGCCGCCGTCGGCCCGGGCCGGCGCAACCGCAATCGAGTTCCCGTCGTCCGCGCGCGAGATTCAGCGCGATCGCCGCCGCATAGGCGATGAGCAAGCCGCTCGCGGCGAGCGCGCCGCGCGCATGCTCGGCCGGCAGCAACAGCGCCGCGCAGACCGCGAGCTCGAGGATCGGGATGGCATGCGCCGCCGCGCCCGCCCAGCGCGCCGGCACGACACGATAGGCCGCGAAGGATTCGACGAATTCGCCGAAGCGGCGCGTCTTGTGACCGGCCGCGCCCGCGAACAACACGGCGCCGCCGAGGTCGATCAGGTAACCGACGGCCGGGTCGAGCACGGCCGCGGTCCTACGGCGTGACCAGCACGGTGGGTGTCGCTGCGACGTTCTTCACGGTGCGCAGCAGGCGACCGGTGATCGCGTCGTACACGGCGAGGTCGGGAGCGTCGATGTAGACGGCGAAGAGCAGCGGCGCGGCATCGGTCGAGACCTGGATCGAACTCGCCAAGCTCGTCAATTCGATGCGCTGCACACGACGGTGACTCGCCAGGTCGTAGACCCACACGGTCTTGCCCGGATCTTTGTGCGTGGCGAGGTCGCCTTGATGCATGATGGCGTACAAGCGCCCGAGTCTCGCAGCCACGGCCATTTGCTGCAGGCCGCCCGGCCGCCACCCCTGGGCGCGCTCGGCCGCCGAGGTCAACGACCAGCTTGGCCGCACGGTCGCATGGTCGCCGGATACCTCGAGCGGCACGATGCGTCCGTCGAACGTCACGAAATACCACGTGTCTGCGACCCGTACCGGCTTCTCCGTGACCGGGTCCTTGCCCATCGGCAGGAGGGCCCGGGTGTGACGCACCCGCGCCCGTCCCTGTTCGTCGAGATTCACGAGCAGCAGCGAACCGTCGCCGCACACCGAGAAGAAGGATCGAGGCCCGGAAGGAAACGCGAGCGCGCAACCCGGGATTGGAATCTCACGTACGAAACGCCGCGCCCGCATGTCGACGACCGTGATGCTCTGCGCCGGTGTGAAGTCGTAGATCAGCAGGAAGCGGCCGTCGTCGGTCAGCATCACATCGCCCATGACCGGCATGTTCGAGGCGCGCTTCGGCGGGATCTTGATCTCGCCGATCACGTCGAGCGTGCGGGCGTCGTAGAGCGTGACGACGTCCGTGCGCTTGCCGCGCGTACCGCGGGAGAAGTACGTCTCCGGCGAGTAGATGACCTTGCCGTCGCGCGAGAGGACGAGGTGAGCATAGCTGTAGCCCGTGCTCAGTGTGCCGAGATAGCGACCGGTATCGCCGTCGATCAGGTGGGCCTGGCCGTCCTCCATGTGGGGAAACACGAAGTCGTTCACCCAGACCCAGTGTCTCGAGGCCGGCGTCGGCAGCACGGCCACCGTCGGCTGGCGGCCGACGTCGGCGGGCAGAGCCGCCCGCGCCGTGGGCAGCGCGGCCGAGCCGATCAAGGCCGCGAGTGCGAGCGTACGCATCGCTTGTGTGCGCCGGGGCATCGTCCGGAGTCTACAATTGCAACTGCCAAATGACCAGCGTCGGCGGTGCTGCCCGCGCGCGCGCCATTCGCTACAATCGCCGCCGGCGGACGTTCGAGCGAACGTCTCGCAGAGGGGGCAATACGGCAATGCCGCGTTCGCAAATATCGCCGACGGAACTCGAACCGATCGAATCGGCGAGCCTGGACGAGCTTCGATCCCTGCAGATCGAGCGATTGCGTTGGTCGTTGCGGCACGCCTACGATCACGTCGAACACCATCGGCGCCGCTTCGACGCCGCGGGTGTGCATCCCGCCGACTTGCGCGACCTCGCCGACCTCGCGAAGTTTCCGCTGATGGGCAAGAGCGACCTGCGCGAGCACTACCCGTTCGGCCTGTTTGCGGTGCCGAGGCAGCGGGTCGCTCGCGTGCACGCCTCCAGCGGCACCACCGGCAAACCGACGGTGGTCGGCTACACCGCTGCGGATCTCGACGTCTGGTCCGGGCTGGTCGCCCGATCGATCCGTGCGGCCGGCGGGCGGCCGGGCGACATCGTTCATGTCGCCTACGGTTATGGACTGTTCACCGGCGGCCTCGGTGCGCATTACGGCGCCGAGCGCCTCGGTTGCACGGTGATCCCGATCTCGGGCGGGCAAACCGAGAGACAGGTGCAGCTGATCGCGGACTTCAAGCCGCGCATCATCATGGTCACACCCTCATACATGCTGGTGCTCCTCGAGGAGATGCTGCGGCAGGGATTCGATCCGCGGCGCTCGTCGTTGGCAATCGGCATCTTCGGCGCCGAGCCATGGACGAATTCGCTGCGCGAGCAAATCGAGGCGACCGCCGATATCGACGCGCTGGACATCTATGGCTTGTCCGAAGTCATGGGGCCCGGTGTCGCCTCCGAGTGCGTGGAGACGAAGGATGGGCCCGTGATCTGGGAGGATCACTTCTATCCCGAGATCATCGACCCCGCGACCGGCCGCGTCCTCGCGGACGGTGAACCCGGAGAACTCGTGTTCACGTCCTTGACGAAGGAGGCGTTTCCGGTCATCCGCTACCGCACCCGCGACTTGACGCGGCTCCTGCCGCCGACGGCCAGATCGATGCGCCGCATGGACCGGATCACCGGCCGCACCGACGACATGCTGATCATCCGCGGCGTGAATCTGTTTCCGACGCAGATCGAGGAATTGATCCTGCGCATGCCGCAACTCACGCCGCAATACCAGCTGGTCGTCGGCCGCGACGGGCATTTGGATTGTCTCGAGGTGCGGGTGGAGGTGCGCGCCGAAGCCTGGCCGCTGTTGTCCGCCGACGGGCGCGCGCTCGTTGCCGCTGAACTGCAACGTCACATCAAGTCCTACATCGGCGTGAGCGCGACCGTGACGCCGGTCTGCCCGAACGCGATCGAGCGCACCGCCGGCAAAGCCCGCCGCATCATCGACGAGCGCGCGCTGCGCGGCCGCTGAGTCCGGCTGCCCGCCCGCCCCCGTGCCTGCACCGGTCTTCAAAGATGCGCGAGCGGCACTCGAACCGACCGCTTGATCGTCTGCAGCACGATGCTCGAGTGCACATCGCGAACTCCGGGGATCGCCAGCAGTTTCTTCAGCACCAGAACGCTCAAGGCATCGAGGTCGGTGGCCATCACCAGCAGCATGAAGTCGTACTCGCCGGTCGTCGCCTGACAGCTGACCACGGATTCGAGGTCCCTGAGCGCGTGCGAGAACGTCTCGACGTGCTCGTCGACGTGGCGCTCGAGCTTCACCTGCACGAACGCGGTCACGTTGAGGCCGACCGCGCGCGGATTCACGACGGCCGTGTAGCCCTCGACCACACCGCGCTGTTCGAGTTGGCGTACGCGGCGCACGCAGGGCGTGTGCGACAGCGCCACGGTCTCGGCGAGCTCGACGACGCTGCGCCGTCCGTCGCGCTGGAGTTCGTGCAATAGGCGTATGTCGATTGGATCGAGCGGCATAGTGAAAATCCCTAATAAAAGAATCCGTAATTTATATTATCATTAAAAATAATCCATAACCAGGCCATATTTGGTTACTTCCACCCACGGCCCGATCCTATACTGGATACGCGTCCCGCCGGCGTGAAACCGAAGTCCCGACGATGCATGCCGTGGAAGCAATGGAGATCTCGGGTACCGCTTGCGGGGCCGACCCAGCCACACGTGCCGGACCCGGTCCGGTGGACTGGGAGCGCGTCGCGCACGCTGCCCTGGTGTCGCGCGCACTCGATACACTCGAGGAGTCTCGCCTGCTGCCGGAGCGCAAGGTGCTGTACCAATTCAGCGCCCGCGGTCATGAGGTCACTCAGGCCTTGCTCGCGCAGTTCCTGACCGGCGAGCGGGATGCGGTCGGCGTCTACTACCGCTCGCGCGCGTTGCTGCTGTCTCTGGGAATGCCCGTGGACGAGGCGCTCGCCGCGACGATGATGCGATCGGGCGGTCCGAGCGAAGGGCGGGACATCGGCGTCGTCTTCAACTGGCCGCGCCGCGACGGTCCTTGCGTGTTGCCTGCGTGCGGCGGGGTCGGCGCACAATATACGCCGACGCTCGGCTGGGCCCAGGCGATCGCCTATCGTTCTCGGGTGCTCGGCGAGTCTCGATTCGCCGGGTGCATCGCGGTTGCGCACGGCGGCGAGGCCTCGACCGCCGCGAACGGCTTCTGGGCGGCGCTGAACGCCGCGGCGACGCAGCGCTTGCCGATGCTGTTCTACATCGAGGACAACGGCTACGGCATTTCGGTGAAAGCGGATCTGCAGACGCCCGGCGGCGACATTGCGGCGAACCTCGCCGCGTTCAGCGGACTCGAGATTCTCGAAGCGGACGGCGCGCAGCCGTGGCATGTCGAGCAGACCATCCGCGCGGCGGTCGGCCATACGCGCGCGGGGCGGGGACCGGCGCTGCTGCGGCTGCGGGTTCCGCGCCTGTGCGGACATTCTGGTCAGGATACCCAATCCTACAAAAATGCCGACGAGATCGCCGCCGAACGCGCCCGAGATCCATTGGCGGCCCTGAAGGCTTGGTTGGTCCCGGCCGTGATCGACCTTGCGCGCTGGCAGGACCTGGAACGAACCGCGCAGGCGCAGGTGGAGGACTCGCTCGCGCGCGTCGAAGCGCGGCCGGCGCCGGATCCGCGCGCGGTCGCGCGGCATGTCTTCACGGAGACGAGGGCCGATGGGTCGTACGAGCTGCAGACCCAAGGCGGTCAGTGGCCGGACGGCCACGCCCCGCCGATTGCCGCGACCGCGCCGGACCCGCAGGGCCCGCGGATCAACATGCTGACCGCGATCCGGCGCACTCTCGCCCACGAACTCGCGATCAACCCGCGCGTCGTCGTCTTCGGCGAGGACGTCGGTCGCAAGGGCGGCGTCCACGGGGCGACGCTCGGACTCCAGGATCGGTTCGGCGAGGCCCGGGTGTTCGACACCAGCCTATCCGAGGAAGGCATCATCGGCCGCGCAGTCGGCATGGCGCTCGCCGGCTTGCTGCCGGTGCCGGAGATCCAGTTTCGCAAATACGCGGATCCCGCGACCGAGCAGCTCAACGACTGCGGAACGATGCGCTGGCGTACCGCGAACCGCTTCGCCGCGCCGATGCTCGTGCGCATGCCGGGTGGGTTCTTCAAGTGCGGCGATCCATGGCACAGCCAATCGAATGAGGTGACGTTCGTGCACGCGATCGGTTGGCGGGTCGCGATGCCTTCGAACGCCGAGGATGCCGTGGGCCTGCTGCGATCGGCGTTGCGCGGCAACGAGCCGACGATCTTTTTCGAGCATCGCGCACTGCTCGATGGGGCGGCGGCCCGGCGTCCCTACCCCGGCGACGACTATGCGCTGCCGTTCGGCCGGGCGAGAATCGTCCAGCGCGGCGCGCGCGCGACGATCGTCACCTGGGGTGCGATGGTCGACCGGTGCGAAGAGGCGCTGCGCAGTGCGGCAATCGATGCCGAGCTGATCGATCTGCGCACGCTGATGCCCTGGGACCGGAACGCGGTGCTCGCTTCGGTGAAGCGCACGCGCCGCTGCCTGATCGTGCACGAGGACAACCTGACGGCCGGTTTCGGCGCCGAGATCGCCGCCGTGCTCGCAAAAAATGCCTTCTTCGATCTCGATGCGCCGATCGAGCGCCTCGCGATGCCGGATCTGCCGAACCCGCATAGCCCTGTGCTGCTCGATGCCGTGATGCCCAACGCGACGCGGATCCGCGCCGCGCTCACCGAACTGGTCGCGATCTGAGGATGAGCGCTCCGATCGAAGTGCGTGCCCCGCGCGAGCAGACCGAGGGCAGCCGCTCTCGGGTCCTTCGCTGGCTGAAGATCATCGGCGAGCGTGTCGACCGCGACGAGCCACTGCTCGAACTCGAGACCGACAAGGTGAACGTCGAGCTGCCCGCGCCGGCCGCCGGAGTGCTTTGCGAGATCCTCAAGGAGGTCGGGTGCGAGGTCGAACCGGGCGATCTGCTCGCGCGTCTCGAGCCCATCGCCGAGATGGCCCTGGGCGCGCCGCCGGCCGCAGCCGCCGGTCGTACCCCCGGACACGAGTCCGAACCCGAGGCTGCCGAGACGCCCAAACTCAGTCCGGCCGTGCGCCGCCTCGTGGGGGAGCGGGGCCTGGATCCGGCACTTATCACCGGCACCGGCCTGGGTGGCCGGATCACGGCCGCGGACGTCGAGCGGTTCGCGCCGCAGCGACCGGCGCCGGCGGCCGACGCGGCCGTGGAACGGATCGTGCACTCGGCCATGCGCCGGCGGATCGCCGAGCGCACGGTCGAGAGCTTGTTACACACCGCTCCGCATGTCACGACCGTGTTCGAGGCGGATCTCGCCGCCGTGCTCGCGCATCGTGCCCGCCATCGCGAGGAGTTCGCGCGGCGCGGCGCCCGATTGACGCTGACCGCCTACTTCCTCCGCGCGTGTGTCGATGCGATCCGCGCGGTGCCGGAAGCCAACGCGCGCTGGACGGACGACGCGCTCGAGGTCTACCGACGGATCGACATCGGGGTCGTTACCGCGCTCGGCGAGCGCGGCCTCGTCGTGCCGGTACTGCGGGGCGTCGCCGACCTCGATCTGGAGGCGACGGCGTCGGGGCTCGACGATCTGAGCCGTCGAGCCCGCGAGGATCGCCTGACTCCGGCCGATGTGCGCGACGGAACCTTCACCATCTCCAACCACGGCGTCAGCGGCAGCCTGGTCGCGACGCCGATCGTGATCAACCAGCCGCAGTCGGCGATTCTCGGCATCGGCAAGCTCGAGAAGCGGGTCGTCGTCGTGGATCGCGGCGGCGAGGACGCGATCGCGGTCCGGCCGCGCTGTTACGTGAGTCTCACGATCGATCATCGGGTCCTGGACGGCGCCCGTGCCAACCGCTTCTTGACGACGCTGGTCGATCGCCTGCAAGGCTGGCGCGACTAGCTCGTCTTGGTTCCCGGCGGCCGCTTGTCACGCACCGCCGCCAGGCCCTCGCGTACTTCGCCGAGCCGGAATCCGAGAAATTCCAGGGCGAGGGACGCATCGAAGCTCGGTCCGGCGAGCCGCAGCCAGTTGTTGAGTGCGTGCTTGGTCCAGCGTACCGCGGTGGCACTGCCGCCGGCGAGCCGCTCCGCGACCCCGAGCGCCGTGTCGCGAACCAGCTCATCGTCGACGCACAGCGCCACGAGGCCGATGCGTTCGGCCTCCTCACCCGACAACGGCTGGTTCGTCAGCAGGTAATAGCGCGCCTTGGCGAGCCCGCAGAGCAGGGGCCAGATCATCACCGAGTGGTCACCCGCGGCGACGCCGAGACGCGTGTGCCCATCGAGAATCTTCGCGCTGCGCCCGGCGATCGCGATGTCCGCGAGCAGCGCGACCGCGAGCCCGGCGCCGACGGCCGAGCCGCGGATCGCCGAAACGACCGGCTTCGAGCAGTTGACGAGGTTGTAGACGAGGTCGCTCGCCTCCTTCCAGACCCGCACGAGCGTCGCCTCGTCGGCGATCATCCGCTCGATCATCGCAAAATCGCCACCCGCCGAAAAGTGTTCGCCGGCACCACGCACCAGGACCGCGCGAACCGACTCGTCGACGTCCACCTCGCGCCACACCCGCGAAAGGTCGCGGTGCATCGTCTCGGTCGCAGCGTTGTGGCGGCCGGCGTTCGCGATCACGATCTCGAGTACCGCCGGCGACGGTTCGGAGAATTCCAGGCTGGCAAACGCCGCGCGGTAGCGCGACAGTTCGACATGCGCATTCATCGTCTCACCTCGCCGCGTCCGGTACCGTGTGCACGCTGACCATCGTCAGCACGTCATACGAGGCGACCGTCTCGCCGCGCTGATTGGTGATCAGCGTATCCCAGCGCACCTCGCCCCAGCCCTTGTCCGCGCGCAGCGACATCTCCTTGCAGGTGAGGCGCACCTTGATCCGGTCCCCCGGCTTGACCGGCTTCACGAAGCGCAGGCCGTCGAGCCCGTAGTTGCCGAGCACCGGCCCGTAGTCCGGATCAACGAACAGGCCGGCCGCGGCGGATATCAAGAAATAGCCGTGCGCCACCCGACCGCCGAACAAGGGATTGCGCGCAGCCTCCGACTCGCTCATGTGAGCGTAGAACGTATCGCCGGTCAGTGCCGCGAACGCCTCGATGTCGGCCGTGGTCACCTCGCGCTGCGCGGAGCGGAAGGTGTCGCCGATCTCGAGTTCGCCGAAGGCCTTGCGGAACGGATGACGACCAGGATCGCGCTCGGTCGCGCCGCGGATCCAACGTCCGCCGATCGCTGTCAGCATATCCGGCGATCCTTGCACGGCCGTTCGCTGCATGTAGTGCAGTACGCCGCGAATGCCGCCCATTTCCTCGCCGCCGCCGGCCCGACCCGGTCCGCCATGCACGAGCGGCGCGAGCGGTGAACCGTGTCCGGTGGACTCGTTCGCACAGTGGCGGTCGATGACGAGGATTCGGCCGTGGAACGGGGCCAACCCGAGCACGATTCGCCCGGCAACCGTCGCGTCAGCGGTGAAAACGGAGGCGACGAGGCTGCCGCCGCCGCGCCGCGCGAGCGCGATCGCATCGTCGAGGTCGCGGTATGGCATGATCGTCGCGACCGGTCCGAACGCCTCGACCTCGTGCACGGCGCGCGCATTTGCGCCGTCGCCGCAATACAGCAACATCGGCGGCACGAATGCCCCCCGCCGCGGATCGGCGTCGCGGGGGCGAAACCCGTCGGGGTCGCCGTGGACCAGATCCGTCTCCCGCCGCAGCTCCTCGATGCGGCCGAGCAGTTCCCGGCGCTGTTCGCGGCTCGCGAGCGGGCCCATGCCGACGCCGTCGACGCGCGGGTCGCCGACCACGACCTGCGCGAGACGCGCCGCGATCGCGCGGGCCGCGGCATCGGCGAGATTCGCCGGCACGAGCGCCTTGCGAATTGCGGTGCATTTCTGCCCGGCTTTGGCGGTCATTTCGCGCACGACCTCGGCGACGTAGAGAGCGAATTCCGGCGTTCCGGGCGGCGCGTCCGGGCCGAGAATCGACGAGTTCAGCGAGTCGGTTTCGGCGATGAAACGGACCGAGTGGCGTACGACCGCCGGATGAGTCCGCAATTTCACCGCGGTGTTCGCCGAGCCGGTGAACGAGACGACGTCCTGACAGTGCAGATGCTCGAACAGATCGCCGACTCCGCCCGCGATCATCTGCAACGCGCCCGGCGGCAGGATGCCGAGTTCCACGACGCGCCGCACGACCCGTTGCGTCAGGTACGCGGTCGCGGTCGCCGGCTTCACGACGACCGGCATGCCGGCGATGATCGCGGGTGCAAGCTTCTCCAGCATGCCCCAGACCGGAAAATTGAACGCGTTGATGTGGACCGCGGCGCCTGCGAGCGGAACACACAGGTGCTGGCCGACGAAAGTGCCGCCCTTCGACAGCCCCTCGACGTCGCCGTCGAGGAACACCCGTCCGTTCGGCAGTTCCCGAATGCCCTTGCCGGCGTACACCAGCATCGTGCCGATGCCGCCCTCGATGTCGCTCCACGAGTCCGAGCGCGTCGCTCCGGTCCTGAAGGACAGTTCGTAGAACTCCTCCTTGATCTCGAGCAGCTTCTTGCCGAGCGCGCGCAGCATCGCCGCCCGCTCGTGGAAGGTCATCTCGCGTAACGCCGGGCCGCCGACGCCACGCGCGTAGTCGAGGATCGCGGCCGCCTCGAAGCCCTCGGCCGTCGCGTACGCGACGATCTCGTCGGTCGTCGCATCGCGCAGCGCAACGCCCTCGCCCCGGCCGCTGCGCCATTCGCCGACGACGTAACTTTCGAGCTTCATCGCCAATCCGCGGGCCGCCCGCCACTGCGCCGTTCGAGCGATTCGAGCAACGCGACTCGTAGCGAATCCGCGAGCGTGGCGGCCGGGGGGATTTCGCGCTCGGTGCGGCCGATATCCTCGGCGCCGTGGACGCGCACCGCGCGCGCGCTCATCGGACCCGCTCGAGCAGCATGGCGATGCCCTGCCCGACGCCGATGCACATCGTGCAGAGCGCGAGGCGCCCGCCGCTCCTCTCAAGCTGATAAACAGCCGTGGTCGCAAGGCGCGCGCCGCTCATGCCGAGCGGGTGACCGAGCGCGATCGCACCGCCGTTCGGGTTGACGTGCACGGCGTCCTCCGGCAGGCCGAGCACGCGCAACACGGCGATCGCCTGCGCCGCGAATGCCTCGTTCAGCTCGATCAGATCCACCGCGGCGATCGCCAGCCCGAGGCGCGCGAGCAATTTAGCCGTCGCCGGCGCAGGACCCATTCCCATGATCCGCGGCTCGACGCCCGCGACGGCCGTGCCGAGGATGCGGGCGCGCGGCGTGAGCCCGTGGCGTTTCGCTCCCGCTTCGCTCGCGATCAGCAGCGCGCACGCCCCGTCGTTGACGCCGGACGCATTGCCGGCGGTCACCGACCCGCCCGCCCGGAACGGCGTGCCGAGCGCGGCGAGCGCTTCGAGGGAGGTCTCTCGCGGGTGCTCGTCGCGGTCGACCACGAACGCCGCCCCCTTGCGGCCCGCCACCGTCACCGGCGTGATTTCGGCGGCGAACGCGCCGTCGGCCTGGGCCCGCAGCGCACGTTGCTGGCTGCGCAACGCGAACGCATCCTGGTCGGCGCGCAAGACGGCGAAATCGGCCGCGACATTCTCCGCGGTTTCGGGCATCGAATCGACGCCGTACCGCTGTTTCATCGCCGCATTGACGAATCGCCAGCCGATCGTCGAGTCGAACATCTGCACGTCGCGCGCGAACGCGGCGCCGGATTTGCTGAGGACGTAAGGTGCGCGGCTCATACTCTCCACGCCGCCGGCGACGACCAGTTCGGCCTCGCCCGCGCGGATCATCCGCGCCGCGCTCGCGAGCGCGTCGAGTCCGGATCCGCACAGTCGATTCAGGGTGACTCCCGGGACCTCGCGCGGCAGCCCGGCGAGCAATGCGGCCATTCGTGCGACGTTGCGATTGTCCTCGCCTGCCTGGTTCGCGCAGCCGAGGATCAGATCATCGACCGCCGCCCAGTCCACGGTCGGGTTGCGTTGCATCAGCGCACGCAACGGCACCACGGCGAGATCGTCGGTGCGCACCGACGCGAGCGCCCCTCCGTAGCGGCCGATCGGGGTGCGGATCGCATCGCAGATGAACGCTTCGTTCATTTCAACTCCACCGCCCGTGGGTCGCGGCCGGAAAGTCGCTGCGACCGCCCGCGGAACAGCGCGATCAGCGTACCTTGTTGATCGACCACCTGCACATCGTAGAGCCCGGCGCGACGACCCTGCCACACCGCCCGCGCAGTGGCGGTGAGTTCATCGCCGACGCGCGCCGCAGCGAGAAATTCGACGGTCGAGCTCGCGGCCACGGTCGCGGCGCCATCCGAGTTGCAGGCGAACGCGAACGCACTGTCGGCGAGGGCGAAAATGATGCCGCCGTGACAGGTCCCGAGGCCGTTTATCATGTCGCCCCGGACCGTCATCGTCACCGTGCATTCGCGCGGCGCGATCGCCGCGAGGCGCATCCCGAGCGATTGCGACGCTAGATCCGCCGCGTACAGTGCGGTTGCCGAGCGCTGCGCGAGAGCTCGAGGATCGGCCGGCTCGTCCCGCTTCACGATCGATCTCGCCGCACGTCAACGGCCGGCGAAGCGCGGCGGGCGCTTCTCGAGAAACGCCGCGACGCCTTCGGCGAAGTCCTGCGACCAACCGAGCTCGCGCTGCATGTCTCGCTCGATCTCGAGTTGCGCGGCGAGCGGGTGCTCCCAGGCGCCCCAGATCGCCTGCTTGGTCCGGGCGAGACCGAGGGTCGGCGCGGCCGCGAGCCGCGCGGCGAGCGCATCAACCGCGGTCGCGAAGTCGGCGTCATCGACGCAGCGCCAGATCAGACCCCACGCCTGCGCCTGCGCCGCCGTCAGCTGGTCGCCGAGCAGCGCGAGACCCATCGCACGCGCGCCGCCGACCAGGCGCGGCAGCAACCATGTGCCGCCCGAGTCGGGCACGAGGCCGAGCTTCGCGAACGCCTGCACGAAGCTGGCCGAACGGGCGGCGATCACCAGATCGCAAGCCAGCGCGAGATTGGCTCCGGCGCCGGCGGCGATGCCGTTGACCGCGGCGATCACCGGCAGCGGCAGCGCACGCAGCGCGAGCACGAGCGGCGAGTAGTTCTTCTCGATCGACTCGCCGAGGTCGACCCCGCGGGTACCCGGCGTCACGCTCCGGTCGCCGAGGTCCTGTCCGGCGCAGAAACCGCGGCCGGCGCCGCTGATCACGAGCACACGCGAGCCGTCTTCGCGGACCCGCGCAAGCGCGTCACGGACCTCCGCGTGCATCGCGCCGGTGAAACTGTTGAGCTTTTCGGGTCGATTCAGCGTCAAGCGCGCGACGCCTTCGGCGGCGGCATACAGAATGCTCTGGTATTTCATCGCGCCTCACTTCTCGTCGTAGCTGATTTCTATCCGCGGACTCGTCGGACGGGCCTGGCAGCAGAGCACGAAGCCCGCCCGCACCTCCCATTCCTCGAGCGCCTGGTTGCGATCCATCGCGACCGTGCCATCGACGAGCTTCGCGCGGCAGGTCGAGCAAACGCCCGAACGGCAGGAAAACGGCAAGCTGAGGCCTGCCGCCTCGGCCGCGTCGAGGATGCGCTCGCCGCGAGACATCCGAAAACTGCGGCGCCGCCCGTCCATCGATACGGCGACCTCGGTCTCGGCGGTCGTCGCAACCGGTGTCCCGGAGGCGGCGCGGGCACCCGGCGGCGCGGCTCCCGCCGCCGCCGACGCATCGACCGAGAAGCGCTCGATGTGGATCTTACCGCCTGCGCCGAGTTCCTTCAGCGTCGATGATAGATCCCTGACCATCGATCCGGGGCCGCAGACGAAGAACTCGTCGAACGTGCGCGGGTCGAATTCGCCCGCCGCGAGGGCGCGCAATTTCGGCGCGTCCAGGCGGCCGTTGAACATTTCGACGTCCTGCGGCTCGCGGCTCATCAGAAAATGCACGACCAGTCGTTCGATGTGGCGGTCCTTGAGGCCGAGCAGCTCGTCGAGAAACATCGTGCGCGCGGCTGAGCGGTTGGCGTAACAGAGGACGACACGGGACGCCGGTTCCGCTGCGAGGATCGTCGCGACGATCGACAGCACCGGGGTGATGCCGCTGCCGGCGGCGAGCGCGAGATAGGATTTCGCGCGCGTCGGATCGAGCGTCGGGCGAAAGCGGCCCGTCGGTTCCATCGCGTCGAGAAACCCGCCGATCCGCAGGCCCGATGCCAGATACCGCGACATCTCGCCCTGCACGCGAACCCCGATGCGCAAACTTCCCCCCGCGGCACTGATGATCGAGTAGGTGCGGCGCAGCTCCCGCCCGCCGATCGCCGCCCGCACCGGCAGATGTTGACCCGCCTCGAAGCGGAATGCCTCACGCAAGGACGGTTGCGGCCGCAGTTCGAGGCACATGGCATCCTCCGCGATCGGCCGGCGTCGCGTCAGCTCGAGGGGATGAAAGGTCAGCACGTCGAACGCTCCGAGGGCATCATATGCACTTGAATCGCTCGAACGGCTCCCGGCACGCGCGGCAGCGATGCAGTGCCTTGCACGGAGTCGAACCGAATTCGCTGATCAGCTCCGTGTCGAGCGATCCGCACCGCGGGCACTCGGTGCCCGCCGCCTCGCCCGGGACAGATGTCGGCGGCGCTATGCCATGGCGATGCAACTTGCGCCGGCCGTCGGCGGTGATCCATGCGCTCGACCAGGGCGGCGACAGCACATCGACGACGCGCACCGGCGCGAGTCCGGCGCTCGCGAGCGCCGCGGCGATGTCGGCGCGAATCACGGTCGTCGCCGGGCACCCGCAGTAGGTCGGCGACACCGCGACTCGCAGCGTACCGTCCGCCGTCTCCTCGACCTCGCGGACGATACCGAGATCGAGCACGCTGAGAACGGGGATCTCGGGGTCCGGCACCGTCGCGAGCACCGCCCGAGCCCGCGCGACGCGCGCCGACGCGCCAGCGGTCGGCGGGCTCGCGCCGGCGGCCTTCACCAGGTCGCTCCGGGATGTGTGCGCTGCAGGTATTGCAGGTTCGCGAGCAAGTGCCCAAGGTGCTCGCTGTGACGACCATGTTTGCCGTACCACCGGAAAGGCGAAGCCGCCGGCCGCAAAAGCGTCGCCTCGGCGAGCACGGCGTCGACGCGCCGCGACCATGCGTCGCACAGATCCTGCGCCGGCGGCGCCGTCCCGTCGGCGAGTGCGGCGCGGTCGATGTCGTCCGCTTCGAACAACTCCTGCACGTACGGCCAGAACCGCTCGAGCGATGCCTGGACCCGGTCATGGCTTTCGTCGGTGCCGTCACCGAGCCGCACGACCCAGCCCGAGCTGTAGCGCACGTGATAACGGGTTTCGTTGACCGCCTTCGCCGCGATCTCGGCGAGCCGCAGGTCGCTCGAGTCCGTCAGGCGTTCGTAGAGCGCCAGCTGGTACGCGTCGATCAGGAACTGGCGGACGATCGTGTCGCCGAAATCGCCGTTCGGCAGTTCGGCGAGCGTCGCATTCCGGTAGGCCGATTCCTCGCGCAGGAACGCCAGATCATCCGCCGAGCGCCCGCGTCCCTCGACCTCCGCCGCATATGCGAGCAACAAGCGCGCCTGACCGAGCAGGTCGAGCGCGGTGTTCGCAAAGCCCAGATCCTCCTCGATTGCGGGCGCATGCCCGATCCACTCGCCGAGACGCTGAGCGAGCACGAGGCTCGTGTCGGCGATGCGCAGCAGATACTCCAGGAGGTACGCGGGGCGCTCGCTCACAGCGTCTCGACCTCTTTGGGGATGTCGTAGAAAGTCGGGTGGCGGTAGATCTTGTCGCGTGCCGGATCGAACAGCGCCGCCGACTCCGCGGGGTCGGATGCGAGGATGTCCGTCGAGCGCGCGACCCAGATGCTGACGCCTTCCTGGCGGCGCGTGTAGAGGTCGCGGGCGTGCTCGATCGCCATCCGGGCATCGGCGGCGTGAACGCTGCCCACGTGTTTGTGGTCCAGACCGCCGCGGGCGCGAATGAAGACTTCATACAGCGGCCAGTCGCGTGCTTGGCTCATCGAGAGTGTCGCCGTTTCATGCGGCCACCGGGGTTCGGCGCCGCTTTGCGGCATGGGCGAGCGCGGCCTCGCGCACCCAACCGCCCGCCTCGTGCGCGGTCCTGCGGGCGAGCATGCGCTCGCGGTTGCAGGGTCCGTTCCCCTTGAGCACGTCCTGGAATTCGCGCCAGTCGATCTCGCCAAAGTGGTGGCAGCCGGCCTGTGCATCCCAGCGCAGATCGGGATCCGGCACCTGCAGATCGAGGAACCGCGCCTGCGGCACGGTGAAGTCGACGAATTTTTGCCGTAGCTCGTCGTTGGTGAAACGCTTGATCTTCCAGCGGACCGAGAGCGCAGTGTGCATCGAGGCCGCGTCGGGGGGGCCGAACATCATCAGCGACGGCCACCACCATCGGTTCAGCGCATCCTGGGCCATGCGGCGCTGCGCGGGAGTTCCGCGCGCGAGCGCCAGCGTGATGTCGTAGCCCTGGCGCTGGTGGAAGCTCTCTTCCCTGCAGATGCGGATCATCGCCCGCGCGTACGGTCCATACGAACAACGGCACAAGGGAATCTGGTTCATGATCGCCGCCCCGTCGACGAGCCAGCCGATCGCGCCGATGTCGGCCCAGCTCAAGGTCGGGTAATTGAAGATGCTCGAGTACTTCGCGGCACCGCTGAGCAGCTGCTCGATCAGTTCAGCGCGCGCGACGCCGAGCGTCTCCGCGGCGCCGTACAGATACGCCCCGTGACCGGCCTCATCCTGCACCTTCGCGATCAGGATCGACTTGCGCAGCAAGGTCGGCGCCCGCGTGATCCAGTTCCCCTCGGGCAGCATGCCGACGATCTCGGAGTGTGCGTGCTGTGAGATCTGGCGAATCAGGGTTTGCCGGTAGGCCTCCGGCATCCAGTCCTTGGGCTCGATCTTCTCTTCCGCGTCGATGCGTTGCTCGAATCGCTGCAGCCGTTCGGCATCCTCCGGGACCGCCTCGGGGCCGGCGGGCCTTGCCCCGGGTTCGATGAGGCCCTGCGTGTACATCTGATTCCTCCACATCGGCCGAGGCGATCTCGATCGGGAAATCTTGACACGTGATGATGAGAATAACAACTATTTCTGTGTCAGAATGAGGTCATGCGCCTGTTGCACGGACACAGAACGGCGGCCGCGACCGGCGCGCTGCTCGCGCGCTTCCGGCGCCAGCGTCCGCTGCGCGGCGGCTCGCTGATCGTCACGGTGTTCGGCGATGCGCTGGCGCCGCGCGGCGGTGCGATTGCGCTTGCCAGTCTGATCGAACTGGTGACGCAGTTCGGCCTGACCGAACGCCTGGTGCGCACGTCGGTCGCTCGATTGGCGGCGCAGGACTGGCTGTCCAACCGGCGGGTCGGCCGGCGCAGCGAATACCGCCTGTCCGCGCGCGGCCGGCAGCGGTTCGTCGAGGCAACCGTCCGCATCTATTCCGGGCCCGCGATCGAATGGCATGGGCGCTGGACGCTCGTCGTGCTGTCGGGGCTGCCGGCGCCGGACCGGCTTGGCGTGCGCCGCTTGTTGCAATGGAAGGGCTTTGGCGAGATCGCCCCGAGCGTGCTCGCGCACCCGATGGTGACGCCGCGCGATACCCGCGAGTATCTGGCGATGAATGGTCTCCGTGACGCGCCGATCCTGCTCGAGTCGCGCGGCCTCGCGAATCGCGACGCCGCGCGTCTTGTGCGGCGCGGCTGGGACCTGCGCGATCTGGAGGCACGCTACGCGCGCTTCCTTCGGCACTACGAGCGAATCGATACCGCACTCGCCGGCGACCCCCGGCTCGATCCGGCCGAGGCGTTCGTCGTGCGCACGCTGTTGATTCACGAGTATCGAAGGATTCACCTGCGGGATCCGCTGCTGCCACGCGCGCTGTTGCCCGCGGCATGGTCCGGCGCGGCCGCCTATGATCGGTGCCGGCGGATTTACGGGCGGGTGTGCGCGTCGGCCGAGCAGCACCTGTCGGCCGTCGGCGCGCGGCTCGGCGGTCCTCTGCCCCCTGCGGATCCGCAGGTCACCCGCCGTTTCCCGCCGCTTCGCGGTTGACGCGTCCTTCGCGGTGAACGTGTGCGGATCAGCCCAGCGCCGCCTCGACGTCCTTTTCCAGGCTTTCCGGCTTGTCGGCCGGGGCATAGCGCTTGCCCGGCGCGCCGTCCCGGTCGATGAGGAACTTGGTGAAGTTCCACTTGATCGCCCCGAGTCCGAGAATGCCGGGACGGGCACCCTTCAGGTACACGTACAACGGATGCGCATTTGGGCCGTTCACGTCGATCTTCGCGAACATCGGAAAGCTCACGCCGAACCTTGTCGAGCAGAACGACTTGATCGTGGCCTCGTCGGCGGGCTCTTGGTGTCCAAACTGGTTGCACGGGAAGCCCAGCACCGCGAAGCCGCGGTCGCGATATTTGACGTACAGGGCTTCGAGGCCCGCATATTGCGGGGTGAAGCCGCATTTGCTCGCCACATTGACGATGAGCAGCGGCTGCCCGCGGAACCGCGCGAGAGGCAAGTCGGCACCGTCGATCGTGCGGGCGTTGAAGTCGTAGACGCTCATGCGCGCAGTTTAGGCATATCATCGCGCGGTGACCAAGCGATATCCGCTGTTCGATGAGTGAGCCGCGGCCGGCGCCGCGGCCGATCCTGCCGGGGGCGATCTGGGTTCTGGGGTTCGTCAGTTTGTTGATGGACGTTTCCTCGGAGATGATCCACGGCCTGTTGCCGTTGTTTCTGGTCGACGTGCTCGGCGCGAGCGCGTTCGCTGTGGGCTTGATAGAAGGGTTCGCCGAGTCGACGGCCCTCGTCGTCAAGGTGTTCTCCGGGATGCTCAGCGACTATTTCGGCCGCCGCAAGCGTCTCGCGGTGTTCGGCTATGCGCTCGCGGCAATCACCAAGCCGCTGTTCGCGATCGCCTCGACGATCCAGATCGTACTCGCCGCCCGGCTGCTCGACCGGGTCGGCAAGGGCATTCGCGGCGCGCCGCGCGACGCATTGGTCGCGGATATCGCGCCGCCAAACCTGCGCGGCGCGGCATTCGGACTGCGCCAATCCCTCGACACCGTCGGCGCGTTCCTCGGGCCGTTGCTCGCGGTCGGCCTGATGCTGCTATGGCACGACCGCTTCCGGCCGGTGTTCTGGGTCGCGGTGATTCCGGGCGTGCTCGCGGTCGTGCTGCTGATCGTCGGTGTTCGCGAGCCGCCCAGGCACCCGGGCGCGCGACGCCTGAATCCGATCCTGAAGGGCAATGTGCGGCAACTCGGCGCCGCTTACTGGTGGGTCGTGGCGGTCGGTAGCGCGTGCACGCTGGCACGCTTCAGCGAGGCGTTCCTGCTGCTGCGCGCGCAACAGGGCGGCATCCCGGTCGCGCTCGTGCCGCTCGTCATGGTCGCGATGAATCTGGTGTACTCGGCGAGCGCCTATCCGTTCGGCAAGCTGTCCGACCGGGTCAGCCACACGCGACTGCTCGCAATCGGGCTCGTCGTCCTCATCGCCGCGGACTTCGTGCTGGCGCACGGCGATCAGTGGCCGATCGTGATTGCCGGCGTCTCGCTCTGGGGCGCCCACATGGGCATGACTCAGGGCCTGTTGGCGACCATGGTGACCGATGCCGCACCGGAGCATCTGCGCGGCACCGCGTTCGGGCTGTTCAATCTCGCCGGCGGCGGTGCGCTGCTGATTGCGAGCGGCACGGCGGGTCTCCTATGGTCGCGCCTTGGACCCGCTTACACGTTCTACGCGGGCGCCGCGTTCTGCGTGCTCGCGTTGGCTGCCATCCATCTTCGAGGAAGCCATCTCGCCGTGCCCCGTGCCTAGACCCGCGCCAGCCCCTGCGGGTGCTATCCTGCGCTCGATGGGTCGAACTAGCACAGTCCACGCCGCCTGCCCGCACGATTGCCCGGATACTTGCGCGATCCGGGTGACCGTCGAGGACGGCGTCGCGGTGCGGGTTCAGGGCGATCCCGATCATCCGCCGACGCACGGCACGCTGTGCACGAAGGTCGCGCGCTACGCCGAGCGTACCTATCATCCGGATCGACTGCTGCATCCGTTGCGGCGTGCCGGTCCGAAGGGCAGCGGTCGGTTCGCGCCGGTCGGCTGGGACGAGGCACTCGACGAGATCGCCGCGCGGTTGCGCGCGATCGCCGCCCGCGATCCGCAGGCGATCCTGCCCTACAGCTACGCCGGCACGATGGGGCTCGTACAGGGCGAGTCGATCGCGGCGCGGTTCTTTCACCGTCTCGGCGCCTCGCAGCTCGATCGGACGATCTGCTCGAGCGCCGGCGCTGCGGCGCTGAATGCGACCTACGGTAGCCGCGTCGGCATGCTCGTCGAGCACTACCGGGAAAGCCGGTTGATTCTGATCTGGGGCAGCAACAGCATCGCTTCGAACCTGCATTTTTGGAGCTTCGCTCAGCAGGCGAAGCGCGGGGGCGCGAAGCTGATCTGCATCGATCCACGGCGCACCGAGACCGCCGACAAGTGCCACCAGCACATCGCCTTGATGCCCGGCACGGACGGCGCACTCGCGCTCGGCATGATCCGCGAACTGCTCGAGCACGACCGGCTCGACCACGAATACATCCGGCGGCATACGGACGGCGCGCCCGCGCTCCTCGAGCAGGCGCGCGCGTGGCCGCCCGAGCGCGTCGCCGAGGTCTGCGCAATCACGCCCGAGGAGGTCCGCGGACTCGCCCGGGACTACGGGACGATCCAACCCGCCGCGATTCGCTTGAACTACGGAATGCAGCGCGTCCGCGGCGGCGGCAGCGCGGTCCGGCTGATCGCGGCACTGCCTTGCCTAATCGGCGCCTGGCGGCACCGCGCCGGCGGTCTGCTGTTGTCCGCGTCGGGCTTCGCACCGGTGCGCGGTGCGGCCCTCGAGCGGCCCGATCTGCTGCCGACGCCGCGCCCGCGCACGATCAACATGAGCACGATCGGCGATGCGCTGCTCGGCGAGTCGCCGGCGCAGGTCGGGCCGAAGATCGAGGCGATCCTCGTGTATAACAGCAATCCGGTCGCGGTCGCGCCGGAATCGCCGAAGGTGGCCCGCGGCTTTGCGCGGGAGGATCTTTTTACCGTCGTCCTCGAACACTTCCAGACCGACACGGCCGATTACGCGGATTTCGTCCTGCCGGCGACGACCCAGCTCGAGCATTTCGACGTCCACAAGAGCTACGGCCACACCTACGTCCTGATCAACGAACCGGCGATCGAGCCGCTCGGCGAGGCGCGGCCGAACACCGCGATCTTTCGCGCCCTCGCGGCGCGAATGGGCTTCACCGAAGCCTGTTTTGCCGACAGCGACGAGACCATCGGCGCGCAGGCCTTCGGCGAGGACGTGGATTTTGCGCGCCTGCGCCGCGACGGCTGGGTCCGCCTGCCGGTGGCCGATGCGCCGTTTGCGGACGGAGGCTTCCCGACGCCGAACGGACGCGCCCAATTCGCGCCGCCGGACCTCGGCGTAGCCGGCCACGTTGCGCCGTACGAGTCGGCGCACTCCTCGCCCGAACTCGCCCGGCGCTATCCGCTCGCGATGATCTCCCCACCCGCGCGGCACTTCCTGAATTCCACGTTCGTGAACGTGCGCAGCCTGCGCAGCATCGAGGGCGAGCCGCTTCTCGAGATGCACCCCCGGGACGCCGCCGCGCGTGGGCTGCGCGACGGACAGATCGTGCGCGCGTTCAACGATCGGGGCGAGTACCGCTGCCGGATGCGGGTCAGCGACCGCGCCCGACCCGGCCTCGTCGTCGGGCTCGGTGTCTGGTGGCGAAAGTTCGGTCTCGCCGGCACGAACACCAACGAGTTGACCCATCAACGCTTGACCGACATCGGCCGCGCGCCCACGTTCTACGATTGCCTCGTCGAGGTGGGCTCGGCCTAGCGCGCGCGGTAAGCCGCGCCTTCACGTCCGAGGCGCCTCGATCTCGCGGTACAAGCCGAGGAACGCCCGTGCCGCCTTGTGCATGTTTTCCTGCCAGGCCTGCGCGGCCGCATGGTCGGCGCCGTCGGTCACGTATTTGACGCAGGCGAAAGCGGCGCCCTCGAACCAACAAACCTTCGCGAGCGCGTAGGCCTCCATGTCGACGACGTCGCAGGCCATGCCGATGCCGGTGCCGCCGATCGCGAAGGAGTCGCCGCTCCCGCAGGTCGCCCGCGGCAAGCTGGTGAAGACCGGCGGAAATTCCAGGCATGCCGGTGCCTCGTCGAACGGCGTCACGCCGAGCGCGAATCCCAGGCCGCTCGCGTCCATGTCCCGCTGCACGAAGCGGTGGCACCCGAATAAGCGGTGTGGATCGTGGTGTCGGCTGCCGGCGGAGCCGAAATTGACCACGGTCGGCAGCGACTCGCCGGCGTGCGCATAGCGCGTCAGTGCGCGTGTCAGTGCGCGTGCAGCGTTGATCTTGCCCACGCCGCAATAGAGGACCGGCACGCCGGCCGCCTCGAACACGCCGTTCGATTCGTCGGGCAGCGCCATCACCACCAATGTGCCCGGGAAGCCGCTCACGTTCGCCCCCTAATAGACGATCGCGGCGCGTGGTCGCAGATGCCGCCACGTGAAGCCGTCGGCGAGTTTGAGGTCGATCAACACTGCGAGCGCCGTGACGCTATAGCCGCCGCGTACGCACAGTTCCGCCGCCGCGTTCAGCGTGCCGCCGGTGGCGAGCACGTCATCGACGACGAGCAAGCGGCCGCTGCCCGGTTGCATCTCGAGCACGCCGGACCCGTATTCCAGAACGTAGGGCATGTCGACGACCGGCGGCGGCAGCTTGCCCTGCTTGCGGATCAGCACGAAGCCCTTGCGGCGCCGTGCGGCGAGCGCCGCCCCGAGGACGAAGCCGCGCGATTCGATGCCGGCCACCGCATCGACCCCGCGCCATTCCTCGCCCTCGAGCAGCCCGTCGAGCGCATCGAGTGTCGCCTCGAAATGGTCGCGAAGGAGCGGCGCGATGTCGCGGAACAGAATTCCCGGACGCGGGAAATCTGGGGAATCGGCGATGTAGTTCTTCAGATTCAATGGTGCCACCCCGCGACCGGACCTCGAGGGGCCGACATTATACCGAGCGCGCGGGCGCGCGCGATCCGCGGCGGATCGGCTTACAATACGGCGCGGCGCTCGCCGGCGCGGACTCGGCGGACCTCGCCGCCGCCCGCCACGCCGGTCACGTGGAGATGCTCGCATGAATTCGCCGGACACTCGGCTCTTCGGCGCGATCGAGGCCGGTGGCACGAAGTTCGTCTGCGCGGTGGGCGATGCGGTCGGACAACTGCGTGCCGAGCATCGTTTCGCGACCACGGAACCGCGCACGACGCTCGCAGAGGCGGCTGCGTTCCTGCGCGAGGGGAGCGGCGACTTCGGTCCGCTGGCGGCGATCGGGGTTGCCGCATTCGGCCCGATCGAGCTCGATCGACGCTCGGCGGGCTACGGGTGCATCCTGCGCACGCCGAAGCCCGGCTGGAGCGGTACCAACATGCTGGCCCCGTTCGCCGAGCAGTTCTCCTGTCCGATCGGTTTCGACACCGACGTCAATGCCGCAGCGAGTGCCGAACATCGCTGGGGCGCCGCGCGTGGCGCCGACCCGATCGTTTACGTGACCGTCGGCACAGGAATCGGCGGCGGCGTGCTGGTCAACGGCGAACCGCTGCACGGGTTGATGCATCCGGAAATCGGTCACATCTATCCCCGGCGTCATGCGTACGACGCGGATTTCGCGGGCGTGTGCCCGTTCCATGGGGATTGCCTCGAGGGGCTCGCCGGCGGACCGGCGATCGTCGCACGTTCCGGCGCACTCCTCGATGAGCTTGCGCACGGGCATCCGCAATGGGACATCGAAGCGGACTATCTCGCGCAGCTATGCGCCCAGCTCGTGCTGACGGTATCGCCGCGGCGGATCGTGCTGGGCGGCGGGGTCATGAGCCAAGTCCGGCTGTTGCCGATGATTCGCGATCGCATGCGCCATTGGTTGCGCGGCTATGTCGATCGCCCGGAACTGTCGACCCGGATCGACGAGTATGTGGTCGCGCCCGGGCTGGGCTCGAGGTCCGGTGTGCTCGGCGCGTTGTCGCTCGCGGTTCAGGCCGCCGCGCCGCATAGCCACGCGCCCGGGCGACTGCACCCGGGTACGTGACGCTGCGGACGCAACCCTGGTCCTGGCAGGTCGGGGTGCCGGACGATTACGGCTTCTGCGCCCAGGCCGAGCACCAGCCGCCCACCGGAACCGTGTGGCCGGCGAAGATGTTGCAGCCGCCACGAGCCTGGCCCGGCTTGCCGAGGTACTGCGCGCAAGTCCCGCAGTGTTGTGGCGCCGCGTAGGTCGGATACTTCTTCGCGTCGACCTTCGCTGAACTCGTCACGAAGCCCAGCGCGACCGCAGTTGGATCCGACGGGCTGAGTGGCGTCAAGCCCGCGGCCGAAGCCTCGCTCGCCAGCAATCCGAGCGCGGGAACGCAGGCACCCGCGATTAGTCCACCCTTGAGCAAGGTTCGTCGAGAGATCTTCTGTTGCATCGTGCACTTCCTCAGGTAAGGGGGCGAGCGCCGATTGTCGCGCGAATCACCTGACTTGTGTCTTAAAGAAAGGTTAAGTTGGCGAGAGCATCCGCTCCTTCGGGGCTGGGGCCCCGCCGCAACCCGTCAACTGAGGATCGGCGGCACTCCCTGATGCATCGACGCGCGGTCGGCCGACGGCGGCACGCCGGACCAGGCCTTGTACGATCGCGAGAAATGCGCGACGCTGCGGAAGCCGCACGCGACCGCGGCGTCGAGCACCGGCAGGTTCGTGTATTGCAGAAAGGTGCGGGCGCGTTGCAGCCGTAGATTGAGATAATATCGTCGGGCGGAAACGCGCAGCTGCCGGCGGAAGCCGCGCTCGCAGCGCCGCGGCGTCACCCCGGCGGCCGCGCACAATTCGCGCATGGACAGCGGCTCCTCGAGGTTCGCCTCCATCGCCTCGATCATCGTCGCCAGCCACGCTTCGTGCACCCCTTGGCGCTCGCGCGGCCCCATGCGCTGATGCTCGCGCGGCTCGCGCATCCGCGTGTGGATGAACTGCTCGGCAACGGCGGCCGCAAGGCGATGCCCGTGGCTCAAGCGTACGACGTGCAGCATCATGTCGAGCGCCGCGGTGCCGCCGGCGCAGGTGAAGCGGCCGCGGTCGACGGCGAACAGGTCCGGAGCGATCGCGACCTTCGGGTACTGGCTGCGCAGGCCCTCGAGCGACTCCCAATGGGTCGCGGCCCGGTATCCGTCGAGCAGTCCGGCGTAGGCGAGCACGAAGCTGCCGGTGTCGATGGCGCCGAGCGCGACGCCCGCGCGGGCGATCTGGCGCAGCCAGGCCGCGACCCGTGCGTCGTACAGCGTCTCCGGTTCGAAGCCGGCGCAGACCGCGACACGGGCATAATCGACCCGTTCGCGGATCGAGCGGTCGGCGATGACGGACATCCGATTGCTCGCGGCGACCGGCAAGCCTTCGACGGAGATCGTCTGCCACTGGTACAGCTCGCACTGCGCCAGGCGGTTCGCGACGCGCAGGGGTTCGACCGCGCAGGTGAACGCCAGCATCGAGAAGCGTGGCGCCAGCAGGAAACCGATCGTCTCGGGCTTGAGGACCGGATGGGTCGTCAATAGCGCTGGCGCGCGCTCGCCGGCGTAGCGCTGCGCGGTGGCGGGTTGCGGGGGCACGGGCTTCCTCAAGCGATTCCTCCCCAAGGCCGATTCCTCCCCCAAGGCATCGATGAGCGATGAATGTCGTATAGTGTCAATTGGGCGTCGTTTAAATGCAAGAGATTGATCGGGTGTTGGCCAGACAATGCGACCAAGGAAAGTCTGGCGCGTAAATCCGTTTGATTTGGACAACATTCCTTCGGGGAGCCGATACCGATGACCAATGAATACCGCTTGCGGTCCGCCCGCCGAACATGTGCGGCGGTCGCGCTGCTCGCCGTCGTCTGCGTCTTCGGCACCGCCGCGGGCGCGCTCGCGGCCGCGGACGCCGCCGGCAGCCGGCAGGACAACTCGGAACTGCAGACGATCATGGTCACGGCACTGAAGCGCAGGCAGCCGCTCGCGAGAGTGCCGGTGAGCATCACCGTGTTCACGTCCGCGGCGTTGCGGGACTACAACATCCAGTCGTTCAACGACTACGCGAGCAAGACGCCAAACGTGTCCTTCAGCTACGGCGGCGGACCCACCGGCATTGCCGACGCACGCACCGTCGCGATCCGCGGTATCACCGGGCAGAATCTGTTCGGCACCGCCGGTGCGACCGGTTTCTACATCGACGATACTCCGGTGCCGGGTTCGATCGATCCGCGGGTGCTGGACATCGACAACATCGAAGTGTTGAAGGGACCGCAGGGAACCTTGTACGGCGAGAGTTCGCTGGGCGGCAACGTCCGCTTGGTCACCAAACAACCGAACCTCGCGCGCGATTCGCTCAGCGTGATGGCGCAGGCCGGCATGACCTCCGGCGGCGGCAGCGCCGACGGCGGCGGCGACATGATCGGCAACCTGGTGCTCTCGCCGGGCGTGCTCGCGGTGCGCGCTGTGCTGTTCGTCAATCACGACGCCGGCTATCTGACGCGCACCTTCCCCGATCCTTCGAGCCCCGGCGTCACCGATCCGTTCCTGTCGGTGCCGCGGCACAGTGTCGGCAATCAGGGGGCGGACACGAGCTACGGCGGCTCGGTCGCAGCCCGCTGGAGCATCTCCGACAATCTGTACGCGCGGTTCCGGGTGATGTTCCAGAACACGACCGACCATGGATTCCCGGCGACCTTCGCCCCACTTCCCTCGTTCACGCCCATATATACGCTGAACCGCGCCTTCAACGTGCAGCCGGAAGCGAAGGATGATTGGGCGCTGCCCTCACTCGACATCCACTACCGGGGATCGGGTTGGAGCTTCGTCTCCTCGACCAGCTATTTTCATCGCCAAACCCGTGATCTCGAGGACTCGACCTACGGCACCCAACAGATCCTGAGCAGCTACTATCAGGTGAGCGGCCTGCCCGCGCAGCCGTTTCTGTGGGACGGCGAGCATTACCACAATCAGATCACCGAGGAGATGCGCGCCTCGTTCGACCCGGTGCACGGCGTGAGCGGCATCGTCGGCGTGTTCTACTCGCACACCAATACGCGATTCTCGATCCCGCCGACGCTCGCGACGGGCTTGGTCGCGGCGACGGCCAACAACACGGTCGTCGGGCCCTGGCCGAACGATGTGATGTGGCAGCAGAACAACCCGGCGACCGAGGAGGACACCTCGGTCTTCGGCCAGCTGTACTACAAGTTTCTGGAAAAATACACGCTGACCCTCGGCGCACGCGAATACTGGCTCAAGCAAAAGGCCGACTACACAGCCGACGGATTCATGAACTTCGGGCCGACGCCGAGCGATCCGCAGAGCAACAGCCAGAACGGCTTCGATCCGAAGGTCGGCCTGCAATACCAGATCGACCAGGACGCCATGGTCTACGCATCCGCGGCGAAGGGCTTCCGCGCCGGCGGTGCCCAGGCGGCGCTGGCGTTCTGCGCGCTGCCGAACCTGCCGGTATCCGACATCACGCAGTTGAAGTCCGATACGCTGTGGAGCTACGAGCTCGGCACCAAGATCCAGTTGCCGCAACCGGGGATGCTCGTCTCCGCCGCCGTGTTCCACATCAACTGGAGCAACCTGCAGCAGCAGATCGCGCTGCCCTGCGGCGCCTATTTCGACATCAACGGCAATTCGGCGAAGATCGACGGCGGCGAAATCGACGTCTCGGGCCGCCTCAGCTCCCATCTGACGATGCGCTTCGGCGCGGGCTACGAGAAGACCGACATCAACAACCCGGGCGCGCTCGGCATCGTCGGCATCACAGCGGGATCGCGAATTCTCGGCACGCCGGCGTGGACGGCGACGGTCGGCTCGGTCTATCGGCACGCGCTGACGAGCGACATCGATGGCTTCATCTCCGCCGACTACAGCTACACCGGCAACAGCGTCTCCTTGCTGAACGGCGGTGCGGGGGCCGAGTCGACGCGGCCCGGCTACTCGCTCGCGGACTTGCGCTTCGGCGTGGATCGCGGCCCGACCGAAGTCTCGCTAAACGTCCACAATCTGACGAACGCGAAGCCCAATCTGGGCGACATCGGCTACGTCGGCTACGCGCAATACGACAGTTCCGGCAGTGTGATCCCTCAGGTCGCGACCCTGCAACCGCTGACCGTGTTGCTGCAATACAAGCGCAAGTTCTGATGCACGCCGCAATTTTCGGCGCTGGTTGCGTACCGGCGCTTGCGGGGTGGGACGCGTCGTGCAATGCGTGCCGGCGATCGACACCGGCATGACGATGGAGCTGCACGCACTGCCCCTCGCTTGCGATCTGATAGTCTTGTTTATCTATGCGTCATACCGCATTGATTTATTTAAAGAATTATCCATAAACAAGAACCGGATGGCCGGGGGGCCGCCGCGGCGCGCTCGCCGTCCTGAGGCGCAGTTTGCGGGAGCCGACTACGGCGAAGCGGCGTGGGCGCAGCGCCGCGGCTCGCGCGGACAGCCGCCGCTTCGCGGGCAGATCACCGAAGCAGGCTGAGCGAGCGCCTCGCCGATCCAGGCGATGTTCAGCACCTGCGACACCGCCTTGATCTGCGCCGCGGCCTCGGCGCCGATCGCGCCGTCGCCGCCGCGGCGGCGGCAGGCTGCCGCGACCGCCTCGACCGCCGCTTCGCCGTCGAAGCCTTGCGCGTCGAGGGCAGGCTGCAGATCGACGCCGACCGACAGCACGTGCAGCACGTTCATCGCGTCGCGCGTCAACAGCGAATGGCAGCAGTACAGCCGATCGCGAACGCCGTCGTGCATCACGGAGATCTGCGAAGTGGGCGTGGCGAGCGACGCGGTCGTGGGCCGCGTCGCGTGCAACAGGCGAAACACGGCCCAGCGCGGGCAAGGGTCGGACACCTGACTCATGTTTCCCCAGGGCAGCGCGATGCCGTTCGCCCGATACACGGCGCGTAGGTTGCCCGGCGGATAGGCGTCGAAGAAGTGCCAGTGGCGATACGGCGAGACCGCCGTCATGCGGCGCATCACGAGCGCCGCCGTGATATCGAGCCTGGCGGCGGCGGCGGCGACGGAGTGCAACTCGCGAATCAAGAAGCGCCGGAACGGCACGCGCGGGCACAACAGAGCGCCGGCGAAGAAACTGCATTCGAAATCGCGCCAAGCGTAGAGCACGTCCTGGGCGCCCATGCCGGCGACGCTGCCGGGCGCATCGCGGTCGGGCGACGGCGTCGCCCGGTGCGGGGAGATCAGCCCGTCGCCGTTGTGCAGGATCTTGTGGCCGGCGAAGAACGCAAGATCGTACTTCAAGCGTGCCGGCTGATTGCGCAGCCGCTGATTGACCAGCACGGTATCCGGCGCCGCGAAACGAGCGCGCACGTGCGCGTCAGCGCCGCGGCCGTCGGACCAGCGAATTCGCAGCCCGTGGCGTTTGCAAATGTCGGTGAGCGCCTCGACCGACAGGGGCATGCGCCGCTGTCCGGCGTTCTCGGCGGCGCGCTCGATGTCGGGAAAATCGTTGTGGTGGGTTTCCTGCCAGACGCGGATCAGCAGCTGCGCGAACTGTCGCCCCGTCGTGCCGGTCTGCGACAGCAGTTCCGGCAGGGCGTTTTGCAGCAACGCGTGCGAGAACAGGAACGCCGGTTCCAGAGGCATCGCCTCGAGGCCGCCGCGTTCGCGCCTCGCCGGCGGTGGTTCAATCTGCGTGTTCTCATCGAGAAACCAGCGAGGCTCCTTGCTGAAGATGCCGGCGAGCATCTCGAGCATGCCGGGCGACGGCATGCGCTTGCCGGTTTCGATCATGCTGAGATAGGACACGGACGGCGCGGCCACCGCATCCATTTGTACGCAGCGCGCCGACAGTTCGTCGAGTGTCAGGCCGTTGCGCTTGCGCAGTGCCCGGAGCTTCGCGCCGAGAAAGTGACCTTGGCGAATCAATCCGGCCATCGCCCCTCTCCGTTGTAAATTTCACAATGTCAACTTTCCATTGTGAAAATTATACCAGAATGACGTTACGCTGCAGCCTGCGGCGGATCCGTCGGGAATAAGGAGTGCGACATGAACGATCTGGCTACGAGTGCACTGCGTCTGGCGGCCGAATGGCACGACGATGCGCGTTGGAGCGCCGTCCGCCGACCCTACTCGGCCGCCGAGGTCGTGCGGCTTCAGGGTTCGGTCCGCATCGAGCACACGCTCGCCCGGCTCGGCGCCGAAAAGCTCTGGCGCCTGTTGCACCAGGAGCCGGTGGTCGGCGCGCTCGGCTGCATGAGCGGCAACCAGGCGGTCCAGGCCGTCCAGGCGGGCTTGCGGGCGATCTACTGTTCCGGCTGGCAGGTCGCTGGCGACGCAAACACGGCCGGCGAAATGTATCCGGACCAGAGCCTCTATCCTGTCGATTCGGTGCCGCGCATGGTCGAGCGGATCAACAACGCGCTGCTGCGCACCGACCAGATCCATCACCTCGAGGGCAACGGCGCCGTCGACTGGCTCGCGCCGATCGTAGCCGACGCCGAGGCGGGGTTCGGCGGCAACTTGAACGCGTTCGAACTGATGAAGGCGATGATTCGCGCGGGCGCCGCCGGCGTGCATTTCGAGGACCAGCTCTCCTCGGCGAAGAAGTGCGGCCACATGGGCGGCAAGGTGCTCGTCTCGACCGAGGAAGCCACGGCCAAGCTCGTCGCCGCGCGCCTGGCGAGCGACGTGCTCGGCGTGCCGACGGTGCTGATCGCGCGCACCGATGCCGACGCGGCCAACCTGCTGCTGTCGAATCACGACCCACGAGACGCGCCCTTCCTGACCGGGGAGCGCTCGATCGAGGGTTTCTATCATGTGCGGGCGGGCATCGACCAGGCCATCGCCCGCGGACTTGCCTATGCCCCCTATGCCGATCTGATCTGGTGCGAGACATCCCGGCCGGACCTCGCGCAGGCGAAGCGCTTCGCCGACGCGATTCGCCGCGAGCACCCCGCCAAGCTCCTCGCCTACAATTGCTCGCCCTCGTTCAACTGGCAGGCGAACCTCGGCGAGGAGGCGATGCGGCGCTGGCGCGAGGAACTCGCGGCGATGGGTTACCGCTTTCAGTTCATCACGCTCGCCGGCTGGCACGCCCTCAACATGGCGATGTTCGAACTCGCCTGCGCCTACCGCGAGGACGGCATGCTCGGTTACTCCCGCCTGCAGCAGCGGGAGCTCGTTGCGGAGCCCGATGGTTACCGTGCGGTCAAACACCAGGCTTTCGTCGGCACCGGGTATTTCGACGCCGTGCAGACCGCGATCACGTCCGGCCAGTGCTCCACCGCGGCGCTCTCGGGCAGCACCGAGGAAGCGCAGTTCACGGGTGCAGAGGATCCAGCGGCCCGCCGACGAGTCGCGGGATGAGGCCGCGGCGCGGGCGATGAACGTCCCGGTGGCCGCGGAACTGAACGCGCAGGCGCTGCCGGCGGCGGCAATCGCGGCGCAGATCGCCGAACACTTCGGCGGTTACAACGAGGAGTTCGGCCGCATCACGCGGCGTGCGACGGCGCATTTCGCGGTGCGCGACTGGCGGTCGGCGGAGCGCGATTCGGTCGCGCGGATCGAGCTCTACGAACAGTGGGTTTCGGCCTGTCTGGGCAGGCTCGTCGCGGGCGCCGGCGTGCGCCGCCTGGATGCGCGCCCCTGGAGCGAGATCAAGCGCAGCTACGAGCAACTGGTCGCCGCACGGCCGGACGGCGACTTCTACCGAACCTTTTTCAATTCCGTCAGCCGCGACCTGTTCGGCACGGTCGGCGTCGATCCGGACTTGGAGTTCTGCGCGAGCATGGGCTGTTCCGCGGGCAACGTGCCGCTGCGCATCCATGGCGTCGGTGCCGCGTTGCCGAACGCCGTGCGCGAGATGCTCGGTGATCTGCCGTTTGCGGCGGCGCTGCGTGACATCGATGCGACGGTCCACAAGGTCAGCGCCGAGATCGGCCGGCATTACGAGGCTTACCGGCCATCGGCCTCGCCGGAAGCGATCGAGCGCATCGAGCCCCTCTTCTATCGCGGGCACTCGGCCTTCCTGATCGCACGCATTGTCGACGACGGCGCGGTTACGCCACTGGTCATCGCGTTCGCGAATACGGCCGAAGGCGTGTGCCTCGACGGGGTGATGCTGTCGCGGGCCGAAGTCGGCTCCCTGTTCGGCTTCGAGCGCTCGTATTTTCACGTCGACCTGCCGGTCGTCGGCGCCGCGGTCACCTTGCTGCGCACCTTGATGCCGCGCAAACCGATCGACGAACTGTACACGGTGCTCGGCCGCGCGAAGCAAGGCAAGACCGAGCGCTACTTCGCGCTGCAGCGGCAGCTGGAGACCTCGATCGACAGCTTCGTTCACGCTCCCGGGGAACGCGGCCTGGTAATGATCGTGTTCACCCTCCCCTCGCACGACCTCGTATTCAAGGTCATACGCGACCGCTTCGAGCCGCCAAAAGGCACGACCCGCGAAGAGGTGATGGAGCGCTACCGCTTCGTGTTTCAACACGATCGCGCCGGGCGGCTGGTGGACGCCCAGGAGTTCAAGCGGCTGCGCCTGCCGAGCGCACGGTTCATGCCGGCGCTCACCGACGAGCTGCTCGGCGGCGCGGCGCGGACCTGCCGGGTTGACGGCGCGGATCTGATCATCGAGCACTGTTACGTCGAACGGCGGCTCCGTCCCTTGAACCTGTTCCTGCGCGAGGCCGATCCGGCCGCGGCCGAATCCGCGGTGATCGACTATGGCAATGCGCTGCGTGACCTGGCGGCGAGCAACGTCTTCCCGGGCGACCTGCTGCTGAAGAACTTCGGCGTGACGAGCCACGGCGACGTGGTTTTCTACGACTACGACGAGATCTGTCCGCTGTCGGACTGCGTGTTTCGCGATCTGCCGCAGGCGCAATCCGCCGCCGAAGAATCGAGCGACGAGCCCTGGTTCTACGTCGGTCCGAACGACGTGTTTCCGGAGCAATGGTTGCCGTTTCTGGCAATGCCCGCGCCGCTGCGAGAGGTGTTCTTGCGGCGGCACGCAGATTTGCTGACTGCCGCCTGGTGGCGCGACGCGCAGCGGGCGAACCCACCCTCCCTGCCGGACAATTCCCGGCCGCACTGACCAACGGATGAAGGCGGTGAGTCCGCCGCCGTGACCGCGGCGCAGAGCGATCAAGGCATCCGGCTCAACGCGCGAGGATCAGCACGGCGATCATCACCAAACCCACCGACACGACCAATGCGTTGTTACCCCAGCGGGCGACCCGTTCGACCATTTGCATGACTATCTCCATTTCTGCGGCGATTCGTCGGCCGCGTTTCCACAGATGGAGATTTTCCCAGAGAATTCAGGGTGTTCGCAGCTGGTATATTCTCAACACCTGATGAGGAAATATCCGCGGGACCGCCCGCCCGGCTGATCCGCGCCGCTCGATGTCGGCGCTGAAGTGTGACTGTGTTCGCTTGCGCTGCGCGCCGCAAGCGGTCACGACCGTCACGACGGCGTTCCGTAGTCGCGGTTTTTCCAGTGCACGCCCTTGCCGAACCATTGCGTACAGGCGGAACCAAGCGTCGCCGCCATGTAGAACGCCGCGATCGCCGGCAAGGCAAAGACGAGCCACGGCGAGCACCGGTAACGATCGAGCGTCGGCGCGAAACTCAGCGCCGCGAGGGCGAAGGCGCCGAGACCGGCGAGGAGCCGCCAGCCCGCGCCGAACAGGATCTCCCAGACCGGTATCAGCCATACGATCGTCATTCCAGCGAGCGTCGCCGCCAGTAGCCAACCCGACCGGCGCAGTTGCGTGAACGCCGTTCGCACGATCATCCGCCAGATGTCGATGAAATGCGGGTACGGCCTGATCGAAACAGCGAGCCCCGAGTGCCCGAGATAGATGGGCCCCACGCGCTTCACCGCGCTCGCGAGCGCGACGTCGTCGATCAACGCGCCGCGGATTGCCTCGATCCCGCCCGCCGCGGCCAGCGCGTCGCGCCGGATCAGCACGGTGCCGCCCGATGCGGCCGCGACACGCGATCCGGGATCGTTGACCTTGGCGAACGGATAGAGCATCTGAAAGAAATACACGAAGGCCGGCACCAGCAGCCTCTCCGCGACGCTCGTGCAGTTCAGCCGCACGATCTCGCTCACCAGCGCCGTGTGCGGCTGCGCCAGACGGGCGACCAGCGAGGAAAGATGCGCGGGATCGTGCACGATGTCCGCATCCGTGAACAGGATCACCGGCGCGTCGGTCGCGGCAACCCCCTGGGCGATCGCCCATAGCTTGCCGGACCACCCCTCGGGCTTCGCCGCGCCGCGCATGATCCGCAGATTGGGCGCCGTGCCCGCGGCGGCCGCGGTGCCGTCAGTCGATTCGTCGTCGACCAGCGTGATCCGCAGGCGCCCCGGATAGTCCTGCGCGAGCAGCGAACCGATCGCCGCGTCGATCGTCGGCCGTTCGTTGCGCGCCGGCACGATCACATCGACGTCGGGAAGCTGCAACGCCGCGGCCGGCGGCAGTTGCGGCGCCGAACGCCAGAAGCAGCCGTGGAAGAAGAAGAGATATACCCAGCTCGCGAGCGATAGGAGCGACAGCAGCGTGAGCATCGCGTTCAATCGACGGCCCGCTCAACTATTGGAAATCGCCAGATGCACACTCGACGCGGCGGGCGTTGCGGCCGTGCCGCTGCCGAAACGCTCGATCAGCCAGGAGCGGAACAAGGCGATCGCCGTGTCACTCAGGCCTTCGGGATGCGTGATCAGATAATAGCCGTAGCCGTCGTCGACGCAGACATCAAAGGGCTTGACCAGCCTCCCGGTTCGCAGTTCCTCGTCGAACACCGTCATGTCGACGAGCGCGATCCCCTCGCCGCTCAGAGCATATTGCACCGCGAGCGCCGCGGTGTCGAATACCAAGCCGCGTTCGACGTTCAGCGTATTCAGGTTCGCATGTCGCGCGAACTGTTGCCACAGGTGATGGCGCGGCATGGCGCTCAGGCGTACGTGCACGAGTTCGTTCGCCTCGATGAAATCGCGCAGGTTCATCTGCGCGCAACGCCGGGCGATGTCCGGATGGCACAGCGGGCTCAACCGCACCGACCACAGCAGGTCGCGGACCAGGTCGGTCACGGTCGGTTTCGAATAGACGACGGCGACGTCGACGTCCGTGAGCGGCGGACCGACGCCGTACGGGCTCACCAGATCGATCTCGACTTCGGCGACCGCCCGGCGGAAATCGCGCAGAATCGGCACCGCGAGGTGGCTCGCAAAGCTCGGCGGCATCTGCACGCGCAGCGTGCGCCGCACGGGAGAGCCCTCGTTGCGGATGTCGTCGAGCGCATACTCGAGCCGGTCGAATGACTTGGACACCGCCGGCAGCAGGTGCTCCCCGGCCTTGGTCAAGATCAGTGCGTGCGGCCGCCGTTCGAACAGCTGCGCCCCGATCAGTTTCTCGAGCGCGATCACGTGACGCGACAAGGCGCTCTGCGAGATCAGCAGCGCATTCGCCGCAGCCGTGAAACTGCTGTGCTTGGCGACTCCTTCGAACGCGCGCAGCGCATTCAACGGCAGCCAGCGCCGGTCGATCGTCGTCTTGGCCATCGCGGCTCGCTCCTCTTGCGCGGCCGCTCAGGGCGACAGCGTCTTGGTGTAGCCGATCGCGCGTTCCTGGTCCGCGACGATCGTCTTCGCCGCAAGATGGAAGTGATACGTCGCCCAGAAGCCGGTCGGCGCGAGGATCAGCAGCGCGAGGCGCAGGGATGCGGCGTCCGCGCCGTGTCTGCCCGCGAAATAATCGCTCATGAAGCCGACGGCCTGCGGGGCGACGATCAAGTTGAAGATGTTCGCGACCAGCAAGGATATCGCGATGAACATCGAGCGCATGTGGCAGGGTGCAAGGTTCTGCAGCAGGCCGAAACACGGACCGATGTAGAAGTAGATCGCCGGGATGAACAGCCAGAACATCAGCTTGGCGATCCACAGCGTGTGGGTGAAATAGGCGATGAACGACGGGACCGTCGACAGGCCGACGCCGAGCCCCAGGACCCAGACGACCCGGCGGGGATCCGCCATCCACGGCCGGGACAGGAGCCACGCGGTGCCGACCGTGGCGATCGAACCGCCAACCAGATGGATCCAGCCGAGCGCATCGCCCGCCTGGGCGACGTTGAGGCCGTAACTGCGGGTGAGAAATGTCGGCGTCCACCAGATCAGACCCCAGCCCCACAGGGCGCAGACGCCGCCGCCCATCACGACGTGGAACGCCGATTTCTGCTGCCAGAGGAACTTGCAGCTCTCCAACAGCGTCGGCTTGTGATCCTCGGCGATCGCATCGAGCTGGCCGCGCTTCGGCTCGCGGATCGTGAGGTAGACCAGCGCACCGACGATCGCCCCGGGAACGCCGAGCGCGAACAGCGCGTAGCGCCAGCCATATGCGTGGGCGATCGCGCCCGCCATGTCGTAGCCGACCCAGGCGCCGAACGGCGCGCCGAGTGCGAGTACGGTCAGCGCCATCGGTCGGCGATCCGCCGGAAAATAGTCGGCGACGATCGCCGACGACGGCGGGGTCCCGCCCGCCTCGCCGACGCCGACGCCGATTCGTGCGGCCAGCAACTGCCAGTAATTGCGCGACAGGCCGCACAGCGTCGTCATGATCGACCAGAGGACCAGCGAGGCGGCGAGAATGTTGCGCCGGTTCGACCGGTCTGCCAGCCAGGAGATGGGAATACCGAAGGTGACGTAGAACAGCGCGAGCGAGACGCCGGTGAGAAAGGCGATGCCGGAGTCGGTCAGATGCAATTCCAGCCGGATCGGCTCGAGAATGGTCGACATCACGTATCGATCGGCGATGTTGATCGTGTAGATCAGGCACATCACGATCAGCACGTACCAGCGCTCGGCGTATGACGGGGTTTCGACGCGCGTGACGTCGGCAGCCGCGGTGATCACTCGATAGTGCCTCCTCTGCCAAGGTGCGCGCGCGGAGCCGGGTGCGTGCGTGCTCGCACCATACAGGGTTCGTCTCCCCGGCGCGACCGTGCGCGCCACCGCAGTCCGCCCGCGCGAACCATCGCTCTTACGTCGCGCCGATTGGGCGCGCAAAAAGACATGGGTGAATCGCGAAATGGCATGGCGCCTGGCGCCGGCGGAGCTAAAGTGGCGTGCGTGGGGATTTTCGATTACATCATCGTCGGTGCGGGGTCCGCCGGCTGCGTGCTCGCCGACCGCCTGTCGGCGAACGGCGCGTGTCGCATTCTGCTGCTCGAAGCTGGCGGCGCCGACGACAGTTTCTGGATCAAGACGCCGATCGGCTATGGCCGCACGTTCGCCGACACCGCGGTCAACTGGAAATACGAGGCGGCGGCGAGCCCCGGTCTCGGCGGGCGGACGATGTATTGGCCGCGAGGCCGCGTCCTCGGCGGTTCGAGCTCGATCAACGCCTTGGTCTATTGCCGCGGGATGCCGGCGGATTTCGACGACTGGCGGCAGATGGGCAACCCTGGATGGGGCTGGGACGAGGTTCGTCCCTACTTCGAGCGCACCGAACGGCACGTCGATCCGGCGGGGCGTGCGCGAACCGAGGGACTGCTCGACGTCAAGGACGTGCGCCCTTACCTGCATCCGGTAGGACGCCACTGGTTCGCGGCCGCAGCCGAGCTCGGACTGCCCGTGTCCGAGGATTTCAACGGGCCTCAGCCGGAGGGCTTCGGCTGCTACGCGGTGACGATCCGGCGGGGCCGGCGCTGGTCGGCCGCCGACGCCTTCCTGCGGCCGGCCTTGCGGCGGCCAAACTTGCGCGTGATCACCGGCGCATGGGCGAGCAAGATCCGCTTCGCCGGCCGCAGTGCGCTCGGCGTCGAGTATTGGCGCGACGGTGTCGCCGAATTCGCCGCGGCCGCGCGCGAGGTCATCGTCAGCGCCGGGTCGGTCAATTCGCCGCAACTGCTGCAACTCTCCGGCATCGGTCCGGGCGCTGAACTGCAGACGCTCGGCATTGCGGTCGTGCTCGACAATCCGGCGGTCGGCGGCAATCTGCAGGACCACCTCGCGGTCAGTTACGCGTTCAAGGCGACCGAGCCGACGCTGAATGACGTACTGCACTCGCGGCTCGGCAAGCTGCGCGCCGGACTGCGCTATCTGCTGCTGCGCAGCGGCCCGCTCGCGCTCAGCGTCAATCAGTTCGGCGCCTTTCTGCGCGCCGAACCGGATGGCCTGCGCCCCGACGTACAGCTGTATTTCAATCCGATCACCTATGGCTCGGGCGATGCGAATCGCCGGCGGATCGAAGTCGACCCGTTCTCCGGCTTCATCCTGTGCTTTCAGCCGACCCGGCCGACGAGCCGCGGCCGGATCGATCTTGCGAGTCCGGATTTTCGCCGGCCGCCGCGGATCGCGCCCAACTACCTGTCGACCGATAAGGACCAGCGTGACGTGCTCAACGGTGGACGCCTCGTGCAGCGCATCGCCCGTACGCGATCGATGCGCGCGCTGGTCCGCGAGCCGATTCAGCCGGATCTCGCCGCGCTCGACGATGCGGGTCTGCTCGCCGATTTTCGTGCGCGCGCCGCGACGGTCTACCACCCGGTCAGCACCTGCCGCATGGGGCCGGACGACGGGCACTCGGTCGTCGACCCGCAATTGCGCGTGCACGGCATGGTGGGGTTGCGTGTCGTCGATGCGTCGGTGTTTCCGACCGTCACTTCCGCGAACACCAATGCGCCCACGCTGATGGTCGCGCAGAAGGCCGCGGATCTGATCCTGCAAACTCGATAACCCCTGGAACACCCATGAAGCTCGATAGCGTCAAGGTCTTCGTCGTCGGCAATCCACCGCCCGCCTTCGGCGGCCGGTACTTCGTATTCCTCAAGCTGCGCACCGCCTGCGGGATCGAGGGGGTCGGCGAGGTCTATGCGGCAACCTTCGGCCCGCATGTGATCGCCAAGATGGTCGAGGACCTGTTCGCGCGCCGTTTCGCCGGCCGCGATCCGTTCCAGATCGAATCGCTCTGGCGCGAATCCTACGGCTCCGGCTTTTCGCTGCGACCGGACATATCGCTGGTCGGCGTGATGAGCGGGCTGGAGATGGCCTGCTGGGACATCGTCGGCAAGGCGACGGGCCAGCCGGTCTACAACCTGCTCGGCGGCAAGGTGCATGAGCGCCTGCGCAGCTACACCTATCTTTACCCCGGAGAAGGCGAAGGCGAGGATTTCTATCACGATGCGGATCGCTCGGCGCAGCGCGCTGCGCAATACGTCAAGCAGGGCTTCACGGGCCTGAAGTTCGATCCGCTTGGCGGTTATTCCGCGTACGATCCCCGCCAGCCGACGCTGGAGGCGCTCGAGCGCACCGTGCGGCTCGTACGCCTCGTGCGCGAGGCCGTCGGCCGCGACGCGGACCTGCTGATCGGCACCCACGGCCAGTTCACCGCCTCCGGCGCGACGCGCCTCGCGCGCCAGCTCGAGCCGTTCGATCCGCTGTGGTTCGAGGAGCCGGTGCCGCCGGACATGCCCGAGCAAATGGCGATCGTCGCCCGCGCCACGTCGATTCCGATCGCGACCGGCGAGCGCCTGACGACGAAATATGAGTTTGCGCGCGTGCTCGCCTGCGGTGCGGCGAACATCCTGCAGATGGACCTGGGGAGGGTCGGCGGACTGCTCGAAGCGAAAAAGATCGCGGCGCTCGCCGAAGTGCACTACGCGCAGATCGCGCCGCACCTGTATTGCGGACCGGTGGTGGGCGCGGCGAACGTGCAGATCGCCACCTGCTCGCCGAATTTCTTGATCCTCGAGAGCATTCAGCGCTGGGACGGATTCCAGGCGCGGCTCTTGAAGAAGCCGATTCTCTGGCAGGACGGCTACGTGATCCCGCCGACCGAGCCGGGCCTCGGCGTCGAGCTGAACGAGGCCGTCGCGCTCGCGCATCCCTACGATCCGCACGGTAAACTGCATCTGGAGATGGCGGATCATCCGCTTGGCTAAAGGGGGCGCCGTGCGCTACGGGTTTGTCGGCCTCGGTAATCTCGGCAAACATCTCGCGGCGAACCTGGCGCGCGCCGGATTCGACCTCACGGTGAACGATCTCGACCGCGGCGGGGCGGCGCTCGCGATCGCGGCCGGCGCGCACTGGGGGGCGACGGTCGCCGACCTGGCTCGCTCGAGCGATGCCTTGATCACCTGCCTGCCCTCGCCGAAGGCGACGCGGGCGGTCATGGACGCCGCCCTGCCGCTGATGCCGGCGGGCTCGACCTGGATCGAGATGAGCACCAACGATTTCGCCGAGGTCGAGGCTCTTGCGGCGCGCGCGACGCAACGCGGGATCGAGACCCTCGCCTGCCCGGTCACCGGCGGCGTCCACCGTGCGGAGGCCGGCGAGATCACGGTCCTTGTTGGTGGTTCGCAACAGGCGTTCGAACGGCACCGACCCGCCCTCGAAGCGATGGGCGGCAAGGTCATCCACCTTGGCGGCATCGAACAGGCCGCAGTCACCAAGGTCGTCACGAACATGCTCGCGTTCATCCACCTGATCGCCGCCGGCGAGGCGTTGATGCTCTGTTCAAAAGCGGGTGTCGAGCTAGGGGCCGCATTCGCCGCGATCGCCGCGAGCTCCGGCAACAGCTTCGTTCATGAAACCGAGAGCAAGGTCATCTTGAATGGCAGCTATGACATTGGATTTACAATGGATTTGGCCTGCAAGGATGCCGGCTTCGCGACCGAATTCGGGCGCCGGTTCGGCGTTCCGCTGCGCCTCGCGGGGATCATGGAACAGACGTTCATCGAGGGCCGTGCCAAGTACGGCGGCGGCGCCTGGTCGTCGATGATCGTCAAGCTCCTCGAGGATGCCGTCGGCCAGCCGTTGCGGGCGCCGGGTTTTCCTGCCAAGCTCGGCCCGGACGATTGAATCAGCGAATTTTCGCATGTCGGCATCGACATTTCGCATGGCCGATCGCGGCATGATCGCAACAAAAAGACTGGCGTTATCAATGCCGGATGTTATTCTGCGCACTCAGGGGTCGGTCGAGGGAGGTCTCGAGTGCTCGTCGCCAGCGCGGCCCCGCGAGGGAGATTCCGACGTCATGCTCGCAATACGCGCTCTTCGGGTTGCTTGAAGCTTTAACTAACGGGAAGGGGTGGACATGAATTCAAATTCAAAGCTCTCGTACGCGATCGCGGCGATCCTGGGCAGCACCGCGCTCGGCGCGACGCACGCGGCGACCGCGGCGACGTCGAACAACGATAGCGATCAACTGCAAACCATCACCGTGACCGCGCAACGGCGGGTGCAGAACATGCAGGACGTGCCGATCACGATGCAGGCGTTCACCGCCAAGTCGCTCAACCAGTTGCACATCGAGACCTTCGACGATTACGTGCGCTATTTGCCGAACGTCACAGCGCCGACCAACGGCCCTGGCCAGGGCAACATCTTCATGCGCGGCTTGAGCGTCGGCGCCGCCGGCAGCCAGTCGAGCGGCACGATCGGCGGATATCCAAACGTCGCCGTCTACCTCGATGACCAGTCCGGCCAGCTCCCCGCGCGCAACCTCGACGTCTATGCGGCCGACCTCAACCGCATCGAGATCCTCGAGGGCCCGCAGGGCACGCTGTTCGGTGCCGGCGCCGAAGCGGGCGTCGTCCGCTACATCACCAACAAACCGAAGCTCGACGTCACCGAGGGCAACGTCACCGCGGGCTACGGCGTGACCGCGCACGGCGACCCGAACACGAACTTGACGGCAGTGCTGAACATTCCGTTGATCACCGACAAGATGGCGATGCGCGCGGTCGTCTACAACGACAGCCGCGGCGGCTACATCGACAACGTGCCGGCGACCTTCACGCGCAAGAACAGCGACCTTGGCATCGGCTACGCCGGCTACCCGGCGGTCAACGGCCAGTGCCCCAACGGAAGCCCGCCGGGCAGCTACTACGGTACGCCGGTCTGCGCACCGCCGGGCACCCCGGTGAACAACTACAACATCGCCAAGCGCGCGATCAATCCGGTCACCTATAAAGGTGTTCGCGGGGAGTTCCTCTACAAGTTCAACGACGACTGGAACCTGCTCGTCACGCAGATGTACCAGAACATGGATTCGGAAGGCGTTTTCTATCAGATGCCGAACGCCTCGGACGGTCAGGCGCTGCAGCCCCTCGAGGTCACGCTGTTCAACAATGCCTACGACAAGGACAAGTTCACGAACACGGCCTGGACGGTCAACGGCAAGCTGGGCGCGCTGCACGCGGTCTATACCGGCGGCTATCTCGTGCGCCACGTCGCCCAGGTCGGCGATTACACGAACTACGCCCGCGGCGTGTATGCCGATTACTACCAGTGCACCGCCGGCAGCTGCAACTCGCCGGTATCGACCTGGCAGGAGGCCGAGCGCAACGAGCATCTGAGCCAGGAATTCCGCCTGAGCACGCCGAGCGACTGGCGCACCCGCGGCATCATCGGCGCGTTCTACGAGGACAACAAGCTCTTCGACCAGACGGACTGGGGCTACAAGACGCTGCCGAACTGCACCTCGAACGGCGCGCCGGGAACACCGGGCAATACGGGTTGCCTGTCGAACGTCGGCACCTTCCCCGGGACCAGCGTCGAGAATCCGGGCATCCAGCCGAGCAACATCGCGTTCTTCGAGGACACGCGGCGCGACCTGCGCCAGCTCGCGTTCTTCGCCTCGGTGGACTACGACATCATCCCGAAGGTCTTGACGGTCACCGCCGGCACCCGCCATTACCGCTTCGACCAGAACTTCAAGGGCAGCGTGATGAGCAGCTTCGGCTGTTTCGACGCGGGCACGCCGGTCGGCGGCTGTCAGAGCGCCTATTCGATCAATCTCGACGGCAAGGATCTGCAAAGCAGCGAATCCGGCTTCAAGAGCCGCGCGAACATCACCTGGCACGTCATGCCGGACGTGATGGTCTATTACACCTGGTCGCAGGGCTTCCGTCCGGGCGGCTTCAACCGTAACGGCGGCAATAAATACATCTATGGGACCCCGCAGCCCGGGCCCAACGGCACCACGGTCGCCGACAAGCAGTTCGTGCTGCCGAGCACCTACCAGTCCGACAGCCTGACCAATAACGAAGTCGGCTGGAAGACCCAGTGGCTCGACAACCGCCTGCAATGGAACGGCGCGCTCTACCAGGAGAACTGGAACGATGTCCAGGTCGGCTTCTTCGACCCGGGCCAGACCGGCAACCTGTCCTTCGGCACGAACGGCCAGAACTTCCGCGTGCGCGGGCTCGAGACCTCGATCATCGCGCGGGTCACCGACGGCCTCACCGTGCAGGGGGCCGCATCGTGGAACCGCAGCCAGCAGACCAACTCGCCGGCGCTGACGGATGGCAATCCGCTCAGCAATAACTACGGCAAGCCGATCACCGAGTCCTGCAATAGCACCGGCACGAGCTGCACGCCGATCTCGAATCTGTTCGGCCCGATCGGCAGCCCGAGCGCTAACTCGCCGCCGATCCAGTTCAGCCTGCGGGCCCGCTACGACTGGGCGTTCGATGAGTACAACTGGTTCGTCCAGGCCGGGGCGACGCACACCGGACACTCGTTCACCGAGGCCGGCGCGAATCCTTCGCTCGCCACCGGCGGTGCGATCAACACCACCGTGCTGCGCTTCGAGAATCCGGCGTACTCGACCTACGATGCGTCCTTCGGCGTGGCGAAGGGCGCGTGGAACGCACAAGTGTTCGGCCAGAACCTCAGCAACTCGAACGCCAGCGTGTTCACCAACACCGGGCAGTTCGTCGTCGCCCAGACGGTGCTGCGGCCGCGCGTGATCGGCGTGAGCTTCGGCTACAAGTTCTAGGGCTCATTTTCCTTGGCCTCGGAATTGCAAGCGGGCGCTCGCGCCCGCTTTTTTTTTGAAGGCGCCGGATGAGCACGCCGGCCGACGCGGACGCGATCACGCCGATCGAGGCGCAGGTCGGGCGCGTCCGCAGCCTGCTCGAACACCAGGAGTTCGCGGCCGCCCTCGCCGCGGGTGAAACGCTCGCCGCCGTTGTGCCGGAAAACCGCGACGTGCTGTACATGATCGCCGTGAGCCAGCGCCATCTGCAGCGAACCGCCGAGGCCCTCGCGACGCTCGCCGAGCTCGAACGCCATCACCCCAACTACAGCCGCCTGCAGCAGGAGCGCGGCCATTGCTACGTGGCGATGCGCGACGCGCCACGGGCGATCGAGGCGTTCCTCGCGGCGGTGACCCGCAATCCGGCGCTGCCGGCGAGCTGGCGTGCGCTGCAGTCGCTGTATCGCATGATCGGCGACTCGGCGAATGCGCAGACCGCCGGCGGTCACGTGGCGACGCTCGCCCGCCTGCCGCCCGAGGTCGTCACGGCGACCAGCATGTTCCACGACGGCGAATTGGTGCCGGCGGAGCGCATCGTGCGCGACTTCCTGTTGCGCAACGGGCATCACGTCGAGGCGATGCGCCTGCTCGCACGCATCGGCATCGAGCACGAGATCTTCGACGACGCCGAGACGCTGCTCGACGCGGTGCTCCTTGTCGCGCCGGACTACCACGCGGCGCGTTTCGATCTCGCCCGTACTTTGCTCGGCCGGCGCAAGCATCGCCGGGCGCTCGAGGAGCTCGAGCGGCTGTTGCAACTGGAGCCCGGCAACCGCCTCTACCGGACGACCTACGCGACGACCTTCGTCGGCCTGGGCGACCACGAGCGAGCGCTGTCGCTGTACCGCGAACTGCGGACGGACGCGCCCCAGGCGGCCGTGGTGCAGCTGTCGATCGCGCACTGCTTGAAGACCCTCGGTCGCCAGGCGGAGGCGATCGACGCCTACCGGGATGCGGTGGCGATACGTCCGAACTACGGCGACGCCTACTGGAGCCTCGCGAACCTGAAGACGTTCCGCTTCACCGACGAGGACATCGAGCGGATGCGGATCGAGGAAGCGGCGGCATCGACCCCGCTCGAGGATCGCTATCACCTGTGTTTCGCGCTCGGCAAGGCGCTCGAGGACCGGGGAGAATTCGCCGGCTCCTTCCAACATTACGAACGCGGCAATGCCTTGAAGAAATCCACGAGCCGCTACCGCCCCGAAGCCGTCGAACAGAACGCGCGCCTGCAGGCGGCGGTCTGCACGCCGGAATTCTTCGCCGCGCGTCGCGGCTACGGCCACGACGATCCGGCGCCGATTTTCATCGTCGGCCTGCCGCGCTCCGGCTCGACGCTGCTCGAGCAGATCCTCGCCTCGCACTCCCAGGTCGAAGGAACGATGGAACTCGCGGATGTGCCGCGCCTGGTTCACGAACTGCAGGGCCGTGGGTACGAGGGCGGGGAGCCGCGCTACCCGGGCGTACTCGCGGAAATGACTGCCGAGGACTTCCGGCGTTTCGGCGAGCGCTACATCACCGACACGCAGGCCTATCGCGGCGGCAAGCCGCATTTCATCGACAAGATGCCGAACAACTTCCGCCATGTCGGGCTGATCCACCTGATCCTGCCGAACGCGAAGATCATCGACGCCCGGCGCGAGGCGATGGCCTGCTGCTTCGGCAATTTCAAGCAGCTGTTCGCCTCGGGGCAGGAATTCACCTACGGACTCGAGGACATCGGCCGCTACTACCGCAGCTACATCGAACTGATGGATCATTGGCAGCAAGCGCTGCCGGGCAAGATCCTGCTCGTGCGGCACGAGGATGTCGTCAACGACCTGGAGGGCAGCGTGCGGCGCCTGCTCGAATTCTGCGGATTGCCCTTCGAACCCGCCTGCCTCGAGTTCTACAAGACCGAGCGCAGCATCCGCACCGCGAGCTCGGAACAGGTGCGCCGGCCGATCTTCAAGGAAGGATTGGACCAGTGGCGGCATTTCGAGCCCTGGCTCGATCCTTTGCGCGAAGCCCTCGGACGGTTGGCCGGACAGCCCGTATAGTCGGGGTTTGATTCGCGCGAGCGATTCGAGGAGTTCTCATGGCGATGTTCTCCGCAGGGCCGGCGCACGAGCGCCTAGCACGGACCTTGCTCCGCCTCGCGCTCCCTGTCGCCCTGCTCGTCTGCCGGGGGTCGCGGGCCGCCGATTACCGTCCAATCACACCGACGATGACCGACCGGACCGTCGTGCTGGACGGCCATCATCTGACACTCGGCGAGGTGGTCGACGTGGCGCGCAACGGCGCCCGGGTCGCGCTCAGCCCGGGTGCGCGCCAGCGTTCCGCAGATGCCTACGGGCTGCTCCTGGAGGCGGCGCGCGAGGGCGTGCCGGTGTACTGGTTCAACCGCGGCTCGGGCGCCGGCCGGCAGAGCGAGGTCTTTTCCGGCGATCCGACCTCGCCGGACAACGCGAAGCGCCTGGCAGCGCGCGAAACGGCGCTGTTCCGGCGCGGCGCGCTGGTCGGCCTCGGTCCGCAGATCGACGACGAGGCGATCGTGCGGGCAATGCTCGTCGTGCGCGCGAACACGATGATCTACGACGCGGCGAGCCCGGCGCTGACGCAGCGATTGCTCGATCTGTTGAACGACCGGATCACGCCGGTGGTCCAGTCGCGCGGCACCGTCGGCGAGGGCGATCTCAGTCAGTTCATGAACGTCGCCGCGACCATGGTCGGCGCCGGCGATGCGTACTATCGCGGCGCGCGCATGCCGGCCGCCGAGGCCTTGAAGCGCGCAGGCCTCGAGCCGCTCGCCCCGTTCGGCGCCGACGACAGCGCGCTCGAGAGTACGAACGCCTACTTTACGGGTCTTGCGGCGCTGATGACCTACGACGCGCGCGAGGCCCTCTCTTGGGCCGACCTCAGCTATGCGATCGACTTGAACGCCATGAACAGCGATATCGCTCCGCTCGCCCGGCCGGTCAGACGAAGTCGCCCCTTCAAATGGCTGAACTGGGATGCCGCACGCGTTCTCGACATGATTCGCGGCAGCTATCTGTTCGATCGCGACGACAAACGCATCATTCAGGATCCGGAGAGCATGCGCGCCTCATCGTTGCGCCAGGGCTCGGCATGGCAGGCGTGGGCGCAGATGCGCGACGACCTGTTGATCCAGATGAACTCCTCGGATCACAACCCGTCGGTGCGCGTCGGCGCCTCGCCTGGCGACTCCTGGGAACTCGACACGCCGCAACTGCGCCAGTTCTACGTCAAAGGCGGACCCTTGAGTCACGGCCAGCATGGCTACGTGCTGTCGGACGCCAACTGGGACCCCTACCCGCTCGCCAATGACATCGAAGCGTTCACGATCGCACTCGCCAACATGGATGTGGCGATTTCGCAGCGGATCCTGCGGTTCACGAGTACGTTCTTCACCGTCATGCCGCCGATGCCGGACGTTCCCGGCAAGGCCGACCGCTACGGGCTGTCCCGGGCCGGCGATTTCGTCACCGCGGACCTGATGCAGGACATCGATGGTTTGATCGACCCGGTCCCCCCGGAAGGCAACGCGCTCATCCAGAACGTCGAGGATCTGCAGGCCCAGACCCGCCTGAAGGTACGGCGCGCCCGGCACGCCGTTGCCGACACGTTCGATCTGCTGGGGGAAGATTTGCTGACCGGCACGTACTGGCTCGACATGCGCAAGCTGCAAGATTCGAGCCGCGCGTTCGGCCCCGCGCCGACGGCGGTGTGGAACGCGTTCCGGCGCGTCGTGCCGTTCCGGCCCGACGAGGCCTTGCCGCTCGCCCGGCCGGTGGCCAACGTCGCCGCCGAATTCATCCACCAGCACCCGGCGGACAGCTTCTACGGTGCGAATGCGCGGGCCGACCGGTGAGCGCGACGAGCCTCCCGCCGGCGCTGCGCATCCGCTGGCGGATGTTCGCGTTCCTGTTCGGCTTCGGACTGCTCGCCTACATGCAGCAGAAGAGCATCACCGTCGCCGCCGAACGCATCATGCCAGACCTATCCTTGAACCAGTTGCAGATCGGCTGGATCGAGCAGGCCTTCGTCATCGGTTACGCCCTGTTCCAGATGCCGGGAGGCCTGTTCGGCCAGCGTTTCGGCGCGCGGCGCACCTTCGTGATCATCGGCCTCGCCGCCTGTCTCGCCATGCTCGCGACCTCGGCGGGCCCGGCGTTGCTCGCCGGCCGGGCGTTGTTTTTCGAACTGCTCGGGATGCAACTACTGCTCGGCGTCGCGCAGGCGGCGATTTTCCCGGTGTCCGCGGGCGTGTTCGAGTCCTGGTTTCCACCGCGGCGCTGGGCCTTCGTGCAGGGTCTGCAAACGATGGGATTGCAACTCGGCGCGGCAATGACTCCGCCCCTGATTGCGACCCTGATGCTGGGGTTCGGCTGGCAACGCGCCCTGTTCTGGACGACACTGCCGGGCCTCGCCTTGATCGCACTCTGGGCCTGGTATGCACGCAATACGCCTGAAGAACATCCGTCGATGACGGCGGCGGAGCTCGCGGAAATCGGCGACCATGCTGTCATCGCGGCGCCGGCCGCGCCGGTCGCCGTGCGGCAGTTGCTGCGGCTACTCGCCGACCGCAACGTGTTGCTGCTCGCGATCTCCTACCTGTGTATGAACTACGCGTTCTACCTTCTCGCGAACTGGGTGTTCCTGTACCTCGTGCAGGAACGGCATTTTTCCTCGCTTCAGGGCGGCTGGCTTGCGGGCGCGCCGCCGCTCGCCGCCGCCGTCGGCGCAGGCTTGGGAGGCTGGCTCACCGGGGTGGCGTGCAAGCGCTTCGGCAACCGTCGCGGCTTCCGCCTGGTTCCGCTCGTCTCCCTGCCCGCGGCCGGTTTGCTGCTGCTGTATGCGGTCGACTGCGCGAATCCGTATCTTGCGGTCGCGACCTTGTCGCTTTGCTATGGACTCGTCGAGCTGAACGAGGGCGCGTACTGGGGCGCCGCAATGACCGTCGGCCGCGGCGACACGATGGCGGTGAGCGGCTTCATGAACACCGGCGGCAACCTCGGCGGCATCATCGGCATCCCGATCGTCGCCTACTTGTCCGGCCATCACCGGTGGCACGCCGCGTTTCTGCTCGGCACCGGTTTTGCGCTCGCGAGCGCGGCCGCATGGCTCGCGATCGACGTCGACCAGCCGGCGCGCGACTGAGGCAGGCGGGGCGCGTTCAGCGGCGGCCCGCACTGCCCGGCGGATGCATCGCGTCCACGGCGCCAAACAGCAGGTTCTGGAAATTCGCCTCCGTACGCCGCGGCATGGGAGCCCCCGTGGGATCGACTTGCGTCAGCAGCACGGCGACGACGCCGGTGCGCGGGCTGACGATCCAGTGCGTATCGAAGATTCCGCCCCAGGCGTAGTCGCCGTCCATGTCAGCCTGCGGGGCGTGGGCGGCGTCGATCTCGACGCCGACGCCGAGGCCATAGCCCAAGCCGAGCGAATCCGGCCCCCAGTAATCGAGCATCGCATCCGGCGGCACCTGATTGTGCGTCATCAGGGAGACGGTGACCGGCGAGAGAATCTGGCGCCCGTCGAGACTGCCGCCGTTCGCGAGCATCTGCGCAAAGCGCAGATAGTCGCCGGCGGTGCTGATCAGTCCGCCGCCGCCGGAAGGCCAGACCTGGGTGTCCGTCGGGTCGTTGAGCCAGGGCGAATGGCTCACCTCGAGGTCGCCCTCCGTGTCCGGCTTGTACATCGTTGCGAGGAGCGGCGCGTCGCCCGCAGTCAGCGAGAAGCCGGTCGAATCCATCTTCAGCGGCTGGAAGATCCTCTCTTGCAGAAAGCGGCCGAACGGCATCCCGGACACGACCTCGACCAGCCTGCCGAGCACGTCATCGGCGTAGCTGTAGCGCCAGCCGTGGCCCGGTTGGAAGTACAGCGGCAAGGAGGCGATCCGTCGCACCGTTTGCGCGAGCGTTGCGTGTGGGTCTGGATGCATCGCGCCGTAGACGTTTGCCAGAGGCGTCTTTGTATCGAAGCCGGGTAGGTATCCGAGGCCGCTCGTCTGGGTCAGCAGTTCGCGAATCGTGATCGGCCGCTTCGCCGACTCGGTGAGCATCTTGCCGGCGGCGTCGACGCCCGCAAATACACGGGAGTCGGCGAATTCCGGCAGAAATCGCGATACCGGATCGTCGAGCTGAAAATATCCCTGCTCGTAGAGCATCAGCACGGCAACCGTCGTGATCGGTTTGCTCATGCTGGCAATCCGAAAGCGCGTGTCCAGGGTCATCGGCAGGTGCCGTTCGAGGTTGCGGTAGCCGATTGCGCTCGCATCGACCAGCTTGCCGTCACGCGCAACCATCACCACGTAGCCCGCGGCCTCGTGCCGCTCGGTCTCGATCTTGAAAAATTCGTTCATGTGCCGCAGCCGCTCGGCCGACATGCCGACCGATTGCGCACTGGTCCGCGGCAACGGATCCGCGGCGCCCGGCGCGGCGCGGGCCGCGCCCGCCAGGGCGGTCGATAGAACGAGGCAATAGAGAGGTTCGAATCGCATGATGTTCGGCACTCCGTCAGAAATCGGTGAGGGTTTCGCCAATCCATTCCAGCAGATGATCCACATGGACGCGCTCGACGAGCAACAGAAACTCTCCGGCATCCAGACCGACCGCCGTTGCCGGGATGTCGGCGAACCGGCCGCTCGATGCTTCGCCCACGCGCGGGATCGAGGCGGGGGAACCGAGGCGCGCCAGCAGATCGAGCGTGCGGGCACCGCTCATGTGCAATGCCAGGATGCCGCCCGTCTGGTCGACGACGCAGGCGTTGTGCGACGCCGCCGTATCGCGCCGGACGGCGTCGATCGGCGCCGCCGCCGCACATAGCAGCCAGCTCTCCGTGGGCGCGCGCCAGAGCAGGATGAACGGTTCCTCGGCCGCGATGCAGCGGCCCCGCGCGAAACGCCGCACGAGGGGCAGCCCTTCCCCGAGCACACGGTGCAGAAGGAGCGAGAACTCCTCGACGTCGAAATACCGCAGGGCGGCAACCCGCACCGAGCGGTCGATCGCGACCGAGATGCCGGCGGCGGCGAGTGCCGCGACGGATTGGCCAGGCTCATCCATGCAATCGCTCGCCCAGCGGATCGACGAACGGCGCTTTGACCACCACCGCGTCGATCCGCCGTCCGAGATGTTGCACGCAGATACGCGCGCCGAGCCTTTCGCTGCCGCGCGCGAGCATCGCAAGCGCCACCGGCGCCTCGAGCTCGGGACTCCAATAGCTCGAGGTGACGTGGCCCTCCGCCCGCGTCGGCGGCACGCCGTCGGCGACTTGCGCACCCGTCGGCAACAAGGTGCGCCCGTCCGCGGGCGCCAGGGCGACGAGTTGCAGGCGCTGCGGATCGCGCGCCGCCGGTCGCAGCAAGGAGCGGCGGCCGACGAAATTCGCGCGCTTGCCGTCGAGTGCGCGCGCGAAGCCGATGTCGCCCGGCAGCGTCGTGCCGTCGGTGTCGGTGCCGACGTGGATGTAGCCCTTCTCGGTGCGCAGGATCTCCAGCGCCTCGATCCCGTAGACACAACCGCCGCGGCCGGTAACGGCCGGCCAGAGCCTCTCGAGCATTTCCCCGGTCTGCTCGACCGGCAGGTTGATCTCGTAGGAGAGTTCCCCGGTGAAGCTCGCGCGCAGAACCCGCAGCGGCAGCGCGCCGAATGCGCTCTCGCGAATAGTCATGTGCCGCATCGAGTTTGGGGCGAGCGCGGCATCGAAGCCAACGGCCGCCATCGCCTCCCACGCCTTCGGTCCGCAGACGGTGACGTTGCCGAAGCGCGAAGTCACCGGTGTGACCAACACCTTCAGCGCGGTGAATTCGCATTGCAGCCATTCCTCGAATGCCGCCGCGGTGCGCTCGACGCCCGCACTCGTGGTATTGACCCAGAAATGCCCTTCACCCAGCCGGGCGACGATGCCGTCGTCGACGACGACGCCGTGCTCGTTCAACAGCAGGCCGTAGCGTGCCTGACCGGCGGCCAGCGTCGACATCGTGCCGACGTACATCAGATCGAGAAATTGCGCGGCATCCGGCCCCCAGAGCTCGATCTTGCCGAGCGGCGAGCCGTCGAACAGGCCCACCGAGCGACGCACGGAGCGAGCCTCCCGCTGGGCCGCGTCGTGCAGCGATTCGCCCGCGAGCGGATAGGCAGCGGGCCGGTGCCAATTGCCGAAGTGTTCGAACAAGGCACCACGCGCGGCGTGCCAGTCAACGGCGGCGAGCCGCTTCAGCGGACGGTACAAGGAGCCGACGCGCCGACCCACCAGCGCACCGAAGCTCACCGGCGCGAACGGCGGTCGATACTTCGTCGTACCGACCTCGGCCGGTTCGCGGCGGGTCAATTCGCCCAGCAACACGAGCGCGTCGACGTTGCTGGTCTTGCCCTGGTCGGTGGCCATGCCGGTCGTCGTGTAGCGCTTCAGGTGCTCGACCGACCGGTAGTTCTCGAGCGCCGCCAGGCCGACGTCGCTCACCGCGACGTCGTTCTGCAAATCGATGAATTGTTTGCCCCGCGCGGTGCCGAGGCGGCTCGATGCTAGCGAGCGTCCCAGTCCGCCGACCGGCGCCGCGGGTACCGTGAACCCGAGCGCGAGCGCGCGCCCTACTTCCTCCGCATGCTCCGCGACGATCGCTTGCGGGAACACGCCGGCGCAAGCACCAACGCTCACGAGGCCCGGCGCGAAGCCATCCGGTACGAACATCGATGCCTCCTTCACCCAGCGCAGCCGCCCTCCGGCCTGGGAATGTAGGTGCACGGCCGGCGCGTAACCGCCGGCGCTCAGGATCAGATCGCAATTCAGGCGTTCGGGCGGCGTGCTGTGGCCGTCCGCGGCGACGGCGATGCAGCCGCGCACCGAGGAGGAGCCGATGACCCGGCCTATGGCCGTATGTGCGAGCGAACGCACGCCCTCAGCGTGCGCACCGATGTGCGAATTCGGCCGCCGATCGAGCACCGCCAGCACTTCCATGCCGACCGCGCGCAGCGACCCCGCGATTCGATAGGCCGAATCGCCGTTCGCCGCGATCACGACGCGCCGGCCGCAGGCGACACCGTAGGCATGCGCATATTTGTCGGCGGCGCCGGCGAGCATCACGCCCGGCCGGTCATTGCCGGGGAAGATCATGGGTCGCTCCGTTGCGCCCTGCGCCGAGACGATCGAGCGCGCACGAAATTTCCAGAGCCGTTCGCGCAGCGCGCCCGGCAGCGTCGCTGTGCCGGCGAGCTGCTCCGTCGCACACACGAGGTTGTGGTCGTACACGCCGAATGCGAGCGTGCGCGTCATGATGGTGACGCCGGCACGGGCAGCCTTGGCGATTTTTGCGGCGATGGCCGGATCGCCGCGCCAGCCGAGCGTTCCGCCCGGCACCGGCCCCGCGCACAACAGGGTCGTGCGCGCGCCGCCTTCGGCCGCCGCCGTCGCGGCGCACAGGCCGGCGATGCCGCCGCCGATCACGAGCACGTCGACTTGCGCGGATACCTCCTCGTAACGGTCCGAATCCGCGGCGAGCGATGCGCGTCCGAGACCGGCCATCCGGCGAACAGCGGGTTCGAACAGGCGCCAGGTGGGCCATTTGAACGTCTTGTAGTAGAAGCCGGCGGGCAACAGTGGCGCGAGCCAGCCGTTGACCGAGCCGACGTCGAAGGCGACACCGGGCCAGCAATTGACGCTTTGCGCCGCGAGTCCGTCGTGCAGCTCGGCGAGCGTCGCGCGCACGTTGGGCGTGCGGTGCGACCCGTCGATGAGATCGACGATGCCGGTCGGCTCCTCGATGCCGCAGGAGAAGATACCGCGCGGTCGATGCAGCTTGAAGCTGCGTCCCACGAGGCGCACGCCATTCGCGAGCAAGGCCGAGGCGAGCGTATCGCCCTGCAGACCGGCGAGTACGTGGCCATTGAACAGGAAGCTGATCGGCCGCGACCGCTCGATGCGGGTGCCGAACGGCGGCGCGAGGCGGGATCCGCTCATCGCGGCGGCGGCTCCGTGACGGCGTATACGGACGATATCTCGTGCGTCACGCTGTGCCGCTCGATGTTGAACCATTGTCCGCAGCCGTAGCTGTGGCGCCAGCGCTCGAGGTGCACGCCCTTGGGGTTGTCCCGAAAGAACAGATACTCGGCCCATTCGCGGTCGCTCGCCTCGAGCGGCGGCCGGACGAGATGCGCCGTGCCGCCGCAAGTAAACTCGCTCTCGTCGCGCTCGCCGCACAAAATGCATGGAATCCGCATCATTGGTCGTGCTTCCTCGTCCCCGGGGTCAGTGAGCGATGCCGGAGGCGGCCGCCTCGTCGATCAGCCGCCCCGTGATGAATCGTTCGAGCTGGAACGGCTCCGCGAGCGGATGGTTCTCACCCGTCGCGAGCACGTGTGCGAGCGTCCAGCCGCCGACCGGAATCCCCTTGAAGCCGCCGGTGCCCCAGCCGCAATTGATGTAGAGGCCCGGGACCGGCGTGCGGCCGATGATCGGGCTCGAATCCTGCACGACGTCGACGATGCCGGCCCACTGGCGCAGCATCTTCAGGCGCGAAAAGGCGGGGAACAGCACCAGCACGCCGGCGAGAATCGACTGCGTGATCGCAAAGCTGCCGCGCTGGGCGTACGAGGGAAACAGATCGAGCATCGCACCGATCACGAGTTCGCCCTTGTCGGACTGGCTCAGGTAGGCCCCGGTACCCGGCGACAGCACCACCGTGTTCAGGAACGGTTTCAGAGGCTCGGACACCAATGCCTGGAGGGCGTAACTCGTGACCGGCAGGCGGAATCCGGCGAGTTCGGCGAGCACCGAGCTGTGACCGGCAGCCGCGATGGCGACCCGCTCGGCGCGGATCGGCCCGAGGTTCGTGTCCACACCGACCACGCGTCCGTCGCGCAGCGCGAATCCCCGCACTTCGCAGTTCTGGATGATGTCCACGCCGAGCAGCGACGCGGCGCGTGCGTATCCCCAGGCGACCGCGTCGTGGCGAGCCGTGCCGGCGCGGGGTTGCGTCAAGGCGCCGAGCACCGGAATTCGCGCCCGCGGGGACATGTCGAGCCCCGGCAGCAGTGCGGCGACCTGGCTTGCGGTCAGTAGATCCGCGTCGATGCCGTTCATCCGCAGCGCATTCGTCCAACGCGACATCGAATCGAGATCGTGCCGGCTGTGCGCGAGCAGCACGAGGCCCCGCTGGCTCAACATTATGTTGAAATTCAACTCGAGCGACAGCTTCTCGTAGAGCTTCAGCGAGAAGTCGTAGAGCCGTGCACTCGCGGGATACAGATAATTCGAGCGCACGATCGTCGTGTTGCGGCCCGTGTTGCCGCCGCCGATCCAGCCGCGTTCGATCACGGCGACGTTCGTGATCCGGTGGTTCTTCGCGAGGTAGTACGCCGTCGCAAGACCATGGCCGCCGCCGCCGACGACGATCACGTCGTAGGCGGGTTTCGGCGTCGCGTCGCGCCACGCCGCGGTCCAGTTGCGGTGTCCGGCGATCGCGCCGCGCAGCAGGGACCAGGCCGAGTAGTGATTCCTCATCGGACGCCAGTCTGCCTTCAAGGTACGCGCAATTCCAGCCGATTGCGCGCTGCTGCGAGCCTTCAGGACCGGCGTCGCGGCAGGCGCCAGGCAAAATACAGGAGCGGCAACGCCAGCAGCGAAGCGGCCAGATAAATCGTCGGCAGCGCGATCAGCCGCTGCAGGGCGCCGGGCGCGAGCGAGCCGATGCCCTCGCCGATCATCAACGCAGCGACCAGCAGGCCGGCGAAACCGACCGAGCTCGCCGGCCACGCCGCGAGGCCGAAGGCCATCGCGTAGGGATAATAGATGCTGCACGAAGCACCGGCGATCGCGTAGGCGCCGATCAATCCATCGACCGATCCCAGCCGCGAGAGGAGCACGAAGCTCGCGCCGATGCCGAGCGCCGACACCAAAAACAATGCGCGGCGCATGCCGCCGCCTTCGGGCACCAAGCCGAGCAGCACACGCAGCAGGGTCAAACCGGCCCAGAACGAGGACAAGGCGAACGCCGCCCGGGACATCGCCGCGCCGCCGACGTGAGCGACGTAGATTTGCGCCCAGCTGCTGAAGCTGCCCTCGGCGATCGCGTAGAGCAGCACCGCGAGCGCGAACGGCCACATCGCCGGCGACATCGGGCGCGCCGGGCCGTCACCGGCAGCCGCAGCGGATGCCGGGTGCGGCGGTGACGTCGCGATCAGCGCGGCGAATCCGGCCAGCAGCGCGAGCGGTAGCAGCCCCCAGGATCCGACCCGGCGACAGGCGTCGAGTGCGAGCGGCGCGAGCGCGGTCGCCGCGCCGATCAGTGCGTTGAGGAGCGTGATCGCCGTCGTCGGCGTGCGCGGGAACAGCAGCGCCGCGTACGGATTGAGGGTCGCGAGAGTCAGGCCGAAGCCGAGTCCGAGGCAGAGCGTTTCGGCCAGGATCGCGGCATAGGCAATCGGTCCCGAGGTGAATGCGGCGAGAGCGAGCAGCGCCATGCCGACGAGGTTGGCGATCAGTCCGGCGCGCAGCAACGCGCCGCTACCGGCGGTGCGCTGCAGCCGGCCGGCGGCGAACGCGCCGATGACGGCGCCGACGATCTCCGGGAAATAGAGCACTCCGTAGGCCGTTGCGCTGACCCGATATGGCGGGCCCTCGAGGATCTTGCCGAGCGAGGGCACGAGCACGAACGCCGCGCCCTGCAGGATGCCCGCGCCATATACGGCGAAGATTTGGCGGCGTCTGATCATCGGTTTGCGCCCGATCATAACCCAGCCTGACGGGGTACGCGCCCCGATTCACGACCGCCGCGCAGGCCCGTGCTCCCGGCAACCGCGCTACACTGGGCGCCTCCACTGCCCGTTCGAGGAACGCGATGCGACCGGCTGGATTCCAAGGGCGCGCCCGCGCTTACGCGCCGTGGCTCTCCCTGGCGCTGCTGCTTTGCGCCGCGGCGCGGACGCTGCCGGCGGCGAGCCTCGAGATGGGCGCAATGCGCCTGCACCGCTGCGCCGGGGTTGCCGCCTACTGCGGCGATCTGCGCCGACCGCTCGATCCGGGCGGCGCGATTCCCGGCCACATCATGATCCACTTCGAGTACTACCCGCGGACTCGCCCGGGTCCTTCGCGCGGCACGCTGGTCGCGACCGAAGGCGGTCCGGGCTATCCGGCGACGCTGTCGCGCGCCGATTATCTCGCCCTGTTTCAGCCGTTGCGCGCGCGACGCGCCGTGCTGTTGATGGATAACCGCGGCACCGGCCGGTCCGGGGCGCTCGACTGCCGTGCGCTGCAGACCGCGTCGCGCTGGACGATCGCCGGCGTCGCCGCCTGCGGCCGCGCGCTCGGACCGCGGGCGGCGCTGTACGGCACCGCTTTCGCGACGGACGATCTCGCGGCAATTCTCGCCGCACTGCAAATCCGGCGCATCGATCTGTACGGCGATTCCTACGGCACCTACTTCGAACAGGTGTTTGCGCTGCGCCATCCCGGCGTCCTGCGCTCGATCGTACTCGACGGCGCCTATCCGCTGAACGGTCCGCACTATGCGTGGTATCCGCACTACGCGCCGGCGATGCGTGCCAAGTTCGACCGGGCCTGCCGCCGCTCACCGGCGTGCGCGCGCCTGCCGGGGAACTCGATCGCGCACATCCTGCCCGCCCTGCGCCGCCTGCGCGCCGCGCCGTTCGCGGCCACGGCGCTCGATGCGGACGGGCGGCGGCGCCATTTCACGGCCGATGCCTCGAAGCTCGCGATCGTGATGTTCGCCGGTTCACCGGCGTTCGCCTCGGTGCGGGAGACGGACGCGGCGGCGCGCGCGTTCGCCGCGGGCGACCGGGCGCCGCTGCTGCGCTTGATGGCCGAAACCCTGAGCGGCGTAGACTCGCGTGATCCGACCGACGATCCGACAAAATGGAGCGCCGGGCTCGCGGCGGCCGTGCTGTGCCACGACCCCCCGCAGGTCTTCGACATGCGCCTCGCGCCCGCGGCGCGCCTGCGCGCGCGCCATCTGGCCATCGAGCGCTACGCGCGTGCCTACCCGGACGCCTTTGCGCCGTTCACGATCGACGAGTACCGCGGCATGCCGCTCGACTACAGCTTCATCGACGAGTGCGTCGGCTGGCCCGTGGCCCCTGCTGCAGATCCGAGCGGCGACGTCGCCCCCGCCCCCGCCCGATACCCGGACGTACCGGCGCTGATCATCTCCGCCGATCTCGACGACATGACCACGGTCGCCGACGGCGCCGCCGTCGCCCGCGAGTTTGCGCGCGGGCGGCAGATCGTGCTCGGGAACAGTTTTCACGTGAACGCGCTGCCGCGCGCGCGCAGCGCTTGCGCCGCGCGCATCGTCCGGCGCTTCATCGCGACACTGCGGGTCGGCGATACCACGTGCACGGCGCGCGTGCCGGCGATTCGACTGCTGCCTCGGTTCGTCCGCCGCAGCGAGCGGCTCTCGCCGGCGGCCGCGCTTGCGGGAAACCGCGTCGATGCGGCCGCCCTGCGCATCGCCAGGGCGGTCGTCATGACGGTCGGCGACGTCGTGGTTCGCGCCGCCGAGAACACGGTCGGCACCGGTCCCGGCTTGCGTGGCGGTCACTTTCGCGTCGCCGCCGCCGGCCGCACGCTCTACCTGCGGGGCGTGCGCTGGACCGAGGATCTTGCCGTGAGCGGCGTGGCGCAGCTGCCGTCCGGCCGCCGCGGCACCGTGCGTGCCCGCGTCGCATTCGCCGGCCCGCACCGCCTGCACGGCGAGCTCGCGATCTCGTGGCCGCGATACCCCGCTGCCGCCCGCGCGACCATCATCGGCACCGTCGGCGGGCGGGTGATCCGCGCCGCGACGCCGGCGCCATGACGCGGCCGGCGTCGCCCGGCGCCGGGCGCAGCGCCCACCGCGCTAGCCGGTGCCGCCGAACCGGTATCGAATGTGTATGCCGAACACCCGCGGCTCGTTGGTGGTCTGCCGGTGATCGTAGTTGTAGGTGTTGACGTAGACGACCGCGCGCGTGTTGTCGAGATTCGTGATGTAGGCCTCGAAGTCCCAGACATTGTCCGGCGTATGCCAGCCGGCGCGCAGGTTGGCGATGTTGAAGGACGGCTGCAGCGTGCGGTTGTCGACGCGCAGGTCGCTCCACATCGCGCCGGTGTGCGAGATGTCGTACTGCAGGTAGCCGATCACGTTGGGGCGGATCGGCACCGAGTAGCGCGCCGAAGCGCTGCCCTTGAAATAAGGCACGAACGGCAGCCGTTCGCCCGCCAACACCTGGTAGTTCGCGTTCGAATAGGTGTCGCTGGTCAGCTGCGAGTCATTGTACGCAAGCGATACCGACAGCGTGAGCCCCTCGATCGGGCGCGCATCGACGTTCGTCTCCATGCCGTACACTCGCGCGTTGCCGATGTTCGCATTGAACGTATTCGGCGAGATCGCCAGATCGAAGACCGCCGTCTGGTAGTTCTTCCAGGGCATATAATAGGCCGCGCCGTTCCACCGGTACCGGCCCTCGTCGAACAGCGCCTTCCAGCCGACCTCGTAGCTGTCGAGCGTGTCCGGCGCGAAGCTCGCGGGAACCAGCGGATTCTGGGCAAAGCCCGTGTTGAAGCCGCCGTCGCGAAAACCCTGCGCGAACGAGAGATAATACAGCGTGGTCGGCGTCGCCTGGAAATTGATGCCCGCCTTGTAGTCGATCTTCGAAAAGGTGACGCTCTGTACGGGAGTCGGCACCTTCGGCTGGTAGAAATACCCCGCCCATGCATCCGAGCCCGAGACACGCGAGCGGAAGTCACGCAGACCGAAAGTCAGGCTCAGGCGCTGTGTCAGGTCCTGGGTGATCTCGCCGAAGGCCGCGACATCGTGTTCGTCCAGGCGCGAGGCACTGCTGTACCACTCCTGCGGTAGCGGCGTGCCGTGGTAATAGCTGATGTACGAAGCCGCCTGCGTGCCCTGGAAATTGATCCCCGGCATGTCGTAGAAGTAGGTGTAGTCGTCCTTGGTCTGTTCGAAGTACAGGCCGACGGTCCAATGCGTGTGGCCGCCGGGTTTCGATTGCAGCCGGACCTCGTGCGACCAGCGGTAGACCTGGTCGCGATAGTTATAGTACAGGGTCGGCACGTTGCAACCCGAGAACGTCGGCGGCGTCGTCGTCGAATCATAGGCCTGACAGGTGAACGACTGGATGGTCGCCGGCGTCACGCTCGGTGTGTTGACGTACTGGACGTACTCGGAGTATTCGTTGATCTGGTGATTCGCCCGGCTGAAGTAGCCGCCGGCGTAGATCAGATCGCCGATCCCGACGTCGCCCTTGACGGTCAGCGACATCATCCGGTTGTAGCGATCCTCGGCCTCCGGACCGAAGCGCGCGACGTTGCGCGGTCCGTTCAAGCTCGGGTTCTGGTCCCAGGCGCCGTGGACCTTCTGGTGCTGGAAATTGACCGACAGATTCGCTTGCCAGCGGTCCCCGAACTTCTGCAGGAGCTCGATGCGCCCGCCGGAAAATAGTTCGTGGTTGTAATTATTGCCGGCCCATTCGGCATTGGTGCTCGTCGTGCCGTTGACCCAGTTGCGGGTCTCCAGCAGGTTGTTGATGAAGCCGCCCTGCTTGACGTAGAAGCCCGACACTCGCACGGCGCTGCGGCCGGCGACGAGCGGCAGGTTGAGGAAACCCTCGATGCTGTCGTTGCGAGCTCCGCCGTCGATCTGGCCGCCGTCGAGATCCATGCCGCCGCTGAATTTGTTCGGGTCCGGCTTGTTCGTGATCAGGCGGATCGCGCCCGACATCGCACCGGCGCCGTAGAGCGTCCCCTGCGGTCCGTTCAGCACCTCGATCCGCTGGATGTCGTAGGCATGCAGATCGGGAATCCCGCCGTAATAGGAGAGCGATTGATTGTCGAGGTAATAGCCGGTGGTCGACGTGTTCGCGTTGTTCGGGGTACTGCCGTCGGACACGCCGCGCATGAAAAACTGTTGGTACCCGGGGCCGATGCTGATGAACGAGACGGACGGCACCTTGCTCGCATAGTCCTCGAACTGCGTGATACCGAGGTTCTGTAGCTGCTTCGCGCTGAAGACATCGATGCTTTCGGGAACCTTCTCGAGGTTTTCGGCTCGCTTGCGCGCCGTCACGATGATCTCGGCGAGGCTGTCGCTCGGCGCCGCGTCGCCGGCATGAGCCGGTACCGGCGCGAATGCGGCCATGGTGGTGCCGGAGAGGATCGCGGCAATCGCGAACCGCAGGGCGTGCCCGGCATTGGCGCCGGCGCAGGCCGTCGAGGGCCCCGCGGTCGCGACTCCGTGGCAAGGCCCACGCTGCTTGGCGAATTTGGTCATCGCGATCCTCCCGGGCGTTGCGTCTTGGCGACGGGCGCTTTGCCGTAGGCCTCTATCATGGACGCGGCAAAACTCGCGAGTCAACAAAAATTATATGTTCATATAGTATCGCGATACGCACGTATAGCGCGGCCGGGGCCCCGCGCCGGTGCGCCGAGGCGCGCGCGCAGACCGCCGGTCCGTCGATCGGCCGTTCAATCCGCCGGGAAGCGCTCCAGACAATCGCCCAATGCTCGGCGCAAGGGAGCGAGCTCGGCGGCGAAATGCCGCCAATGGCCGATCCCCGTCGCGTAGATCGGCTGCCTCACCTGTTCGGAACTTGCGGTCCTGACAGCGCGTTGCGTTTCATGGAAGCGCAGGCAGGCAGGCTCGAACGGCAGGCCGCAGTGTTCGAGCAGGCGACGCAACTCGGTCTCGGTGTCGCGCACCAGCGCCTCGTAGCGCAAATGCAACACCCGGCCCGGCAGCACGCGATGCCAATGATCCATCAAGGCGAGGTAGCTGCGGTAATACCGCCCGAGGTCCTCCAGGTCGTAGGTGAATGCCTGACCCTTGGCGAAGTGCTGCTTGAAGGCGCTGAAGCAGGCGTCGAGCGGATGGCGGCGGACGTCGATGATCCGGGCCTGCGGCAACGCCAGATGAATCAGTCCGATGTGGCTGAAATTGTTCGGCATCTTGTCGACGAAGCGCGGCCGTCCGGCGCGAAAGATGCGTGTCTCCTCGATGTAGCGCGCGCCGAGCGCCGTGAAGCGATCCGGCGGCAGATCCGCGAGACACTCCGGGTAGGCGTCGGCGTCCTCCGAGAGCAGATCGAGTTCGCGGACGATGCCGCCGATGGTCGGCAGTTCCATCGTGCCGTCCACCGAGGAATGACTCGCCAGCATTTGTTCGACGAGTGTCGATCCCGACCTCGGCAGGCCGACGACGAAGATCGGTGCCGGATCCGCCAAACCGATGCCCTCCCGGGCGGCGAGAAAGGAGCCATCGATCGCCGCGGCAATGCGCCGGCATTTGAGATCGAAGCCGGCCGCATCGAACGGCGCTTCGCGCCGGCGGGTCGCATTGCCGGACGCGAAGTGCTCGAAGGCCCGCGCATACAGACCCCGTTGCTCGAGCGCCCGGCCAAGGGCGAAGTCGAGCTGCGCCGGGCTCGCCGTGCGCCCGCCCGCCGCGGCGCCGGCGCGCAGGCGCTGCATGGCCGCGAGTTGCGCGTCGTCGAACCGATAGTTCTTCAGGTCCGCGAGGCTGTAGTAGGCCTCGACGAAATCCGGCTGGCGTGCCAGACACTGCTGATACACCGCCTCGCATTCGGCGCGCCGGCCGAGTGTCTTCAGGGCGTGGCCCTTCGACAGCAGCACCTGCGGCTGGCGAGGATCGATCGCGAGTGCCCGGTCGTAGGCGTCGAGCGCGTCCTGCGGTCGCAGCGAATGGGCGAGCACCGTGCCGAGGATGACCCAGCCGGCGGATGGCGCATCGTCGATCAGCAGCGCATGCCGGATCGCCTTTTCCGCCTCGGCGAAGCGCGCGCTTTCCAGGAATGCCTGCGCCAATCCGCGGTGAATCAGCGGCAGGTGCGCCGTCTGGCGCGAGGCGTGGCCCAACAGGCGCAAGGAATCCTGAGGATGGCCGGCCGCGAGCGACACCGCAGCCAGGCCGCACAGCGCGCCGACTTGATCGGCGTCCTGGCGCAGCACCTGGCGAAACAGTACCTCGGCGCGGCGCCGATCGCCGCCGTTGAGCAGACGGCTCGCCTCCTCGAGCGGCTGCGCGTACGGGCCGAGGCCGAGCGCGGTGGTGAACGCGACGCGTGCGCCGGCAAAATCTCCGCTATTGACCAGCAGATCGCCGAGCAGCAGCCACGCGCCCTGTAGCGTCGAGTCGAGGCGCAGGGCGTGCCGCAGCTCGAGGACCGCGCGCTCGAGGTGGCCTTCGGCCCGATGCGCCTTGGCGAGGTCCGCGCGGGCATGCGCGAAGTCGCCCGCCGCCTGCACGGCCCGTTCGAGCGTGTCGATCGCCTCGGCGCTGCGCCCTTGCGCGAGCAGCGCGATGCCGAGCACGCGCAGTGTGTTCACCTCTCCGGGGAGCGTGCGCTGGATCGTCCGCAAGCGCTCCTCGGCGCCCGGCGCATCGCCGCGCTCGAGCAGCGCGAGCGCCGCCGTGTAGGCTTCACGAAACCAGGCGTCTTGTCGATCGGTTTGCATCGGCGCTCCATCGGCGGTTCGCGCGCAGCACGAGGCTGTGGACGGCGCCCACAGCGTAGCACGCGTCGCGCGCATGCAATTGCGGGTCGCATCCGACGCGGCCCGCGTACAAAGCGTCTCCGGTATGATTCCGGCCATGGAATACCAAACTTCTCATCCCTACGTGCTGACCGCGACCTGCCCGAGCCGCATGGGTACGACCGCGGCAGTCGCCGGCTTCCTCACGGCGCACCGGCTGTACATCATCGAGATGCATCAGTTCGACGACGTGATGACGCGGCGATTCTTCGTCCGTGTGACTTTCTGCGCGGTCGCCGGCGAAGCGCTCGACGTAGAGCGGCTGCGCGCCGATTTCGTCGCCTTGGCGGGCGCCGAGCAGATGCAATGGGCGATCCACGACGGCACGCTTCGCAGCCGGGTGATGATCCTGGTGTCGAAGCTGGACCATTGCCTCGAGGATCTTCTCTACCGGCAGCGCATCGGCGAACTGCGGATGGAGGTGAGCGCGATCGTCTCGAACCACCCCGACATGCGGCCGATCGCCGATCGCTACGGGATTGCCTATCACTGGTTGCAGGTCACGTCGGCGACCAAGGCCGCACAGGAAGCGCGGCTCCTCGAGTTGATCGAGCAAAGCACCACCGAACTGGTGGTGCTCGCGCGCTACATGCAGATCTTCTCGGACGATCTGTGCAGGCGCCTCCACGGCCGGGCCATCAACATCCATCACTCGTTCCTGCCCGGGTTCAAGGGGGCCAAGCCCTACCACCAGGCGCATGAGCGCGGAGTCAAGTTGATCGGCGCCACCGCCCACTTCGTGACCGGCGATCTCGACGAGGGTCCGATCATCGAGCAATTCGTCGAGCGCGTCGACCACAGCTTCACGCCGGACATGCTCGCCGCCGTCGGCAGGGATTCGGAACGCCGGGCGCTCGCATCGGCGCTGCGCCTGCTGCTCGAGAACCGCGTGTTCCTCGACGGCAGCAAGACGGTCATCTTCAAGTAAGCGCTGCGGCGCGCCGGAGCAGCTTGCGCTCGGCGCTCGGCGGGTGGCCGAACTGGCTGCGGTAACATTTCGAGAAGTGCGGCGGGGATTGGAAGCCGCAGGCGGCCGTGATGTCCATGATCGGCATCGCGGTCTGCAGCAGCAACTCGCGCGCGCGGCGCAGGCGCATTTCGAGATAGTAGCGCTTCGGCACGCAGTGCAGATCGCGCCTGAACAAACGCTCGATCTGCCGGCGCGACAGCCCGGTCGACTTCGCGATCTTATCGAGCGACAGCGGCTTTTCGATGTTTTCCTCCATCAGCTGCGCGACCCGTATCAACCCGCGGCTCGCCGGCCCGATCTGCGCGCGCAAGGGCACGTACTGGCGGTCGGTGTCCTTGCGCACCCGCTCGAGGATGAATTGCTCGGACACCAACTGCGAAATCCGCGCACCGAGCTTCGACTGGATGAGGTGCAGCATCAGATCGAGCGGCGCGGTTCCGCCGGAACAGGTGAAGCGATCCCGATCGATCGTGAACAACTGGTCGCTGATGCGCACGCGCGGGAACTCCTCGCGCAGCGAGGACAGGTTCTCCCAGTGGATGCTTGCCTTGAAGTTATCGAGCAGGCCCGCCCGTGCGAGCACATAGCCGCCGGTGCACAAGGCGCCGAGCGGCACACGGCGCTCCGCCAGACGCCGCAACTGCGTCAGCAGCGGGGCCGATACGGCTTCGCGCACGTTCACCCCGGCGCAGACGAACAGGATGTCGACCGGACCCAGGTTTTCGAGCGCCACGGTCGGTGCGAGCGACATGCCGCTGCTCGACGGCACGGCCTGACCGCTCGTGCTGGCAATCGACCATTCGTAGATGTCCCGGCCGATGAGCCGATTCGCCATCCGCAGCGGTTCCAGCGCGTTGGCGACCGCGATCAAGGAGTAGTTGGGCACGGTGAGGAAGGCGTACTTGCATTTGCGCAGCACGGCCGCGGTTTCCAAGGGAATCTCCAGCGCGTTCAGGCGGCACTCGCCACCCGCGCAGTATGCCATTGCCCGGCCGATTTGGTCTCTTTTGGGTAGGAAGTTGTCGTATTTCCGACAGTGCGGAATCGACCTCCCGGGGGACGGCGCCGGGCGTCCTGACGCATTTCAAACAGCCATTGTCGCAAATGGCCTCGCCTTCGGCCCGTCTCTGGTTACACTGCCGCAGCCAATAAACGACGGAGATTGCCCGCGATGAAAACTCATGCCCGCGTCGTCGTTATCGGCGGTGGTGTCGTCGGTGTCAGCACGCTGTACCACCTGGCGCGCAAAGGCTGGACGGACGTCGTGCTGCTGGAACGCGCCGAATTGACGGCCGGTTCGACCTGGCATGCGGCGGGGCTGCTGCCCCTGTTCAACATGAGCTATACGGTCGGGCAGCTGCATAAGTATTCGGTGGATCTGTACAAGAAGCTGCCCGCCGAGACCGGCCAGGACGTGAGTTTTCACGTCACCGGCAACCTGCGTCTCGCGACCTGCCGCGACCGCATGGACGAGTACCAGAAATATTGCGGAACTGCGAACACGATCGGCGTGCCCTTCCAAATCATCGGTCCCTCGGAGGTGCGGGACCTGTGGCCGCTGATCGAGCTCGGCGACGATCAGGGCACTCCGAGGATCGTCGGCGCTCTCTATCATCCGGACGATGGACACATCGCCCCGGCGGACCTGACCATGGCGCTGCGCAAGGGCGCCCGCAGCGGCGGCGCCGAGATCCACGAGCAAACCGAAGTGGTCGGCGTCAAGCGCGCGCCTTCGGGCGAATGGCTGCTGACGACCAACAAGGGCGACATCGTCGCCGAGCACGTCGTTTGCGCGACCGGCAACTACGCTCGGCAAACCGGACGTCTGTTCGGCATCAACGTGCCGTCGATCCCGGTCGAGCATCAGTACATCGTTTACGACGAATCGCCGGAGCTGAAGACCTATCGTCAGCGCGGTGGCCGCGAGCTCGCGGTGCTGCGCGAATCGGACAAGTCCTATTACCTTCGCGAGGAGCGCATGGGCTGGATCCTCGGACCGTACGAGGCGGGTGCGCCAGCGCGCTTCGCCGATGGCGTGCCGGACTGGTTCGGCAAGAGTCTGTTCGAGGGCGATCTCGACCGCTTGTTGCCGCACGTCGAGGCGGCCATGCGCCGGGTGCCGGCGCTCGCCGGTTGCGGCATCAAGGACATCGTCAACGGGCCGATCGCCTACACGCCGGACGGTAGCCCGCTGGTCGGCCCCGCCTGGGGGGCGCGCAACCTCTGGCTCAACGAAGGTCACAGTTTCGGCATCACGGCAGCCGGCGGCTCGGGCTGGCAGCTCGCCGAGTGGATCGTCGAGGGTGAGCCCGGCATCGACATGGCGGCGACCGACCCGCGCCGCTTCGGGCCCTACACCGGCAAGCGCTATGTCGTCGCGAAGAACGAAGAGACCTACCGCAACGTCTTCGTCATCCATTATCCAGATGAGGAGCGCGCGGATGCCCGGCCGGCGAAGAGCAGCCCGGTGTACGACAAACTCGCGCGCATGGGTGCCGTGTTCGGCCAGCGCTACGGCTGGGAGCGTCCGAACTGGTTCGCACCGCCCGGCGTCGAAGCCCGGGATCGATGGAGTTTTCGCCGCTCGAACTACTTCGAGCACGTCGGCAACGAGGCGCGCCGGATGCGCGGCGCCGTGGGCATCATCGATCTGTCGCCGTTCACCAAGCACGAGGTCTCGGGCCCCGGCGCGGAAGGCTGGCTCGACAACCTGGTCGCCAACAAGGTCCCGACCAAGATCGGCCGCATCGCACTGTGTCATGCCCTGACCCGCCGCGGTGGGATCCGCTCGGAGTTCACGATCACGAAGCTCGGCGATGAGCGCTTCTATGTCGTCAGCGCCGGCGCGGCCGAACGCTACGACGGCGATTATCTGCAACAGATGCTGCCCGCCGGTTCGGGCGGCCGGATCGAGCTGCGCAACGTGACGACGAGCCGCGGCTGCTTCGTCCTCGGCGGCCCGCGTTCGCGCGAAGTGCTCGCCGCGCTGACCGACACGCCGCTGGATAATGCGGCGTTCCCGTGGCTCACCGGCCAGGTCGCCGAGGTCGGTCTCGCGACCGACGTGCACCTGCTGCGCGTGAATTTCGTCGGCGCGCTCGGCTGGGAGCTGCACTTTCCGATCGAATACGCGCACCACCTGTTCGACGCACTGCTCGCGGCAGGCGCGCCGCACGACATCGGCATGGTCGGCATGCGGGCGATGGAATCGCTGCGCATGGAGAAGTCGTACCGCATGTGGGGCACCGACCTCACGCCCGACTACACACCCTTCGAGGCGGGTCTCGACCGCTTCGTGCGCATGAACAAGGGCGCCTTCATCGGCAAAGAGGCGCTCGAGAAACAGCTCGCCGCCGGCGTTGCGCATCGCTTCATCACGCTCGAGGTGCATGGGGTCAGCGACGCGGATCCGCTCGGCAACGAGCCGCTGTACGACGCCGATGGCCGGCTGGTCGGGCGCACAACCTCCGGCTATTACGGCCATACGCTCGGCAAGAGCCTCGCGATTGGCTACATTTCGCCCGCCTTCGCCGCCGTCGGCACGCCGTTGCACATCGAGATCCTCGGCGAGCGCAAGCGCGCGACCGTGCTCGTCGACTCGCCCTACGATCCCGAGAACAAGGACCTCAGGGCGTGATCGAGACGGCAGCGCGCGCATGAGCAGGCAACGATTCTCCGGCTTTGCGCTGCTGCGCCGGGCGCTCTGCGGCCATCGCGGCTGGCGTCCGCAGTGGCGCAAATGCGAGCCGAAACCGGCGTACGACGCGGTGATCGTCGGGGGCGGCGGCCACGGCCTGGGCGCGGCGTATCACCTGGCGAAGGAGCATGGACTCGGCAGCGTCGCGGTGCTGGAGAAGGGCTGGATCGGCGGCGGCAACACGGGCCGCAACACCACCATCATTCGTTCGAACTACCTGTTCGACGAGAGCGCGGCGCTCTACGACCACTCCGTGAAGCTGTGGGAAAACCTCTCGCAGGAGCTCAACTACAACGTGATGTTCTCGCCGCGCGGCGTGATGATGCTCGCGCACACGGTGCACGACGTGCAGGTGTTCAAACGCCACGTGCATGCGAACCGCTGCAACGGCGTCGACAACGAGTGGCTGAGCCCCGAGGAGGCGAAGGCGTTCTGCCCGCCGCTCAACATCGGCGACGACATGCGCTATCCGGTCCTGGGTGCGGCCTTGCAACGACGCGGCGGAACCGCACGGCACGACGCGGTCGCCTGGGGTTACGCCCGCGCGGCCGATGCCCTGGGTGTCGACATCATCGAGAATTGCGAAGTCACCGGGATTCGCCGGGACGCCCAGGGACGCGTCGAGGCGCTGGAAACGACGCGCGGCCCGATCGGCGCCCGCAAGGTGGGGATCGCGGCCGCCGGCAACACGAGCGCGGTGTTGAATCTTGCCGGCGTGCGGCTGCCGCTCGAGAGCTACCCGCTGCAGGCGCTGGTCTCCGAACCGGTCAAACCGATCTTTCCCTGCGTCGTGATGTCGAACACGATCCACGCCTACATCAGCCAGTCGGACAAGGGTGAACTCGTGATCGGCGCCGGCACCGACGCCTACACTTCGTACACGCAGCGCGGCGCGCTGCACATCAACACGCACACGCTCGACGCGATCTGCGAGCTGTTCCCGACGTTCCGTCGGCTGCGGATGATGCGCAACTGGGGCGGGATCGTCGACGTCACGCCCGACCGGTCGCCGATCATCGCCAAGACGCCGGTGCCCGGTCTGTACGTCAACTGCGGCTGGGGAACGGGCGGGTTCAAGGCGACGCCCGGCTCGGCGCACGTCTTTGCCTGGACGATCGCCCGCGACGAACCGCATCCGATCAACGCGCCGTTCACCATCGAACGCTTCCGCGACGGTCATCTGATCGACGAGGCCGCGGCCGCCGCGGTCGCTCACTGAACGAGGCGCGCGATGTTGCTGATTCCCTGTCCCTACTGCGGTAAGCGCCCGGAGCTCGAATTCACCTACGGCGGTGAGGCGCACCTCGCCCGGCCGGCCGACCCGTCGCAGCTCGACGATCGGCAGTGGGCCGAGTACCTGTACATGCGGACGAACACCAAGGGTGTACACGCCGAGCGATGGCGGCATGCGCGTGGTTGCGGCCGCTTCTTCAACGCGCTGCGGGATACGACCAGCGACCGGTTCGTCGCGAGCTACCGGATCGGCGAGCCGCGGCCGGCGCGAGCGGCCGGAGATCCGCGATGAGCCGATGGCGGACCGCCGCCGGCGGCTGCGTCGATCGGTCGCGGCCGCTCGCGTTCCGCTTCGACGGCCGCGCCTACGAGGGTCTCGCCGGCGACACCCTGGCCTCGGCGCTGCTCGCGAACGGCGTGCACCTGCTCGGCCGCTCGTTCAAATATCACCGCCCGCGCGGCATCCTCTCGGCAGGTGCCGAGGAACCCAATGCGCTCGTGACCCTGCGCCGGGATTCGGCCAGGGTGACGCCGAATCTGCGCGCAACCCAGATCGAGCTGTACGCGGGCCTCGAAGCGCAGAGCCAGAACCGCTGGCCGAGCCTGCGGCGCGACGTCGGGCGGATCAACGACTGGCTCTCGCCGCTGTTCCCGGCGGGCTTTTACTACAAGACCTTCATGTGGCCGAGGAGCGCCTGGAAATCGCTCTATGAGCCGTTGATCCGCCGCGCCGCGGGACTCGGCGTCGCGCCGTCCGAAGCGGATCCCGACCGTTACGCTCAATGTTATGCGCACTGCGACGTCCTCGTGGCCGGCGGCGGCCCCGCGGGCATCGCCGCCGCGCTTGCCGCGGCGGATCAGGGCGCCCGCGTGATCCTGTGCGACGAGCAGGCGGAATTCGGCGGCACGCTGCTCGCTGACCCGCGCGCGAGGATCGACGGTGCGCCGGCCGTGCAGTGGGTCGAGCGCTCGATTGCCGAACTGGCGAAGAATGACCGCGTCGTCCTGCTGCCGCGGACCACGGCCTTCGGCTACTTCCCGCACAATCTGCTCGGACTCAACCAGCGCTTGACGGACCACCTGGCGACTCCGGCGCCGCAGGCGGCGCGCGAACGCCTGTGGCAGGTGCGGGCGCGAGCGGTTGTTCTCGCAACCGGCGCGATCGAGCGGCCCATGGTGTTTCCCGGCAACGATCGGCCCGGCGTCATGCTCGCCGGCGCGGCCCGTACGTTCCTCAACCGCTACGGCGTGCGCGTCGGCGACCGCGCCGTGTTGCTGGCGGCCTGCGATTCGGCGTACGCCGCCGCGCTCGACCTGCATGCCGCCGGGGTGACGATCGCCGCGATCGCCGATGTGCGCGCGCAAGCGACCGGCGCCTTGCCGACCGCGGCGCGCGAAGCCGGCATCGAGGTGCTCGATCGGGCGACCGTCCTCGGGACGCGCGGCGCACTGCGCATCCAGCAGGTTTCCCTCGCCGAGGTGGACGGCTCGGGCGCGCTCGGACGCGCACGCACCGTGCGCTGCGACGCGCTGTTGATGTCCGGTGGCCACACTCCGAGCGTGCATCTTTTTTCCCAGTCGCGTGGCCAGCTCAAATGGAGCGACGCGCTGCAGGCCTTCCTGCCGGAGCGCTCCGCGGAAGCCGAGCGCTCCGCCGGTGCCTGCCGCGGGATCTACGATCTGCGCGCGGCGATCGACGATGGAGCCGCCGCCGGCGCCGATGCGGCGCCGGCGCGCGCCGGTGCGCGGCGCGATCCGCCGGTCGACGCCGACCCCGCCGATGCGGGCGGCTATCTCGGCGCGCTGCCGCTCGCCGGGACGCGCTCGCAGAAATCCTTCGTCGATTTGCAGCACGACGTTACGATGAAGGATCTCGCGCTTGCGACGCGCGAGGGCTTTCGGTCGATCGAGCACGTCAAGCGCTTCACGACGACGGGCATGGCGACCGACCAGGGCAAGACCTCGAACCTCAATGCGCTCGCGATCGTCGCCGGGGCGCTCGATGTGCCGATTCCGCAGGTCGGCCTGACCAGTTTTCGCATGCCCTATACGCCGACGAGCTTCGGCAGCTTTGCCGGTGCGTCGCGCGGCGACCTGTTCGATCCGGTGCGATGCACGCCGATGCACGATTGGGCGCGGACCGCGGGCGCCGTGTTCGAGGACGTCGGCCTGTGGAAGCGCGCGCGCTATTTCCCCCGCGGCGGCGAGGACATGCACGCGGCGGTCGCGCGCGAATGCCGCGCGGTGCGTGCCGGCTGCGGCATCTTCGACGCCTCGACCCTCGGCAAGATCGAAGTCGTCGGCGCCGGCGCGGCGCAGTTCCTCGAGCGACTGTACGTCAACAGCTGGGCCAACCTCGCCGTCGGCCGTTGCCGCTACGGCATCCTCTGCCGGGAGGACGGCTTCGTCTACGACGACGGTGTCGTCGCGCGCCTGCGCCCGGACCGCTTCCACGTGACGACGACGACCGGCGGTGCGCCGCGGGTGCTGGCGATGATGGAGGACTATCGGCAGACCGAATGGCCAGAATTGCAGGTCTGGCTCACCTCGACGACCGAGCAGTGGGCGGTGATCGCCGTGCAGGGGCCGAAATCCCGCGAAGTGCTGCGAAGCCTCGTCGAAGACGTGCAGCTCGATGCCGCGGCACTGCCGCACATGGGCGTCGCGTACGGCCGCATCTGCGGCGTGGCGGGCCTCGTGATGCGGGTCAGCTTCACCGGCGAGCTCGGTTTCGAGCTCAACGTGCCTGCGGACCACGGGCTCGCCGTGTGGCAGGCGGTCCACGCGGCGGGCGCCGCGCACGGCATCACCCCTTACGGCACCGAGACGATGCACGTGCTGCGCGCTGAGAAGGGCTATATCATCGTCGGCCAGGACACTGACGGAACCGTCACGCCGGACGACGCCGGACTCGCGTGGGCCATCGGCAAGAAGAAACCCGACTTCGTCGGCCGGCGCTCGTTGCAACGCGCGTCGATGCAGGCTGCCACCCGCAAGCAACTCGTCGGCCTGCGAAGCCGGGACGGCCGGACCTTGCTCGACGAAGGCGCGCAGATCGCCGAGACGCCGGCGCAAAAGCCGCCGATGCGTTTGATCGGTCACGTGACATCCTCGTACCACAGTGCCGTCCTCGAACGGCCGATCGCTCTGGCCATGGTCGCGGGCGGACGCTCCCGCATGGGGCGCACGTTGTACGTGCCGATGCCGGGTGGCGACGTCGAGGTCGAGGTCGTTGCGCCGGTGTTCTATGATCCGAGCGCAGAGCGTATCCATGCCTGAGGCGGCCCCGCGGTCTTACCTGGCGTTCGCGCCGACCTCCTGGATGAGCGCCCTGCCGCCGGCCACGCGGCTCGTGTTCCACGGCGATCGCACCGCGCGCGCGGCCGTCGGCCGCCTGTTTCCGATCCCCGTGGACGATGAGGTCTGTCGCGCGCGCGTGGACGGCGAGCGGGCCGGCCTCTGGCTGGGTCCCGACGAATATCTGCTGCTCGCGCCGGCCGAGCAGAGCGCGGCGTCGATTGCGCAGGCGCTGGACGCCGCCCTCGGCGCGACCGCGCACGCCATCATCGACGTCAGCCATCGGCAGATCGGCTTGGAGATCCGTGGGCCGCTGGCGGCCCGCATCTTGAACGGCGCATGTCCGCTCGACCTCGACCCCGCGCAGTTCCCGACCGGCACGTGCACGCGAACGGTGCTCGCCAAGGCCGACATCGTCCTCTGGCGCCCGCGCGCCGAAGCGTTCCGCGTCGAAGTCTGGCGCTCGTTCGCGCCTTACGCGATCGCCCTGCTCACCGAGATTGCGCGAGATCTGATTCCGGCCGATTCAACGAGTGCTTGAGGCTCGCTCAGTGCGGGCCGCCGGGTCCGCGAGCCCGCGGCCGGCCCGCGAGCGCGGTCTGCTGCGCCCGGTAAGCCTGCCAGCTTTGATCGATCAGATAGGCGTGAATGTCGTCGACGTCGGCTTGGGTCAGCAGATCGTCGAAGCGCTCCATGCCCGCCGGCGCCAGCAATCCGCGCAACACGATCGCGTCGAATTCGGCATGCAGGCCGGGGCTCAGCTTGCGCAGGTCCGGTGTCACGCTCGGGCCGAACACATGGCAGCGTGAACACTCGCGGACGAACTCGACCTCGCCTAGGTGGATGCGCGCCGCACTTGCGGTCTGCGCCGGGGGTTTGGGGAACGGCATTGCGACCCGGCGCGGGGGTTTCGGCACGGCGCCGCCGCCGAGATCGAATGCGATGATGCGATTGACGTTCTGGTACTTGAAGGCGGCGCTCGACGGCGGAATCGGTCCGGCGCTGATCGCCGCGCCGCCGTAGCCGACCTGCACGGCCACATATTGCCGGCCGCGCACGGCGTAGGTCATCGGCGCGGCCATGATGTGGCTGCCGGTGGATATGCGCGCGAGCACCTTGCCGCTGTGCGCCGCATAGACCCACAAATCGCCGCTACCCCGCCCCTGGATCACGAGATTGCCCGCGGTCGAAAGGATGCCGCCGTCATAGCCGCGCACGCCGGTCGAGGTCACGTGCTGCCAGAGCACTCGCCGCTTGCGCGGGTCCCATGCGCGGATCAATTCGCGCACCGGCGCGACGTGGCGCATGGCCTCGACCGAGGCCACGCTCGGCAGCGGTCCATAGAGCGAGCGCACATCCGCCGCATGGTAGGTGTCGTCGGCGATGATGGCATTGGTGGTGAAGAATCCGTCGATGAAGCGCACTGTGCCGCCGTTGTGCGCGAGATCCACCCAGACGCTCGGCGCGTCGATGACCGGGATGTAGACGAGACCGGTCCGCGGGTCGTAGGACATTGGATTCCAGGTGTGACCGCCGGCCCAGGAGGGATAGATCACGCGCGGCCCCGCGTGCCAGTTCGCGTTCTTCGTCAGCACGGGGCGGCCCGTACGCGGATCGACCGAGCTCGCCCAATTGGCGTAGGTGTAGTTCTTCGCCGAGAGCAAGCGCCCGGTGCGCCGGTCGAGTACGTAGAAAAAGCCGTTCTTCGACGCTTGCATGATCACGCGGCGCGCCTTGCCGCGGATTCGCAGCGTCGCCAGGATCAGTTTTTGTGTCGAGTCGTAGTCCCAGCTGTCGTGCGGCGTCGTCTGGTAATACCAGGCGAGCCTGCCGCTGCCGGCGTGCAGTGCGACGATCGACGCACAGTACAGTGCGTCGCGCGGCGACGCTCCGAGCTCGCGCAGATCGTATGGCGCGGCGTTGCCCGTGCCGAAGTAGACCAGGTTCAGCTTCGGATCGTAGGCGAACCCGTCCCAGGCCGTCCCGCCACCGTAGAAGCGCGCGGGGCGATGGGCGTCCCAGGTACGGGCCGCGGCCACTTGCGCCGCGCCTTTCACCGGCTTTCCGCGCGGCGGTGGCACCGTGTAGAAGCGCCAGCGCAGCGCACCGCTGATCAGGTCGTAGCCACTGACATAGCCGCGCACCGCGCCATGCCCCATGTCCGCACCGCTGTTGCCGATCACCACCACCTTGCCCGCAATGAGCGGCGCGCCGGTGATGGAATACGGCCGCGAATGATCGACAATCGTATCGACGTTCCACAGCGGGCGGCCGGTCGCCGCGTCGAGCGCGTGCAGGCGGCCATCGACCGAGGCCACGTAGACCCGCCCCTTCCAGACCGCCACGCCGCGGTTGACCAGATCGCAGCAGGGCTCGCGCGCGGCGAAGAAGTCCGCATGCGGATCGTAGCGCCACAACAGCCTCCCGGTCGCTGCGTCCAGCGCATAGACGTAGCCCCATGTGCCGGAGGTGTACATCACGCCGTCGACCACGAGCGGCGTCGCCTCCTGGCCGCGGCGCGGCTCGCCGAGGTCGTACTGCCAGGCGAAGCCGAGGCGCTGGACATCGTGCGCATCGATCTGCGTCAGGCGCGAATAATAGCTGCCGTCGACATCGCCGCCGGCGAGCGGCCAGTCGCGCGCTGCGCTGCGCGCGGGCGTGCTGGCCGATGCGGCACCCGCGTGCGCGCCGCCGAGCAGCAGCACAGCGCCGAGCCAGCCGAGAAACGGCGAGGCGTTCATGGCGGCGACAGCAACTGCCGTTCGCGGGCCGGCCGGTCCCGGGGCGGCCCGCTGGCGCGCCAGGCACTATTGTGGCGATTCCCCAACATTAAACCACCTTTCAACGCAGCGCGAATGTCGCCATCCCTGAAAACGCGTGCTGACTGTCTCATAGTACACTGGTTTCCAAGAAATTCCCGCAACCCGATCCGACCCTTGAATCCTGGCCGCTCTTGACTCAAGATATGTTGCACGGTGTGGAATCGATCCATTATCTAAACGTTCAACGCCGCGCCGATGCGCGCCGGCAGACTTCTAATAATCGTCCGAGCCACAGGGATCAAGCCATGAATTCGAAGCTCTCTTACGCGATAGCCGCGATCCTCGGGGGCGCATCCTTAGGCGCGCATGCGGCGACGCCGTCGCCCGCCGCGGGCGCCAGCGCGGCCCCTACCGATTCGCTGCAGGAGATCGTCGTGACCGCGCAGCGGCGCGCGCAGAGCATGCAGGACGTGCCGATCTCGATGCAGGCGTTCACCGCCAAAACGCTGAGCCAGCTGCACATCTCGACCTTCGACGACTATCTGAAGTACCTGCCGAACGTCACGAGCCAGGACAACGGTCCCGGCCAGAACGAGGTCTTCATGCGCGGCTTGAGCGCCGGTGCGCAATCGACGCAGGGCAGCGGATCCACCGGCGTGTTCCCGAACGTCGCGATTTACCTCGACAACCAATCCGGCCAGCTGCCGAATCGCAACCTCGACATCTACGCGGCGGATTTGAATCGCATCGAGATCCTCGAAGGCCCGCAGGGCACGCTGTTCGGCGCCGGCGCCGAGGCCGGCGTGATCCGCTACATCACCAACAAGCCGATACTGGACAAGACCGAGGGCAACGTCGACGCAGGTTACAGCGTTACCGCGCACGGCGATCCGAACACGCACCTGACAGCGGTGCTCAACGTGCCGCTGATCAACGACAAGCTGGCGGTGCGCGCAGTCATCTACAACGACAGCCGCGGCGGCTATATCGACAACGTGCCGGCGACCTTCACGCGCAAGAACACCGACATCGGCATTCACTACGCGAATTACCCCGCGGTCAACGGTCAATGCCCCGACGGGCAGCCGAACGCCGGGTCTTGCGTGCCGCCGGGCAGCCCCGTGATCAACAACTACAACATCGCGGCACGCGCGATCAACCCCGTGACCTACAAGGGCGGGCGCGTCGAGGCCTTGTTCAAGATCAACGACGACTGGGACGTGTTGCTGACACAGATGTACCAGACGATGGACTCTCAAGGGGTGTTCTACCAGCAGCCCAATGCCTCGGACGGTGCGCCGCTCGCGCCGCTCGAAGTGACCATGTTCAACAATGCCTACAACAAGGACCAGTTCGAGAACACGGCATGGACCGTCGACGGCAAATTCGGGCCCTTGAAGGCCGTCTACACCGGCGGCTACCTGGTCCGCCACGTCGATCAGATCGGCGATTACACCAATTATTCGCGCGGCGTGTACGGTGACTACTATCAGTGCTACGGTCCGGGAACCGGCGGCGATGCGAATCTGACTTCGACTTGCTTCTCGCCGAGCGCGACCTGGCACTCGCTCGAGCGCAACGAGCACATGCAGCACGAGTTCCGCCTGAGCACGCCCGGCGACTGGCGACTGCGCGGGATTGCCGGCGTCTATTACGAGGACAACAAGGTGTTCGACCAGTCCTCGTGGCGCTACAAGACGATCCCCGCATGCACGAGCAGCGGCCCGGCCGGCACCGCCGGCGATACCGGCTGTCTGTCGAACATCGGCACGATCGCGGGCACGAGCGTCGAGAGTCCCGGCGTGCAGCCGTCGAATACCGCCTTCTACCAGGATCAGTACCGCGAGGTGAAGCAGACCGCGTTCTTCGCTTCCGCCGACTACGACATCATTCCGAAGGTCCTGACGATCACGCTCGGCACGCGGCATTTCGAGTTCCAGAATTCCTCCGGCGGCAGCGTGACCAGCAGCTTCGGTTGCTTCGAGCAGGGGACGCCCGCGGGCGGCTGCATCAGCAGCGTCGAGGCGTACAATCTGAATGCGCAGGACCTGCACGACACCGAGTCCGGATTCAAGAGCCGCGGCAACCTCACGTGGCACGTGACGCCCGACGTCATGTTGTACTACACCTGGTCGCAAGGCTTCCGTCCCGGCGGCTTCAATCAGAACGGCGGCTCGACGCATGCGTACGGGCCCGACGGACAGATCCAGTACATCTTGCCGAAGGCCTATTTCTCGGACCAGCTGACCAACAACGAGATCGGCTGGAAGACGGAGTTCCTCGACCATCGGCTGCAATGGAACGGCGCCGTGTACCGCGAGAACTGGGACAACGTGCAAGTCGCCTTCTTCCAATCGGGACTGCTCGGCAACGTGTTCTTTGACACGAACGGCCAGAATTTCCTGATCAAGGGCGTCGAGACCTCGCTGATCGCCCGGGTCACCGACGGCCTGACGCTGCAAGGCGCCGCCTCGTGGAACCAAAGCCGGCAGACCAATTCGCCGATCCTGCTCAACAACAACCCGGCCGACACGGCCAATTTCGGCAAACCGATCACCCAGGTCTGCAACAGCGCCGGTACCGGCTGTTCGCCGATCACCAATCCATTCGGACCGATCGGGGCACCGAGCGCCAATGCGCCGCCGATCCAGTTCTCTTTGCGCGCGCGCTATGACTGGGAGATCAACGACTACAACGCGTTCGTCCAGGTGGGGGCGAGCCACACCGGCCATTCGTTCTCGCAGGCGGGTTCGAATCCGACGATTGGTGTCGGCGGCGCCGTCAGTACGTCGCGATTGCGCTTCGAAGTTCCCGCCCACACGACCTACGATGCGTCCCTGGGTATTGCGAAGGATGCATGGAACGTGCAGCTTTATGGCGAGAACCTCAGCAACTCGCACGCCAGCGTATTCACGAGCACCGATCAGTTCATCGTCGCCGACACGCCATTGCGGCCGCGGGTGATCGGCGTCTCGTTCGGCTACAAGTTCTAGCGCCCCGTCGCCCCGGCCGCAGCCGCCGCCGGACCGGCGCCGTCGGCATGAGTGGGCGCTGATCCACTAAAACGCCAGCAGGTTTCCCGTCCATGCGCTGCCCGACGCGTAGCGTGATTCACGCTGCCGCAAAGCCGTCAGATCCCATCGCAGCCGCTTCGCCAAAGCGATCGCGTGAGCCTCGTCGCGCACCGCTGCCTTATAGTTGCCACGCGATGCGTTTGCCGCGGCGATGATCTCCCACAGGCTCGGATCGTGACTGTACTCACGTTTGGCCTGATCGGCCAAGGTGAGCGCACGGTCCGGATCGCGTACGTCCGCCGAGGGGTTCGAGGCCAAGATGGCTGCAAGCCGCAGCTTGCCGTAAATATTCCCCTGACTCACCGCGCGATCGAGCCACGTGATCGCGGCGGTGACGGCGTGCTCGGGCGGATGATCCTGCAACAGATATTCGGCAAGGCCGACCTCCGCGTCCGGCTGACCTGCCTGTGCCGCTTTTTCCAGCCAGATCTGGCCTTTACCGGGATCGCATAGACAACCGTGACCCTTGAGCAATCCCATGCCCACTTGATATTGGGCGTAGGGCACGCCTGCTTGCGCCGCTTTCAGAAACCACGGCAATGCCTGATCGTACGTCTTCTTGAGCTGTGGTAGACCGGCCAGCATCATCCCATAGAGCATTTCGGCGCCGGGATCGCCGGTCTCGGCTTCCTTTTTCGTTTTGCGAACGCGCGACGCGAGATCGCCATAATCGTAAATCGATGTTCCACGCATCGTGAAGTTGTACATCATGCTGGTCGAGGTCGCGATCGGCTGCCCCTCTCTGCGCGCAGGCAGAAAGTCGCTGCGCAGGACGCTGTTGATGACGGTGGTCTCGAAGTAGCCCGGTGGCAGCGCAAACAGAATATGCGGTATGCGCGCATGGCCGTCCTGCGCGACGATAAACTCGACATAGACTTGCCCCTGGATGCCTTGGACCTGCGCGTCGACGGGATAATCGGGCACGTAGGCCTTCAAACGCATTGCCGGATCGATACCCGCATATTCCTTGCCCTGGAGGAATTGCGGGAATAGGCGTGCTGCCAGCGTCGACTGACTGTACTGCGCTTGAATCTGCGATGAGAGCAGCAGCGAGTTCGGCGTGAGTTGCGGGCGCAAATCAGCGGCGAGCGCCTTCGCCGGCGCCACGCCGTTGGCGGCCGCCACGGACGCCCACGATTGCGCCAGCGTGAAACTTTGCATCACCCCTTGTCCCCGCGCATACATGACCGCGAGGTTGAATTGCGCGGTCGGTTGGCCCAACTCCGCCATGTCTTTGTATTGTGCAAACGCCGATTTGTAATCGCCCTTGTGGTAGGCCATATCCGCCGAGACCAAGTCCGCCCACGATGGCTTCACCGCGAGCAACGACAGCGCCGTGAGCAACACGATCCCGGGGGTCAGAATGGCCTTCGATCGCATGCCCATGCTCCCACATCGCCACCGCGATCCCTCTCGCGAACCGCATCCGCGCGCGCCATGGGGCGCGCTGCTACGTCCGTGTCGCGCGCCAGGGCGACGATAATACCGCACGATCGGTTCTCGCACATCCAGCCCCGGTAGCGGTCCCGCGGGGCCGCTGTGGCAGGGCGCCGGTGCGTCAGCGCTGGGCGTGTTGCCAGTTCTGCGCCGTATGGAACGGCGCGTCCGACGGCGCGAGCATGCCGCGACCGAGGATGTGGTCGGCGGCCTTCTCGGCGAGCATGATCGTCGGTGAGTTGAGGTTGCCGGTCGTCACCGACGGCATGATCGAGGAATCGACGATGCGCAGGCGCTCGATCCCGCAGACCCGCGCTTGCGGGTCGACGACCGCATTCGGATCGGACGCGGCGCCCATCTTGCACGAGCAGGACGGATGGTAGGCGCTCTCGACCTTGGCGCGGATGAATTCGTCGATCTGCGGATCGGTGACCACCTCGGCTCCGGGCTGGATCTCGCGGCCGCGATAGCGGTCGAACGGCGCCTGCGCGAAGATCTCGCGCGTGAGGCGCACGCAAGCGCGCATCTCGGTCCAGTCGTCCGCGTGGCTCAGATAATTGAACAGGATCCGCGGCTTGTCGAACGGATCCTTCGACACGAGCCGCACCCAGCCGCGGCTCTTGGAGCGCATCGGGCCGACGTGCGCCTGATAGCCGTGCTCCTTGGCGAGCGTCGAGCCGTCGTAGGCGACCGCGAGCGGCAGAAAATGGAATTGGATGTCGGGGTATTCGATCCCGGGCCGGCTGCGAATGAAGCCGCCGGTCTCGAAGTGGTTGCTCGCCCCCAGGCCGTCCTTGAACAGCAGCCAGCGCAGGCCGACGCGCAGTTTGCCGAGCGGCGTGACCGACGGATACAGGCTCACCGGTTCGCGGCAGGCGACCTGGAAATAGAACTCGAGATGGTCCTGTAGATTCTCCCCCACCCCGGGCAGGTCGTGCACGACGGGTATGCCGAGCTCGGCGAGTTCCGTGGCCGGACCGATGCCCGACAACTTGAGCAACTGCGGCGAGTTGATCGGTCCACCCGACACGATCACCTCACGGGCCGCGTGTGCGAGATGCAAGGAGTGGCCGCGGCGAAACTCGACGCCGACGGCACGCTTGCCGTCGAAGACAATGCGGGTCGCCATCGCGTGCGTGAGCACGGATAGATTCCCGCGCTGCATCGCCGGGTACAGATAGGCGTTCGCCGCGCTGGCACGCCGGCCGTTGGCGACGGTCATGTCCATTCGGCCGAAGCCTTCCTGGCGGGCACCGTTGATGTCGTCCGTGCGCGCATAGCCGGCCGCCTCGGCCGCCGCGAGCCAGGCCGCATGCAGCGGGTTTTGCAAAGTCCCGTAGCACGTGCCGAGCGGGCCGCGGTCGCCGCGGTAGGTATCGCCGCCCGCCGCGCGAGTTTCCGCGCGCTTGAAGTACGGCAACACGTCGCGGTAGCCCCAGCCGCCGGCCCCCTCCTGCACCCAGCGCTCGAAGTCCCGGGGATTGCCGCGAACGTACACCAGGCCGTTGATCGACGACGAGCCGCCAAGCACTTTGCCGCGCGGCGTATGCAGCACGCGCCCGCCCAGATGCGGCTCAGGTTCGCTGTGGTAGAACCAGTTGTACTTCGGCATGTTCATCGGAATCGACAGCGCCGAGGGCATCTGGATGAAGACCGAACGGTCCGATCCGCCGTATTCCAAAACCAGCACCCGCAGCTTGCGGTCGGCGCTCAGCCGATCGGCGAGCACACAGCCGGCCGAACCCGCGCCGACGATCACGTAGTCGAACTGCATCTCGTTCAAGGTCGACCCACTCCGTCCTCAGTACGGCGCCTCGACGTCACCCATGGCGACGTAGACACTCTTCAATTGGCTGTAATGCTCGATCGCCGCACGACCGTTCTCCCGGCCGAGACCCGACATCTTGACCCCGCCGAACGGCAGTTCGATCGGCGTCACGTTGTAATGGTTGATCCAGCACGTCCCCGCCTGCAGGCGCGAGATGACGCGGTGCGCGCGGCTCAGGTCGTTGGTGAAGACGCCCGCAGCGAGTCCAAATTCCGTCGCATTCGCCCGCGTGACGACGTCGTCCTCGTCCTCGAATTCGAGGACCGACATCACCGGCCCGAAGATCTCCTCGCGCACGATGCGCATGTCGTCGTGGCAGCGGTCGAACACGGTGGGTGCGACGAAATAACCGTTCGCGAGATCGCCGGTGGTCACGCGCGAGCCGCCGATCAGCGCGCGCGCGCCCTCGGCCGTCCCCTGGGCAATGTAGCGCAGCACCTTTTGCATGTGCGCCTCGCTGACGAGCGGCCCGACCTGCGTCGCCGGATCCATCGGGTTGCCGATACGCATCGCCGCGACGCGTGCGAGCAAGCGTTCGAGGAATGCCGCCTTGATCGCCCGATGCACGAACACGCGCGTGCCGTTCGAGCAGACCTGGCCGCTGGAGTAGAAATTCGCGAGCAGCGCGCCGCCGACCGCATTGTCGAGTTTCGCGTCGTCGAAGATGATCAGCGGCGACTTGCCCCCAAGTTCCAGCGTCACGTGTTTCAGCGTGCCGGCGGCCTCGCTCATCACGGCCTTGCCGGTACCGACCTCGCCGGTCAGCGACACCTTGCTGATTCCCGGGTGCCTGCTAAGCGCCCGGCCCGTGTCCGCGAAACCCTGGACGACCTGGAACACGCCGGCCGGCAGGCCCGCCTCGAGAAGGATCTCTTCGAGCTTGACCGCGCTCAGTGGCGTGATCTCCGCCGGTTTGAAGATCATCGCGTTGCCGCAGGCGAGCGCCGGCGCGGCCTTCCAGCACGCGATCTGCAGCGGATAATTCCACGCGCCGATACCCGCGACCACGCCGAGCGGCTCGCGCCGCGTGTAACCGAACGCCTGCGCGCCGAGATCGATGTGCTCGCCGCTCAGGGACTGCGCCAGTGCCGCGAAATATTCCAGGCATTCCGCGCCCGACGTCACATCCACCACCCGGGTTTCCTGGATCGGCTTGCCGGTGTCCCGGGTCTCGAGTTCGGCGAGCGTGTCGTTGCGTTCGCGCAGCAGAACCGCAGCCCGGCGTAGCACCCGCGCCCGCTGCGCACCCGGCCACGACGCCCATTGCGCCTGGGCGCCGCGCGCGCGCGCCACCGCCGCATCCACTTCGGCGGGACCCGCGGCGGTCACGTACGCAAGGACCGCGCCGGTCGCCGGGTTGATCGTCGCAAAGCGTTCGCCCGCCCCGGGGGCCGCGGCGCCCGAATCCGGCGCGCCGCGTGGCGCCGCGCCGCTCGCCTCGAGATTCGCGGCAAATTCGCGCAGCCGTCCGTCGACGAACGCCGTCAACAATGCCCGCGCCGCTTCGCTGTCGGCCTCTTGCCAACCGGACAGAGCGGCGCGCAGCCAGACGCCGTCGATCATCGCCGCGATCATCGAAGCGATGCTGTGCGCCTGATCGGCAGCCACCAGTTTCGCGAGGGACGTCCGCAAGGTCGACAGCGTGCGCCGCTGATAGATCGATTGGACCCGCCGCAAGCCCTCGACCTGCAGCACTTGGCCCCAGAACGCCAGCCACGCGGTTCCGGTACGCCGCTCGAATTCTTCCGGCGCGAGATTGGCGTCGATCACCGCTTGAATGCGCCCGCGCGGGGTGTGCGCGTGGCGCAGACGCGCGCGGACCTGATCGCCGACCCGCCGCGCGAGCGAGCGGAACGCGGCGACGAGCAGCCCATCCTTGTCGCCGAAATAATGGGCGACGAGTCCGGGGGAAACGTCTGCGCGGGTCGCGATCTGCGCGAGCGTCGTGCCGCTGAAGCCGAGTTCCGCTAGGCTGTCGATCGTGACATCGATCAGCTGGCGCCGGCGCATGTCCTCGACGGGTTCGCGGAGGGCTCCGTTGCGGGAGGTTGAGTGATTGTTCAATGGGGCTATCCTCGAACGTCTCGAAGCAGCGTCCTATGGACGCAAGACGGAATTCCGCCTAAGATCGGCTGAAAGAAAAATCTGTCAATTCTATCAATATATTAGAGAACATTTGGTGAGCGCAGATCGGACCACGTTAAACGCCTGTTCAAACCGCTGTCCGGACGCGCCATCATGCCGCCCTGCCGACGAACCGGTCAAGTCCCGCAAGCGCATCGCCGGCCCATTGCGCACCGCATTGATCGCATGGCTCCTCGCCGGCGCCACACTCGCGGGTGCACCTTGGGCGCGCGCGAGCGCCGATCCCGCCTCCTGCCGCACGGTGCGCTTCTCCGATGTCGGCTGGACCGACGTGACCTCGACCACCGCCATCACCAGCGAGCTGTTGCGTCGCCTCGGCTACACGCCGACGATCACCGTGCTCTCGGTGCCGGTCACTTTCGCCTCGCTCGCCGACAAGGATATGGACGTGTTCCTCGGCAACTGGATGCCGACCCAGGAAGCCGATCGCCACAAATACATCGCGGACGGGTCGATCGTTGTGGTGCGCGCGAATCTGGTCGGCGCCAAATACACCCTCGCGGTGCCTGCCTACACCTATGCGGCCGGCCTGAGGAGCTTCTCCGACATCGAGCGTTTCGGCCCGCAGCTGCGCGACCGGATCTACGGCATCGAGCCCGGTAACGACGGCAACCGCAAGATCCTGAACATGCTGCAGGAGAATCTGTTCGATCTCGGCAACTTCCAGCTCATCGAGTCGAGTGAACAGGGAATGCTCTCGCAGGTGGCGCGCGCATTCCAGGCGAAACAGCCGATCGTGTTCCTTGGCTGGGAACCGCATCCGATGAACATGCGCTTCGATATGCGCTACCTGAACGGCGGCGACGCGGTGTTCGGCCCGAATTTCGGCGGCGCGACGGTGTACACGGTGACGAGGGCCGGATACGCGGCGCAGTGCCCGAACGTCGGCCGCCTGCTCGCCAATCTGCAATTCACGCTGCGCGGCGAAAATCAGATGATGGACGCGATCCTGGATCGCCACGAGCAACCGCGCGCAGCCGCCGCGGCGTGGCTGCAGCAGCACCGGCGAACCGTCGCCGCCTGGCTGCAGGGGGTGCTCACCGTCGCCGGCCGGCCTGCCGGCGCCTCGATCGTGAACGGTGCGCCGAAGCGCGGACCCGCCGACTTCGAACAGTGGATCGTCGCCCACAAGATCCCCGTCGGCGACGCGATGGCGGTGCTGATCCATGCGATCAAGACGCACGGCACCCTGTTCTTCGGCGGGGTTTCCTCGGTGATCGGCACGACCGTCGACGGCCTCACGGCCCTGCTGCACATCGTGTCCGCGCCGGTGTTCATCGTCACCGCCGCACTGCTCGTCTGGGGCCTGCGCCGTTCCTGGCGGCTCGCCCTGTTCGTCGCGCTCGCGCTGCTGTTCATTCTCAATCAGGGCTATTGGGTCGCGACCCTCGAGACCTTGTCGCTCGTGATCGTCGCGACGGTGCTGTCGACGGCGATCGGCGTGCCCCTCGGGATCGCCGCGGCCCATCGCCCGCGGCTGTACGCCGCGATGCGTCCGATACTCGACCTGATGCAGACGCTGCCGACATTCGTCTACCTGATCCCGACGCTCGTGCTGTTCGGCCTCGGCGTGGTTCCGGGATTGATTTCGACGGTGATCTTCGCCCTGCCCGCGCCGATTCGCATGACCCATCTCGGCATCTCCTCCGTGCCGCGGCCGCTGATCGAGGCGGGCGAGGCGTTCGGCGCGACGCCGATGCAGCTGCTGTGGAAGGTGGAACTGCCGAGCGCCTCGCAAACGATCCTCGCAGGCATCACTCAGTGCATCATGCTCAGCCTGTCGATGGTCGTGATCGCCGCGCTGGTCGGCGCGGGCGGCCTCGGGGTACCGGTCGTGCGGGCGCTGAACACCGTGCAGGTGGGCATGGGCTTCGAGGCGGGCTTCGCGATCGTGCTGCTCGCGATCATCCTCGACCGCGTCAGCCGACCCAAGGAAACGGGGACGCCGCGATGAGCGTCGCAATCGAGTTCCAATCGGTCGACATCCTGTTCTGCGCGCGCCAGGGGCGCGAGGGTCGCAAGGCGGTACGCGACGCGCTCGCGCTGCTCGACTCGGGCGACTCCCGCGCCGAGATAGCCGAGAAGCTCGGCGTGATCGTCGGCGTCGCCGGGGCCTCCTTGAGCGTCGCCCGCGGCGACATCTCGGTGCTGATGGGCCTTTCGGGATCCGGCAAGTCGACCCTGCTGCGCGCCGCCAACGGCCTGAACCGGATTGCGCGCGGCGCGGTCCTGGTGCACGAAGGCGACGCCGCCATCGACGTCGCCAGCTGCGATGCGCCGCAATTGCGCCGGTTGCGACGCGAGCGCATCGCAATGGTGTTCCAGCAGTTCGGACTGCTGCCGTGGCGCACGGTCCGGGACAATGTCGGCTTCGGCCTCGAACTGCGCGGCGAGGCGCCGGCGGCGCGCCGCCGGATCGTCGAGGAAAAGCTCGAACTGGTCGGCCTCGCGCAATGGGCCGACCGTTACGTCGCCGAGTTGTCCGGCGGCATGCAGCAGCGCGTCGGGCTGGCGCGCGCATTCGCGACCGACGCGGACATTCTGCTGATGGACGAACCCTTCTCCGCTCTCGATCCGCTGATCCGCGGCAAGCTGCAGGACGAGTTGCTGGAACTGCAGGCGCGGGTGAGGAAAACCATACTGTTCGTCAGCCACGACATGGACGAGACTCTGAGGCTCGGCGACCGGATCACGATCCTGCAGAACGGGCGCATCGTGCAGACTGGCACCGCCGAGGACATCGTCCTCGAACCGGCCGACGAGTACGTCGCCGAGTTCGTGCGCCACATGAATCCGCTCGACGTGCTGACGGGCGCGATGATCATGCGCGAGCGCGGCCGATTCGGCGGCGAAGGCGGCACCGTGCAGCTCGATGCGGCGGGCCGCTACCGCTTGTTGCTCGACGCGGACGACCGCATCGTCGAGCTGCGGGCCGACGATGTGCCGCTCGCGGTCGTGCCGGTGCCGGCCGACGGCGCCATGCCCGCCGGCACGGCCGGCTTGCCGCTGGCGCCGGCCTCCCTGTCACTGCACGAAATCATCCGGTTGCGGCAAAGTGCCGGGCACCCGGTGCTCCTCGGCGAGCAGGGGCGCGTCATCGGCGTCTGCGGCGAGCAGGAGATCCTTGCGGCGCTCGCCGGTTCGCGGCGCAGCGGACCGCCCTGAGGGCGGTTCGGCGGCGGCGGACCGCGGCGGGTCCCGATCCCGGGTCAAGGCCTGGTGTAAATATTATCATCAAGATAATATAAGTGGCGGTACGCGACTTTCGCGGACGAGGAGACGCCATGAATCACGAAGTCATCATTTCCTGCGCCGTGACCGGCGACGACACCAAGGTGACCAGGAGTCCGCACTGCGCGGTGACTCCGGCCGAGATAGCGGCCACCTCGATCGCGGCTGCGCAGGCGGGCGCGGCGATCGTGCACATCCACGTGCGCGATCCGGACAGCGGTTCCTTCAGCATGGAGACCCGGCACTACCGCGAAGTGGTCAAGCGGATCCGCGAGAGCGGCGTCGACGTGCTCGTCAATCTGACCTGCGGCATGGGCGGCTACATCGTCGTCGGCGAGCAGGGTCTCGCGGACACTCCGGGACCCGGCAGCGACTTCGTCAACCAGGAAGACCGCATGCGGCACGTCATAGATCTGTGCAACGAGGGCAAGTATCGCCCGGATATCGCCACCCTCGATTGCGGCAGCCTGAACTTCGGCGACGGCAACCGCGCCTACGTGTCGACCCCGAACTACCTGCGCCAGGGCGCGGCGATCCTCAAGGACCTCGAGGTCAAACCGGAGCTCGAGGTGTTCGACACGGGCAATCTGTGGTTCGTCAAGCAGCTGATCAAGGAAGGACTCCTGAACGGCCCGTCGCTGATCCAACTGTGCATGGGCATTCCCTATGGCGTACCGGCCGACGTCGGCCACCTGCTCGCGATGGTCAATGCGCTGCCTGTGGACTGCAACTGGGGGAGCTTTGCGATCAGCCGCATGCAGATGCCCTGGGTGGCGCAATCGGTGCTGCTCGGCGGCAATGTGCGTGTCGGTCTCGAGGACAACCTGTACCTCAGCAAGGGTGTCTACGCGAGCAACGCACAGCTCGTGCAGAAGGCACGCGTCATCATCGAGGCGATGGGTGCGCGCGTTTTGACGCCGGCCGAGGCCCGGGAACGCCTGAAGTTGAGCTGAAGGGGCCGCCGTGGATGCGCTGACTGCCTACCGGGTCGCGATCGAACCCGCGTGGATCGACTACAACGGCCATTTGCGCGATGCCTATTACGGCGTCGCGTTCAGTCTGGCGATCGACGACGTGATGGATCAGCTGGGCATCGACGAAGCGTATCGCGGCCGCACGCGCTGTACGCTGTACACGCTCGAGACGCACTGCCATTTCCTGCACGAGGTCAAGGCGAGCGACGAGCTCGCCGTGCGCACGCTGGTGCTGGACCATGATCGCAAGCGGCTCCTCGCCGCGGGGGTTTTCGAGTGTTCGCGGGTCGCGGGCCCGGTCGCCGTCGCCGAAGCGCTGCTGCTGCACGTGCACCAGGGCGAGCATCCGGCGAGTGCACCCATGCCGGCCGGGATCGAGGCGCGCCTCGCGGGCTTGAAGCTCGCGGCCGCGCCGACCGATCTGCCCCGATCGCGCGCGCTGGAATTGCGCCGGCGCTGACCCCCGATGCCGGCTGCGGACATACGCCGTCTGATCGCGCCGCGCAGCATCGCGCTGATCGGTGCCGGTGCATGGACCGACGCCGTCGCCGCGGGTAGCGCGGCGATCGGCTTCGACGGCGAGCTGTGGCGGGTGCATCCTTCGCGCGCTTCGACCCCCGACATCACCTATTACCGCTCGATCGAGCAACTGCCCGCGACGCCCGACGCGGCATTTCTCGCGGTACCGAACCGGGAAGCGCCGGGCGTCGCCGCCGCGCTCGCACGGCGCGGCGCCGGCGGTTTCGTTTGCTTCAGCTCCGGCTTTGCGGAAACCGGCACGGAGCGCGGTCACGGGCTCACGCAGGACCTCCTCGCCGCCGCCGGCGAGCTGCCGTTCTTCGGGCCCAATTGCTACGGCTTCGTCAACTACTTCGACCGCGTCGCGTTGATGCCCGATCAGATCGTCGGCACGGCGCCCGAGCGCGGCGTCGCCCTGATCTGCCAAAGCGGCACCCTGGCATTGACCCTGATGTTCAACGACCGCTCGCTGCCGATCGGCTACCTGTTCACGGTCGGCAATCAGACCCGGCTCGCCGTCGAGGACTTGATCGAATTTCTCGCCGAAGATCCACGCGTGACGGCGTATGGCCTGTACCTCGAAGGGGTCAAGGATCCCGCGCACCTCGCGCGCGCGGCCGAAGTCGCGCGGCGCGCGGGCAAGCCGATCGCGGTGATCAAATCCGGCCGAACCGCAGCCGCCGCGCGTACCGCGCACAGCCACACCGGCGCACTCGCCGGCGCCGATGCCGTGTTCGACGCATTCTGCCGCCAGGCGGGCATCGCCCGCTGCGAGACGCTCGGCGCCTTGTGCGAGACGCTGAAGATCTTCCATCTCGGCGGCCCGATCCGCGGCGGCAAGCTGCTGATCATGGGCGCGTCTGGCGGCGACATGGCGATGACCGCCGACCTCGCGCGCAATATGGAGCTCGATTTCGCGCCGATTCCCCCGGCGCAGGGCGCCGCGCTCGCGACCCTGCTCGGCGAGCGGGTCACGATCGCCAATCCGTTCGACATTCACACCTATCTATGGTTCGACCCGCCCGCGCTGCGCAAGGTGTTCGCCGCGGTGCTGGCGAGCGGCTACGACGCCGTCGGCTTCATGCTCGACTGCCCGCCGGACGGCAGGGCCGACACGGCGGCGTTCGACGTCGTCATCGACGAATACATCGATGTTGCGGCGGGCGCCCAGCCGCGCGTCGCCCTGATTGCCTCGCTGCCCGAGACGATGGGTGCACGAACGCGCGGCAATTGCCTGCGCGGCGGCGTCGTGCCGCTGCAAGGACAGCGCGAGGCGCTCGAAGCCCTGGCCGCGGCCGGTGCGGTCGGTCGCGCCTGGCGTGGTACGGGGCCGCAGCTGCAAATCCCGCGGCGGCCGGTTGATCCCGCAGCTGCCCGCAGCCTCAGTGAGTACGACGGCAAGGCGGAACTGCGGCGGTTCGGCGTACCGACCCCGCGCAGCGTGATTGCGACGCCGGCACGGACCGCCGATGCCGCGTCGGCCCTCGGATTCCCGGTCGTGATCAAGGCGCTCGGCGCGCATCTCGAGCACAAGACGGAGCTCGGCGGCGTCGCGCTGAACATTTGCGACCGCGACGCGGCCTCATCCGCCGCCGGGCGGCTGGCGGCGCTCTCGGCCTCGCTGCTGATCGAGGAAATGATCGTCGACGGGATCGCGGAGATTCTCGTCGGCATCACGCTTGATGAGCAATTCGGCCAGGTGCTGGTGCTCGGCGCCGGCGGGGTGCTCACCGAACTGCTCGGCGACTCGGTGAGTCTCTTGCCGCCGTGGACCGCGCAATCCATACGCGCCGCGCTCGACCGGCTCAAGGTCGGCCGGCTGCTCGCGGGCTTTCGCGGCAAGCCGGCCGGCGACTTGCCCGCCCTCGTCGGGGCTATCGAGCGGGTGGCGGCCTACGCACAGGCGAATCTCGATCGGCTGGTCGAAATCGACGTCAATCCGCTGATGGTGCGGCCGGCCGGATCCGGCGTCGCCGCAGTCGACGTCCTCATACGATTGCAACAGGAGTAGGCCATGTCGGACGGCATAAGAACGAACCAGGACGGCGCGATTCTCGAGGTGACCATCGATCGGCCCAAGGCGAACGCGATCGATCTCGCCGCGAGCCGCCGTCTGAACGACGTGTTCAGCGCGTTCCGCGACGATCCAAAGCTGCGGATCGCAATCGTCACCGGCGCGGGCGACAAATTCTTCAGCCCCGGATGGGACTTGAAGGCCGCGGCGGCCGGCGAGAAGTCTGACGAGGACTGGGGCGTCGGCGGCTTCGGCGGCTTGAATTATCCGCGCAATTTGAACAAACCGATCATCGCAGCGGTCAACGGCATCGCCTGCGGCGGCGGCTTCGAGATCGTGCTGGGTACGGACATCATTGTCATGGAGGAACAGGCGAAGTTCGCCCTGCCGGAGATCAACGTCGGCGTCCTGGCCGACGCCGGCACGATCAAACTGCCGCGCCGGCTGCCCTATCACGTCGCGGTCGAATTCCTGATGACCGGCCGCTGGATGGACGCAGCGGAGGCGAAGCACTGGGGCCTCGCCAACCACGTCGTACCGAAGGGCCAGGCGATGCCCAAGGCGCGCGAGATCGCGCGGCAACTCGCCGACGGGCCGCCGCTGTTGTTCCCGGCGATCAAGCAGCTGATCCGGCACACGGAGGTCCTCGCCGAACACGAGGCTTTCGCCGTGCACGATGCGCTCGATGCCGTGCAACGCGTCGTGCGCTCCGAGGACCTGAAGGAGGGAACGCGCGCGTTCGCCGAGAAGCGCGAGCCCCGCTGGAGCGGACGCTAGCGAGCGCGGCTCAGCCGCCGAGCGGCCGCAGCATCGCGCGCGAGATGATGTGCCGTTGGATCTCGCTCGTGCCTTCCCAGATGCGTTCTATGCGCGCGTCGCGCCAGATCCGTTCGATCGGCAGATCGCTCATGAGGCCCATGCCGCCGTGGATCTGCAGGGCCTCATCGGCGATCATGCCCAGGGTTTCGCTCGCCTTCAGCTTGGCGATTGCCATGTCCATGTCGGTCGAGATCTTGCGGTCGTGCTTCCAGGCCGCGTGCAGCACCAGCAGTTCCGCCGCGCGCAGCTCCGTCGCCATGTCGGCGAGTTTGAATCCCACGCCCTGAAACTTGCCGATCGCCTGGCCGAACTGCGTCCGCTCGGCGGCCCAGCGGGTGGCGAGATCGAGCGCCCGTTCGGCCCGGCCGAGGCAGGTCGCCGCCACCTGCAGCCGCGTCGTGCCGAGCCAGCTGTTCGCGACCTCGAACCCGCGGTGTAGCTCGCCGAGGATCGCCGTCGGCGGTACGCGGCAATCGGTGAACTCGAGGATGCTGTTGGTGTAGCCGCGATGCGAGACGTTTTTGTAGCCGGGTCGAATCGCGAACCCCGGATGGTCCCGGTCGATCAGGAACGCGGTGATCTTCTTGCGCACGCCACGCGGCCCGCTGTCCTCGCCGGACGCCGCGAACAGGATCACGTAGTCCGAATGGTCGGCGTGACTGATGAAGTGCTTCGTGCCGTTGATCACGAAGTCGCCGCCGGAAGCCACCGCGGAGGTCTTCATGCCCCGCAAGTCGGAGCCCGCGCCCGGCTCGGTCATCGCCAGGCACTCGGTGCGCTCACCGCGCACCGTCGGCAGCAGGTAGCGCTCACGCTGCGCGCCCTCGCAGGCGAGCAGGATGTTCGACGGTCGGCCGACGCACGACCAGTGCAGGGCGTAATTGGTCGCCCCGAGCTCCTTTTCGTACAGGACCCAGGCGACGGTATCGAGGCCCGCGCCGCCGACCTCGGCCGGCATGTTGGCCGCGTACAGTCCGGCGGCGATCGCCTTCGCCTTCAGCTCGGCGCGCAGGTCCTCGCGCAGCACTCCCGTCGCCTCGATCTCCTGTTCGTGCGGTTGCAGTTCCTTGCGGACGAAATCGCGCGTGGTCTTGACAATCAGTTCCTGTTCTTCGGTCAGCGAAAAATCCACCGCAGCAACCCCCTCAAGAATTCGCCGCGACGCGCGGCTGTCTCGATTCCGCCCAGACGCGCAGCATCTCGAGCTGCTGGCGCAGCTGCGCCAACTGCGTCGCGGCCGGCCAGTCCGCCGGGCTGGTCACCGCGCTCGCAGTCAGCCCGTTGATGAACGTCACCGTGGAACGCAAGACGCCGTCGCGCACGCTCTTCGGCCAGAAGGCGGACGCCGGCCAGTGAAGCTCGAAGCAGCGCGAGTACAGGCGCATGTACTCGCGATGCACCCAGGCGTTGAGACGTCGGACCTTCTTGTCGGCCGACACCTGGCCCCAAAAGGCCATCCAGAACGCGCATTCGGTGAGCCGCTGGGCATCGATCGGCAGCGTTTCGGCGAGCACGCTCGGCAGATCGTCCTCGGCGCGCTCACGCCGGCGCGTCAGGCGCAGCTCGACGCGTCTGAGCATCAGGCGCAGGCTCGCCAGAATGATCTGCTGCTTCGAGCCGTAGTAATGCGCGATCATGCCGGTGGTGTAGCCCGCCTCCTTCGCGATGCGCGCGATGGTCGCATGTTCGAAGCCGTGCTCCGCAACGACCTGGCAGGCCAGCTGCGCGATCTGTGCCCGGCGTTCGGCATGGTCGACGATCTTGGGCATCGGCGCCGCTCCTTCAGCCGCTGCCGTCGCCGATGCGCCGGCCCGCTTGCGCAGGCCTCGGCAGCGAGGCGTGGGCCCTGCGGATGCGCTCGAGCTTCGCCCGCAACATTGCGCCGATCGGCGCAGCCTTGGCGGCGGCCGTGTCGACGTGCAGGTGCATCTGCTCGCCGGTCGCGATCGTCCGCTCGTCGCGCCGGCGATTGACGCGATGAAAGACGTGCAGTCGTTTGTCGTCGACGCCGAGCAGCTGCGTCGTGACGTAGATCGGCTCGCCGGCCTTGGCTTCGTGCAGATACCGCACGTGAGTCTCGACGTCGTAGAACATGGCGCCCGAATCGCGGTACGGTTCGTCGACACCGACCAGCCGGTACAGCGCGTCCATCGCATCGCCCATCACGGACAAATATCTGGAGTCCGTCATGTGCGCATTGTAATCGACCCACTCGGGGCGCACGATCGCGTCCACCAGCCGCAACGGTATGGCCGCGTCCAGGTCGAGCGCTTCGACCGTTTTCGCGGCGTCTTTGTACAGCCGCTCCTCGAGCGCTCGCAGGGTGGCACCCGCGCCGATGTCGTACTGGCGCAGCACCTGCTGGATCGCCACCAGATAGTCGTCGCGCAGACGCTCCAGCTCGCGAATGGAGCGGCCCCGCGCCTGGACCTCGGTGCCCTCGACCATCCGATCGATCAGCGTCTCGCCGAGTTCCGGCGCCTCGAGACGGGTCCAGGGCCATTTGAGGCAAGGCCCGAATTGCGCGAGCATGTGGCGCATGCCGGCTTCGCCGCCCGCCAGGTGATAGATCATGTTGGTGCCCATCGCGGCCCAGCGCAGGCCCGGGCCGTAGACGATGGCATCGTCGAGTTCACCGGTCGTGGCCGTGCCGTCATTGACCATGTGCAGGATCTCGCGCCACAGCGCCTCCTGCAACCGGTCCGTCAGGTGTCCCGGCACCTCGCGGCGCACGTGCAGCGGATGCATGCCGATGTAGCGGAAGAAATCCGCGGCCGCATCGAGCGTCGCCGGCGCGGTCCGATTGCCGCCGACGAGCTCGACCAGCGGCAGCAGATAGACCGGATTGAACGGATGGGAGACGCAGAAGCGTTCGGGCACCAGCATGTCCTGCTGCAGGTCGCTCGGCATCAGCCCCGAGGTGCTGGAGGAGATGATCACGTCCGGCGGCGCATGCCGACTCACCTCGCCGAGCACCCGTTGCTTGAGCGGCAGTTGCTCCGGGATGTTCTCCTGGATGAAATCCGCACGCTCGGCCATCTCGCGCGGGTCGGTCGTGAACGACAGAGTGCCCGCCGGCGGCAGCGGCGCGGACGTCAGCCGGGAGAGCGCCGGCTGCGCGTTCGCAACCGCCCCACGCAGCCAGGACTCCATTTCGGGCTTGACGTCCGCCGCGATCACGTCGATGCCGAAATGCAGTGCACGCGCAGCCCAGCCGCCGCCGATCACGCCCGTGCCCATGAGTCCGAGAGTCTTGACCTTCCTCACTAGCGCAATCCCCGCCCGCGGGCACAGTTTTTAATATTTGGACTATAATATAAAAAAGCGGCGGCGGCCAGCGGTGCGGCGGCGTCAGCGGCGGTCCGGCGGCCTCACTGCGGCAGCAGCACCGCCGATTCGGCGGGCCAGCTGAGGTAGACCTGGTCGCTCCAGTCGATGGACCACTGCGCCGTGCGCCGTTCGTTCTGCGCGAACACGGTGATGAGCTTGCCGCACTCGGTCTTGATGCGGTAGGTGGAACGATTGCCGAGGTAGCCCAGCTCCCAGACCGTTCCCTTGAGCTGATTGAGCCGTTCGCCCGACTCCGGCTGCTTCGACAGGCGAATCTTCTCCGGTCGCACCGACAGCCAGACCCGGTCGCCGCCGCCATGACGGCCGGCATCATCGACCAGCAACTGCGTGCCGGTCTCGGCGCAATGCAGCGCGATCAGGCCGTTCTCGCGCCGATTCACCGTGCCCTCGAACAGATTGGTCGTGCCGACGAAATCGGCGACGAATCGGCTCGCGGGAAACTCGTAGATCTCGGCCGGGGCGCCGACCTGCAGCACCTGCCCGCGGTTCATGACCGCTATCCGGGTCGACAGGGCCATCGCCTCGTCCTGATCGTGCGTGACGAAGACGAAGGTGATGCCCACCTGGTATTGGATGTTCATCAATTCGAATTGCGTCTGTTCGCGCAACTTCTTGTCGAGCGCGCTCAACGGCTCGTCCAGCAGCAGCACCTTCGGCCGGCGTATCAGCGCCCGCGCGAGCGCAACCCGTTGGCGCTGGCCGCCGGAGAGTTGATGGGGCTTGCGCCTTGCCATCGCCCCGAGCTCCACCATCTCCAGCGCCTCGCGAATCCGCCCGGCCTTGACGGCGGGCGCCTCGCGAATACGCCGCAGACCGTAGCCGACGTTCTCCTCGACCGTCATGTGCGGAAACAAGGCGTACGACTGGAACATCATGTTGACGGGCCGCCGATGGGGCGGCACGCCGGTCATGTCCACGCCCTCGATCAGGATGCGTCCGGCGCTCGGCTCCGCGAAGCCGGCCAACATCCGCAACAACGTGGTCTTGCCGCAACCGGACGCGCCGACCAGCGCGAACATCTCGCTCTTGTAGATCCTCAGGTCGACGTGATCAACGGCAGTGAAGGCGCCGAACGTCTTGTCGACGTTCTCGATCACGATCTGCGGCGTGGCGTTGGGGTCGAGCCACGGCCGATCGGCGAGCGATTGCAGCTGGGCGGAAACCATGGGCTTCAAAAGTCCGCCGGCGGCGTCGCGGCCCGGCGCTGCGGCGCGTAGAAGACGCGATCGACGACCGTCGCACGCGTCATCCGTCGCTCCCAGGCCAGTTCCCGGTTCAAGTAGATGTCCACCCAGACCGAAGCACCCGATTTACAGTGCGGCGCATCGACCATAGCAAGCGCGACGTTGCGCTTGCAAGTCGGCGACCAAACGGCGGAGGTGACCGCGCCGATCCGCCGTCGCGCGCGCCGCTCCGCGTACAGCAGCGCATCGTGCGCCGGCTTGTTGCCGGCAACGTCGAGTCCGACGAGCCTGCGCGGCGCGCCCCGGCGCCGCTCCTCGAGCAAGGCACGCCGGCCGGTGAAATGTCCCTTGTCGAAATCGACGAAACGGTCGAGGCCGAGCTCGAACGGCGTACGCGCGCGATCGACTCGTATGGTCTGTTCGGCGGAAATGAAGTCGACGTTCGGACTGAGGAAGCCCGCCTCGATCCTCGCGATGTTCAGGGCACGGGAACCGATGGGCCGCAGGCCCCACGAACGGCCGGCCGCTATCAGCCGGTCCCAGACCGGTTCAGCCGCGCCCGGGTCCATCCACAGTTCGTAGCCGAGGTCGCCGGTGAAGCCGGTGCGCGAGATCGTGAGCGGCGTGCCGAGGTCGTAGTGGCCGATCTGGAACGGCTTCAAGCGCTCGACCTGCGCCAATCCACACGCCTTCAAGACCGCGTACGAAGTCGGTCCTTGCAGGGCGAGCGCGGCGACGCTCTCGGTCACCTCCTCCACCGTCACGTCGAAGCCGATTGCCGATGCAAGCAGCCAATCGAGCTGGCGCACCGCCGTGCACAGCTGGTACTCGGATTCGCCGAGGCGAAACAAGGTGCCGTCGTCGATCAGACGGCCGGCGTCGTCGCACCAGATGCAGTAACCGACGCGACCGGGCGCGAGCCGGGCGACGTTGCGCGTCAGCAGGCGATTCAGGTAGCCGCCGGCGTCGCGCCCGCCGATCCGGTACTTGATCATCGGCGTCAGGTCGTAGAGCGTCGCGGCATTGCGGATCGCAAAGTATTCCTGCTCGACCGTCGTGAACACGTCGACCGTCGTGTAGCCCGACCAGGCGATGAATTGATCGACTTGGCTGAAGGTGCGCGATCGCGCGTGGAACGGCGTGCGCAGCAGCGGCTGCTCGAAATGCGGGGCTTGCCCGTGCGGATCGGCCATCTTAGTGCCCCCCCCGGGTGATTTGCCGTGCGGCATTGCGGCCGGCCGCGCCGATCACCCCGCCCCCCGGCGGGCATCCGGCGCCGCAGAGGAACAGGCCGGGTAACGGCGCCCGATATTGGCTCGCCCCCGGAACCGGCCGCGTGAAGTAGAACTGGTCGAGTGCCAGATCGGCATGGTGCCAGTGCCCGCCGGTGATGCGAAATTCCCGTTCGATGTCGGGCGGTGCGAGCAACTCCGCCGCGACGATCGCGCGGCGCAGCTGCGGCGCGTGCCGTACCAGCGTGTCGATCGTAAGCTCGGTGAAGCCCGTGCGTCCGGCGTCCCAGCCGCCGTTCAGGGCGTAGGGGGCATATTGCACGATCGCCGACAGCACGTGCCGCCCCGGCGGTGCGAGCGTCGAATCGTTGACGGTCGGCACGGTGATCTCCATGATGGGCGCTGCCGAGCATTCACCGTACTTCGCGTGATCGTACGCATGCTCGACGTAGCGCAGCGAGGGCGCGATCAGCAGCCTCCCCTTCAGGCGCTGCGGGTCGAGCCCGGAAAAATCCGGCAGGCGGTCGAGCGCGAGGTGCAGCTTCGCCGCCAGGCCCCGGGTACGCAGCCGGACAACGCGGCGCACGAAACCAGCGTCCAGGTGGCCGGCTCCAAGAAGGCGCAGCAAGGTCGTCTGCGGATCCGCACTGGAGACGACCGCCCGGGCGCCGATCCGCTCGCCGCCTTCCAGCTCGACGCCGGTGGCGCGATCGCCGTCGACGGTGATCCGCACGACCGGCGCCGAAGTGCGTACCACCGCGCCGGCCGCCTTCGCCGCCGCCGCCAGCGCGTCGCACACCGCACCCATGCCCCCGCGCGGCTGGGTGAGACCCGATCCGCCGGCGGCGATTTGCCCGGCAAGGCGGTACAGCAGTGTGAACACCGTACCCGGCGAGCGCGGCCCGAGATTGCTGCCGAGCACCGCGTCGAACGCGAGCGCGCCCCGCAGAGCCTGCGATTCGAAATGCTCGTGCAGCAGATCGAAGACGTTCATGGCGCCGATGCGCAGCAATTCGCGCATGTCCCGGCGCCCCAGACGGCGCAGCCTCAGGGCGAACCGCAACAGCTCCATGCGGTCCGACCAGTTCGCCGTTCCCAGCCGCGGCGGCGTGCGCAGCAGCGCCGGCACGAGTGCAGCCGCGAGCCGCCGCATGCTCGCGTCGTACGCGGCGTGCGCCGACGCTTCGATGCCTCCGCCCGCCGGATCGATCGCGAGCGGCGCCGCATCGTCGAGCAGAGCGGTGGTCGGCATCGACACGGCGGCGGCGGACAATCCGTGCGCCTCGAGGGCGAGATCCCGGCGCAATTCCTCGGGCATCGAGTGCAACAGGTGCGCGCAGCCCGACACCCGGAAGCCGGGGGCGAATTCGCGCGTCCCCGCGGCACCGCCGATCCCCTCGCCCGCCTCGACAACGAGCACCGATCGACCGGCGCGCGCGAGGTACGCGGCGCAGCTCAGGCCGTTGTGGCCGGCGCCGATCACCACGCAGTCGTAGCCGGAACCCGGCGATCCGCCGCTCATGCGGCGGCGCTGCGGCCGAGGTCGCGCAACACCGCGTGCGCCGCATTCGCGCCGGGCGCGCCCATGACACCGCCTCCCGGGTGGGCGCTCGCGCCGCACAGATAGACGCCGCGCACCGGCGTGCGATATTGGGCGTAACCGGGGATCGGCCGGTTGAACAGCAGCTGATCCATCGTCAACTCGCCCTGGAAGATGTTGCCCTCGGTCAGTCCGACCTCGTTCTCGATGTCGCGGGGCGTGCGGATCTCCGCGTGCAGGATCAAGCGCTCGAAGTCCGGACTGTGCCGCGCGATGGTTTCGATCACGGTGTCGCCGAAGGCCTTGCGCCGCGCATCGTTCCAGGGTCCCTGCGCGAGTTCGTAGGGACAATACTGGACGAACACCGACATGTAGTGCTTGCCGTGCGGCGCCATCGTCGGATCGATCTGCGACGGGATCAACATGTCGATGTACGGCGCCCGCGACCAGCGGCCGTCCTTCCAGTCGTCGTAGGCGCGCTCCATCATTTCGATCGTGTCCGTCACGTGCAGGTCGCCGCGCAGGCACGGCGAGCCGCGGGGTATCGCCGGAAAATCCGGCAGCCCGTCGAGCGCGATATTCAACTTGCCCGAGGAGCCGCGAATCTTGAAATGGCGGACCTGGCGCAGGAAATCCTCCGGCAAATCCGCCGGATCCATCGATTCGAGGAAGGTGCGGCGCACGTCCATGTTCGACAATACCAGCCGCGCGGTGATCTGCTCGCCGTTCGCGAGCGCGACGCCGCGGGTTCGGCCGCCACGCACCAGAATCCGCGCGACCTGCGCGTCGGCGCGGATCGACCCGCCGCTCGCGAGCAGCGAGGCCGCCAGCGCATCGCTGACCGCGCCCATGCCGCCGCGCGCGAATCCCCAGGCTCCGGCGGTGTCGTCGATGTCGCCCATGTAATGATGCAGCAGCACGTACGCAGTGCCTGGCGAGCGCGGCCCGAGCGCGGTGCCGATGATCGAACTGCCGGCGAGGTGCGCCTTGACGATCTCGCTCTCGAAGTACTCGTCGAGAAAATCGGCCGCGCTCATGGTCCAGAAGCGCAAGGTATCGTACATCCGTGCCTCGCCGAGACCGTGGAAGCGCCGGGCGAGAAAGAGCATTTCGCCGATGTCGCGCGGTTTGCAGGAGGTCGGATCCGGCGGTTCGCGCAGCAACAGGGGCCGGATGAATTTGCACTGCCGGATGACGTCGCGCGAATACCGCTCGTAGGCCTCGGCGTCGCGTTTCGAGTACCGTGAGATCTCCCGGCGCAGGGCGTCGTGGTTGTCGTACAGAGCAAGATGGCCGCCGTCGCGCATCATCGTGCAGCCGCCCTCGTAGGGGATGATCTGCAGGCCGAACTTCGGCAGTTCGAGCGCGCGCATGATCTCGGGGCGCAGCAGGCTGCAGACGTAGGAGCAGTTCGAGTACGTGAACTCCCCATACAGCCGGCGGCTGACCGCCGCGCCGCCGACGTAGGCGTTGCGCTCGAGCACCAATACGTCGAGACCGGCGCGTGCCAGGTAGCAGGCGGCGACCAGCCCGTTGTGCCCCGCCCCGACGATGATCGCGTCGTGCTCGCGCCGCGCCGCCATGGTTGCGCTCAGGCCGTCACTTTGCGGGCGGCACCGGTCGATTCGAGCGTCGCGTCAACCGCCGCGGCGAACGCCCGCATGGTGTCGGCGAAGCAGGACGCATCGTGCGCGGCGCTGACGAACCAGGGTTCGCGGGAGTCCGGCTCGCACAGCACGCCTTGGTCGTGCAACACCTTCGCCATCGCGTCGTAGAACGTGTAGTCGCTGCCCTTCCAGTCGCGATAATTGCGCGGCGGCTCGTGGGCGAAATACAGGCCGCTCATCGAGGGATGGCCGACGAAACTGTGAGCGATGCCCCGCGCGACCAGGACCTCGTGCATCCCGGCGCGCAGCCGCGTGCCGTAATCGGCGATTTGCTCGAGCGCGTCGGTCTCGTCGAGGATCTCGAGGGTCTTCTCGGCCGCCGCGAGCGACACCGAGTGCGCGGTGTAGGTTCCACCGTGGGCGACGCCGCGACCGAGCTTGCGCATGATGCGTTCGCGACCCGCCAGCACCGAGATCGGATAGCCGTTGCCGAGCGCCTTGGCAAACGTGCAAAGATCGGCGTCGACGCCGTAGAGTTCCTGAACGCCGCCGCGGGCCACGCGAAAGCCCGTCTTCACCTCGTCGATCAGCAGCACCACACCGTAGCGGTCGCACAGAGCGCGAGCCGCCCGCAAGTACGCGGGCTCGGCCGCGATGCCGAGGCAATTACCCATGATCGGCTCGATCAGAAGACAAGCGACCCGGTCCGCGTGACGCTTGAGGACATCTTCCAGCTGGTTCACGTCGTTCGCCTGGACGAAGTGGGCGTAGGCGCGCGTGCCGAGCGGCACGCCCTCACTGTACGGGAATACCTCGGGGTCGCCGATCCGCGACCATTTGTCCATCGGCGTGAACCACATGGCCGCGTCGAACAGTCCATGGTAGCCGCCCTCCAGGATCACGTAATCGTCGCGCCCGGTGTACGCCCGGGCGAGCCGCAGTCCCGCCATGACGGCCTCGGTCCCGGAGTTCGAGTAGCGCACGAGTTCGGCCGCGGGCACCATGTTCGCGATGCGCTCGGCGACGGCGAGCTCCCGTTCGGTCGAGAGCGCAAATACGCCGCCGACCTCCATGCCCTCGCGGGCCGCCGCATCGACGCGCGGATCGGCGTAGCCGAGGATTCCCGGGCCGTAACCCATCCGGTAGTCGACGTAGACGTTGTCGTCGAGATCGACGATGCGAGCGCCGCGACCGCGCTTGACGTAGATCGTGCGCTCCTCGCCCCAATAGCGGAAATTCGAGGCGACACCGAGCGGCAACCTCTGCACCGCGCGCCGAAAGTGCGCGTTGCTCTTGGTCAGATCTCTGGCCATCGCTGCTACCCCCTGGGGCTGGATTTTTCGCCGCAATGCGGCGCCGCGCCGCCCGACGCAGTGCCGCCCATAAATACTATATGATTATATAGTAATTGGCCATCCCCGACCTCTGGAAAATCACGCGCGTCGCGCAAATCTCGCCCAGTGCGGCCCAATGTGGCAGATAATATCCATGCCGGCGCAGATTTGCGCGTCAGGCTTGTCAGCGATAGGCCCTTCGTCGTAAATTATACATCCATATAGCTCACGCTCTCGGAGAATCGCCATGCCCGGCATGCCAGCCGCGAAATCGCCCGCCGATTCGCCAACCGCGGCGGCGCACGCGCTGCCTGCCTGGGTATACGCAAACCCGGATCTGCAGCGGCTCGAAATCGAGCGCATCTTGATCCCCAGTTGGCAGATCGCCTGTCACGTCAACTCGATCGCGCATCCGGGCGATTTCGTGACCCTGGACCTCGGACCGGAGAGTGTCTTCGTCTTGCGCAGCCGCGAGGGGCGGATCCGCGCGTTCCACAACGTCTGCCGTCACCGGGGGGCGCGGCTGCTCGATGGGACCGGCAACTGTCCGACGAGCATCACCTGCCCCTACCACGGCTGGTCGTACCGTCATGACGGCGCATTAATCGGCGTACCCTCGCGCGAGAGCTTCCCGGGTCTCGACCGCTCCGCCCATGCGCTCAACGAGGTTCGCACCGAAACCGCGTTCGGCTTCGTCTTCGTCGCGCTCGGCGGCGATCCGGCGCCGGTCGCCGCGACCTGGCAGCCTTTCCTCGCCGAACTCGCTCCGTACCGGATCGAGGAGATGGTGCCCCTCGGTCCGATCTCGCTCGAGCATTGGGACGTCGACTGGAAGCTCGCGATGGACAATTACCTGGAGTCCTACCACGTGCCGATCGGACACCCGGGATTGAACCGCATGTTCACGCCGGACTACGAGGACATGGCGGTAGCGCCGACGATCGCGAGGGGAACGAGCTGGCTGCGCGAGCAGGAATCCTCCCGCTGGTCGGAGCGCATGTATCAGCGGCTCGTCGGCCACATCGGCGCCGACCTGCCGCAGGCCTGCCGCCGCTCGTGGCGCTTTTATAGCGCGCTGCCAAATCTGGGAATCGACCTGTTCGCCGAACAGATGGACTTCTTCCAGGTGATTCCGCGCGGCCCCGGCAAGTGCACGATCCGCAGCGGCGTGTTCGGCCGGCCCGATTCGAGCCGCGAGATGCGCCTCGTCCGCTTTCTCGGCAGCCGGATCAACGCGCAGGTCAACGCGGAGGATCGCCGGCTCTGCGGCCGGGTGCAGCGCGGGCTCGCCTCGCGCAGCTATCGCCCCGGCCCGCTATCCGGCCTCGAGAGCTGCATGCTGGAATTCCATGAACTGCTACGCCGGCGAATCCCGGAATTTCGTCTGCCCGAAGCGCCAAGCAGCTTCGCCGGGTTGCCAACGACCTAGCCGAGGTGGAGCCACGCGGATTTCGTTTGTGTGTACGACAGCAGGCTCTCGATGCACTTGTCGCGCCCCTGCCCGGACTGTTTGTAGCCGCCGAACGGCTGGGTCATGTCGCCGTGGTCGAAACAATTGACCCAGATCACGCCCGCCTCCAGATCGCGAACCGCCTTGTGCGCGACGCTCACGTCGCGCGTCCAGACCGCCGCCGCGAGTCCATAGATCGAGTCATTGGCGATCTCGATCGCCTGTGCGATACCGTCGACCTCGATGGCGGCGGCGACGGGGCCGAATATTTCCTCGCGCGCGATCGTCATCCGGTTGTCGACCCCGGAAAACAGCGTCGGTTCGACGAACGCGCCCGGCAGCTGCGGCGCATTGCCGCCGAATTCCAGCCGCGCACCTTCGCTCTTGCCGCGGGCGATGTAGTTCATGACCCGGGAGCGATGCGCCGCCGTCACGAGCGGGCCGAGGTTGGTCGTCGGATCCAGGGGATCCCCGGGCCGGTAGGCATTCCTGCCCCGCTCGATGAATCGCGCCAGGAACTCCTTGGCGATCGGCCGGTCGATCAGCAGGCGCGATCCGGCATTGCACACCTCGCCCATGTTGCCGTAGATCCCGTTGATCGCGTAGCCGACCGCGACGTCGAGATCCGGCAGATCGGCGAGGAAGATCTGCGGCGATTTGCCGCCGCATTCGAGACTGACCCGCTTCATGTTCGATCGCCCGGCATAGATCAGCATCTGCTTGCCGATTTCGGTGGAGCCGGTGAAGGCGATCTTGGCGACGTCGCCGTGCAGCGCGAGTGCGGCACCGGCGGTCTCGCCGTGGCCGTTGACCACGTTGAACACGCCGGCAGGGCCGCCCGCCTCGACGAACAGCTCCGCCATCAGCGGGCCGGACAGCGGCGACTGCTCCGCCGGCTTGAGCACCACGGAATTGCCGGCGGCGAGCGCGGGAGCCACCTTCCACGCGGCCATCAACAACGGGTAGTTCCATGGCACGATGCAGCCGACGACGCCGAGCGGCTCGCGCAGAATGTAATGGAACGCATCGGCCGCCGTCGCAGTGACCGCGCCCTCGATCTTGTCGACGAGCTCGGAAAAGTACGTGAAGTTGCCCGCGGCCGAAGGCACGTCGATCGAAACCATGTCGCGAATCGGCTTGCCCATGCACAGGGTATCGAGCAAGGCGAAGCGCTCCGCGTTCGCCTCGATGAGCCGGCCGAAGGCTGCGAGCACGGCCATGCGCTCGCGCGGCGGCTTGCGGCTCCAGACGCGGGCGGTGACGCTGCGTTTGGCCGCGGCCACGGCGGCGTCGACGTCGGCGGCCTCGCCGGCGCTGACCTCACAGAGCGGTGCCGCGGTCGCGGGATTGACGACCGTCAGGCGACCACCGGCGATCGAATCGGTGTACCGGCCGTCGATGAAATGCCGCGTTTCGAAACGCAGCTTCGCGGCCCGTTGCCGCCAATCCGCGGCCGTCAATGCCGTCAAAGTCATCTTGCCTTCCTCCATGATGCCGTTCGGCGCACCGTGCGATTATACGAGCGGCCGCCAATCCGCGGGTGCTTTTGCCAGCGCGAGCGCGGGGATGCGTTGCCGGATCCATGTACGGAACGCGTCGGCCGCACCCGACGATCGCTGCGCGCGCGAGGCTTCGTAGCCGAAGCCGACGAGGCCGCGTTGGATCGACTCGATCAAGGCAACCGCGTCCCGGCGCAGGCAGCACAACAGCCGATCCGCGAGGTAGGCCGCAGCGAGGCCGCGACGGTCCGACGCGAAGCGGCTGTAGGCCTGGCGCAGGACGCGGCAGCCGCCGGCCTCGAGGGGCAATACCCGCATGAGCGTGATCCCGTCCGGCCGGATCTCGGCGAACTGATTCGGCGGAATGAACGTCCTGCGCCATGGCACGAACCCGTCCGCGCCGAGGAGCGTGCGATAGCGGCGCGCGGACCAGAGGTCGGTGGCCGCATCCACCTCGGCGATCCAGTCCAGCTCGGCAGCGGCGTTGATCGTCAGGGCGACCGAGGACCAGGCCTGCCCGCTGGCCTCGTCGATCCGCGCCGGCATCGACATGTCGAGGCATTGCTCGACCATGAGTTTCCAGTCCGCCGCCACCCGCCATTCGGCAGGCGCACCGATCGGCGCAACGGTCGGCGCATCGGCAGCCGCGATCCACGCGCTCGGGGCCGCGGCACCCGTCCTCGCCGATCCGCCACGCGCGAAGATGATCCCGCGGACGACGGCGAGTTCGAGCGGCTGCATTGCGGCGTTGCCGTCGAGCGCGGTGCCGTCGAGCGCGAATCGCAGGCCATGGGCGCGGCACGCAATCACACCCCCGACGAAGGAACCGGAGCTCTCGCGGACGAGGCCGTGCGGCTGGACCGGACAGCTGTTGCGCAACGCCCGCAGCGCTCCGGACGCATCGCGCACCACCAGCGCCCGTTCCGCACAAAGATCGACGGCCAGGTAATCCCCCGGTGCTTGGACTTGCGATTCGTGGCCGACGCATTGCCAGCTGCCGCGGAACAGCGTCTCGCGTTCGATCGCCGCGAGGCGCGCATCGTCGTAGCTCCAGCCCGGCAGCGAGCCGGACGGCCGCCCCGGCTCGCCGTCGCCGGCGGCCGCCCGATTGAGGGCGAATCGGCCGGGAAAGATCGATCGCAGATACGCCATGGCGCGATGCTTGGCGGCGGCGCGATCGATCGCGGTCTCGCTCTGAAAGGCAAAACCTTGCCAGAGCATCTCGAGCACACCGATCAGCCCGAGCGCGATCCCGTCGGGATCCAGCTGCGCCTGTCCGGTCTCGACGATCAGGCGCTCGATCAGCTCGCGCAGCAGCGCCGCGAACCGCTCGTCCTTCTGGCCGCAAATGTCGTAGTATTCCTGACGCGAGCTGGCCTCTCCCCAGAAGGAGTACCAGACCGAGACCTTGCGCGCGCTGGCGATATGCGGATCGAGGTACAGATCGACCAGGAGTTCGAGCGCCGCAACCGGCGCGTCCTTCAACCGGGCGACCGGCAGCAACACCCGTTCCTCGAATTCGCCCGACAGGAACTTCAGCGAGGCGACCAGCATGGCGGCTTTCGAGTCGAAATAGAACCTGACGATGCCCGGCG
>Ga0307373_10000074_pt1 | contig 162145 bp, 126 predicted proteins | sample OX2MG_FD_202534 | JGI IMG/M metagenome (GOLD analysis project Ga0307373, IMG submission 202534) | Soil microbial communities from Risofladan, Vaasa, Finland - OX-2 | ecosystem: Environmental > Terrestrial > Soil > Coastal area > Acid sulfate soil | place: Finland: Risofladan, Vaasa...
CAAGTCGCCCGTTTTTCTTGCGCCTCAACCACCTCGCCGCGCGGGCCACCCATTCCATCCAGATTCGCCAAACCGCCGCTCAGCCAAAGTGAGACTTTGGCGGACAATTAACGTGAGACGTAGCAGGGGTGCGGGCTGGCGGTGGTGGGGTCGAAACGAAGCACTTGGGTGACTTGCGAGTCGAGGTTGTAGCTGTAGCCGATGCCCTTGGGCGCCACGCCGTTGCCGCCAGTTTGACCCATCTGGGTCTCCTGAGTCAACTGCTGGAGAGCGTCGTAGGTGTAGGAATTGAGGAAATCGGCGACGCCCGCCACCGTGGCCGTGAGCTGCGTGCGGTTGTTCATCGCGTCGTACCAGGTATGACAAAGGCAACGGAGCCTGCTTTGGGAGCTGGCGGAGTGCGTGCCCGGTGGCTTCAATGGAGTTACCGGGTACGGGACGAAACGCCGGCGAGCAGGTTCCCGAGTCCAAGAAAATGGCAAGACCAAGGGCCGGACGTTTCGGGGCCGCTCGATAGTCAGTATGGGCTTCGAGCCCGCCGTCGTATCTGAGCGCCCCTCCGGCCCACCCGGTTGAGCTTCGAGCTCGAAGAGGTAGTTGCCGTTCGGCCCGTTGCGCCGCGAAGCAACCATGCGGTCTCGTAGACCATGCTTCATGGCGGCTCGCCCGCCGGGAAACCGGCGTGGCCCTTGGTGCTTGCCAAGAGGAGTTTCCGATGAATTCCAATGTACGTTACGTGGGGCTCGACGTCCACAAGCGGGTTGTGGAAGCGTGTTTTCTCGACGCGGCGGGCAAGGAACTGGACCGCTACCGGTTCGACCTTGATCGTGAGACGCTGCGGCACTTCGCGAAGACCAGGCTCACGCCGCACGACCATGTGGCGCTGGAGGCGACCACCAACTGTTGGGTGGTGGCCCGGTTCTTGGCGCCCTTCGTGGCCAAGGTCGTGGTCAGCAATCCATTGATCACTAAGGCGATCGCCGAGGCCAAGGTCAAGACCGACAAGGTCGACGCCATGGTGTTGGCGCAGCTGCTGCGCTGCGACTTCCTGCCGCGCGTCTGGCAGCCGGACGAGGCCACGTCGCTGTTGCGCGAGCTGACCAGCCGGCGGACGGCGCTGGTGCAAGATCGCACCGCGGTGCGCAATCGGGTGCATAGTCTGCTTGCCGTGCGACTGCTGGCGGCGGCCGCACGGTCAAGTCGTTGCCGCGCGTCTGCCGGGAAGAAGGTCTTCCCGAGCCACAACCGCTTCGGGTGGGCGAGCGGCGCATGATCACCGATGCCGGCCTCGACGAATTCGTCGCAGGACTGGCGTCAGACCAGGTGATACCGCGGCGCAAGACGACACGGAAAGCGACGCCGACCGGCGACGCCCCCACGCGGACGTCGTAGGCCACCGCGCCGGCCGGGCCGGGTGAAAGCCGCCGGGGGCCCGCGGGCAACGGCGCCTGCCCACTAAGGGGATGCGGGGGGCGGAGGGGATGGAATAGGAAATAGGAACAGTGTTTCTCCGCCCCCCTTACCCCCGTCGTTGCCCTTCCCCGGCGGCTTTCACCCGGCCCGGCCTCACGAAAGGGTGTGCGACTAAAGCAAACCTCTACCAACGACTATGGCAAAAGCCGATCCTTAAGACAAATCGACATCGGGGGGTTGCACAAGTCAGAGGTACTGGCTGGCCAGCACGACGTGCGGAATGTTCGGCGTGCCGGAATTGTCAACGCTCGTCACGCGCATCAGGATGTCGTAGGTAAATGCGTAGGAACTGCTTGGATCGCTGGCGGAGGTGACCATGTTGTCGGCGTTGTAGGCGTAGGCGATCGTACGGACAACGGTATTGCCGCTCATCCACAACTCGGCCGTCTCACGGCGTCGAGTCTCAAACGTGGGACGCCATCAACCGCAAAATCAATTGGACCTGTCCCCTTTACGCCCCCCCAGGCGCGCCATGGCGACCCGCGCGCGCGTGAATGGATTAAGAGCGTGTTGGGCGCCGACAGCGCGATTGAGGAGCTCGGGCGCGCGGACGCGGTCGCCGGCTTCACGACAATCTCGACGCTCGCGCAAGCGCTCGACCGCGAGCGTCGGCGGCGCGAGCGGGCCGAATGCGAGGACTGATCGCCGTCCGAGGATCGTCGCTGCGCGAAAACAAACGATTCCGAAACCCCTCCCAAAGAGATCCAAAGGAGCGTGTGGTGATGCCCAGGGTGGCACGGGGACTGGATGCCGCTTACGCGGCTCGCTCAAGCGTCATGGGGTATTCGAAAGTCGTTTTTTTTCGCTTCGCTCCCGTTTCATTTTTCTTTGCACGTTCGTTGCTGCGCAACGAGCGTGCTTTTTTACGGAAAATGATCCCTGCCGTTTCGTGGGCCGCCCCGCGGACCCGACGCGCTTGCTAAAGAAACGCACTCCACGCAAAAACATCGCGCGCCGAGACGGGGGGTTCCGCGCGCCCCTCTCGCCGCCACTCACCCGCTAACCCCCACTGGCCTTCACTTCGCGCTCGAAACTGGCCCCGTTTCCAAGTTCGGTCCCACAGGACTCTTGCCGCCTATTCCGGTCAGAGGCTATCCGAAAACCCCCCGTATCGTCGCCTTTCGCTCCGCGAAAGTACGCCCTTTCGCGGAGCGAAAGACGACAATGGCCCGGCAAGAGGAGTTTTCGGATAGCCTCTCAGATAAAATGAGACGTAGCAGCGCCTTCTCCGTCCCGTTTTCTCGCCTTGACGGATCGTCGCCGATCTCGTACAGTTTCGCCCCCCTCAATGCAGGAAGTCATCGCAATCGGCGCGGCACTCCATTGCGTTTGGGGATTCTAGCCGGCGGGAGGGTTTCGTATGAAAAGGAACTGTCTCAAGAAATTACTATGCGCAGGAGTCGCGGCGTTATTGGTGTGCGACGTTTACGGAGATGATGCGCATCGGGACGGCGACGCTGTGATGGCAATTCGCCGTGATGTCGTGCTACGCGATGGACCCGACGAGAAGGCCAATGTCGCGGGGTCGCCGCGACACGGCGCCGTGTTAAAAGTCAAAGAACGACGCGATGGCTGGGCACGCGTGCGCGGCGGATGGATACGCGCAGAATACCTTGTTCCGGCCTCGGAGGCAGTCGATTTCTTCACACGAGTCATCGGCGAACAACCAACCGGGTTTGCTTACTGCAGTCGAGCCGCCGCATTGAAATACCAAGGAAGATGTCTCGACGCTGCAAGCGATGTCGACGAAGCTATTCGTCGTGACCCCTCCGACGCGGCACCCTATTCTCTTCGGGCGCGGTTGCACATCGCGGGAAACGACGACGATGCGGCGCTCCCTGATCTTCGCCGAGCGATCGAGTTGGCCCCTAACTCGGAATCCGCATTCTTATTGCGCGCGTCGCTGTGGCACCGTCGAGGCAAATTCACGCTCGCCGAAGCAGACTTCGGCGAGGCGATTCGGGTCGCGCCGACGGACTTCGACGCTTTGAATCGCCGGGGCTGGACCCGATTCAAGCTCGGAAAGTATGACGAGGCGATCGCTGATTTTACGGAGTCTATTCGGATCAAGCCGACGTTTGTCGCGGCGTACTGCAATCGTGCACAAGCGCTGGGCAAGGTCGGTGAGCCTGGTCGCGCGCGCGAGGATTGGCAGGCCGCATTGACGCTGACACCCCAGAACCCAGACGTCTACCATGCACGCGGTTGCATGTCCTTTGACGCCGGGCAGGTCGGCGCTGCAGTGGCGGATCTGGACAAGGCGATCGAGTTAGGCGCCAAAACAGATGATGTCTACATGCACCGAGGCATGGCCCGCCGCCGACAGGGGGACAATGTGCGTAGCATCGACGACTTTGACATCGCGCTCCGCATCGACGGCCGCAACGTCGACGCACGTCGCTACCGTGCTTGGGCAAAAAGGGACCAGCGTCAGTACCGCGCGGCAATCGACGATTTTACGGTATTGATCGAGATTGAAGAGAATAAAGCCAATGCGCTTCTTGACCGTGGGAACTGCTGGCTCATCCTCGGCAACCTCAAACTGGCGACGGCTGATTTCGACGCGGTGCTCGCGGACAACCCAACTCGTGTCGATGCATTGATTTCACGCAGTTTTGCACGTTGCCAAGCCGGCGATTTCAACGGGGCGCTTAACGACGCCAACGACGCCGTACGTCTGGCCCCGGACGAAGCGGATGCATTCGTCCAACGAAGTCAGATCTGGACGTGGCAACACGACTTAAACAAGGCGATTCAAGACTTAGACACAGCGGTGGCCATTGATCCAAAGTGTGCGGAGGCATACAACAATCGCGGCATAACCAGGATGGAGATGGACGAATACGAACGTGCCGCATCGGATTTCACCCAACTCCTGCAAATTGATCCAAATAACGACCTCGAGGTCCACGGGAAGCGCGCGTTTGCATTGTTCCTTGCGGGGCGCTGTAAGGACGCCCTCGGTGACTGCCAACGAGCGATCCAACGCGAACCACATGACGCCTGGATAATGGCGTTGGCTGCGCTAGCACACTTCGCGCTTGGGGAGGCGCAGGCGGCGGCAGAGAGTTTCGACACGGCAATTCGTCTTGATCCAAACCTTGCGTTCGCGTGGGCGGCGCGAGGCTATTTCCTCGCCACGACCACAGACAGGCGATATTACGACACAAAGAAAGCTCGCGAAAATGCTCACAAAGCTTGCATCTTGTCGAATTGGAACTCGCCGTGGATTATATGTTGCTCCGCCGCCGCCCAGGCATCGCTAGGTGACTTCAAGGCAGCTAACGAATTGGAAACGCTGGCAAGTCGGCTTGACCCCGACGATGAGAGGTTTGCGCGCGAGTCTCAGGAGCGCCGAAAGGGCTATGAACGTGGTGAAATCCGCCAAAGCGCGCCGTATGGCTTAACTGGGCGTAGTTTGTTGGGTGCGGTGCCGATTAAGATGCGGATCACACGAAACGGTTCACGCTCTGCGGCACGTTAATAACATTTGCCGCCGCGCGAGCCTTGCAACGTCGCGCCAGGTTCGGCAAACATCTCAATCACCGTCACCATCCCCGTCGGCGCGATTCTGGGGCCCGTTCCCGCCGACTCCAAGGCCCCCAATCGCTTGTACTTCCATCCCCTCTCGATTACCGGCGGTAATCCTAGTCCACCGCCAGAACGGCCCCTGCGGGCGCCGTGGAAGCAGAATGCCGCCTGGAAGTGGTGGCGGAAACATCGGCGGCGCATAGGGATTGGGAGGGGTACTCGGGGTACTCGGTGGCGTAGTCGGCGGAAGTCGCGTGATCAGCGGGGGCGGCGAATTGGGTGGCGTAGTCGGCGGAAGTCGAGTGATCAGCGGGGGCGGCGAATTGGGTGGTGTAGTCGGCGGAAGTCGAGTGATCAGCGGGGGCGGCGAATTGGGTGGCGTAGTCGGCGGATTGATAGCGCTCGGCCCGAAAGGTGAACCGTTGAGCGGCGATGGTGGCAGAACGGTTGGGGGCTGCGTCGGCGCACTTCCCGGCATGACGCCAAGGACGCTAAACGGTGGCTTCATGCCTGTGGGATCGGTGAGATTGGTCGTATCATTCTGCACGTAGCGGCTCACGTTGGTGTCGCCGCCGCGGAAGCCGAGGGGATCTTCACTTTCCCAGCGGATCACCGCGGGATCAAACCAACGATGGTCCGCGTACAACGCGCCCGTAACGACGTCGGGATGGTAGCCGGCGTAGCCGGCCCAATGGTGGATGGCCGTGTTGCTCTCGCTGGTGACGACGCCGCCCGAAGCGTACACGATGTGGTCGACGACCACGCTGCTTGTGTTGACGATGTCGCGCACGTTGCCGAGGTTGTCGGCCAACGCGTACGTCGTCGCACCGGCACTGCCTTGCACCGTGACGTTTTCCTCGGCCATCACAGCGTCAACGCGGGCGGTGCCTGGGCCGTTCAGGTAACGATACGTTTCGTTGCCGTTCTGGTCGAACTGGAGCACCGGCAGGGCCGGCGCGGTGGGATCGGCGGGAGGATCGAGGACATACCACTCGGAACTACCGTAGCTGCCGCTACCCGTCGCGTCGAGCTGCATGCCGATCAGGTGATCGTAAACGTCGTAAACGTAGTGGACGTGCTTGGTGAGCACGCCGCTATTGTTGAAGTACTCGACGTCGGTCAACCGATTGCGATAATCCCACGCGTACGTGGTCTGGTAGTCGTTGGCCTGGGCCGACGAGATCCGCGTGCGCGTGAGGCGATTCCCCTGATGGTCATACGTGTAGTTGAACGTGCCGTCGCTGGTGAGCTGGTTGTTGGCGCCGGTCGTGTAGCCGGTGTTGGTGCGGTTGCCGTTTTTGTCGAACGAATAGGCTTCGTTGGCGGGCTGGTTCGTGCCCGTGTAACTGGCGCCGGTCACCTGGTTGGTCGCGTCGTAGCTGTAGGTGGCCGTGCCATCGACACTGGAGGTCATGCTGGTCACGCGGCTGGCGGCGTCGTAGGCCAGCGTGTAGCCGTCGACGGCGTTGCCGAAGTGCGTGTAATCGAGCGACGTGAGCCGATTGCCCGCGTCGTAGTAATAGCTCCCCAGGGCGATATCCGGGTGCGGGCTGGCGGTGGTGGGGTCGAAACGAAGCACTTGGGTGAATTGCGAGTCGAGGTTGTAACTGTAGCCGATCCCCTTGGGCGCCACGCCGTTGCCTCCAGTTTGACCCATTTGGGTCTCTTGAGTCAACTGCTGGAGCGCGTCGTACGTGTAGGAATTGAGGAAATCGGCGACGCCCGCCACGGTGGCCGTGAGCTGCGTGCGGTTATTCATCGAGTCGTACTGGCTGGCCAGCACGACGTGCGGGATGTTCGGCGTGCCGCTGTTGTCGACGCTGGTCACGCGCATCAGGTTGTCGTAGGTAAAGGCGTAGGAACTGCTTGGATCGCTGGCCGAGGTGACGGCGTTGTCCGCGTTATAGGCATATGCGATCGTGCGGACAACGGTATTGCCGCTCATCCACAACTCGGCCGTCTCACGCATCAGGTTGTCATACGTGAAATCGCGAACCAAGCCATTCCTGTCGGTTTCCTGGATGACGTTTCCCATCGCATCGCGGACGTACGTGATGGTGTAGCCCAGTTGGTTGGTGTCGGTCAATACCAGGTTGGTGGGCGAATACGTCCACGTATCGGTGTTTCCAACACTGTCGGTGAGGCTCGTGCGGTTGCCCGCCGGGTCGTAACCATATTGGGTGGTGCCGGCATTGGCGTCGGTCGTGCTCACGAGCCAGAGCTGGTTGTTATAGGTGTTTGAAGTCACATGGGAAAGCGCGTCCGTGGTCGTGAGCAACTCTCCATCATGTCCGTAGGCGTAGGCCACCGTGTTGCCGAGGTTGTCGGTGATGCTGGCCACCTGGCCGTCGGCCGTATAGGCCGTCGTGTTCACATGGCCGATCGGGTCGGTAGTGGACGTGCGTTCCCCAATAGCGTCATAACCGTATTGCGTGACGGGCGCGCCGCCGCCGGGGTTGGGCGCCGTCACCGAGGTCACCCAGTTGTGGCTGTCATAGGCGGTCGTCGTAACGCCGCCGAGCGGATTCGTTTCGGAAATCTGGCGGGAGAGATTGTCATAACCGATCGTGATCGCCGGCGACATGCCGCCGAAACCGCCGGGGTTGGGCAACGTGATCGACGTGACCCGCTGCAGGGCATCATACCCCCACGAAGTGGTGTTGCCCATGGGATCAACTTGTGTCAGCTTCTGGGCGTCGGCATTGTACGTGTACGTCCAGACAGGCGCCGCGACGCCGGTGGCCGGTACGGGCAAGGTCACGCTGGTCAACTCGCCGCGGCTGTTCCAGGCGTTGGTGGTCACGTTGCCCATTTCATCCGTGGTCGTGAGCAACATCCCGTCCGCGTTGTAAGTATATGACATGACGCCATTTGCGGCGTTCGTCATACTGGTCTTGAGGCCGTCGACGTTGTACGTGTACGACATCGTGTGGCCATTTTGGTCCGTGACCGAGGCGAGCTGGTCGTCGGTCGTGTAAGTGAACGTCTCTGTGGAATTATCCGGGAAGGTGATCTTGATCAGGCGCTCGAAGCTGTCGTAGGCATAGGAAGTGGTGATGGTGCCGACCGCGTTGTTGGGGGCGGGCTGCGTCATGGTGAGCGGGTTTCCGTAGGCATCGACCGTGTAGCTGACCGTGTTGGAAAGCGGGTCCGTGGTCGAGAGCAGATTGCCGTGGACGTCGTAAACCCACGTCCAGACATCGTTGAGGGAGTTGACGCGCTTGATAGGCTCCGAGAAGGAATTAAAGGTGGTGACGCCGAACGAATCAAGCGCCCCCACGGCGCTGGTCTGGTTTCCGAGGGTGTCGTAGGTAAACGTCGTGACAGGTTGCTGCTGGCCGGTGGCGGGGGCGGGCTGGGTGAGGGTTGTCACGAGCCCGTTGGCGTCCCTGGTCCAGGTGGTTGTCTGTCCATTGGCGTCGGTGAACGACAACAGGTTTCCCAGGGCATCCGTTTGGTACGTCGAGGTGTTGGCCATCTCGTCGGTGGTGCTGGGCTGGACGGCGGTGCCCATCATCGCATTGGGCGCGCTGGTCGAAGACGTGCCGCCGAAGCCCATGCTCTGCTCGCCGGAGGCCGTGCTGCTGGCGCCGCCCGGCAGCGTGGTCTGGCTGATCAAGTTGCCCGCGCCCAAGGTGTAGCTGGTCGCGTTCGCCATCGGGTCGGTGAGGCCCGTCAGGTAATGGCCGGACGAATAGGCGTATTGCCAGACGGGCGCCCCGCCTCCCGGATTGGGCAGTGTGATCGAGGTCAGGTCGGTGCCCGTGTGGCCGATGGTCGTGACGTTACCTGCCAGGTCGGTGATCGAACTGAGCAGCCCCGAAGTGTAGCCCAGCGTCACCGCGCGGCCGAACGTGTCGGTGATCGAGGTCAAGAGGCCGCTGGTGTAGTTGTAGGTGTTGGTGAGGCCCGTGCGGGCAACCTCGCTGGTCTCGAAGCCGGCGGAGTTGAAGTTGTAGGTGGTGCCGTACTTATCGACGAGCGTCCATCCGCCGCCGGAGACGCTGGTGAGCGTCGAGAAGTCGCCGGCCGGGCTGGTGTAGGCGTTGCCCGACCCCTGCGTGTAATAAAAAGCGTTGCCCGTCCCGTCGGTTTCGAGCACGCCGGCCGCGACCCCGCTGGCACTGTTCACGTACAGGTGCTGTACACCAGGGATATCCCAACCGGCACCGGCCGGTCCCGCGGCGTCGTTGACGACATTCATCGCGCCGTTGATGGTGCTGGCCGCGTTCATATTGGGCGAGTCGATCGAGAGGCTGTAGGCGTAGCGGCCGGTGGCCAACGAGGAGGCGTCGAAGGGCATGGCGACGTGGATCGCCGAGCTCTGCATGCTGATTCCGGCCAGCGAATAGTAGGCCAGCGGCTGTTGCACGCCATTAAAGGTGAGCGTGGCCGTGACCGTTTCGGCGTTCACGGGCGCGCTGGCGATGCTGGTGGTGAAATTGCCCTCGATGGTGGTGGTGGGGTGGGCGGCCATCTGGCTATACGCCAACGCCAGGTTGTGCTCGCCAGCGCGGGTTCCGTTGGTGGTGGGGCCGCTGGAGTCGCCAATGATTTGGCGGGTTGCGCTGACCGTGTCGACGGGCAACTTGGTCTGGTCGACGGCGGAGGTGATCGCGTACTGGACGTCAAGGGTGGCCGTGCCCTGGTTCGAGACGTTCATGCTCGTATCCATGGCCGTGAACCCGAACGAATCGGTTCCCAGGAAACCAGGGGCGGGCATGTAGCTGAATGAGCCGTTTCCGTTCACGCCCAACGAAGCGCCGCTGGGCGGAGAACTCACCAGTTGCGCCATCAGCGTCTCGTTGTTGGGGTCGGTGGCGCCGGTCAACACGCCCGGGGCGGACACGGTGAGCGTGTTCGGCGCGATCAGCGAATAAGCTTGGTTCTGAACGGTTGGGCTGCCGGTCAGGTAAAGCCGCGCTTCGAGGGATTCGAATCCCGCGCGCCGTGCCGCGCGCACTTTTCGTTTCGCTTTCCGCTTTTCGTGATTGAGCCAGAACATGGTTGGAGTTCCGAGGTGGGGTGGGGGGTGAGTTCGTAGGGTGGGCACCGCCCACCATGGGGACAAGTTGTCAGTTGTTAGTTGTTAGTTGTTAGTTGGGCTGGTGGGCGTTGCCCACCCTACATGGTTGTCTGGAAGTCGACCGAGGGCGTCGACGAGTTCGGCTGCATCGCTCGCGCCGAAGTGCCGAAGGAGCTTTTCAGCCAGCCGAGTCGGCAAGGCGAAGGTCACCGTTCCACCGTCGTCGTCAATCGGCGCCGGCGGCAGTTTCTCTATCTCGAAGAACCTGTCGACGGCATCGCGTTGCTCGCTGGCCTCCATCTCGGCCAACCGGTGGATCGCGGCGCGGCTCACGCCGCTACCGCGAGCCAACAGCGCGTGCCGCGCTTCCAGGCCGCAGTTTCCGACAATCCCTCGCATGGCCTCGGCCAGCTTGCCGTCGCGTCGGATCGTACCGGCCGAAACGCCATATTCCGCCGCCAGCCACTCGTCGGTCTTCAAGTGCGCAACTTGCGCACTCGCTTTGCAGTTTCGCCCGCCGTGCGCCTGCTTTTCGCTGTTGTAGCGCTCTCCGCGGCCGCAAGCGGCGCCTTCGTCGGAAAGGTTGCGTCGGCCGATCTGCTCGTCGCGGATATATTGCAGCGCCGCCTCCCTGCTGGGCAAGTCGAGAAACTCCACACGGAAGGAAAGCTGGTGCTTGAGGCAGTAAAAAAGCCGGTGGTGTCCCTCGATCAGGATGTAAAGGCCGTTGAATCGCCAAACGACGAGCGCGACGTTGCAACGCTTGCTCTTGACGAGGTTGCGTTCCAACGCCACGGCCTCTTCCTGGGCGACTTTGGGGCAGGCCAGCGCGAATTCGTCGTCGATCGTGATCCGATCGTATTCACCGGGCAAGTCGAGGCAAAGCCCGTTGGGGTCGATGGACCTACCCTCGGGGCCGCCACCCAGCGCGATGAGTTGGGACAAAATGGTGCGGCGGCGCGGATTGGCCAGCCGCGGCGGCGCAGGTTCGGCCGCCGCCTCCGACCCTGGCGCGCCGGTTGGCGGAGTGTCGTCCAGCGGCGCGGCGTGGGATGGCCGCTTTTCGGCCGCGTCCAAGGCGCGCGATTCTTGCAGGGTCAGCGTCATATTTCATTCTCCCAAAATACCGGCCGCCCCCTCGGGCAACCTCTTTGCCGAATCGGCGGGATGTGGCGAACAGCCAGCGCAATACCGAGAGCGCGCCGAAGACGAACGATATGATCGAGGAAACGACGCGCGACCGGTGCCGGGTGAACGAGGTGCTGGCGGAGAAAGGCGAACCGGTCTACAATTGGAGGCGAGGAGGCGAGGAGGCGAGGAGGCGAGGAGGCGAGGAGGCGAGGAGGCGAGGAGGCGAGGAGGCGAGGAGGCGAGGAGGCGAGGAGGCGAGGAGGCGAGGAGGCGAGGAGGCGAGGAGGCGAGGAGGCGAGGCCCGCTGCGCGGATACCGACGCGGAGTGGGGTTTATTCGACCTCGCCAACCACGACGCGTTGAATTCACCATCGCAACGCCCTCAACCGATTTGAACGGCCCTTTGAACGGTTCGACGCATACAGAAAGCTTGAAAGGATGTCCGTATCGTATCGGAGATTTCGGCGGTTGCAATGGCTGTGGATGGTAAATCTGGAAATAAATTGGCGAGAGCGAGGAACCCGATTCGCTCGGAATTCCGTATGGTGCGATCCGAATCGCCCGATTCGATCGTCTTCTTGCGGTCTTCTCGCGCGCGTTGGTGGGCGGTGCCGCGGCGCCCCACCCTACGGACAACGATGCGGTTCGCAGACACCCATCGACCCGCCGGCGGCGTCAGCCGTCGGTAGGGTGTTGAAAATTCGGTCTTGACAGGGATATTCTTTCACGAAAGTTCTGCGTGTTTGAATCGTTGCTCAACACCCTGCCGCGACACCGCCCCTTCGGGGCGGACGACATTCTTCGCGGGACAATCCTGGGGCTGGCGCCGGCTGGCGCCCCAGGCTGTACGCCCGCGCCCCTGCGGGGCGGAAAGCCCGCGCTCAAGCGGCGTTTCATGGCGTGAAGTTGGTACAACGTGTCCGCCGCGAAGCGGCGATGGCATCAAGCCTGGGGCGCCAGCCCCAGGACGTTTTTTTACGGTTTTCCGCCCCGAAGGGGCGGCGCGAACCGGCCATCGTGTTTAACCCCCCTGAACCGAACAGCCGATCGCGCGGGCGGATTACGAAGGCAAGAAACTGGCAGGAAGAAAAACATGGGGTAAAACCCGATTTTCAACACCCTATTGCCCACCTGACTGGACATGCGTATTATTGGTCATGGGCCTGTGCGTGCTCGGCCGCGGAGGCTGTCGTTGATTGACCGCCTTGTTGAGCGCACCAGCCGCTTCGCCTGCTTTGGCCGCTAACCAACAGGGCCAACAAGGCCGACAGGGCCAACAAGGCCGACAAGGCCGACAAGGCCAACAAGGCCGACAAGGCCGACAAGGCCGACAAGGCCGACAAGGCCGACAAGGCCGACAAGGCCGACAAGGCCGACAAGGCCGACAAGGCCGACAAGGCCAACAAGGCCAACAAGGCCAACAAGGCCAACAAAGTCAAACAGGGGGCTGACGCGCCCCGCTCGCCTAAGTCAACCAACAGGGCCAACAGGGGGCTGACGCCCCCCGCTCGCCTAAGTCAACCAACAGGGCCAACAGGGCAAACAGGGGGCTGACGCCCCCCGCTCGCCTAACGTCAACCAACAAGGCCAACATGTGGTGTCTACGACGATGACACTTTTTACCGCTTCACGTCACAGGTGCGCCGCAGGTCGGCATGGCCACCAGCGGCGGCGACAAAACCATCACGACCCGCCAATGTCCGCAACCGCGATCGGCCCGCAGCCGGGCCCATCGGCGGCCAATGCAGCGATTTCGCCGAAAAATACGAACCGAATCGGCCGTTCTCGTGGGCGGCGGGCGCCAGTCCGCGCGCCCGGCGTCGCGGGTGGGGCCGATCGGGCCGCCCACCTGTCGAAATGATGCCGGATTGCCATGCGGAGGTCGTGCCTAGTTTATGGGCAGGGCCGCTCAAACCGTAGGCAGCCCGCTGCTAAAGCAATGAGCGCGATGAGCCAAGAGGCAGGAACCGCCAAACGAAAAAGCCCTCTGAAAATCCATAGAAAACAGTTTTTCGCGTCAAGGATTTCTTCCGATTTGCCAGCCGTTTCAACGGGCGGCGCCGCGGGCGGTTTTGCTGCTCATTTTCCAGGCAGCGCCGCCTCTAGCCCGGATTATTCATGGTCCGACACCAACCCGCGGCGCAAGCAAGGCCCGGGCTCGGACTTACCTTGCTTGCGCTGCGGGTTAGTGTGACAGCAGACCGGCAGACTGCGCGACGCGCACGGGGGGAACCGCTCCGCCACGCGTCGGAGTCCGCCGTCCAAGCACCTTGAGCGTGACGTGGCACGTTACCCCCCACAAGTGTGCGGGCTGGTTGTCGGCGAAACCATCCTGCGCACGTTCAACATCCTGGTCGAGTTCACCCGCGGCGACGGTTCTGATCGTCAGCGAATGATCACCGTCCGCCACGCGTCGGACGCCGCAGTCAAAGCACCTTGAGCGTGACGTGGTACGTTACCCCCCACAAGTGTGCGGACGCTGCCGCCGCGCGAAGTGACCTCGCCGCGATCCGCAGCTCGTGCCATAAGGCCAACGGCACTAACTACTTGCGACGTGCGAGCTACTATCCCCCCATTAGTGTGCGGACGCTGCTCTTGGTCGCAGGTCATTGGCGCATGCGCGCATCCACTACGCAAGTCGAATAGCGGAAACAGTTTGCGAAAGATTGATAGCCACCCCCCACTGGTGTGCGGACGCTCCGGACGCTGAATTACACTCCTTCTATCAGCACCGTCCGGTTCGGCGTTTGCCGCTGAGCTATACTGCACGCGGCCGAGAATGAGACGTTCACGGTGGCTGGGGTAGAGCCTAAGAGGCTATTATCCGGGCCTTGATCGGATCGTTGTGAATTCTGCTAGCATTCATTGCGCGATCGAGGCCGATCAAGGCAACCATGTGTGACGCTGTGACGCTTGTGACGATGAATTCGCACCTTGCGAGTGAGTTTTGAGGCATTTTGAGAGTTTCGGGTAATATGGGTCGGACTCGCCAGAAATGTGCAACGATCCGATCAAGGCCCCCTCTTTGCTGAAATCCCCGCCGGGGTTATACTTTGCGTACACGTAGGGAGGGCACCACCCATCGGAACCGTGATCCGGCGTTTATTTTGGTCGGCGGTGCCCACCCTACGTTCGCCGCAGGAGTCAACGACCAACCCTATGCTCAGAGTCAAGTTGCCCGACGGGAGCACTCGCGAATACACCGAACGGGTTCGCGCCCACGACGTGGCCGAGTCGATTTCGTCCCGACTGGCCAAGGCGTCGTTGGCCGCCGAGGTCGATGGCCGCGTGGTGGGGATGGACCACGAACTGCCCGCCGAGGGGCACGTTTCGTTGCGGCTGCTGACCCGAAAGGATCCCCTGGCGCTGGCCGTGATGCGCCATTCATGCGCCCATGTGATGGCCCGCGCGGTGATGCGGCTTTTCGACGGGGTAGAGCTTGCCTTTGGTCCGACGATCGACAACGGCTTCTACTACGACATCGGCCTCGATCGTTCGCTCACGGAAGACGATTTCGCCGCGATCGAAGCCGAGATGCGCAAAATCGTCAAGGCGGACGAACCGTTCGAGCGGCTCGTCGAGCCGCGCGACAAGGCCGTCGCCATCTGCGGCGACCTGGGCCAGCCATTGAAAGTCGAGCACATCGAGACCGGCCTGGCCGACCAACCGACGCTTTCGTTCTATCGCCAGGGTGAGTTCATCGACCTGTGTCGCGGGCCGCATGTGCCCAGCGCCGGCGCGATCGGCGAGTTCAAGTTGCTCTCGGTCGCCGGCGCCTACTGGAAAGGCGATGCGTCGCGACGGCAGTTGCAGCGGCTCTACGGCACCGCCTGGTTCACGAAGCAGGATTTGGACGACCACCTTCGCCTGGTGGAGGAGGCCAAGCGCCGCGACCACCGCGTGCTCGGTCGGCAACTGGAACTCTTCGCGACCAACAACCTGGTCGGGGCCGGGCTGGTGCTTTGGCTCCCCAAGGGGGCCATCATCCGCGGCATTCTCGAAACCTTCGTCCGCGAGGAACTGTTCAAGCGTGGCTACGATCCGGTCTATACGCCGAACATCGGCCGCGTCGAACTGTACCAGATCTCGGGCCACTACCCGTACTACGCCGACAGCCAATTCGCGCCGATTTGTCCGCACCCCCTTGCGCAATCGGTGCAGCAGCTCATTTCGCTTCACGCGGAGGACAAAATAAGCGTCGAGAAATTGATTCAGGCCTTTGAAGGTTACATGAAGGTTGAAGTGCCGGGCTCGCTGCAAGTACAGATCTCAGGTTATGACCCGTTGGATGCGAAAGGAAGGTTCGGCGCCATCAAGAAATGGCTCGATGATCAAGAGCGTTACCTGCTCAAGCCGATGAACTGCCCGCACCATGTGATGATCTACAAGTCGAAGCCCCGCAGCTATCGCGACCTGCCGGTGCGCCTGGCCGAGTTCGGCACGGTTTATCGCTACGAGCAGTCGGGAGAACTGGGCGGCATGACGCGCGTGCGAGGTTTCACGCAGGACGACGCGCACCTGTTCTGCACCGAGGACCAGGTGGAGGCCGAGTTCCGCGGCTGCCTTGAGATGACGCGGCACGTCTTGAACGTGCTGGGCCTGACCGATTACCGGGTGCGGCTGGGGTTCCGCGACCCGGCCGGCGACAAGTACGTCGGCAACGACGAGAGTTGGCGGCGCGCCGAGACCGCGCTCGAGCGGGTGTGCCGCGATATGGACCTGCCACATCTGGAGATCGAGCGGGGCGAAGCCGCGTTCTACGGTCCAAAGGCCGATTTCATCGTCAAGGATTGCCTGGGCCGCGACTGGCAACTGGGCACCGTGCAGCTCGACTACAACCTGCCCGGCGCCGAACGGTTCGCCTTGGAATACATCGGCCCGGACAACACGCCGCACCGCCCGGTGATGATCCATCGCGCTCCGTTGGGTTCGATGGAGCGGTTCATCGGCGTATTGATCGAGCATTTCGCGGGGGCCTTCCCGCTGTGGCTGGCGCCGGAACAGGCGCGGGTGCTGATCGTCAGCGAAAAGTCGGAAGCCTATGCCCGCCAGGTCGAGGCCCGTTTCAGAGAGGAGGGCTTCCGCGTGGCGGGCGATTACCGGCCCGAAAAGCTGGGGGCCAAGATTCGCGACGCCCAACTCAAGCTCGTGCCGTACATGCTGGTGGTCGGCGAGAAGGACATGGCGGCGGGCACCGTGAGCATCCGCGACCGACTCGAAGGCGACCTGGGGGCGATTCCCCTCGACGCGGCGATCGCCAAACTCAAAGCCGAGGTCGCCGCCAAGACGATCCGCCAGGCCGCAAAATTCGTCAGTGCCGGACTGGCCGCCGGCGGGAGGGAGAAGAATGAGTATTAGTACATCACTAGGGGCAGGCTTCGACGCCGCCTACCGGCAGATGGCCGGGGACGATCAGCGCGAAGCCGAAGCCCTGGAATGGGGCGAAGCCACTCTCGGAGATACTATACTTCACGCGGCCGAGAATGAGACCGTTTGCCACGAGAAAGCGGTGGCTGGTGGCAGAGCCTAAGCGATGCCCCGGCTAGATAGCGACCGGGGCATCGCTTAGGCTCCGCCCCAGCCACCGTGAATGTCTCATTCTCGACCGCGTGAAGTATAACATGTTCCGCCGGCGTGCTTGACGCGGGAGGAGCCCTACCCACCCCACAGTCCATTTTGGAGGATAGCAACGATCGAACGATCACAGAGGATCAACGAGCAAATCCGGATTACACCCGTGCGCGTCATTTCCGCCGAAGGGGAGCAACTGGGTGTGATGCCCACCGAGCAGGCCCTGTCGGCCGCCCGTGAGGCCGACCTGGACTTGGTCGAGGTCGCGCCCAACGAGCGGCCGCCGGTCTGCCGGATCATGGACTTCGGCAAGTTCAAGTACCAGCAACAGCAGAAGAAGAAGAAACACAAGACGCACCAGACGCGAATCAAGGAGATCCGCGTCCGACCCAAGACGGGCGACCACGATATCGAAGTCAAGGTCAACCATGCCCGCGAGTTCCTGCTCCACAAGGACAAGGTCGTCGTCTCGGTGGTCTTCCGCGGCAGGGAGCTGGCCCACAAGGAAGAGGGCCAACGAGTCATCCGCCAGGTGATTTCGAGCCTTGAGGACGTCGGCAAGCTCGAAGCGCCGCCCAGCGAACAAGGCAAACGCATCGTCTGTACCCTCTCGCCGAAATAAGCGAACGAACTTTTTGCCTCCGTGGCTGTTTTCCGGTACGATGGAAGGGGACACCTTCGACATCGGGAGACTTGACATGATCGACGCCTTGAAACAGAACCGCGCGGCGTGGTTGGCGGCGGGAGTGCTGCTGGGGTTGGCCGCCGGGGGCTTGCTGCCGCACTCGCCCGCCCATGCCGTGGCCACCGACCGGATGGGCGACTTCGCCATCGCCACGGGACCGCTCGACAGCGACATCGAAGCGATTTATTTTCTCGATTGCCTCACGGGCGACCTGCGCGCGGCCGTGTTGAACCTCTATACCTGGAAGTTCGGCGCGATCTTCGAGACCAACGTGATCTTCGACCTGGGCGTCGACCCGGCGAAGAACCCGCGCTACCTGCTGGTGACGGGCAACGCGCAACTCAAGAAGAATCTGGGGCCGATCACGCCCGCCGATTCGGCGGTTTACGTGGCCGAGTTGACCAGCGGGAAGATCGCCGCCTACATCGTCCCTTGGTCTCAGGCCATGAGCAATTCACGCCTGCCGCCCTCGGGCAGGCTCATGATGGTCGATACGATGAAGTTCCGCACCGCGCCGATCCGCGACGAGGATTGACGAATTCCATTCTACGCCTTGCGGATCCGCTCGCGCCCCTCGCGCACCAGCCGGGTGGCGTTGCGAGTATCGACCACCAGCGCCGAATGCCGGACGATGAAATCGTAGTCGTAGGCCGAGTGGTTGGTGGCGATCAATACGCAGTCCTGCCCTGCGAGGAACTCCGCGGACAGTTGCGAACTGTTCATGGCGGGCAGGTCGTGGTGCCGCATTTTAGGCAGGCTCGGCACATGCGGGTCGTTGTAGGTCAGGATCGCGCCCCGCGCCAAGAGCAACTCCATCAGTACGAACGACGGGCTTTCCCTGGGATCGGCGACGTCCTTCTTGTAGGCCACGCCCAACAGGCAGATTTGGCTTCCCTTGACCGCCTTGCCCGACGCATTCAAAGCGTCGGTCACGCGATCGATCACGTACTCGGGCATGCGCGTGTTGATCTCGCCCGCCAACTCGATGAAGCGGGTGGGAAGTCCGTGCTTGCGGGCGATCCAACTCAGGTAGAACGGGTCGATCGGGATGCAATGCCCGCCCAGGCCGGGACCGGGATGGAACGCCTGAAAGCCGAAAGGCTTGGTCGCCGCCGCGTCGATCACTTCCCAGACGTCGATCCCCATCCGGTCGTACAGCATCTTCAACTCGTTGACCAACGCGATGTTCACCGCGCGGTAGGTGTTTTCCAGGATCTTGCAGGCCTCGGCCACCTCGCATGAGGAAACGGGCACGACCTTGACCACCGCCTGGCTGTAGAGCAAACCGGCCAGGCGCGCGCTGGCCGGCTCGATACCCCCCACGACCTTGGGAATTCCGCCGGCGGTGAACTGGGCGTTGCCCGGATCTTCGCGCTCGGGACTGAACGCCAGGAAAAAATCGCGGCCCACCTTGAAACCCGCGGCTTCGAGAATCGGCAGCACCACGTCGCGCGTCGTGCCGGGGTAGGTGGTGCTTTCGAGCACGACCAGTTGACCGGGCCGCAACGCCGCGGCGATTTGACGCGCGGTCCCTTCGACGTGGCTCAGGTCGGGGTCGCGGCTTTCGGTCAGGGGCGTCGGAACGCAGATCAACACGCAGTCGGCTTCGGCCAGACGGCGCATGTCGGTCGTCGGCGCGAACGCGCCCTCGGCGACGCGGCGCTCGATCCAATCGTTGCCGATGTGGGCGATGTAACTCTCGCCGGCACGCAGCTTGTCGACCTTCGCGCGATCGATGTCGAAGCCCAGCGTGCGGTAGCCGGCGGCGACGAATGCCTTGATCAACGGCAGGCCGACGTAGCCCAGCCCGATCACGCCGACGATGGCCCGTTTCGCTCCAATCGCCGCCTCCAGCGCGGCCGTCGGGTCGGAGGGTGGGCTCATGCGCTCTCGATGGGGGAGTTGGTTTAAGGATCTGTAGGGAACGCGCTACCTCTCGACCTTGGGCGGATGGCAGTACGAAAGCGTCAGAAGGGCGTAGCCCGTCACGAGGTTCGCGTCGCCTTCCAGCCAACGGCCGTTGGTGTTGATCCACGAGCCGTCGGGCTGTTGCCGGCGCACCAACTCGGCGGCCAACTCCTTGCGCCACTCGTGGCTCACGCCGTCGGCGTCCTCGAAGGTCTCCTGGCCCAAGGCGTCGAGCGCTTTGGCGAACGTGTGGTAATAGTAGTAAAGCCCGTTATCGCCCATGCCCGGATTGCTGTCGAGCGAATAATGCTTCTTCAGCCAGCCGATTGCCGACTGAACGCGAGGGTCGTCCGGCCCGACTCCGGCGAAGATCATGCTCTTGAGTCCGGCGTAGGTCATCGAGCCGTAGCTCCGCAGGCCACCGTCGTCATTCTTGCCGGCCTGACTTTCACCGCCGGCGGCCACCGTGTAGTAGAAGCCGCCGTCGGGATTCAAAGCCGCGAAGGGGGACGTATTGTGTTCCGTCTCCAGGTTCTGGCAGCGCGAGACGAAGATCAGGGCCTTCTTCACGGCCTCGTCGTCCGGGCCGTTTCCGGCGGCCTTCAAGGCGTCGAGCAGGAAGTTCGTGTTCGAGAGGTCGGGCCGCTTCGATTTGCCGTAGCCGGCGCCGCCGTAATTGAAGCTCGATTCGTCGTGCCCCTCGTCGCCGTCCCACTGCAATTGCTTGATGAACTTCTCGGCGTTGGCGATCAAGGTGTCGTAGCGGCCGTCGCGGTTCGCCTCGACGAAGCAGACCAGCGCCAGGCACGTCTCGTAGTTTTGCACGACGCTGCCCTTGCCATAGATGCCGCCGTCGGGCTGAACATAGCCTTGAAGGTATTTCAGGCTTTTGGCCACGAGCGGGTCGTCGGCCGATCGGCCGTTGCGCAAGACCGCGGTGGTGACCAGGGCCGTCACGGCCGGTCCTTGTTGCTTGCTGTACGAGCCGTCGTCGAGTTGCCCCTTCTGCCGCAAGAAATCAAGGGCCTTGATCACGGCCTGCTCGACCGTCCGGCCGCCGGGTTCGGCGGATCGGCACGGCGTGGCGACGGACGACGGCCCGGCCAGCAAGCAGGCGGCGGCCAAGACGATACCTAGCGGACGACACAGTCGCAAGTCGCGGCGCATGGTCAGGTTCCTCGATATGGATGGGGGGATCGATCAGCGTTCCAAGGTTTCTCACCGAAAGCCGCATTCAGTATAGCTCTTGGCCTGCCGGAAAGGCAGTCCCTGAAAATTGGCGATCATGGTCCAACACGAACCCGCGGCGCAAGCAAGGCCCAGCGTTGAACTGACCTTGCTTAGTCATCCTCTATCCAACACGCGCACGTTGGCGAGTCACGTTCCAGCAGCCGGCGGCACTCGGTACACCAGAGTTGGCCGCACTGAAAACATCGACCGACGAGAAGTTCTTCAATCTCAGGATCGGCCTCGCAGTTCCCGACGTCCATGCTGCCGCAGTTCGGGCACTGCCCAACCAGGATGTGGTCGGCGAACTCTTCCGCCGTCTTGCTCCCCTCGAACGCCGCGAGAAGTTCTTCCATCGCGTCCGGGGGAAACTCTTTCATGAATTCCAAGACGGCCTCGATTTCTTCCTTCTTGGGCGCGGATTCGACGGCGGCCTCGCAGTACGCGCAGTGCTTGGCCTTGACACGCAGTCGCTTTCCACAGTTCCAACATCGCATGGGTATAGCCGCGATACTTGACGATGGCCCAGTTGCCGAGTGTTTGCCAGTTTATCAAACGGGCCGGCGAATTCCAACATCCGCGGCCGACGGGCGCATTAGCCGACCGTTGGCGGCGTGGCTTGCAGTTCCCACCCCTTGCGATACTCCCGAAACAGAAATCGCTCGGCCTCGGGGCAGTTGGTGGCCTTCAGGTTCTCCGCGTCCCATTCGAGCCGCCGGCCGGCGCGATAGGCGACGTTCCCAAGCAACACCGCCTCGGTCAACGCGCCGGAGTCATCGAAGTTGCAGGTGGTCGGGCTGCCGGTCTTACAGGCCAAGAGCCATTCGGCGTGGTGGCCGATCGAATTGGGAATCGTCGGTTGGGGCGGCTTGTAGCCGGCGAATTCCGATTCCGGATGGAGCTTGTAGCCACCGTAGTCGGCCCAGAGCTTGCCGCGCTCGCCGACGAACAGGTTGCCTCCGCCGCCCGTGGGCAAGTCATGGATGGTCAAAGGGATCTTGTCGCCGTCGTACCAGGTGAGCTTGACGGGCGGCAATTCGCCACGATGGGGGAATTCGTAGCGCACGATCAGGCCGAGCGGGCAGGTTTCTGGATGAACCGGCGGCCCTTCGGCTTCGATGGCCGTAGGGGCGCGCAACTGGAGCGCCCAGAACGGCAGGTCCATGTGGTGGCAGGCCATGTCGGCGATGTTGCCGCCGCCGAAGTCCCACCATTTGCGCCAGTTGGCCGGCAGATACGTGGGATGATAGGGCCGTTCGGGGGCCGGCCCAAGCCAGAGATCCCAATGCAGGTACGGGGGGACGGGCGGCGTTTCCTTGGGCCGGTCGCCGCCGCCCCAGGAGCGGCCCGCCCAGGTATGGACCTCGCGCACCGGCCCGATCGCCCCCGACTGGATGATCTCGACCACGCGCCGGTAGTTGTTCTCCGCGTGAATTTGCGTTCCCATCTGCGTGGCGGTTTTGGCGCCGGCGGCGGCCTGCGCCACGAGGCGCGCCTCAAGCACCGAATGCGTGAGCGGCTTTTCGCAGTACACATGCTTGCCCAGCCGCAGGGCCATGATGCTGGCCGGAGCGTGGATATGGTCCGGCGTGCAAACGGCCACCGCGTCGATATCCTTTTGCTCGAGCAGCTTGCGGAAGTCGGCGTACTTCGCCGCCTTGGGAAAGTCCTTGGCCGCCTGAGCCAGGTAGTTTTCGTCGATGTCGCACAGCGCGACGATGTTCTCGCCGCCAATGTTGCCGATGGTGAACCGCGCCTGGTTGGCGGTGCCGATGACGCCGATATTCAGCTTCTCATTGGGCGAATCGCTCGCTTCGGCGGCTCGGCTGCTGAAGAAGCCGCGGCCAACCAGGGCCGATCCGGCCAGGGCGGAGTGCTTGAGAAACTCGCGGCGTGAGCGACGTGGCGACATGATGCGTTCTCCTGGCCAGGTTGGCGATGGTCGGTGGGTTTGGGGGCCGCGTGAGTCTATCGGAGTGCGGCGCACGCCATTATACCAGGAGGTTCGTAAGTCTGCACACCAACCCGCAGCGCAAGCAAGGCCAGTCGTTGCGCTAACCCGCAGCGCAAGCTCCACGGGTCCGCGGAGCGGCCCACGAATCGGAAGGGATCATTTTCCCGAAAAAAGCACGCACGTTGCGCAGCAACGGGCGTGCAAAAGACAACGGCAGCGAAGCGAAAAAAAACGACTTCCGAATACCCCATGACGTCTGAGCGAGCCGCGAAAGCGGCATCCAATTGCCGCGCCACCCTTCGCCTTACCCCACGCTCTTTTGGATCTCTTTGGGAGGGGTTTCAATGAGCCTTAGAGATCTCCCATCGGCTGTTCCAGCCCCGGCTGGTTCCAGTCGTTCCAGATCCGCCAGAACTCGGGGAGCCGGTCGCCGTAGGTCTCCCGCGCCAGCTCGACGATCTCGCCCAACGTCATCTGTTCCATACCCGCGGGCGTGTAGCCCGGATTGCGGCGGCAAAGCTCTTCGACCGCCGACATCAGCGGCGTGCCCGCCGCTTCCTTGCGATTGAAACGCTCGTCGTTGGGGGAAGGAAAAGAGTCAACGGTCACAGGTTGAACCTCAAATCTTCTGGAAATACGCGAGATGATCGCGCCGCATGGGGCTGCGTTCCAGGAATTCGACGAAACGGGCGTGCAACTCGCCCGCGACCTCCTTGTGGCCGGCAATGACATTCGTCGCGCAACCTGGATCGGACTTCAAGTCGTAAAGCTCCGGCGCCAGCTTCTCGCCGGTCAAGGGAGCCACTTCACGCTGGCTGCTATCCACGCTGGCCGTCGTATCCGACGGATCGCCCGAGCCGGCGGAACCGTAGATCAACAGCCAGCGGCCATCGGCGATGCTGGCGCGGTTGGCCGGGTGCGGTTGTTTCATGCCGGCATGCGAAAGATTCGGCGAGCTGATCGCGATCGGGGTCGCCTGCTCCTCGTGACCCTGAAGCACGGGCCAGAGCGAAGGCCCTTGGAACGCGTCGGGCACGTCGCGCAGCCCTAGAAAATCGCTAATCGTGCGCGCCAGGCTCACATGCTGCACCAAGGCATCGATGCTACCGCCCGCCGCGCAACCGGGAAAGTGGACCAGGAACGGCACGCGGCAGACTTCGCCGTACAGCGGCAGGCTTTGGAACTTGCCGTCGGCGATATACGCCTTGCCGATGTAGCCGTGCTCGCCCAGATAAAAACCGTGATCGGCCAGGAACACGACCAGACTGTTCTCGAGCAGGCCGAGCTTTTCGATCGTCTCCAGCAGGTGCCCGACCCAGCGATCGACCAGGCTCGCCTCGCCCGCGTAGAGCGCACGGCAGTGCTTCAACTCGTCATCACTGAGGAAATCGCGCCAACGCGCATAGCGGGGATAGATGACGTCCTGGCCGGAGTAATCGGGATCGTACTTGTCGACGTACGCCTTCGGCGGATCCCACGGCTCGTGCGGGTCGAACGTGTCGACGTACAGGAAAAACGGCTGGCGACGGTGGTTCCGCTCGAGCCAGGTCGCGGCGTCGCGGCACGTCCGGGCACAGAAATAATCCTCCTCCACCTTGCGGTCGGCCACGTTGCGAAGGTACTGCGTAACGACCGCTTCTCCCCCGCGCAGCTTGCGCGGCTCGCAGGGCATTTGCACAGGCACCGGCTCGGTCTTGAAGGCGTCGTTCTCCTGGCCGCGGTTGACCTGGGCATGATCGAAACGGCGCTGGTAGTCGTATTCAGGCCGGAAGGGGTGCGGAGTGTCGACGATGAGCGACGTGTAGACGTCGTTGGCGCGCAACACGTCTTGCAGCGTGACCGTGTCCGCGTCGAGCGGCGACCAGGGCTTGTAGGTGAAGGTATAGCGGCCGGTGAGGAGGTCGTGCCGCGTGGGCACGGTGGGGAACGAACAGAGATAGGCGTTGTCGCAACGGATCGCGCGGCGGGCGAAGGCGTCGAGAAACGGCGTCTGGATCCAATCGCCGCCGTAGCAGCCCAGAGCGTCGCGGCGCATCGTGTCGGAAACGATCACGATCACGTTGCGTTTGGGCTTCGCGGGGGCGGGCTCGCCCGCCCCCGCGCGCGCCGCCAGGGCGCCGGTCGCCGTGGCCGCGGTTTGCAGGAACTTTCGTCTGGAGAATGGCCGGCGCTTCATGGGGGATCCTTTCGCGGGCTGAGAATCCGGAACAGCCTCTTGATCGGATCGTAGAATTCGTCGACGATCCGCTCTTTCAAGGGAATGATGGCGTTGTCGGTGATGTGAATGCTCTCCGGGCAGACCTCGGTGCAGCACTTGGTGATGTTGCAGTAGCCGGCGCCCAACTCGTCTTTGAGCAACGCCAGCCGGTTCCCACCGTCCAAGGGGTGCATCTCCAAGGCGGCGACGCGCACCAGGAAGCGCGGCCCGCAGAATTCTTCCTTGCGGTCGTGGTCGCGCAACACATGGCAGACGTCCTGGCACAGGAAGCACTCGATGCACTTGCGAAATTCCTGCACGCGGTCGGCCTCGGCCTGCGAAAACCGCCTCGGCCGGTCGGTGCGGAGCTGGAAGGCGGGAATCTTGCGGTTGACCCGAAAATTCCACGACACGTCGCAGGCCAGATCTTTGATGACGGGAAAGGCCTTCATCGGCTTGACCACGATCGGCTCGCCGGGGGGGTACTTGTCGAGGCGGTCCATGCAGGTCAGGCGGGGCCGCCCGTTGACCTCGGCCGAGCAGGAGCCGCAACGGCCGGCCTTGCAATTCCAGCGCACGGCGAGGTCGGAAGCCTGCTTGGCCTGCACGGCGTGGATCGCATCAAGCACGACCATGCCCGGCTCGACTGACACCTTGTAATCGACCAACTCGCCCTTGTGCTTGTCACCGCGATAGATTCGTAGCGTGGTCTCTTCGGCCATTTCATTCTCCCTTGATGACGGCTGACAGTTCGGGCGGCATTTCGGCGAGCGGCTCGTGGCGGACTTCGATCCGCCCCGCGGTTTGCCGGACCAGCAGGTTGAGCTTGCCCCACTGGGCATCCGCGTTCGGGAAGTCCTCGCGGGTATGCGCGCCGCGGCTTTCCTTGCGTTCCAACGCCGCGCGGACCACCGCCTCGCTGATGTCGAGCATGTTTTTCAGGTCGAGCGCCATGTGCCAGCCGGGGTTGAACTGGATATTTCCGCCGCACCTCACCGTGGCGGCGCGGGCCCGTAAGCCCGAAAGCTTTTCCAAGGCTTCGACCAGGTCCGACTCGGAGCGGACGATGCCCACGTTCCTTTGCATCAGCGCCTGCAATTCCTGGTGCAGCGCGTAGGGGTTTTCCCCTTCGCTTCGTTCGAGCGGCTCCAATGCCTCGTGGGCGGCGCGTGCGATTTCGTCGTCGTCGAGCGTGGGCCACGACGAACTCTGGCTGGCACGGTCGGCGGCGAATTCGCCGGCCCGCTTGCCGAACACCAGCAGGTCCGACAGCGAATTGCCCCCCAAGCGATTGGCGCCGTGCAGTCCCCCGCCGACTTCGCCCGCGGCATACAGGCCGGCCAGCGTCGATTCCTGGGTTTCCGGGTGGACGCGCACGCCTCCCATCATGTAATGGCAAGTGGGGCCGACCTCCATCGGATCGGTGGTGATGTCGACGTCGGCCAGCTCCTTGAACTGGTGGTACATGCCTGGCAGCTTTCGTTTGATTTCGTCGGGCGAGCGCCGCGAGGCGATATCGAGGTAGACGCCGCCGTGCGGGGTGCCGCGTCCCTGCCGCACTTCGGCGCGAATGGCGCGGGCCACGACGTCGCGAGTGAGCAGCTCGGGGGGCCTCCGCGCCTCGGGGCGCTTGCCTGCGATGACCGCGCGCACCCACTGCGTCGCCTCTTCTTCCGTCTCGGCGAATTCGCCCTTGTATCGGTCGGGGATGTACTGGAACATGAACCGCTGGCGAGCGCCGTTGAGCAGGACGCCGCCCTCGCCGCGCACGCCTTCGGTGATGAGCGTGCCTCGCACGCTCGGCGGCCAGACCATGCCGGTGGGGTGAAACTGCACGAATTCCATGTCGATCAGGTCGGCCCCGGCCCAGAGCGCCATGGCGTGCCCGTCGGCCGTATATTCCCAGGAGTTGGAGTTGATCTCCCAGGCCTGGCCGATGCCCCCCGTGGCCAACACGACGGCCTTGGCTTTGAAAACGACGAACCGGCCGTTGTCGCGGTAATAGCCGAAGCAGCCCGCCGCCCGGTTCCCCTCCTTCAGCACACGCCGCACAGTACACTCCATGTGGACTTCGATCCCCTGGTGGACACCGCGATCTTGCAGCGTGCGGATCAACTCCAGGCCGGTGCGGTCGCCGACATGAGCCAGACGCGGATAGGTGTGTCCGCCAAAGTTGCGCTGCAGAATCCGGCCGTCGCCGGTACGGTCGAAAACGGCGCCCCATTCTTCGAGTTCGTGAACTCGCAGCGGGGCTTCCTGGGCGTGAAGCTGCGCCATCCGCCACTGGTTGAGGAATTGTCCTCCCTTCATCGTGTCGCGGAAATGGACCTGCCATTGGTCGCGGCCGTCGAGATTGGCCAGCGCGGCGGCGATACCGCCTTCGGCCATCACCGTGTGGGCCTTGCCCAAGAGCGACTTGCAGACCAGGGCGGTTCGAGCGCCGCGGGCCGAGGCTTCGATCGCGGCGCGCAGCCCCGCGCCACCGGCGCCGACCACCACCACGTCATATTCGTGCGTCTCGTACTTCGACATGCGTCAGAAAATCCTAAAGTCGGTCAACCGTCCCGATGCGATCATCCAGACGTAGAAATCGGCAAAGCCCACCATGAACAGGCTCAACCAGGCGAATAGCATATGGTGCGCGTTGAGCCGCGACACGCAACTCCATGCCTTGTGGCGCGCTTGCCCGAACGCGACGCAGGAGAAACAGTCGACGTTGCCGCCGACGAGGTGCCGCAGCGAATGGCAGCCAAACGTGTAGCATCCCAAGAGCGTCACGTTCGCCGCCAGCACCAACGTGGCCAGGCTAATGCCAAACGAGTGCCCGCCCCCGCCCCCGCCCTTGTTTGGCCACCAGCAGGCGTCGACGACATCGATCGCCAGGAGCACAAGGAAGATCAGCGCCAGGTAGAGAAAAAAGCGGTGCAGGTTCTGGAACAGCAGCATCCGCGTTTCGCCGCGGTAGCCATGCCCGCGCGATTCCCCCACGGCGCAGGCCGGGGGATCGAGAAAGTACGCCCGGTAATAAGCCTTTCGGTAATAGTAGCACGTCAGACGGAAACCGCCCGGCGCCCAGAGAATCAGAAACGCGGGCGACAGCCAGGCCGGCAGCCAGGGGAGCACGATCAACGGTGAGTAGAACGGCGAGAGAATATACGCCGAGTCGGGATGGGAGGTCTTCGTCCCGAGTTCAAAGTCGTCGTTGTAGGCGGCCCGAAACGTCGAATAGACGATGAACAGTCCCAGCCCCAGCGCGGTGGCCAAGGGACCGAGCCACCACGCATCGCGGCGCTCGGTTTTGCCGAATTGCCCCACGTCTTGATCTTGTGCTACGCCAGCCGCCATAAAATTGGACCTCCTGAATGCGATGCCACTTTACCGCCGGAGTTTGGAGTCGTCAAACCCCCCATCTCACGGAACGCCACGGAGGGCGTTCCCTACAGAATCGGATTCGGGTGCCCAATCAGCAATGTGGGGAACCACTTCTCAGCACGCCGCCGCCGCTCTATACTGCACGCGGCCGAGAATGAGACGTTCACGGTGGCTGGGGCAGAGCCTAAGCGATGCCCCGGTCGCTATGTAGCCGAGGCATCGCTTATGCTCTGCCACCAGCCACCACCTTCTCGTGACAAAACGTCTCATTCTGGGCCGCGCACAGTATAGAATACTGACCATGAGTGAAGATCACGAGGAACACACCGATTTGCCCCTGCCGGGCAGCCGAATCCAGCCGCGCGGGTTCGCGCTGGCGTTGCGGTTTCATTCCGAGATCAAGCTGGACCGAAAGCGCGGACACGGCTTCGCCGCCATGTTGTCGGAATACCTGAACATCGACCGCAACGAGCTGGAAAGCCACAGTTGGTCTTTCGTCGAGCCGTTGCCGGGCGATCCCGAAAGCCGGCTCGTGATTGGCGTCACGCCCAACACGCTTCGGCTGGAAATCCATCTGCCGTCGCGGGCGCAGGAATGGGTGGAGCACCGTTTTCAGACGGTGCTGGACACGTTCAGCGTCCAGTTCCAGCCGCAGTTGGTGCTCAACTGCCAGGCCACGGTGCGGGGCACGATCCCGATTGACGGCGACGCGCGAACCTTCCTGGCGGGCCACATCATGCAGATGCCGCCCGAGCGGGTCGTGCAATCGTTCCGCCGTCCCGTACACCTGATCGGATTGCGGTTCTTCTTTCCTCCCTACCACAGCACTCCTGGCGACTCGGACGAACCGGCGGCTGAAAACCGCATCGACTGGTCGGCGTCGGTGCGGGCCGAATCGCTGCTGGAAGATCCGACGCAACTGTTTCTCGAAGCCGAGACCGACTGGTTCGAGCCGACACCCTGGAACGACGGCCTGTCGCGAACCGTCATCGATCGGTTGGCGACGACGCGACGATTTCTGGAAGAAAACGTCCGCGACTTTCTGCAACCTGGCGCGGCCGACGTACCTGACGAGCCCTGATTGGCGTTCCTGACTCAAGAAAAAAGGCCATGCCCGGCCGAAGGAAGAAGAATTGGCATCCGTGCCAAAAGATCCAATCCATGGATTTTCGCTTCCCAACCGGGTGACATTGGCGGGACGAAACAGGGTTTCCTCCGAACCGGGCATGGGCGCTGGTGTCGGTTAAATAATCCGAGCTTGGTCGTATCGATTAACTGGACAATTGGTCGAACAACTTGCGAAACTTGGGCATTCGTCCTTCGAGATAGGTGAGCCAAGCCTTCGGGTTCCAGATTTCCACGCAGACGGCCGCGCCCACGAGCAGCACATCGCTGCCCGGCTCGGCGTGCAAGAACTCGCGAAACCCCTCGGGCACGATCAAACGCCCGCGGCCGGCCAGTTGTACCGTGCGGTGACGTGTCGAAAGCAGCCTGCCGAGCAACTGGACTTGCTCCAACTGCCCCCCCAATCGGCCGGCACGCATCTTGGCTTTCACCAATTCGACTCCCGCGTTCAACTTGGCTTGCCATGTTTCGGCGTTCCATAAACTCAGGCACCCCGGCCGTTCCTTGGCCAGGATGCAGTCCTCTCCCGCGATCCCCAGGGCCGCCACCAATTCGGTGGGAACCGAAAGCCGATAGCGTTCATCAAACGTGCGTTGAAACTCGCCCAGAATGAACTCTTGGTCCCCTGGCATGGTAAGCCGCCGTCATCGAGTGATTCGTCGTGCAGGCGGCTCCGCCCCCGATGCAAGTACTTGTCAAATGGGCTAATTTCCCCGGTTCTAACTTGCTAGTTCCATATAATGGGCTGAATTCCCACAGCGATATAGTGTAGCAGGTATACCGGCTTTTGCAACCGTTCCAACCAAAAAAAATTCAACGACCCGCCAAGAGTAGCGCAATTCGCGAGAATTCCGAAGCGAGCCGGTGGCGCCGGTGGCTGGGGCAGAGCCGGCAGAGCCTGGCCATGAGCGGTTTTCCGTTTCAACGAGCGATGTGGCCAGGCGATGCCCCGGTACGCAGGAGCTACGCGCGAGCCGGGGCATCGCTTAGGCTCTGCCCCAGCCACCATGCCCTCACGGAGTACCGCGGCTACGGAAACGCCAGCGACGCTTTCGCAGCCGGCGGAGCGCCGCCGGAGAATTCGTCTGGCCCTGTGCGCTGATTTTCGCTACCCTTGAAACCCCGAAAACGACCAGAGTCGCGGCGGAATTCACTTCCCTTCAATTCTTGAGGCGGCCGTCCAATGCAAGCGGGGCCGACATCCCAGCGCCAAGCGGATCGGATCGTGATCACCGGTATCGGGCTCATCGCGTCGGTGGGTACCGATCGGGAAAGCGTCTGGCGCGCCGTTCGTCGCGGGCAAAGCGGCGTGCGGTCGCTCAGCGGACTGGCGGGTTATCCCGACGGCTTGTCGATCGGCGCTCCCGTGGAAATCAGCGGGGAACGTCTTGGGCAACTGAAGCCGATTGTCCTTTGCCAGCACGCGGCCGCCGAGGCGCTCGACGACGCGCGGATCGATTTTTCGCGTGTCGATCTGGACCGCTTCGGCTGCGCGGTGAGTGGTCACATGGGCGATACCAACGGGCTGGAGCCCATCGCCGTCCGCGATCGGCTGGCCGCCGACGGTGTGGTTCCCTGGTGGAGCCAGTGGCTTCCCAACACGGCGTGCTCCGAGGTGGCGAATCGTTACCGGCTGGGCGGCCCGCGGCTGTGCCATTCGACGGCTTGCGCCAGCGGGCTGATCGAGATCCTTTCGGCGGCGCGCAGCATTTACGACGGCCAATGCGACCTGGCCCTGGCCGGCAGCGCCGAGGCGATCCACCCCTTGTTTGCCGCCGGTTTCCAGGCGATGCGAGTGCTGGCTCACCACGAAGACCCGAGCCAGGCCTGCCGCCCGTTCGACAGACGCCGCAGCGGTTTCGTCATGGGCGAAGGTTCGGCGATGTTCGTGATCGAACGGCTGAGCCATGCCCAGGATCGTCGCGCCGGTATCTACGCCGAGATCGTAGCCGGCAAAATGCAGGCCGAGGCCCACCACTTGACGGGACTCGACTCCGCCAGCGACGTGCTCACCTACCTGATCAAGGCCACTCTGAACAGCGCCCGCTTGCAGCCGGCCGACGTCGGTTACATCAATGCCCACGGCACCGGCACGCAGCAGAACGACGTGGCTGAGACCCGCGGCATCCGCAAGGCGATGGGTCAAGCGGCCGATCGGATCTGCGTCAGCTCGACCAAGTCGATGCTGGGACACCTGGTCAACGCCGCCGGCAGCGTCGAGCTGGCGATCACGGCGCTGGCACTTCGCGACGGCTTCGCTCCGCCGACGGTGAACCTGACCGATCCCGATCCCGAGTGCGACCTCGATTGCATTCCACTGGTTGGCCGCTGGAGCCAATTCGAGCACGCGCTCAAGCTTTCGGTCGCCTTCGGCGGGCACATGGCCGCCTTGATTCTCAGGCGTTGGAAAGACGCCAAGAGCGATCAAGACACAGGCCATTGGGAATCGCCCGACCGCATTGCGGCGTAGACTGGTTCGGCGAAGATCTGTCTCGAAATCGCAAGTCATGTTCACTTGACGGACGTGCCGATAGCGATAATGATACGTCGAGGGAGGCTGGGAGAATCGCTGGGAGAAGCCAGGTCCGATGAATCGATTGTGCTCTTTTCTCACTGCGGCTTCGCTGCTCATCCACGCCGTGCTTGGATGTTGTTGGCATCATGCGCATCCCTGTATGGGCTGCGGCCAAACGCTCGCCGCGGCGTCTGGGGATTCAGCGTCTGGGGATGCGGCCTGCTGCCGCCACGGGGACCGCTGCCGCCAACGCGAGCACGATAGCGATGACAACGATACGGACCACCCGTGCCGTTGCCCCTTGGAATGCCAGGGTGTTTGCGTCTATGTCGGCCCTGAAAAGGTCGAACTCGACGCCCCGCTTTCCGCGACCCCTTTTGAGGCGGTTCCGGCGATTCTCGGAATCGTCGAAACGAACCTGACGAAAGCGGCTTGGCAGACACGTTCCGGTTCGCTCCATGTGGGCCTGCCGGCGCGTCTTCATCTTCTGGATCAAGTCCTCTTGATTTGATCGCCTCCGCCCGCGTTTGACCTGCCCTGGTGGCCGCTGCGCGCGCCGCGCATGGCGGCGACTGTTTATATTTCACGCGGCCGACAATGAGACCTTTTGCCACGAGACAGTGGTGAATGTCTCATTCTCGACCGCGTGAAGTATCACGCTGGCCGGCCAGAACCCGCGCCGCCGCGTATCGGATTGTGTTTTATTGCTTGGGAGTGGGAGGTTTGACGAACATGCCACAACAAACGACCACGCGTCAGCGGCTTTCGGCGGCTTCGGCGCCCGCGGATGCGCCACCCAACGCGCCGCCCCATGCGGCTCGCGTCGCCAGTCGCCCAGGTTGGCTCCCCAATGCGGTTTCGACGGGCCTGGTCGTTGCCGCGCTGGGCGGCATCGCCTATTGGGGACACCGCGCCGATTGGACCGTGCCGAAGTTCTCGGCGTTGGTCGGTGGCGGCCCCGTGGACGCCGAGGCGTGGTGCAAGGAGCACAATGTCGCTGAGTCCGAGTGTATCGAATGCGACGCATCGCTGCTCCCGCCGGAAAACGATTACGGCTGGTGCAAGGAGCACGGAATCGCGCAATGCTCGCTGCACCACCCCGACGTGGCGCAGCTCAAGGACATTCCCAGTGTTTCGCCTGAATTGTCAGATCGCGCGACGCGCGCCCTGGCGCTGCTGCCTCGCCCGGAGAACAACAGCCGCTGCAAGCTGCACCGGAAGCGGATTCAATTCGCGTCGGCGGAGGCCGCCGACAAGGCCGGCGTCGATATCGACGTGGCCCAGGAGCGGCCGGTGGTCGAGGCCATCGCGGCCAGCGGCGAGGTGATTTACGACGAAACGCGCATGGCCCATCTGGCGAGCCGCGCGGCGGGAACCGCCTGGAGTGTCGCAAGTCAGTTGGGCGACCAGGTGGGCAAGGGGGACGTGCTGGCGCTGATCGACGCCGCCGAGGTCGGCCGCGCGAAGGGAGAGCTCGTGCAGGCCGTCGCCCAATGGCGGTTGAAGAAGACCAACGTCGACCGCATGAAACCCCTCGCCGCCGATCAGACCGTGTCCGGCCGGCAATTTCGCGAGGCGCAAGCCGCGCTCGACGAAGCCACGGTTCGGCTGCTCAGCGCCCAGCATGCCCTGGTGAACCTGGGCCTGCCCGTTCGCGCCGCGGAGCTCGCTGACCTGGACATTGACGAAATCTCCGAACGGCTGCAGTTCTTGGGCATTCCAGCGGAGATCGTCGCCGCCCTCGACGTCGACGCCACCACGTCGAACCTCCTTCCGCTCAAGTCGCCGCTCGACGGCGTCGTCGTCGAGCGCAACCTGGCGCCGGGAGAGGTTATCGACACCAAGACGCCCTTGTTTTCCGTCGCCGACTTGCGGCGGATGTGGTTGATGCTCGCCGTGCGTCAGGAGGACGCGAAATACCTGGCGCTGGGCCAGACGGTGCTGTTTCGACCCAGCGGCGGAACGGACGAAAAGGAAATCACCGGCTCGCTCTCTTGGATCAGTACGTCGGTCGATGAACCGACGCGCACGGTCAACGTGCGGGTCGATCTGCCCAATTCAAGCGGCCTGCTGCGCGCCAACACGTTCGGCGCGGGGCGGATCGTGCTTCGCGAAGAGCCGCGGGCGGTCGTCGTGCCCAGCGAAGCCGTCCATTGGGACGGCTGCTGCCATGTGGTCTTCGTCCGCGACAAGCACTACCTGGAACCGGACGCGCCGAAGTTCTTTCATATCCGCCAAGTGCGGCCGGGCGTGAAGCAAGACGACGGCACCGAGCTGATCGCCGGCCTCCTGCCCGGCGAAGTGGTCGCCGCCAAGAACAGCGTCGTGCTCGAAGCCCAACTCCTCAAGAGCAACCTGGGCGCCGGCTGCTGTGAAGCGTGCGCGCCCAAGAAATGAATTCTCGTTCCCACGCTCCGCGTGGGAACGAGCCTTTGAGCGGGTCGTTGAATTGCAATGGAAGGAGTGCGATCGTGCTCAACTGGATCATCGAGGTCTCCCTGCGGCACCGCGTGTTCGTGATCCTGGGGGCGGTGGCCGTGGCGACGGTGGGCGCGGTGTCGTTGCGCTATCTCGACATCGACGCTTTTCCCGACACCACGCCGGTCCAGGTGCAGGTCAACACGATCGCGCCGGCGCTGGGCCCCGAGGAGGTCGAGCAGCGGATCACGTTTCCGATCGAGCAGTCGATCGGCGGGCTGCCGGGGCTGGAAAGCATGCGCTCGGTGTCGAAGTTCGGATTTTCGCAGATCGTGGTGACGTTCGAGGACGGTAGCGACATCTACTTTGCGCGGCAACTCATCAACGAGCGGCTCGCGACGGTCGAATTGGCCGAGGGGATCAGCCGGCCCAGAATGGGTCCCGTGGCGACCGGCTTGGGCGAGGTGTTCCACTACGTGGTCACCGGCAAGGGCAACGACGTCACCGAGCTGCGCACGATCCACGACTGGTTCATCAAGCCGAAGATGCGCACCGTGAAGGGGGCCGCTGAAATCAACAGTTGGGGCGGGTATGAGAAGCAGTACCAGGTGCGGGTCGATCCGAACAAGCTGATTGAGTACGCGATCACGCTGGACGACGTCGTGCGCGCCGTGGGCGAGAACAACCGCAACGTCGGCGGAGGCAACGTGCGCGAAGGGTCGCAAAGCCTGCTCGTGCATGGCGTGGGCCGCACGGTGAACGTCGAGCAAATCGGCGCCATCGTCGTCACGGCCCACGACGGCGTGCCGATCCGCGTTCGCGACGTCGCCAAGGTCGAGATCGGCTCCGAAATCCGCCGCGGCGCCGTCACCGCCGACGGCAAGGGCGAAGTCGTGATGGGGTTGGGCTTCATGCTGATGGGCGAAAATACGCACGAAGTCACCTGGGCCATGAAGCACCGGCTCGACGAGATCAAACCCACTTTGCCCGCCAACGTCGCGGTCGAGACGGTTTACGACCGCACCGAGCTGGTCAGCCACGTGATCCAGACCGTGAAGAACAACCTGTTCGAGGGCGGTTTGCTGGTGATCGCCGTGCTGTTCCTGTTCCTGGGCAACCTCCGCGCGGCCATGATCGTCGCCCTGGCCATTCCGCTGTCGATGCTGTTCGCCTTCTGCGGCATGTTGCGGTTCGGCATCGCCGCCAGCCTCTTGAGCCTGGGCGCCATCGACTTCGGCATGATCGTCGATAGCTCGGTGGTGATGATCGAAAACTGCGTCCGGCACGTCGCCCACGGCGACAACCGGCGCCGGGCGATGATCGACGTCGTCCGCGACGCGGCCGTCGAAGTCCGCAAGCCGACGATGTTCGGCGAGCTGATCATCATGATCGTCTACCTGCCGATCCTGACGCTGGAGGGGATCGAAGGCAAGCTTTTTCGGCCGATGGCGCTGACCGTCATCTTCGCGCTGGTGGGGTCGATGGTCCTCTCGCTGACGCTGATGCCCGTGCTGGCCAGCCTTTTGCTTCCCAAGCGTATCGAGGAGCGCGAACCGCTCCTGATGCGCTGGGCGCACCGTATTCACGCTCCGATCTTGCGGTTTTCGATGCACTACAAGGCGCTGGTCGTCGGCTTCGCGGCGTGTGTGATGTTGGTGGCCTTCGGCCTGATCGCGCCCAACCTCGGTTCGGAGTTCGTGCCGCGGCTCTCGGAGGGAGCGATCGCCGTCAGCGTCGTGCGTTTGACGGGCACCGACCTGGACGACTCGATCGTCTACAACACCCAGATGGAGAAGGCGGTGTTGCGCGAGTTCCCGGACGAAGTGGAACACGTTTGGAGCCGTATCGGCACGGCGGAAATCGCCACCGATCCGATGGGCATCGAGTTGACCGACATGTTCATGACGCTCAAACCTCGCGCGCGCTGGAAGAAAGCCCGCTCGCAGGCCGAACTGACCACACTCATCGAACGGCACTTGCGCGACCTGCCGGGCCAACGTCTCTCGTTCTTGCAGCCGATCGAAATGCGGATGAACGAGATGGTGACGGGCATCCGCGCCGACGTGGCTGTGAGGCTCTACGGCGACGACCTTGACGTGCTCGCCGACAAAGCGAAAGAAATCGAAGCCATCCTCAGTCAGGTTCCCGGCGGCGCCGACGTGAGCGCCGAGCAGATTACCGGCCAGCCGGTGCTCGAAATCAAGCTCGACCAGGAGCAACTGGCCCGCTACGGAGTGCCGGCCAAGGCCGTGACGGACATCATCGAGTCGCTCGGGAGCAACCCCTTGGGTGAAGTGATCGAGGGCCAGTTTCGCTTCCCCTTGGTGGTCCGGCTACCCGAGGCGTTGCGCAACGGCTCGGATCGCATCGGCGCGATCCTGGTGCCCACGGCCTCCGGCGAGCGCCTGCCGCTGTCGCGGTTGGCGCGCGTGCAGGTGTCGCAGGGCCCCGCGACGATCACGCGCGAATGGGGCCAGCGGCGGATCACCGTTTCGGTGAACGTCCGCGGCCGGGACATCGGCGGCTTCGTGGCCGAGGCCCAGCGGCGGATCAAGGAGCAACTCCAATTGCCGCCGGGACGCTATTTTTATGAGTTCGCCGGCCAGTTCGAGCACCTGCGGCGCGCGCGGACTCGGCTTTTGATCGTGGTGCCGTTGGCCGCGGTGCTGATTTTCACGCTCTTGTACATGACCTATGGCAACGTCATCGACGCCTTGCGCGTTTTCACCGGGGTGCCCTTTGGCTGGGTGGGCGGCATCTTCGCGCTCTGGCTGCGCGACATGCCGTTTTCGATTTCGGCCGCGATCGGCTTCATCGCGTTGTCGGGCGTGGCGGTGCTCGACGACATGATCCTCGTTTCCCACGTCCGGCAATTGCGCCGGCGGGGCTTGCCCCTGGAGGATGCGGTGGTGCAAGCGGCGATCACGCGGTTGCGTCCCGTCCTGATGACCACGCTGGTGGCCAGCCTGGGGTTCTTGCCGATGGCCTTGAGCACCGGCATGGGAGCGGAGGTGCAGCGGCCGTTGGCCACCGTGGTGATCGGCGGCGTGATCGGGGCCATGGTCATGTCGCTCTTGGTGCTGCGCGTGTTGTACATGTTGTTCAAGTCGCCGATCGGTTCGGCGTCGGGCGGCCAAACGGCCGCCGCGAAAAAGGAGTTGGCTGAGATTTTGATCTGAACAAGGAGTCACGTCATGTCGCTGAAGAATCGGGGGATGTTGATTTTCGTGGGAATCGTTTCGTTCGGCCTGGCTGGCTGCGGCCAGTCGCCGCCCGCGGCGGCGCCTGCGACGCGAGCTTCGGACACCGGCCGCCGCCATGACGGCTGGTGGTGCGATGAGCACGGCGTGCCGGAGGAAGTCTGCGCCCTGTGCGACAGCAAACTCGCGGCCAGGTTCAAGGCCAAGGGCGACTGGTGCAAGGAGCACGACCGCCCCGAATCGCAGTGTTTCGCTTGCACTCCCGAGTTGGAAGCGAAGTTCGCCGCCCAGTACGAGGCGAAGTACGGCAAAGAACCGCCGAAGCCCGAGGCCGAACAGGAAGGATACGAGCAGTAGGGTGGATACCGCGAAGGTTCGCCCGTCCGCAACAGCCGGTCGTTCCATCCGCGACCAATTCTGGCGCGAGGTCGCGCAATCGCAATGCGCCAAGCGAGCGCCACCACCGCCGGGTAAGAAAGCCTGACTGGCCGCCGTCAGAAAACTCGCCTCGAACGCTTTTCTTGGACAGGATTGACGGGATTCACAGAATCTGGTCCGACAAATCGCAAAGGCTTGCTTTCCATCCTGTTCCTCCTGGTCATCTCGGCCAGTACATCATCACACAAACACCGATGAGGGCGATGGCCCCGCCAACGACATCAGGCCGGTCGGGACGGTTTCCGTCGAAATACCAACCCCACAGGAGCGCCAGCACGATGAAGAACCCACCGTACACCGCATAGACCCGGCCAAAATGGCTGGTTTGGAAGGTCGGGATGATCCCGTAGAGGATCAGCACGCCAGCCCCCGCCAGCCCCCACCAGCCCGGTTTGTCATCTCGCAGCCACTTCCACATCAGCCAGCCGCCGCCAATCTCGCAGGCCCCGGCAACGATGAACAGTGACAGCGACTTCAGAACTCCAACGGTATCCATCATTCCTCCTTCCGGGGCCCCGGCACCGCCTCCAGCCGGTCGAGCGCATCTTGAATCGGTTGGGCAACCGCTTCGAAATCCGGCTCTCGGCCGGCGTCGATCGCGGAGTGAACCTGGTTGAACAGCTCGCTGAGTTCCTCCGACGAAACGACCACGGTTTCCCAATGCCGTTTCGGCACGCCGTCGTCGCGCGCGATGTTCGGCATCTTCCACAACACGATCTCCAACTCATCGAGCGGCCGGTGCGCCTTACCGGGAGTGCGGGCCGCGACCGCATCGCGTATCTGGTCGCGGCATTGCCGAAGCCGGACAACCGCATCGCGGTAGGTGGCCGGAATGTCGACGTCCGCTTCGGTGAGCGGTACGTCGTCGGGGTCCGCGGGCTTGGCCGTCGGCGCCGGCTCGCCGGGAGTACACCCCAGCGTCACCGCGACCAGGCCGATCGCGGTCAGCGCAAGGAAGCCAGGGCGGCGGACTTGGAAGCGGTTCCACATGCCCCCAGTCTAGCAGCCGCGATGCACTTTTCAAAACACACTTTGGAGCGCGGGCTAGCGCCGGCCCGGCGCGATGGGCTCGCCGGCCGGCGCGACCGGCAACGGCCCGCCGACGACGCGCTCGAGTTCGGCGCGGCGGCGGTGGTAGTTGGCGATCGCCTCCTGGTACTTGTCGCGCAGCGAGATGAACTGACGCTGCGCGAAGACGAGCCGCAGGAAGTCCTCCTGGCCGGCCTCGTAGCCCGCCCGAGCGGCGCCGACGTTCTGCTCGGCGCGCGGCAACGACAAACTCGAGTAGAGGTCGACGACCCGGCGGCTCTCACGCAACTGCTCGTAAGCCGCCTGCACTTCCTGATTGACGTCGTCGAGGCGCTGCTCGTACTCGGCACGCCGCCGGCTGAGGTTGTACATCGCTTCCCTCGCGGCCGCGTGTCGCCGGTCGCGGTAGAGCGGCATGTTCATGTTCATCCCGACTTGCGAACGCAAATCGCGCTGCGAGTTGGGCTGCCAGAACGAGTCGTAGCGCGCGAACAACTCCAAGTCGGGATAGAAGTCCTTGTAGGTCAGGGCCAGGGCCGCTCGCTCGGCCCGAATCCGCGCCGCCAGGGACGCCAGGTCGGGCCGCCGCGACAGGGCGATCGCGCGCAGCTCCTCGACCGGCGGCGGCTCATCGCCGACGGGCAACGTGGCCGGCGGCGGCGGCAACGCCGCGCCCGGATCGCGGTGCAACAGCGTGTTGATCCGCGCCTTGGCGATGCCGTCCATCCGCTCCAACTCGAACTGCCGCCGCTGGGCGTCGGCAAGCTCAAGCTCGGCCTGCAGCAGGTCGTTTTCGGGCGAGAGGGTCGCCTCGTATCGCTCGCGGGCCGTGTCGCGGAACTCGACCAGCCGAGCCAGGTTCTCCGCGTTCAAAGCCAGTTGGCGGCGGACGAGATAATAGTCGTAAAACGCCAGCCGGGTCGCCTGGGCCAGTTCGAGCTTGACGTCCTCCGAGTCCTGAAAGGCGCCCGCCGCCTCGGCCTGGGCCTGCTCGCCGCGCAAGGGGCGCTTGCCGCGCCAGGGAATCTTCTGCGATGCTCCCAGCACGTAGGCCGGCTGCACCTGGTTCGAGGCGAACGAAGCGGGAGCGAAATTCGAGTTGAAGATAGGGTCTTCGAGCGACACGGCCTGGGGATACCGCTGGGAGGCGGCGCGCCAGGTGGCGACCATCGCCTGCGCGGTTCGGTTGCGCGCCAGTACCAGGCCGACGAGTTCGTCGGCCGAAAGGACCGGCTGGTCGAAGAACAGTTCGGGGTCGATTCCCACCGCCGCGGCCGACGACGTCGGGATGGCACGGCGGTGGGCGACCGGCTGGACGTGAGGACCGGCGGTGTCGGGATTCGCGTCCGTCGTCGCGCGGGTAACGCGGGCGTCCACCGGCGGTACACCCGGCGGCGTGACGATACGCATTTCCGACCGCAGAACCGATACGTTTCCAGGAGGCTTGCCGGAGCGCGATCGCGCGGCGTCGGCGGCGGGATTTGGCGGTCGCGGGGAAACACGGGAAGCGCCGGCGGCCGGCGGTGCGGGCACGCCACCAGATCGGCAGCCGGCCGATAGAGCCAGCGACAACATGGCTCCGGCGGCGACCAGACCGGCACGGTCGATGTTCCTCATAAAACCCACCCTACGCGCGCAAATACCCGCTTCCCTGGCGGCCGGTGGGTTGGCAAAAGGGCCGGCTCAAGGCGGTGCCATGGCTGTCTCCTCCAATTACCATCGGGGCGATCGGCTCGAATTTTCCAACAAACTCGGCAATGCCCTAACGGTCCGCCGAGTTTGACGAATCGCCCCAGTTTGCCCAGCCGCATCGGGGTCTGGCGTGGCGGCTTTTCTTTACAACGACCCGCTGAGAGGCTACACTGCGCACGGCCACCCATGAGGCAACTGGAGACATTAAAGTCGGCCGATTCCAATGTTCATCCATGCTCCGGTACGCCGCACTTACGACCGACTGGCGGCGACCTACGACCTTCGCTGGCGACGCTACATCGACGCTTCGCTGAGCTTCGCCGTCGAGTCGCTCGACGTGTCGGCGAGCGGCAGGGTGCTCGACGTGGCTTGCGGCACCGGCGAGTTGGAGCGGCGGTTGCGGTCCCATTGGCCAAAACTAAGGATGACGGGCAGTGACTTGAGCCTGAACATGCTGCGTGAGGCGTCGCTGAAGGATCTCGATGCCGGCCTGGTCGCGGCCGACGTCACGCGTCTGCCGCTGCCGGCCGGCTCGTTCGACGACGTCTTTTGCGTGAATGCTTTTCACTATTTTCGCGGCCCCCATGACGCGCTCGCCGAAATGCACCGCGTCCTGCGTCCCGCTGGAACGCTCGTGATCGTCGACTGGTGCGACGACTACCTGAGCTGCAAGCTTTGTGGCGCGTGGCTGCGCTGGACCGATCCGGCCTTCCACCGCATGTACTCCGTGTCGGGTTGTCGCGAGTTGCTGCGCCGCGCCGGGTTCACGATCGAACGAGTCGAACGCCGCCGGATCGATTTCATCTGGGGGCTGATGCGATTCATCTGCCGCCGCTGAGGCATTCCCATTCGCTCGTGCCAGACGACGACGTCCTGAACGCGAATCCGGTGTCCGGCGAAACCCCCGCCAACTTGCCAAACCAGCGGGATCGTGACTGGTTGCGCGCCGCGCTGGATGGTATCTTGAATCCGGGCGTGCTGGCGTGAAGATCACGACCGAACGGGGTCGCCGGTGAACCAAGCCGAGTTGCGGATGATGGCGGAGGAGAGGATTCTCGATGCGGCCGCGCTCATCACCGGTAACCGTTGGGCCTACGCTTACTACGTGGCCGGGTATGCCGTAGAGTGTGGTCTCAAGTCGTGCGTTCTTGCGCGCATGATTTACACCGGTGGTGTCTTCGAGGATAAGAAGTTCGCGGATCGGTGTTTCACCCATGACTTTGCGGAACTGGTCAAACTTGCGGGCTTGACGGACGAACTCAATTCGAGCCTTGTAGCGAGCGCGGCAGGCAGCCGCGCGTTTGTCGAACATTGGACGACCGCCGTCCAGTGGCAGGAAACTGCCCGCTACCAGCAAAAAACGGAGGGCGATGCGAAGGCGCTCTACGCGGCGATTACTCATGATCCGGACGGAGTGATATCATGGATACGGAATTACTGGTAGACGACCGGATCGATGACGGTCGTAAGCTCATCGCCGAACTCGTCCGTGATGGCTTTGACGTCACGGCGGCGTTCTGGATCAAGACCAGCGAAGAGGGGTTGTGGCGTCTGTACATCGTTTCGAAGTCAGTGGACACGGCAAAAATCGGCGAAGGATACCTGCCAGTCTACGCCTGTTTGCGCCGGATCCCAGATCCATGCATTGCCCTTTCGGACATCAGGTTGGTGAATGCCACCAACCCGATCGCGCGCGACGCGATCACGGTGCGCGACCGCTATCCGGGCAGAATCCCCGCTCGGTTTCAGGGAAAGCGGCTTGGCAACCTGGCAATCGAGGAGGCGTACATCTACCCGCCAGCGTCGGGCCAGATGACCCGAAGCGAGGTACTGCAAACGGCCGCCGGTTTAATGAATCGAACGGGTGCTTTGCAACCGTCTATCGTGACCTTCCGTGACGGCTCCTCGATGCAAGCCATTCCCGTTGGCATCGACATGCAGTCGCCCGGCACGGTTCGCGTGGTTCTCCATGACATTGCGGCCGGCGCCGACCGGGTTGTCTCAGCCGACGATGTGGTGAATATCCAATAAAGCCGGCCATGATCAATCCAATCGCCACGAGAGCGTCAACGGCAGATAGTCGCCCGCGACCTTGACCGTGAGCGACAGCGGCTGGTCGACGTCGTGGCCCAGGAAATCGGGGATGGCCCGCAGGCAACCTTCCAGCAGCTTCAGTTCCCAGGTCAAGGGTGGGCGCGAAGCCATGCCCGGCGAGAGCCGAATCACACACGGATACGCCTCCGGCGCGGCCAGCGGCCAGCCATGCTCCTCGGCCGCGTTCACATCGCGAATCGGCGTCTCAAACCCTTCGCTGAAGCTCAGCAAAATGCCCGACACGCGACGGTTGTGTTCCTCCTCCGAGATCCGCCCGGCCAGCAAGCGCCTCATGAGTGCCAGGTTCTCGTACAACACCAGGCCCAGGGTCATCCCCATCTGGCCCATTACGATGCCGTACCAGGTGCCGCTTTCAAAGCGCGCGCATTCGACCCTGATCGGCGTATCGCCCGGCGCGTCCCGCCAGGGGGCGCGGCGATAGAACTCGGCGGCCGCCTCGTAGAAGCCCGCCACCTGCTCAAGACGCATCCCCGGCACCTCGACGATCCCACGTAACGAGTCGGGCTCCTCAATCCCCTCGGTCAGCGTGGCGAAGACCTCGTGCCAGACCGCCAGCGCCGGTTCGACCTTGACGCGAATGCCCCATTCCTCGAATTGCGATCGCAGCGACGCGGCCAACTCGGGCGATTGGAACTGCGCGACGGCGGGACGGTGCGGGTGGCCGACGCCCGGCGCCATCATCGCCCGCGCCGCCACCTGCCCCAGCCATTCGGGCGTGGCCTCGTCTTCCGTCACTTCGTTGGCCAGCACGAAGCGGCTGTCGCTTTCGACGATCATTCCGATCCAGGCGCGGCGAGGATCGTCGGGTCCGCCGACCCAGCCGGGGAACCGGCCCACGCCGATTTGCCAAACCTCGCCGGGCTGCCGGGGCAAGCGCGTGATCTGCGGCGTCGAGATGGGTTGTCGCTGGGCGTCGCGCAGTTGACGCGACTGGCGTTCAAAGGCTTGGACCATTTCGCCAATCGCGTCGTTGGCGCGGCACTCGACGCCGATCTCGCCCAGTCGCGCCGCCCAGGTGGGAACGGCGTCGGCCGGCGCGTATTCCACCACGCCCGGCCGGCGCGGGTCGCGATCGGCCGGTCGTCGCATGGTTTCACTCAGCACCAGCCAGACCGCGTCGCCGGCAGGTCCGCCGGCGAGCGGTTTGATCGCCAACGGTTGGTCGTAGTCGCTCGACGCGATCATCATCATCCACGGTTCGTCCCCGGGGGCCTTGTCGTCGTCGGCGCGGGTGATGACGACTTGCCACACTTCGTCGGGCCGCTGTTCGAGGGTCTGGAGCGTGTCGATTTTCACGACGGCCTTTGGACCAGGCGCCGGGCGTTCGGCGACCGCCGGCACATCGAGCACGTCGCGCAGCCAGGCCAAAGCGCCGGGCGTCTCGCGCCACGCGCCGCGGAACGTGGCGGCGTAGACCGCGGCCTCGTCGGGACTGCCCAGCGCGACCATGTTCTGGAACTCGTCGGGCGCACCACGCTCATGGCCCAACAGTTTGCCCGGCACATGGCGATTGTGACCGTGCGCGGATCGAAGTCGCTCGCGAGCGGTTTTGACGTCGCCGTACAGGCGGAAGGCCACCAACGCCCGGCTGTAGCTGCCGGCGGCCATGCAGTCGTCGGGGTAGCGCTCCAGCACCGTTTCCAGCTCGTCATCGCGGCCCAAGTCCAAGAGCGACTTGGCCAGCGCGTGCCGCACCCCCTGGTTGTCGTTGGGATTGAGCCTGATCAATTCGCGGTAGTGCTCGGAGGCGGCCTCGCGGTGGCCGGTCGCCGCCAGGCAATCGGCCATGCCCTTGCGGGCGCGCATGTAAGGGCGGGTTTCGAGAATTCCCCAGAAACTTCCAGCGTTCTCCTGGAAGAACTTCTCTCCCAAGGCGCGCTCGCCGGCCGCCACGCCTTGCTCGTAGAACGCCAGCGCCTCCTCGACCGAAGTGGTCTGCTCGGCCAAGAGCACGCAGGCGTCGGCGCAGTCGGGCGAGATGTCGAGCGCCTTGCGGGCCAAGCTCGACTTTTCCGAGGGATGGGCCGCTTTGAATGCCCGGTAGAACAATTCCTGGGCGCGGTCGAGCGCGGTTTCAGACCGATTGCCGTCCATACCGGCGGCCATCTGTGAAAGGATGCGTTCCATCGGCCGGAGGTCGTGTACGAATGCCACGGGCGGCGGCGCGTCGGAGGGGCGACCGTGTCGTGGGCGCCCTTTCCCTCTTCGGTCGTTCTTCTTTTTCTTCGACATCAGTCGGCTCCTTCCGGTTGAATAGACAAGGCCCACGATGTAGCGTGGGCTTTAGCCCGCGTTCGTTGTGGGCGGTGCCCACCCTACGGGATCGCCCCCCAATGTAGCAGATGACGCGGGACCGCGCCAATTGGCGAGTATTCGGCCACCCGCTGGCCACGGCCCCGGCCGACGATTATAATCTTCACCATAACCCTCCCTGCAGACGCACTCCCCAACGACATTTGAAAGGTCGCCGTATGCAACACCCCCACCTCAACTACCGCTCGGTGGTGAAATCACTCGTCTTTGTGCTCTTTTTAGCGGCCCCCGCGGCGAGGGCCCGGGCGGACGTGGCGCTACCCGCCGTGATCGGCGATCATATGGTCTTGCAGCGCGGCATGCCGATCACGATTTGGGGGTGGGCCAGCCCCGGCGAAGAGGTGACGGTGGCCCTGGGCGACATCAAGGCCACCGCCAAGACCGACGCCGAGGGGAAATGGCTGGTCAAGCTGCCCGAACTGCAAGCCGCGGGCCAGACACTCGAAATGACGATCAGTGGCAAGAACACCATCAAGCTCAGCGACATCCTCGTGGGAGAGGTCTGGCTCGGTTCCGGACAGTCGAACATGCAATGGGCGGTGAGGCAATCGGTCAACTCGGCCGAGGAAATCGCGGCGGCGAACGATCCGCAAATCCGCCTTTTTTCGGTGCCGCTGGTGCCGGCCGGCAGGCCGGCCAAGACCGTCAACGCAAGCTGGCAGGTCTGCTCGCCGCAAACCGTGCCGGAGTTTTCGGCGGTCAGTTATTTCTTCGGCCGCGAGATCCACAAGGCGTTGGGCCTACCGGTGGGAATGATCGGCACATCATGGGGCGGTACGCGGATCGAGCCCTGGATTCCGCCGGCCGGTTTCGCCTCGCAGCCCGACCTGCAAGCGGAGCGCGACCAGATCCAGGCGTTGCGGACGGGCTACCAGAACGCGCTCAAGGCCAAGATCGAGGAAACGAAAGCCTGGCTGGCGGCGGCGGACAAGGCCGCCGCGGCGGGGCGGGAGATTCCCGATCCGCCGGCCATGCCCGGCCTGCCGTTCAATAGCAACAATGTTTCCACGGGGCTTTACAACGGCATGATCCACCCGCTGGCGCCGTTCGCGCTGCGGGGGGCGCTCTGGTATCAGGGCGAATCGAATCGCGGTCAGGGCATGCACTATCATTCGCTGATGAAGGGCCTCATCCAGGGCTGGCGCGACGTCTGGGGTCAGGGCGATTTTCCGTTCCTGTTCGTGCAACTCGCGCCCTACTATTACGATCAGAATGTGACCTTGCTGCCCGAGATCTGGGAGGCCCAGACGGCGACCTTGGCGTTTCCGAACACGGGCATGGCCGTGACCACCGACATCAGCACGGTTCGCGATATTCATCCTCCCAACAAGCAGGAGGTCGGCCGGCGGCTGGCGTTGTGGGCCTTGGCCAAGACCTACGGCAAGAGCGACGTGGTCTACTCGGGTCCGCTCTACGAATCGATGAGCGTGGATCTCGACCAGATCAAGCTCAAGTTCAAGAAGGAATACGCCCAGGGGCTCAAGTCGCGCGACGGCAAGCCGCTGACGTGGTTTTCGATCGCGGGGGCCGACAAGAAGTTCGTGCCCGCCACGGCCACGATCGAAGGCGACATGGTCGTGGTCAAGTCGCCCCAGGTGACCTCACCCGTCGCGGTTCGCTTCGCGTGGCACCAGGCGGCGGAGCCGAACCTCGCGAACCAGGCCGGACTGCCGGCCATTCCGTTCCGCACCGACACCTGGAGCGATGCGATCCCCGCCGCGCCGGAGCAATAGTTGTTCGTTCCCTTGGACCTCTTGGAGAGGCATTGGCCATGAACCGGATCGGGATCGTCGCGATGGTCGTTTTCGCGTCGGGCGCGCAAACCAACGCCGTCGATCGGCCATCCCATGTGCCGGGCGTCGTGTTCGCGGTACACGGCGGGTTGGGCTCGCCGCGCGAGGAGGTTTCGGAAGAACACGAAGCCGAGCTGCGCGCGACGCTCGAACACGCTTTGCAAAGGGGCTTCGACGCGCTGGCGAAACCCCAATCCAGCGGCCTGGACGCCGTGGAAACCGCCATCCGCGCGCTGGAAGATTCGCCGCTGTTCAACGCGGGGAAAGGCGCGGTCTTCACCAACGAGGGACGCAACGAGCTCGATGCGTCGATCATGGAGGGGAAAACCCGCCGCGCCGGGGCGGTCGCCGGCGTGACCGTGGTCAAGAACCCGATCTCAGCCGCGCGCGCCGTGCTGGAGAAGTCGCCGCACGTCTTACTCATCGGCCGCGGCGCCGAAGTCTTTTGTTCGCAAAACGGACTGGAGATCGTCGAGCCTGAGTATTTCTCGACGTTGCCGCGCCGCCGGCAAATCGAGGAACATTGGGCACGCTCGAAACAGCAGCCGCCCAAGGGTTGGAAGAAGCATTCGTCAGGGAAACCGGCCGACGGGAAACCGGCGGATAGGAAAGCGGTGGAAGGGGAAACGAAGCACATCTGGGGGACTGTCGGCGCCGTGGCCCTCGATGCGCTCGGCAACCTGGCCGCCGGCACGTCGACCGGAGGCATCAGCGGAAAGGCTTTCGGGCGCGTCGGCGATTCGCCGATCATCGGCGCCGGCACGTACGCCGACAACGACGGCTGCGCCGTCTCCTGCACCGGCCACGGCGAATACTTCATCCGTTACGTCGTCGCCCACGAAATCGACGCTTTGATGAAGTACGAACGGCTCCCTGTCGAAGAGGCGGTCGATCAGATGGTCAACCAGACCCTCAAGGAAGCCGGCGGCGAAGGGGGCGTGATCGCGCTCGACGCGAAGGGCAATTATGCGGCGGCCCACAATTCGGAAGCCCTCTTCCGCGGCTACGTCACCCGCGACGGAACGATCGAGGTTCTGCTGTTCGACGACTAGATCGTATTTTTCACAACCGACTCTGTAGGGAACGCCCTCCGTGGCGTTCCGTGTCCTGCCTGCCTTAAGACGTCGCACCAGCTTCACGGAACGCCACGGAGGGCGTTCCCTACAGAAAATTCGCGCACTGTGCTGTAGCAGAATTCGCAAGAATTCTGGCGTAACTCGCGTCCACGGCCTGACTTCTTGCGAAGCCAGCTACGGGACCATGAATAATCCGGGTTAGTGGCCAACTTTTTCCACCGTCGGCTGCGCCGCGCCCACGTCGTCGGCCGTCACGCCGACCGTGGAACTGCTGTCGGCAGGATCCGCGTCGGGGGAATCCTCGTCGGCCGGCGCGGCCGCCACATGGTCGTCGGCGGGCTCGGCCGGCTTGGGCTCGATGCGGGCCAGCGCGTGCGCCCGAAGCTGCGGCAGATCCGCCTCGGCGCCCGGATCGAGCGAGTACACGTCGGCGGGCAGGTCGGCGGCGGGCGGCGAACAGACCATCACCTGCGATTCGCCGTACACGAACAGATGGCTTCCATCGACCAATAGCGCGGTTCCCTCGTCGATCCCCAATCCCAAAAGTCCCGGATGACCACCCAACACCCGCAGCAGCCGTTCTTGCCGTTTGCGTTTGAGAAAGTGCTGATCGACGACCGTGCCCTGCAAGAAGCCAAAACCAGGTCCGAACTGAAGCGTCGGCCTGTCGCGGCGGATCATCACGGGCGACATGATCGCCGCACCGGCCGAAGTGCCCCCCACCACACCGCCCCGCGCCAGCACGCCGTGAATTTCGCGCTCAGTCGATGTGCCCAGGTAGGTGTCGATCAACCAGTTCTGGTCGCCTCCCACGAACCAGACTCCGGTCGCCAGCGTCAGCGGCCTGACGAACTGGGCTTCATCGGCCGTCACTCGTGAACGGGTGTGCAAAAAGGTCAAATCAGCCAGCGATTGCTCACGCCAGAGGGCCAGTTTCGGCTCCATCCGGTCGGTGTCGGCGTAGGGGCTGGCCGTGGTAATCACCACGATCCGAGCTTGCGGGCCGCCGGCCATGTCGATGAAGCGCCGCCGCAGTTCATCGGGCAATCGGCCGCCGCCGCAAATGAAAAGTTTTCCAGCGGTGGTATGGGCAATTCCCTCCAGCCCCTGGGCGGGTTCCCCAGCCCGCAACGATCCACGGCTCATCAGCAACATGCAGGCCAGCAAACAGGCTAGCCACGTAGCCCGGATTATGCATGGTCCAGGGCGGAACTCACGCACTGTGCTGTGGCAGAATTCGCAAGAATTCTGGCGTAACTCGCGTCCACGGCCTGACTTCTTGCGAAGCCAGCTACGGGACCATGAATAATCCAGGCTGGCCTGGTTCGGCAACGATCGGGGCTGATTGGGCGCGGTGGCATCCATGCCGGTCCTCCTTGATAATGGCGCAAATCCGCAAAACGCATGCATAGTGTGATCGATTTCCTCCGATCGGACAAGCCCAACGATCAGTATCCTTTGATGAATGGTACACAACGACCCCTTCCAGGGAAAGGCAGATCCGGCCCCACGCCGTTCCGCAGTCGGCTCCTTCGGGAGGGTGGTTGTACGATTGGGGACCATACCGTATCCTTGGTGGCTGAAGAATGACAATGGCCCGCTTCAAGGCTAAGGAACCCAAGAACATGGCTCAGGCTGAAAACGACTTGCCACGCGTCGAGTTCAAAACCTCCAAGGGAGACGTCGTCATCGAGTTGTTCGAGGACGAAGCACCCAATACGGTGGCCAATTTCATCCAGCTCGTCGAAAAGAAATACTACGATGGCCTGAAGTTCCACCGCGTGATCGACGGCTTCATGGCCCAGGGAGGGTGCCCCAAGGGAACCGGCACGGCCGGCCCCGGCTACTCGATTGCCTGCGAGTGCCAGCTTAAGGGCGCCCGCAAGCACGCCCGCGGCAGCCTGAGCATGGCCCATGCCGGCCGTGACACGGGCGGGTCGCAATTCTTCATTACCTTCACGGCCACCTCCCACCTCGACGGCAAGCATACCGTCTTCGGCCAGGTGATCGAAGGCATGAACGCCATCGATCAGCTCAACCGCACTGAGACCGGCGCCACGCCCGACACGATCGTCACGGCCAAGGTGCTCCGAAAACGGGCACACCCGTACGTGCCCAAAACTCTCCCTTCGCGTCGATGAGCCGTGCCTATGCCGCTGGGATGGATTGAACGCATCGTTGCCGACAAGGGGTACGGTTTCATCGGACCCAGCGCGGGCGGGTCCGACGTCTTCTTTCACCGTTCAACCTTGGAAGGCGACGTGTTCGATCAGCTCCGCGAGGGGCAGGGCGTATCGTTCGAGTTGGCGCCGCCGGATGGTGACGATGGCCGGCCGAAGGCCGCCAAGGTCCAGCGCCACGATGGGCAGGTGCCGCGCTCCAGCCCCGTGTCCGACGAATTCAAGCCACTCCACCGGCACGCCGCCGCGCGTAAGAAAAAACCGACTTGGAGGGGAAGTTGAAAGGAGAAAGGAGAAAGGAGAAAGGAGAAAGGAGACCAATGACCAATGACTCCCCCTTCAACCCGGTCGAATCGCTGGCCGACCTGCGGCACGAGTTCGGTGAGCATGGTGGCGTCAACATGTCGATCGAGGCCAGCACCACCTTCACGGTGCTCGAGCCGGAGTTGCTGCCCAAGCTGTTCCAGGGCCAGCTCGGTCCGGCGAGCGGCGGCTTTTACCTTTATGGCCGGCATTACAATCCAACGGTGTACGTGCTGGGCCGCGAATTGGCGGCGCTCGAAGGCACTCAGGCCGGCTACTGCACCGCCAGCGGCATGAGCGCCGTCGCGGCCGTGGTGTTGCAATGCTGCGATCAAGGGGACCACATCGTGGCCTCCGACGCGCTCTACGGCGGCACGTATGCCCTGTTTCACGATTTTCTTCCTCGCAAGTCCGGTATCCACGCGACGTTCGCCCATGTGTCCGACGTCGACGCTCTCGAAGCCGCCTTCACCAACCGCACGAAGTTGCTCTACGTCGAGTCGATGTCGAACCCGACGCTCGTCGTGGCCGACATCCCGCGCTTGGCCGAACTGGCGCACCGGCACGGGGCCATGCTGGCGGTGGACAACACGTTTTCACCGATGATCCTTTCGCCCGCCCAGCTCGGGGCCGACGTGGTGGTCCACAGTCTCACCAAGTTCATCAACGGCGCTTCCGACTGCATCGCGGGCGCGATTTGCGCCCCACAAGATTTGATCGACCGGATGATGGACCTGCACGGCGGCGCGCTGATGCTGCTGGGGCCGACGATGGACCCCCGCGTGGCATTCGAGATCGGGCTGCGACTGCCGCACTTGGGGCTGCGGATGGCCGAGCATGGCCGGCGGGCCTTGGACTTCAGTCATCGCCTGGCCGAACGCGGGCTGAGCGTGATCTACCCTGGACTGGCGTCCCACCCGCAGCACCAACTGCTCGCTCGGCTGGCCAACCCCGGCTTTGGTTACGGCGGCATCTTTTGCCTCGATTTGGGGACGGCCGAACGGGCGAACCGGTTCATGGAGCTCTTGCAAAACGAGCAAAGCTTCGGTTACATCGCCGTGAGCCTGGGTTACTTCGACACCCTGCTGTCGTGCTCCGCCAGTTCCACGTCGAGCGAGCTATCGCCGGCCGACCAGCGCCGGGCCGGCATTTCGCCAGGCTTGGTGCGCATCTCGATCGGCTACACCGGCAGCCTCCAACAGCGGTGGGAACAACTGGCCGACGCGCTGGACCGGCTCGACCGTAGCTGAGGCAGGCGGCTACGCTTCCAAGCCCGCCAGTTCGCACAGGGCCGCGGCCATGACCGGCCGCGGACAACTCCAAACCAGAAAGAAAAGCGCCTCGCGGCACCAGCGTCCGGCCGGGTGTCCGGCGACGTAACCGCTCCCCTTCGCGGCGGCCAAGGCCGCCTGGGTGGCCCGCAGTACCAGGCTGTTGGCGCGTACGCGAACGTCGTCGTAGCTTACGCACCGCTCGCCGGACGCCAACGACAAAAGCTCAACTTCGAGTTCGCCGTGTTCGCCGCGTAGCGCCTCGGCCGGCGCGACCAGATCGGGCCGTTCTTCGGCTTGCTCACGCAGATAACCGATCGCGGCCGACGCCAGGCCGATGGCCAACGCGGACGTTTGCAATCCGCCCGTACCGGCGCCGCGCCCCTGCGTGAGCACGCCTTCCACGGGACCGGCCAACAGCCATTCCTCGCCCAGCCTCGCTCCCTCGCAGCGTACCTCTCCGGTGCATGTCGCGGTCAGGCCCACCAGCCGCGCCGGGGCAAGCGGTGTCACGCCCGGCGACGCGATGGGCAGCAACGCCAGAATCTGCCGGCCGTCATCGCAGGTGGCGCCGGTCACAACGTAATCGGCCTCGACGGCGCCGGTGACCCAGGGGATTGTGCCGTCCAGGATGAACCCGCCGCCGTCAACGCGCGCTGTGAGCACCGGGCGCGCAAGGTGTCGCCGGCTGGTCGTCAGGTGCGAAATGCCGACGGTCGCCAGACGGTCGCCGCGTGCCAGGCTGGGCAGCACGCGGGTCTTAAGTTCGGAGTTGTCGCTCGCAAGAATTCGCTGGCAGGCCCCCTGGGGTTGTGTGAGCACGAAGGTGGTCGACAAGCAGGCGGAACTGAGTTTCAAGTAGGCCCGCAACAGGTCCACGTCGTTCCAGCCCGACCCGCCCCACTCACTCGGCACGAACCAGCCGAAGACACCGGCCTTCCGGCAAAGCGAAAGTTGCTCGCTCGGCCATGTGCCCGCGGCGTCGAGCGCGTCCGCCCGCTCGGCCAGCGCTTGGCGGAGATCTTCAAAGGTGGGATCGTCGGGCGAGGTAAGCATCATCGGTCGCCGCAACGCGCGTGCTCGGTTGCCCATTGAAATTCCGACTCAGCCAACGGCGCCTTCGGCGGTTGGCTGTAGTCGATCAATTCGCCGTAATCACCGCGTTCAAAGGCCGCGGCGAACGCGGTTTGGAGGGTCACGATGACGTCAGGATCAGGATCGGCCAGTGGGACGGGTAGGCTCGGTAGCTCTTGACGAACCGTCCAACCGTAGACGTTGCCGCGTGGGCGGGCGTCGCTGCGCGACACCAATGCGAAATAGTCGCCGTTCGGGAGCGTTTGCGCCGCCGCGACTCGCTCGCCGCCGACCAGAAGGTCGAGCTCGACCAGGTGTACCGATTGATGGCCCAAAGCACGGCGCTTGGCGAGGTACTCATAACGACCGGCCCCCATTTTGTTCCAGGGGGAAAGCACCTCGACGACGGTTACCAATTCTCGATCCGGCCGACGGCGAATCTCGATCCAGACGTCGCGAATTTCCTCTTCGGCGAACAGGAGCAGACTGACCGGTTCGATCAGCAACCCGCCGCTCGACGCAGGCAACGCGCTTGAATGTTCGCCGCGACGCAAAACGGCAACGTCCGGCAGAATCTCCTTGGCGTCCGCGGGGACGGCCTCGACCAGCGCGACACGCTCATCAAGCCGCGCCTCGTAGTTCTTGGGCAAAACGGCTTTGATCTCGTGGCGCAGGGCCCCGATGAACTCATGATGAAAATCGGGCCAAAATGCCGGATCTTCCAGGTACGGGTCCATGCCGGGAAAAGGACTCCTCATTGGCCCACCTCGGACGGCTTGGAAAAACGAACATGCCTATTCTATCGCGCCGCCGGCGGTCTTGCCAATCGATCGGCGATTTCCCTCTGCCGTCGTTGGGCTGATCGAAGCGGCGTTCACGCCAGCACGGCCCGCACGACCTCGCCGTGGACGTCGGTCAGGCGGTAGTCGCGACCCTGGAAACGGTACGATAGGCGTGTGTGGTCGAAACCCAGCAGATGCATGATCGTGGCTTGCAGGTCGTGGACGTGGACCTTGTCGCGTGCGACCGAGAAGCCCAACTCGTCCGATTCGCCGTGCGTGTGCCCCCCCTTGACGCCGCCGCCGGCGAGCCACATCGAGTAGCAATCGGGGAAGTGGTCGCGGCCCAGGACACTGCCGCCCGCCGTGCGCCCTTCGCGGAAGGGCGTGCGGCCGAACTCGCCGCCGCAGATGATCAACGTCTCGTCCAACAGCCCGCGCTGTTTGAGATCCTTGATCAGCGCCGAAACCGGCTTGTCCATCGTGGCGCACTTGTTGGTCAGTCCGTCGCCGATACCCGTGTCCGCGCCGGTGCCGTGGAAGTCCCAGCCCCAGTCGAACAGTTGCACGAACCGCACCCCTTGCTCGACCAGCCGCCGCGCCAGCAGGCAGTTGTTGGCGAAGCTGGCGGCGCCGAGTTGGGCGCCGTAGGCCGCCAGCGTGTCGGCCGACTCGCGCGTCATGTCCATGACGTCGGGCACCGCGGTCTGCATGCGAAAGGCCAACTCATACTGGGCAATCCGCGTGAGCGTTTCGGGGTGGCCCAATTCGCGAGCCTGGATCTCGTTCAAATCGCGCAGCGCGTCGAGCGTTTCGCGCCTGGTTTCGCGGTTCATGCCAGGCGGGTCCGAGGCGTAAAGCACCGGGTCGCCCTTCGAGCGGCACTGCACGCCCTGATACACGGAGGGCAGGAAACCGCTGCCGAACGAGTTCTTGCCGCCGTTGGGCTGCACGCCGCTTGAGATCAGCACCACGAAGCCCGGCAGATTCTCGTTTTCCGAACCCAGGCCATACGTGGCCCAGGCGCCCATCGAAGGCCGGCCGGAGCGCGGCGAGCCGGTGTAGAGCAGCAGTTCGGCCGGCGCGTGGTTGAACTGGTCGGTGGTCATCGAACGAATGACGCACATCTCGTCGGCGACTTCGTGCAAGTGGGGGACCGCGTCGGAGAGCCACACGCCGCCCTGTCCATGCTGGGCGAACCGGCGCGGCGTGCCCAGCAGCTTGGGCGTGCCCGACGTGAACGCGAAACGCTTTCCCTTGAGGAACGCGTCGGGGCACGGCTCGCCGTTGTGCTTGACCAGTTCCGGCTTGTAGTCGTACAGGTCCAGGTGGGGCGGCGAGCCGGTCAGGTGCAGGTAGATGACGCGCTTCGCCTTGGGCGCGAAGTGCGGCGGCTTCGGCGCCAGCGGGTTGACCGCCGCCGTCGGCGCCGCGGGCAGGTCGCGCGCCAAAAGCGAGCCCAGGGCCAAGGCGCCGATACCGGTCTGGCAATCCTTGAGAAAATGCCGCCGGGTCTGGAGGAGCAATTGCGGATTGCGGATCGCGGATTGCGGATTAGGGAAGTCCATAAGCGAGGGTTCCGATGTAGGGTGGGCACCGCCCACCACGTATTCAGGTCGTGCCTTCATTATGGCAGTATACCAGCAACAACAGGCATTTTCATGGGATCCGCGGGCTCACCTGACGGGAAAATCTGGCAAGCGCGAATCGAAATCGCGCACTGCGCGATTAAAACGAGCCTGCGCGATTGTGAATCGCGCGTGGGCGCGATTACGGGACGACATAGCCGGTCGCCCGCCCCTTCCCCTCAGGTTTTAGCTTCTTTTCCGACGCCAACTTCCGGAGCATTCGCCTTGCCTGATCGTCATTGATCCCGCACAGGGCGACAACATCCTTGCGCGCGATTCGCTGATGTGCCTGAACGTACTTGAGCACCATTTGTTCCTGCTGAATCGGCTCGAACCCAGCTTGGCGGACATAACCGGCCGGTTGCCCCAAGTCCTTGTAAACCCGCGGGCTGAGTGTATAGGTGCGCCCTTTTTTGACCCCGTGAGCTTGCACCAGTCCCGCCTCCAGCAGCCGTTCCAGCACTTGTCGAGCGCTGTCGTCGGCACGTTGGATCTGCCGCGCCAATCGCGTCGTGTCGACGCGGCGTTCCTGTCGCAGCAAGACCAAGGCGATGAGGGAACGGGCAGGAGACTGGACAGACGTTTTTCCTCCGCGACGATGGTCCGCAAAAGGTCCAAATCGGCCGCGCCACCGGGAAGCAGAACGGCTACCGTGTCGGAACTGCTCCGGCTGTAATTTGGAGCAGACCGGCCGTAACGAAGTAGTCCTTGATAAATCAGGTCGATGCCGCGGCTTGGGGATCGGCACCCGGAAAAGATCGATCTCGATTTCATTTTCGACCACTCGCGCCGCGAATTGCTCCTCCACGCGCTCGAACGTCTTGAGCAGCGGGGCGCGACAAAAATCGTTGACGCGCACGTCGGTTCCCTCGAGTACCTGGAAGGCGACCTCATGCGTCGGGATGTGCCGGCGCAAAGCGGGCTCTCGTCCGACGAGCAGCAATCCAGCGACCGTCGGCACCGGTCGGCCGTTGTCGGCCGCGACCAAACCCAAGGCACCGTCGAGTTCGTCGTCCCTAAGCCCGAGGAGCGACGCATCGCCATGGTAACGGGCCACGAATTGCCGTAACCGTTCCCGTTCCAACGGATCGAAATCGTCCAGCGACGCGCCCGCAATGGGCAGTGCCGAGTAATCGACCAGTCCCAAGTCCGATTGGCGCCGGGCAAACTCGTGCGGGTAAAACGGAATGCATTCCGGGAGGCCATCGGCCTTGATGCGGCGCCGCTGGAGCAATCCTTCGGAAGTGGCGACCAGTTGGCGCGACTTCGGGACAAGGATCTTGGCCACTCTCCGGCCATCGACGTCGAGGGCCTCGACGCGCACTGAAAGCGGCGGGGTCGTCGAATTCGCAATCAGGGCCGCCAAGCTCGTGATGTTCTGGTGGGCCGCGTGCAGCCCGGAAGGCGTTCCGTCATCCTCCACACCGATGTAGATTTCGCCGCCTTCGGTATTGGCCAGGCAGACCGCCGCGGTCACCAACTCGCGATCAGGCAGCCGACTGCGGTCGCTCTTGAATTCGACCGTCAGGCTCTCGCGATGGGGAATCCACCTCGCCATTTCACGGCCTCTCTCGAAATCACAGCTCCTCGAGCCACCGAGCGCGTAAGCTACGCCGACACTCGGCAACTCGCCTCACCAACGGTCGAACTCGGCCAGATATACTTCGCGCGGCCGAAAATGAGACATTTTGCCACGAGAAGGTGGTGGCTGGTGGCAGAGCGTAAGCGATGCCCCGGCTACATAGCGACCGGGGCATCGCTTAGGCTCTGCCACAGCCACCGTGAACGTCTCATTCTGGGCCGCGCACAGTATATCAACACCCTAGTAGCGTTACGGACAACAAACAGGGGGCTAACGCCCCCCGCTCGCCAGGCTTCCCGCAATTCCTCAGCGTTTCATCAACGTCTCATCCAGATTCAGCAGCACGTTGCCCACCACCGTCCAGGCCGCCAACTCGGCCAGGTTCATTTCCGCCGGCGCCTCGCCCAAGGGCTCGGTGGCCAATCGCTTGGCCTCCGCGGGACTCTGGGCAAAACGAGCCAGGCTCCGCTCATAAAGTCGCACCAGCCGGGCCAGCTCGTCATCATGAGGGGGCCGCGCCAGGCACAGCCGGAATGCGTACCTCGCCCGGTCGGCCGCCGCCGGGCCGCCGGCCGACACGGCCCGGCGCGCCAGCGCCTGCGCCGCTTCGACGAATACCGGGTCGTTCAGCGTCACCAGCGCTTGCAGCGGGGTGTTCGTGGGCACCCGCCGCACCGTGCAGACCTCGCGGTTCGGCGCGTCGAACGTGGCCATCGACGGATACGGATTCGAACGCCGCCACATCGTGTACAGCGCGCGGCGGTAGCCGTCCTCGCCGTCGCTCGTCTGCCAGTCGATGCCCCCGCCGAACGCCGCGCTGACACCCATCGACGGCTGCCGCGGCCTGACCGAGGGTCCGTACATCTTCGTGCTCAACAGGCCGCCGGCGAACAACGCCTGGTCGCGAACCGCCTCGGCCGAGAGCCGCACGCGCGGCCCGCGGGCCAGCAGCCGGTTGTCCGGGTCGCGCTCGTCCAATTCCGGCGTCACTCGCGACGACTGGCGGTAGGTGGCCGATGTGACCAGCCGCCTCAAAAAGGCTTTCAAGTCCCACTGGCCGCGGACCAGTTCGGTGGCCAGCCAGTCGAGCAATTCGGGATGGAACGGCATTTCGCCCTGCGCGCCGAACTCCTCGCTGGTGGAGACGATGCCGATGCCGAACAACTGCTCCCAGTACCGGTTGGCGATCACGCGCGGCGTGAGCGGGTTGTTCTCGTCGATCAGCCAGTGGGCCAGCGTCAGGCGGTTGCGCGGCGCGTCTTGAGGCAACGGTGGAAACGCGGCCGGCGTTCCCTCGCTCACTTCGGCGCCCAGGTCGAGGAAGTTCCCGCGATGCTGGATTTGCGTCTTGCGGCGCTGATCGCCGGGCAACTCGCGCTGGATCGGCACGGTGGCCGGCTTCAGTTCGGCCAGTTGTTTCGTCAGTTCGGCGGCTTGCCGCCGCGCCGGCTCCAGTTCGGGCGCCAGCGACAGGTAGTGCCGCGTGATCAACTCGGCCTGCTCCGCGGCCCGCTGGCCGGCGGGCAGGCGCAGCGCTTCGACCACCGGGATCGGCGTGCGCGCCAGCTCGGCCGCCCGCGCGTCGCCGGTAAGCGACAGCCGGAAATGCCCCAGCGTGTGGTTGGCCAACTGCGAGGCGTGCGCCAGCGTGACGGTCAGCTTCGAGCCGGCCTTGAGTTCGACGCCACTGCCGGAGGTGCCACTGCCGGAGGTGCCACTGCCGGAGGTGCCACTGCCGGCGGTATCACTGCCGGAGGTATCACTGCCGGCCACGAGCGTCAGCATGTGCGGCACCCCCGTCGCGCCGCCGATCGCCCAGCCCTTCTGCTTCGGGTCCGGGTTCTTGAGCACCTGTTGCGGATCGAAACCGGCCTGGCTGTAGTCGGCCACGGCGACGGTCAACTCAAGGGGGCGAGCGCCGTGGGTCGAAAACTCCCTGCTGGGCTTGGGAGCGACGGCGACGGTCTGTTGCCAAACCGGCTCGCGAAGCGCGTCGAGCAGCAGCAGGCGAAAGTTGCTCAACCGGTCTTCCGTCGTGGGGTCGGTGCGGTTGAAGACGACGATCCGGTCGATTGGCTGAACTTGCTTGAGGTCGACTTCCCACCACGGGTTTTCCGAAGCGGCCGTGTGCGTGGTCGAGTTGGCTTCGAAGTAACGGCCGTTACTGTTGCCGTCGATGGCCCGTTTCGCCGCTCCGTCGAAGGCCGTGCTGCTTTGCGAGGCCTCGCCGCCTGGCGCCACGTTCTCGCCGCCGTGGAACGCTTGCACCTCGGCCAGCGAGAGGATCTTGCCGCTGCCCGGCAACTCGATCCGCACATAGCGAGCAACGGGTATCTGATTCTCGGGCGGAGTCAGCACGGCGTTGACGCCGGTCAGCACGAAATTGCCGTTCGCGTGGCCGGGGCCTTTGGCCGCCAGCGTGTCGTCGGGAAGAACCTCGAGCCGCAGCGCGTGCAAAGTGGCGTGCAAACTCCCCGTGCCATCCGCCGCCGTGTCCAATGTAGCAGGCAGTGTTATTTCGACCGTATAGGTGTCGTTGACCGCCCCGGGCGCGACGTGTACCGAGCCGTCGCCGGCAAGTGTCACGGCCGCGCCGGACTCCGCTTTGACCGCGGCCGGCGCCAGCGGCTGCCATTTCAAGTCGAGAGGGAAGGCACGCTCCCAGCGCTCTTGGGCGGCCCGCAGCGCGGCCTGTAACTCCTCTGGCGGCGTGCGCAGCGTTTGCTCCAGCGCGGCGAGTTGCCCCTGCCACGCCGTCCGCCGCCGCTGTTGCTCGTCGCTATAGATCGGCAGTAGCGGCGACTCATCCGTCCGATCGGCGTCCGCGGTATTGTTGAAGAAGGCGAATAAACGGAAGAAGTCTTGCTGCGTGATCGGGTCGTACTTGTGGTCGTGGCACTGGGCGCAGGCCACGGTGGTGCCCATCCAAACGGCCATCGTCGTATTGACGCGGTCGACGACGGCGACGTTGCGGAACTCCTCGTCGTTGGTTCCGCCCTCGTTGTTGGTCAGCGTGTTGCGGTGCAGCGCCGTGGCGATGAGTTGCTCGTCGGTCGGGCTGGGCAACAAGTCGCCGGCGAGTTGCTCGACGGTGAACTGATCGAACGGCTTGTTCGCGTTCAGCGAGCGGATCACGTAGTCGCGATAAAGCCAGATCGTGCGCGGCGGATCGTCGGCGTAGCCGGCTGAATCGGCATAGCGGGCCAGGTCGAGCCACATGTGTCCCCAGTGCTCGCCGTAGGCCGGCTTCTCCAACAGCCGTTCGACCAGCTTCTCGTAGGCCCGCGGATCGGGATCGGAAACGAAAGCGTCGGTCTCTTCGATGGTCGGCGGCAAGCCGGTCAAGTCGAGCGACACGCGCCGCGCCAGCGCGTAGCGGTCGGCCTCGGGCGACGGTTTCAGCCCTTCTCGCTGGAGCCGGTGGAGGATGAAAGGGTCGATTTCATTGCGTGGCCAGGCGCCGTCGTCGACCGCCGGCGGAACCGGCCGCATGGGCTTCGCGTACGACCAATGCCCGGCGTACTGCGCCCCCTCGCGGACCCAGGTCGTCAGCAATTCGATGTCTCGGGCGGTCAGCTTCTTGCCGGTCGATGCGGGCGGCATCACCGAGTCGGGATCGGTTGACGTGATGCGGGCGACGAGTTCGCTTTTCTCTGGTTGGCCGGGCACGACCGCGGCATAGCCGCCCAGGTCGGCCGCCGCCCCTTCGGCCGTATCGAGCCGCAAGCCATCGGTTCCACCTTTACGCACCGCCGGATCGGGCCCGTGGCACTTGAAGCATGTGTTCGACAAGAGCGGCTTGACGTCGCGGCTGAAGTCCACCGTGCCTTTCCCTGCCTCGGCGGCGACGGCCGGCCTGGAAAGCAGCAGCAGGATGAACGACATGATTCCTACCCACGCCAGGCGAGCCGACCCGCCGCGCGGGTGCCCCGGCGTAAGCCCCCTGTTTAGTTGCTGGTTGCTACGAACGACTGGGCGAGCCGACCCGCTGCGCGGGTGCCCCGGCGTAAGCCCCCTGTTGGGTTGCTGGTTGCTACGAACGACCAGGCGAGCGGGGGGCGTAAGCCCCCTGTTTAGTTGCTGGTTGCTACGAACGACTGGGCGAGCCGACCCGCTGCGCGGGTGCCCCGGCGTTAGCCCCCTGTTGGGTTGCTGGTTGCTACGAACGACCAGGCGAGCGGGGGGCGTAAGCCCCCTGTTTAGTTGCTGGATGCTACGAACGACTGGGCGAGCCGACCCGCTGCGCGGGTGCCCCGGCGTTAGCCCCCTGTTTAGTTGCTGGTTGCTACGAACGACTGGGCGAGCCGACCCGCTGCGCGGGTGCCCCGGCGTTAGCCCCCTGTTTGTTTGCTGGTTGCTACGAACGACTGGGCGAGCCGACCCGCTGCGCGGGTGCCCCGGCGTAAGCCCCCTGTTTAGTTGCTGGTTGCTACGAGAAACAGTCGGCATGGTCTGCGACCCATACGTCGGAGGGATTCAAGGGCGGGGTGGGAACTCCATTCCACCATACCGACGCGCAAAAGTCCACGGCCATCAACGCCATAGGCACGGCCGGCACGGCCCCACCCCAAAGCCTGCTTCACCGCCTTACGGAACGCCATGGACGCCCAGGCATCATGGTTCCACACTAACCCCCAGCACTTCGCTGCGCCCCACGTTTTTTTGGATCTTCGTTTTTAGGGGGATTCGAAGTCGCGTTTATCCGCGCCGTAGCCGGCAACGAGGCGCTGTCGCCGCGTTTCCACGGCACGCGCGACCTGCGGTTGTGTTCGAGGTGGTCACGAGGGAGAGGAAACCAGCAGGACGGCAACGTCCAGGCCACGACCTTGGCCTGCTTCTGCTGCTTCTTCAGCGCGCGGATCAGCCCGTTGGTCTTCACGATCGTCTCGCGGAGGCTGGTCCGCAGGGCCTTGGCCTGTTCGATGGGCGGCAATGAGTTCATGGAGCGCGGCTGACGGTGCCGGCCGTGACGGTGCCGGCCGTGACGGTGCCGGCCGCGACGGTACTGGCAGGCGCGGCTTCGGTCGTGGAAAGTGCAGGAGCAGTGGTGGTTTTGGACACAGGCGATTTCCTCCGGGAAGGCATGGGAACGGTTTCCGCGGCAGGTGCGATGTGGCAAACCGCCCATCCCTCCTCATCGCCCCAGACAGACTAATAAAAAAGTTGTTGGGAATTCATCGTCACAAGCGTCGGCAGCGTCACAAACGGCTAAAAACAGGCCGCTCAGCGTCACTTCACCGTCGCTTCATCGTCATGGATCGTCACTCATGTCCCAAAATCGCTCACCTTTGAGGACGACGCCGATCTCGTTAAGTTCGTCTTCGGTAAGGCCGACCCCCAATTTCCGTGGCAAGGCGGCGACAGCGCCGCGGTGCCGGGCAAAAACGACGCCGTCATCCGACGAGCGCTTCGCACCGCGGGGCATCCAGACGCGAAACGTGGAACTAAGTCTTAGCGGTCATCCGGGCGGGCAGCCGCCGAAACGGCCGCCTTGTCGGTGATCGGCGTCGTTTTTGCCCTTTCTGGCGAAAGCTGTACACCAGTCGGCGGCGGCGAATTGAACCGCCGTGCCAAATTCCGGCGTGTCGCCCGCGCCCAGCAACGTGCGGACGGCTGGAAGTTGGAAGTACAAGCGGATTTGCCGATCGACGACTCTTGATTGAATCATCACCCCCGCCTCCCAGCGTGACATCGACTCCTCGGCCACGCCCAGATGGGCCGCGAATTATTGCTGATTCAAGCCCAGCGCCTTGCGACCCGCCCGGATTTGGTCCAGCTGCAACAGGCCCAGTTTGGCGCGAAACGCGGCGCTGATCGTGGCGCCGGCGTCGACGTCGAACAACTGCTCGCCACAGTCGCCGCACTGCAGCACTTCGAGCGAGGGAACCTCGAAGTCGTACTCACGGCCCTCGTACTTCATAGCGGCCTGGTAGTCAATCAACGTCGGCACGACGGTCGCCCGGCCGCAACGCGAACAGAGCCAGGGAAACGGTTCAGGGGGTCGCGGAGATTTGGTCACGCTTGGAAAAAGGAGGCGATTGCCGAGTGTCATGGCAAAAAGAAAGGCAATGGCCAGTCCTTGCGAACCGACCAAAGCCTCCATAAACCATCATCGGTTCCTCGCAACGATAAGTCAAGGCCGGCAACGTGCGCGCGGTTGAAAACAGCGCGTGGCGCGGTCGAGCCAACATCAGGTCACTTGAAGTTCGCGTGTGTCCACGACGACGTCGGCGAATTGCCCGATGGAACCTTCAAAGCTCGCCGTCGCCGGGTCGTCCGGCGGTGCGACCAGGGCAAACTCAAGGAAAATCGTCAGGTGTACGTTTTCCTTCTGATGATCCAGGACGAATCGTTCCATGCCCATCCGTTCCATTCGCCGCAGGATCCGCTGAACGCCTTTGATCTTGAAGCCGACGAGGCTATCGTCTTCCGTGGCGAGGAAAACGGTCAAGAGCGGGTTCAGCCGTTTCGCATACGATTGTTCGTCGCGCGCAAAGTAGAAAAGCGTATCGCCTGGGGCGTCGTAATAGGGTTTGGCCGTGAAGGGACCGGTGTCGGCAAGCCCCTCCTTCAAAAAGCCGAGGAATTCCGTCAATGCTGAGTCCACAATCGCCTCCCATACCTGCTCGCGTGGTCGATCGGAAAATCGCTCCGTTGCGGGTCGGCCTCAAGCCACTCCCACGAGTCGACGACCAAATGGCCGCTCGTCGCTCTCCTGCCGCCGATGTATACCGCGAATACTTGTCCCGGAGGGCAAGGAATCTCGATCGTGGGATCTTGAAGAAATTTCCCGCGTGGCACGCCGGCGTAGACCATCCAATCACGCTTTCCCGCGCTCAATAGGTCGATCCAGATCGCCGAAGGATGCCGGAGCACTTCAGGCACCAAGAAGCCTTCCATTTGCTTGGTCTTGTTCCTCGCGTCTCGGAAGTGGCCGAGTATTCCGTCTTTGGCGATCACGAATTGTTCTTGCCGACTCCCGTCCGACGACTTGCCCGTAAACGCAAGAAATCCAGGAGGCGGTGCTGGTATGTTAGTCATTAGCGGTCCATCAGACAAGTTAGGAAGGAAGAAGGAGGAAGGAGGAAGGAGGAAGGAGGAAGGAGGCTTTTCGTCAAGGAGGCCGTCACTGATCGGAGCATTCGTCGTTAGCAAGGCTCTGCCGCACGGCCTGAAACGCCTTTCGGCATCGAAGGGGGGGCAGATTATTCTGCAGGCCGTTGCGACCAACGCAAAAAACAACGTGCTCAACGCCCGTCGGGCATCAAAGCGAAAAAAACGGGCCATGGGATTGACATTTCACGTCGTGTTGGTATGGTTGTATTTTGAGTTTAGCGCGGCGGCCCGATCTTAACCCGGCCGAACGGCTTTTGTCAACAACCCGACAACACGCCGTCTGCTTAGCCCGTATTATTCATGATCCCTGGGGAACGAGCGCGGACTGCCGTCGTCACACTAACCCGCAGCGCAAGCAAGGTAAGTCCAACGCTGGACCTTGCTTGCGCTGCGGGTTAGTGTGGGACCATGAATAATCCGGGTTAGCCTGGGTTAGCCTCCGTTCCGAAAGAAACCAGTTGACTGTACGCCTGCCACCCTGGACACTCTCTGACTGCGGCTTCTGCTAGCATCCTGATTGCAAGCGAGGCGGCGGCCACGAAACCAGCGCAAGACCCATGACAAAACAAAAACGACGCCCCGCTTCACGGCTAGGACTGCCGCTGGTTGACCTGGGGGCTCCACGTTGCGCGGGGCCGGGTGAACGGCAAAGTAGTAGGCACACTCCGTGTGCCGTAACCTTCGGCGAGTGGACGTCTGCACGCGAAAAGCGACGGCACACCGAGTGTGCCTGCTACTTTGGGCTTCCGAACCGATCCTAGCCTTAAGGCGGCTGAAAAAACGATCCACGATGACCATCGTTGAACTCCAATTTCCCGTTATCGGCGCGGCCATCCCGGCCGACCACGGCTACGCGCTCTATGGCGCGTTGGCCCACCATCTGGCTACATTGCATGCAGACGGAAACGGGTTGGCGATTGCGCCGATCAATGGTCAATACTCGGGCAACAACCAATTTGCCCTCAACGTACGCTCGTCGCGGCTCAGGTTTCGGCTGCCCGACGATCGGATCGCGTCGCTGCTGCCGCTGGCGGGCAAGGCGCTGGATGTCGCCGGCCATAAATTACGGCTCGGCGTGCCGACCGTTCAGGCCCTGACACCAGCCCCGTCCCTGGTGGCGCGGCTGGTGACGATCAAGGGGTTCAAAGAGCCGTCGCCGTTCCTGGAGGCGGCTCGCAGGCAGCTCGACGCTTTGGAGATCAGGGGCGAAATCGGCATTCCTCGCATTGCGGCCGGCCCGCACGCGGGCGAGCCGCGCCGCCGGATTCTGCGGATCAAGGACAAGAAGGTCGTCGGGTTTGCGTTGCGGGTCACGGAACTCACGGCCGACGAATCGCTACGGCTGCAAGAGCACGGTATCGGCGGCCGACGGAAGATGGGCTGCGGGTTTTTTGTGCCGTTGCGGGCGAGGTCGCCATGAGCGAATTGCTTGCGAAATCACGACGCGAGGGAACATCTAGCAAAACGCTTCGTGAGCACACGGTGGACGTAATGGAGGCGGCGCGATGGCTGTTCGGCGTGACCACGGCGCCTACGCGGCTCGGGCGCGAATGGATCCGATTCTTCAAGCTGGACGCGCGGCACAACGACGCGTTTTTCGACTCGCTCCTCATGGCGGCCGGGCTGCATGATTGGGGCAAAGGAAGCACTAGCTTCCAGATGGCTTTATCGGCCCATGCGCCTCAAGTAATTCGGCACGAGCACCTTAGCGGACTGCTGCAAGTTTTGCCGCAGGTTGAGGAGTGGCTGCGGCATCGGCCGACAGTGGACTCCGACGTGGTTTTGGCGGCGGTCATCTCGCACCACTTGAAGGCGGCCCGAAAAGACCTCGGCACCCTGCTTCCAACGTCGGCGGCGTCCTTCGGCGCGGTAAGCTTCGGTGTCGCATGGGAAAGCTCGGACTTCCAAGGATTGCTCGCAGACGTGGCAGCGCGGCTCGGCATCAGTGCGGTCACGATGCCGAATCCCCCGCCAAAAATATGGGGCTTTGGCCCCGGAAGACACCATTTCGATCTGTCGGGCACGCGACGCCGACTCTTGCAGCGGCTCGACGCATTCGAGGACGCACTGGCCAAGGACGAGCGACGACGTCGGCTTCTTTGGGCGGTGCGCTCGGCCTTAATCGTCGCCGATGCGGCGGGCTCCGCGGTTCCACGCATGGAGCCTCCCGACATAAAAAAGTGGATTGCCGACGCCTTCGATGAATCCAAAATTCTCACTAAAGACGACATCTGGACTAAAGTGATCCGGCCCCGAATTGGCCGCTTAAAGCGGGCGGGCCGGTGGAATGAGGACAACGGCCGCAAGGGGTGGAACCAGTTTCAGGTGGAGTGCGGGCGACTAGCCTCCCCGGGGCTCCTACTCGCGCCGTGCGCCGCGGGGAAGACCCTCGCCGCTTGGCTATGGATCGCGGAAAAGCTCGGCGAACGACCGGCCGCGCGGGTAATTTTCCTCTACCCAACCCGCGGGACAGCGTCGGAGGGGTTTCGCGATTATGTGTCGTGGGCCCCCGAGGCCGACGCAGCTCTGATTCACGGCACAGCCCGATATGACCTGGATGGGATGTTCCAGAACCCCGATGACACGGCTCGAAGGTTTGCGGTGGACGAGCGGCTTTTTGCCCTCGCATATTGGCGTCGCCGCATCTTCTCAGCCACGGTTGACCAGTTCCTGGGCTTTCTAACCCACCAGTACGGTGCGACGTGCCTCCTCCCGGTCCTTGTGGATTCCGTGGTGGTTTTCGACGAGATCCACAGCTACGATCGCGGGCTCTTTGCTGGGCTGAAGGAATTCCTGCGCATATTTGACGTGCCCGTTCTCACGATGACTGCGACTCTTCAAAATGCGCGGCGTGAGGATCTTGAACGCACGTGCGGAGTACATGTCTACGGTGACCGAAAGCCTGTTGACCTCCAGAAGCTTTCCGACACCGCACGGTATCGCGTTGCGACGCGGACGGCCCATGAGATTCCGGCCCTGGTTCGAGCCATGTTGGCGAACCAAAAGCGGGTACTTTGGGTCGTGAACACGGTGAAGCGCGCCCAACGCTGGGCCGAGGCACTCGCCGCGGCATTTCCGGCAGAGGAACTGCGGGACAGTGCTGGCGTTCCAATCTACTCTTACCATAGCCGATTTAAGCTCCGGGACCGCCGGGAACGCCACCGCGCGGTCGTGGACGCGTTTCGGGCAGACCAACGGGAGCACACCGCGGTATTGGCGGTCACAACTCAAGTCTGCGAGATGAGTCTCGACCTTGACGCCGACGTCCTCATTACAGAGCACGCCCCGATCACCGCCCTCGTCCAACGAATGGGTCGATGTAATCGCATCATGCTGCCGGACAAAGGGTATCTCGGCGAGGTCTTCGTCTATCCAAGCGAGGAATCGAGGCCGTACAAGCTGGACGAATTGCGAGGGGCGGCGGCCTTTGTCGCCGACATGGCCGGCCTTGGGGTAGTCTGCCAGTCGGACCTGGAAAGCTTGCTTGAAAAGCACGACTCTGCCCAAGTAGAGCCCGATCGAATACACCCCTTCACAACAACCAGTCCATATGCGTCGTCGCTCGGGTTTGACCTCCGCGACATCGACGATTTCTACGCTCCTGCTGTGCTCGCTGGGGACATCGGCAAGTACCTGCGCGCCAAGAAGCCGGAGCGGGCGGCGTTCATTGTGCCTGTCCCTCGCCGGTCGTGGCTGGCCGTCGATAAGCCCAAGGGGTTTCCGGCATACCTGATTATCGCGCCGGACGATCACTACCATGCGTCGGTGGGCTTCCGCGACGAGGCCCTCGCGTAGCGAGGGATACTGAACATGGGAAAACGACAAAAAAAAGATCCGGTGGTGCGATCGTCGGTCACCATCGAGTACGACCTGTTCGACCTCCCGACAGCGTTGCACAAAGCGGGTTTAGCCGGCCTGCTGCTCCAAGTCCAGTCAATGCGGTCGCGAGGGTTTTCTCGTGATGCCGTTCCAGAGGTACGCGACGACGGGGGGTCAACCCGACTAACGGTTGTCTTTACGGAAACCTCGGCCCAGGCACTTTTTAACGACCTGTACGCGGCAATTCCGGTCGAGAGCGAAGAGAAGTCTCTTAGGAAAAAGATGGATCCCAAGACAGGGAAGAAAACGCTGCTCGTGCAACCGAAGCGAACGGTCCCCCACGACGAGCCTGACGGGAAATCTGGCCGGACGAAGACCGTCGAGCGATACGTCTACGATGTCGTACAGCCTTGCGGCGCGGCTTTGGCCGATGTCTTCCCTGGTGGGACAGAGGGCCTTTGGCACAAGCTCTGGAGGGAGGCGTTGTACGCTATACCGCGTGAGAAGCCCTTGACACGGAAGCCTTACGAGGACTGTGCCAACGGCCGCCCATACTCCGAAGGTAAACGAACTGTTTGGGAGGACCTCCTCGCTGTCGACACGGCGAGGGCGACAGGAAAGCCCGATCTCTCGAAGATTAAAGCGGGGCTTGCCTTGGGCGTTCAAGAGGAAAACGCCGAGCAGATCCAGTGCCTGGGGCGCACGGACCAGAATCTCCTGCTGCACTTCTGGCCCTTGACCACGATGATTTTCGTACCGCAGGTAATTTCGTCCGATGGCGACTGCCAAATCGGCGAGGACAGGAGAACCAGAACCCGCTATTACACCCTTGCGATACCGGAGGTGTCGAATCTGGTCCGGTTTTGTCGACTGTATCCGCAAATGTTGCAAAGTCTGGATGCAAGAAAGCGAGGCTATCGTCCCGAAGGAGCTGTGATTGACATCCCGGCGCAAGGAGCATTGGAGTTCTTGGAGCACCTCGCGCGCCTCGCCAAGATGAACGCCGAAGGACAAGACTGGGCTCCTGCCGTATCGGCCATCCAATTCTTCCACATGGCGAAATCTGGTAATAACGTGAAAATCGCTGCGTGCGATCGTCTTGTTCCTAGTCACGCGCTGCTTGAGCGTTACAAGGCGATCGTTGGGTCCGCGTCAGACCGCCCTTTCAAGAACCCGCTTTTTAGGGGGAGTTTGCTCTTGTCGGCGCTTAAGGACCGTGTTTGGTACTCGGAACTGGTGCGATTGTTTCAGGAGCGTCCGTGGGTATTTTTCGTTAGGGGCGAAAGGGCCCCGAGGGGAATTCCCTGGTTCGCCACCGACGCCGCTACGCTGTTTCGGAATCTATTCCAAAAAAGTAACATTGAGTTGGAGGTTGAAATGAACATTGATGAATCGGGTGTGAGCCAGCAAAAAGGATCGGCTACGCTCGACGAGTTGATCTATCGGCTGGTGCGGAACTTTCTCCTCTCGAAAGCCCAGGAAAAGTCCGGCGTCGACCTCGACAAGTACAAAGTCGACGGGGCGGTTCAATGGGAGAAATTGCCAGCAGAGTTTCACGATGCCAAGACAAAGCTGGCTGCGGACGTGTTTCTTTCGGTGCGTCCGCGCAGGGAACGAGATTTCGTGAACTACTTCTCGTCGAGGATATGCTCCGTCAAACAGTTCCTCAGCAAAGAGCAGTACTGCACCGTGGCAAATGCGCTAGCCACGAATTCGGAGGATGTGAAGACGCTTACGATGCTCGCGCTCTCCGCCAACTCATGATCCACCAATTGCTCCAGGAGCCCACTATGCATCTTTTCGCAACAGTCTTGACTTACCCCGCCCCATCCGCGAATTACCGCGGCGAAAGCGAGCTCAATCGTACTGTGATCCAAAAGGTCACGGATGGTCGTTTCGACTACCCGATCATCTCGCCCGAGGCGATGCGCAACGCGCTGCGAGAGATCCTCCGCGGGTACGGGCTGCCGTCCAATCGCTCACGGCTGGAACCGCGCGCTGGAGCAGAAGCGCGTGACGGGGAGAAGGAGGAAAAGCAACAGCTTGCTGTAAAGTTCGCGGATTTTCCAAATGCGAATGAGTACGCGGATGATTTCTTTTTTGGGTATCTGCTGGCAGTGAAGGGAGCAACACTGAAGAAGGTACGGTCTGAACGGGGTAAGGATTTTCCCCTGAAGCGCGACTCGCTCCTCCGCATGAACCTGGCGAAAGCCCTGGAACCTTACCGACACGACGCTGTCTTTACCCAGTCGCCGCAGGTTAAGGAGAGCCCGTGGAGCGTCCAAGAAGAGCGATCCCAGTCCGCCTTGCTGCACCGGGAGACCGCGGTCACCGCGTTCCAATACCCGTTTGCGCTGAACCTGAACGACTGTCGCATGAAGCAGGAATGGACGAAGAAGCTGCTCCAGGCCATCGGCGAATTGAACGGCGTTGCCGGCAACCATGCGCGGAGCTACTATGAAATGGCGCCGGCGAGCGTCGTCGTCCGACTGACCAAGCTGCTGGTTGCGGGCTATGAGACCTACGGTTTCAAGCCGGACGGGAAGGCCGGCGGCTACATTTTTCCTGAGGTCATCAACGGCATTCTGCACGATCCGCCGGACTACCCAGGCGAGGAGTTCTATCTGGGCGGGAAGCTGGTCAAGGATATGCCGCCGGAACAAGTCAAGAAGCTCGCGGAGCGTGGTGTAACGCTGGAACGCGATCCGCGTAAGCTGATCGAGGCGGTCTCGAAGAAGGCACTCGGAGACTGAAGCCCATGCTTTACGTTTACCTTGAGGCACCCTTTGCCGCTTGCCGGACGTTCACCGCCGGCTGGTATCGGCCCTCCGCGACATTTCTGACGCCCTCCGCCGCGTATGGGTTGCTGCTAAACGTGGCCGGCATTGAGTCACGGCTGCGCGAGGAGGACGAAAGCCACGACGGGAGGACCCCGGCCAGCCTCATGCGTCATGGGTTGCCAGCAATCCGTATCGCGGTCGGCGTCCCGTGGCGGGATGGAGATTCTGAAGAGGTGTTTCCGCAAGTGCAAACCATCTACCAGCAGTTGCACAACTACCCCGTGGGCAAGGATGCGGGAACGCCAGCCAAACTCACAAAAGGCAACAAAAACAACATTACCCCGGTGCGTCGGGAACTGCTGTCGGGACTAAGGGCATTGGTTTGTCTCAATGGGAATGCCGACCTTGAGGATCGCGTGAGGGCCGGGCTTCGCGGCGAATACAACCAAGGACGTTACGGATTGCCGTTCTTGGGCGACAACCAGTTTCTGCTTGACCGGCTGGAGGAGCCGCCAGCCGTGCCGACGGCGCGTTGGTACGAACGCGTTGAACAAACGGCCGGGACCGGACCACGGCCGCGCACGACTCGACTCACCATCTGGATCGACCGCGCCGACATGTCGCGCACACGATCGGCGCTTTACGCGCCGTCCGACGAAGCAAGCGCCGAACCGCCGCCAGGAGCGTGGACCGAGATTGTGCCGCCCACGCCGGTCGCGGCGGCAAAACCGAAGCGCGGTACTGGGAAAAAGTGATTGGGGTGCTGCCGCCCCGCAACGACGGAGGAATAAATCATGGCGTTACGGCTGTTCCTCGTGCCATTCGGCGTCCTTGAAATCCTCGATCGTCGACATTCCGCCGGTCGCGTACTTGCCGAACGGCAGGAGCGACGGCGGCGACTTCGGCTGTTCTTCGGCGATCAGGATCACGCGAACGGGCCCTTCCTGCAAGCCGCGGGGTGGTTCCGAAAGCTCGATGTGGCCGTCTCGATAAAATCCTTCGACGATGGTCGTCATGGAATTCACCTTGCGTTGCTATTCGCCAGCGGCTTTTGGCAGGTGCGGGACATTCGTAATTCTACTCCGGCCGGGTTCGTAGAGGAAGACTTACGATGCGTGCCGCTTGGTTGCCAAACAGGGGGCTGACGCCCCCCGCTCGCCAAATCTGTTCCCTGTAACCTGTCCCCTTCCACGCGTAGCCAGCGAGATGGACGACGCTTTTCATAACCTGGACCGACGGGGCGCGAACCGCGCCCGGCGCGGCGGCGGATGCCGCCGCGCCGGCGCGAGGCCCCGTAGTCCGACTCGCACGAGTTCGTGGAGTCGCTGCCGATACCAGCCTGAATTCTTGCGAATTCAGCTACATGCGGCAGTAGCCCCGACTCGCGAGAGTTCGGATCGCACCTGGAGTTGCACCCATGATCGACGCTACCTTGTCGGCCGACGCGCCCCCGCTGCGCGTGATGGCCCTGCATGCCTTGGCCTATTGCCCGCGCTTGTTTTACCTTGAAGAAGTCGAAGAGATCCGAGTCGCCAACGCGGCCGTTTACGCCGGCCGCGAATTGCACGCCGGGCTGGCGGCCGACGACGACGGTGAATGGACCAGCCTCGAATTGACCAGCGAAACGCTGGGCCTGACGGGCAAAATTGATTGCGTCCGCCGCCGCGACGGCAGCCTCGTTCCGTACGAACACAAGCGTGGCCGTGCCCGCCAGGCCGACGACGGCGGCAACGAAACCTGGCCCTCCGACCGCTTGCAAGTCGTCGCGTACGCCGCCATGCTGGCCGAGGCGTTTGGCCAACCGGTGCCCGAGGGGCGGGTGCGTTACCACGCCTCGAACGTCACCGTTCGCGTGCCAATCGACGTGGCGGCGCTCGGCGAGCTCGACGCGGCCATCGTCGAGGCGCGCCGCTTGCGGGCCACGGTCGAGCGGCCGCCGATCGCCGAGAACGAACGGCTCTGCCAGCGTTGCTCGCTGGCCCCGGTCTGCCTGCCCGAGGAGGTGCGCCAACAGCAAGAGCCCGAACATGAACCCGTGCGGCTGTTTCCCGCCGAACGCGACGGCGCCACGCTGCACGTCGTTTCGCAGGGCGCGCACGTCGGGCGCAGCGGCGATTCGCTGGTGGTGCGGCCGCGGGATGAGCCGGAGTCGAAGCACCCGATCCGCGGCGTCGATACGCTGATGTTGCACGGCTTCTCGCAGGTTTCGACCCAGGCGCTGCGCTGCTGCACGGAGCATGGCATCGGTGTCCACTGGCTGACGACGGCGGGCTACCACACGGCCAGCCTCGTGGCCGGCGCCGGCCGCGTTCAGCGCCGCATCCGCCAGTACCGGGGCCTGACCGATGAGGAAACGTGCCTGCGCCTTGCCCGCGCGCTGGTTCAGGCGAAGGTCGAGGGGCAGCACCGCTACCTGTTGCGGGCGACGCGCGGCGAGTCGGCCGCGCGGCAGCCGCTGGTGCCACACCTGGCCGCCATCCAGGACGCGCTGGCGGGCACGGCGCGGGTGGCCGACCGCGACGTGCTGCGCGGGCTCGAGGGTACGGCGGCCGTCCATTACTTCCAGGGGCTGCGCTCCTTGTTGGCCGAGCATGTGCCCGACGAGCTGCGCTGGACGACGCGCAACCGCCGGCCGCCGTTGGACCGCTTCAACGCGCTGTTGAGCTACGGCTACGGCCTGCTGCACGCCGCCGTGATGCGCGGCGTGCTGGCGGTCGGCTTGGAGCCGGCCTTGGGCTTCTTCCACACGCCGCGCAGCGCCGCCTACCCGCTGGTGCTCGACCTGATGGAGTTGTTTCGCGTGCCGCTCTGGGATCTGGTCGTGATCGGTTCGCTGAACCGCGGGCAGTGGCACGCGGCCGACGATTTCGCCGTGACGCGCGCCAAGGTCTGGCTGTCGGACGCGGGGCGCAAGAAGGCCATTGGGTTGTTCGAAGCCCGGCTCGACGAGACCTGGAAACATCCGGTGGTGAAGTACTCGCTTTCCTACGCGCGGACGATCGAGTTGGAGGCCCGGTTGTTGGAGAAGGAATGGACCGGCGAGCCGGGCTTGTTCGCGCGGTCGCGGCTGCGCTGAAAGGGGGTGGGCCGATGAACGGTGTTCGCTGGTGGCTGGTTTGTTATGACGTCCGCGACCCTAAACGGCTGCGCCGGGCGGCCAAGCACCTGGAAGGGTACGGCGAGCGGGTGCAGTATTCGGTTTTCCGCTGTTGGATGACGCAAACGCAGATGCAACGCCTGCGTTGGGAACTGACCGAGATGCTCACGGCCGACGACGACGTGCTTTTGATCCCGCTTTGTCCGCAGTGTGCCCGCGCCATCAGCGTGACGCACGCCGCGAGCAAGCGGCCCGACTGGCCCGACGAGCCGGCCGGGCACAAAATCGTGTAATACGGCCAATCAAGCATCTTCGCTTGTTTCGGTCGCTTACGGGGCCGCAGTGCGTTAAACTGTTACGGACACGGATGAATGTGTTCTTTGGAAAGATGGTTAGATCCTTGAAGGGAGCTGAAGTTGATGGTACGACGGTTGTTAAGTGTTGACCTAACGCGGGTTGGCGGAGCGCAGCTTGCTCCGGCCAGCCCGCATTGGGCGGTGCTTGAATCCGTGCGTCGCAAGATCCGCCGTCGTAACGAGTTCGAGAGCCGAGCCTGCCCCCCCCTTCGATGCCGAAAGGCGTTGAGCACACGGCTTCCGGTGGGGTCTCGGCGTTTTGCGCGCCTGCCCCCCCCTTCGATGCCGAAAGGCGTTGAGCACAACGGCGACAGGCCCGCGAGGACCGCGTGTTGGACTGCCCCCCCCTTCGATGCCGAAAGGCGTTGAGCACACAGGACGCTCAGATTCAACGCTCGTTTCGGACTTCTGCGCCCCCCTTCGATGCCGAAAGGCGTTGAGCACATGCTCGCGAAAGAGGGCTTCATCGCGACGCGCGTCTGCCCCCCCCTTCGATGCCGAAAGGCGTTGAGCACACTCCTGGAGGCGCCTCGATGCCGATGCGGCACCCTGCCCCCCCCTTCGATGCCGAAAGGCGTTGAGCACGCAAATGCCCTGCTGGAGTTGGATCGGCTTGGGACTGCCCCCCCCTTCGATGCCGAAAGGCGTTGAGCACCTCGCTCTCGTCCATGCGGTCGGCACACTCACTGATCTGCCCCCCCCTTCGATGCCGAAAGGCGTTGAGCACACCGAAAACCGAAAACTATCAACTTCCACTGCCCCCCTGCCAATCCAACATCACCCCCCCAACACGGCGTAAAATCGGCGCGCATTTTTTGCCGTTTAGCAACTCCATGTTAGCAACAAATCAAATGCCGGTAGCGGCCGACATGCGTAATTCCCGTTGATTTTGATGGGACACCTGGGCGCGGGACGAGCGGTTGTCGCTGAAATGGTGTCGAATCGAACGATTTTGCAGCGATTTGGACCGAATTCGAGTGAAAATGAGTGCCGTTTTGGCCGTCGGGACGGATCGTGCGCACCGGCTGACTTCGGCGAGTTTCGCTTTCAGCTCAACGGGGCAATGGGCAGACTCGCGGCCGGCGCGGCGGAGGCGGCGCCAAAGCGCAACCGAACACAGTGTCCGGATTCGAGCGCGTTTTTTTTGCTGATTATACCTTCCCATGGTTATACCTCGGGCGGGTTCGGTTGAAGCTGACCGCACGTAGTATAGAATGATGATCTGGCAGCGCCCACTTCCCATCCCAGCGAAACCCCTCTCGATCGTATCGAGCCATGACGACGCGTGCCCGCCAGACGACGCTGCCAGGCCTCGAACCAGAGCCGGACGAGCCGGATCTCACGGAGCCAAAGGGTGGCGAGCGGAAGGACACGGTCGCCACCGCCGTGGAACACAAACCGGGGGGCTTACGCCGGGGCACCCGCGAAGTGGGTCGGCTCGTCACTGCGGCCGTGGCACACCAGGCGCCGTCGCCAGGCAGTGAAACCGTTTGGGTCATTGACGCGAACTCGTTGATCTTCCAGGTGTTCCATGCGATCCCGGAAATGACCGGCCCGAAGGGCGAACCGGTCAACGCCATCTTCGGTTTCGTCCGCGACGTGCTCTATATCCTGCAGGAGAAGCGGCCCAATTACCTGTTTTGCGCGTTCGACCTTTCCGGCCCCACCTTTCGCCATGAGCTCTACCCCGATTACAAGGTCCACCGGGCGGAGACGCCCGACGAACTGGTGCCGCAGTTTCCGGCCATTCGGCGGGCGGTCGAGGCGCTCGCCGTGCCGGTGCTGGAACTGCCGCGATTCGAGGCCGACGACATCCTGGCCACGGTCGCGCGGCTGGCCGAGGAGCGGGGCTGCGAGTGTTTCGTGGTCACGGCCGACAAGGACTGCCGGCAGTTGATCAGCGACCGTGTGAAGCTGTTCAATGTCCGCAAGCAACAGGTTTACGACGCCCAATCGTTAGCGGACGATTGGGGCGTGCGTCCCGACCAGGTGGTCGATTTCCAGGCCCTGGTGGGCGATCCGGTGGACCATGTGCCCGGCGTGCCGCTGATCGGCCCCAAACTGGCCCGCGAACTATTGCAAAAATACGGCACGCTCGAGGCCGTGCTCGACCACGCCCACGAGGTATCGGGCGTCAAGCGAAAACAGAACCTGGTCGAGGGGCGCGAGCAGGCCCTGTTGAGCCGGCGGCTGGTGCGGCTCGACACGCATGTGCCCATCGACGTCGATTGGGCGGCGGGCCGCGCCGGCGGCTTCGACATGGCGCGGGTGCGGGAGCTGTTTGGCGAATTCGGGTTTCACCGCTTGATCGAGCAGGCCAAGCGGCTTTCAGAGGTTATCCGAAAACCGACGGAAATCGACGGCGCGCCTTTGTGGGACGGCCTTCCCAGGCCGTCCGCGGCGGAAGACGGCCTAGGAAGGCCGTCCTACGGTGAGTATTCGGATAGCCTCCTCAATCCGCAATCCTCCGATTGGTCCGTCAGCTACGAAACGATCGACACGCCCGGCAAGCTGGCGGCGCTCGTCGAGGCGATGTCGCGGCAAGCGAGGATCTCGATCGATACCGAAACCACCAGCGCCTCGCCGACTGCGGCCGAAATCGTGGGCTTCTCGTTCGCGTGGGAGGACGACAAAGCCTATTACCTGCCGATCCGCGCCCCGGAGGGCGAGCCGCGGCTCGATCCGCGGGCGACCTTGGCGGCCCTGCGGCCGCTGCTGGAAAGTCCGGCCATCGGCAAGATCGGCCAGAACCTGAAGTACGACATGATCGTGCTGCGGACGGCCGGCGTCGAATTGGCCGGTGTCGAGTTCGACACGATGGTGGCCAGTTACCTGCTCGACGCCGGTGAACGCAACCACAATCTCGACGAACTGGCCGAACGCTATTTGCAACACACGAACATCAAGATCGAGTCGCTCATCGGCAAAGGGAAGAACCAGAAACAGATGGACCAGGTATCTGTGGCCGCGGTCGCCGACTACGCGGCCGAAGACGCGCTGGTCGCCTGGCGGCTGCGTCCGTTGCTGGCCGAGAAGCTGGCCGAGAACCAACAGATCGAGCTGTTCGAAACGCTGGAGTTGCCGCTCGTCGAGGTGCTGGTGGAGTTGGAGTCCAACGGGATCCGTGTCGATGTCGACAGGTTGGCCGAACTGAGCCGCCAGTTTGGCGAGCGGCTGATACGGTTGGAGGCCGACATTTACGACCTGGCCGGCCATCCTTTCAACATCGCCTCGCCCAAGCAACTGGCCCAGGTGCTGTTCGACGAGCAGAAGCTGCCGGTCGTGTCGAAGACAAAGTCCGGAGCGAGCACCGACGCCGGCGTGCTGGACGAGCTGGCGCGGTTGCACCCGCTGCCGGCCAAGATCATCGAATACCGGCAGTTCGCCAAGTTGAAAAACACCTACGTCGACGCCCTGCCGGCGATGGTCAACCCGCGCACGCGGCGCGTGCATGCCTCGTTCAACCAGGTGGTGGCGGCGACCGGCCGGCTCAGCTCGAGCGACCCGAACCTGCAAAACATCCCGATTCGCAGCGAAAGCGGGCGTGAAATCCGTTCCGCCTTCTTGCCGGGCCACGACGATTGGCTGCTGCTGGCGGCCGATTATTCGCAGATCGAGCTGCGAGTGCTGGCGCATTTTTCGGGTGACGAGGCCCTGTGCCTCGCCTTCGCGCGCGATGAGGACATTCATGCCCGCGTCGCAAGCCAGGTCTACGGCGTGCCGCTCGACCAGGTGACGCGAGAAATGCGGCGAACCGCGAAGGCCGTGAATTTTGGCGTGATTTACGGCCAAAGCCCCTTCGGCCTGGCCAAAACGCTGGGCATCTCCCAGGAGGAGGCGGCGAAGTTCATCGACGGCTATTTCCAGCGGTATCCCGGAATTGAAGTGTTCTTGACGAAAATACTAGCGGAATGCCTGCGAAAGGGTTATGTACATACGGTCTTGGGGCGCCGGCGGGCTATCCGGGGCGTTCGCCCTGGTACATCTCGCCAGCGAAACCTACCTGAGCGGACAGCCATCAACACCGTGATCCAAGGTTCGGCGGCGGACTTGATCAAGCTGGCGATGATCGCTGTTCAGCGCCGATTGCGGCGCGAGGCGCTGGCCGCCAAGATGCTGTTGCAAATCCACGACGAACTGGTCTTCGAGGTTCCCCCCGGCGAGGTCGTCCGTCTGGCGATGCTCGTATCCGAGGAGATGTCGAACGTACAAAACCTGGCAGTACCCTTGAAGGTGGACGTGAAAACCGGACGGAATTGGGCCGAAACGGAACCTTGGGAAGTCGGCGCGTAGCGGAATTCGTGAGAATTCAGGCCGTGCGACCTGGGGGCTGGTTTGCCGTCACACCAACCCGCGGCGCAAGCAAGGTCAAGTCCAACGCTGGGCCTTGCTTGCGCCGCGGGTTGGTGTGGGAGCATGAATAATCCGAGCCAGCGGATCGCGGCACGGGCCTTTTCGTCCAAGGGGACGCTATGAAAGATCCGAATCCGCCGTTTCCGGGCGTGGCCGCGCCGGATGTGCGCGCCGGCGACGTCCGCCTCGCGGCGGCGGCGTTCTGGTATTTCAGCGGGCTGCTCTTTGCACTGGCGTTGTCGCTCGGCTTTTCGTTTTTGACCCCTGGCCCCGTTGCGCACTCGCCGCGTGGCGACGTGATCGACGCGCTGGCGATCCACGACGGCCGCTGGTACAAGCAGATCGCCGCGGAAGGCTACTCGTACGACCCGAACTCGCGATCGAACGTCGCCTTCTTCCCGCTGTACCCCTTGCTGGGCCGGGCCGTCGCCGCCGCGCTGCCGGTGCGAATGGAAACGGCGCTCTTGATCGTCTCGAACACGTCGTTCTTTCTGGCGCTGATCGTCCTTGGGTTGTACGTGCGCGCCCGCTATCGGGACGCGGATGCGAACGTGGTGGACTTTGTTCTGCTGTCGGCTTGCCTGTTTCCGACCGCTTGCTTTTTCCGGCTGCCCTACTCCGAATCGACGTTCCTACTGCTCACCGTCGTCGCGATGCATGGAATTCAGCGGCGGTGGCCCACGATCGTCGTGGCGCTCGTCGTCGGCCTGGCCACGGCGTCGCGGCCGGTCGGGGTGGCGCTGCTGGCGCCGTTGGCCCTTGATCTTTGGCGGCGCCATGCCGGGCTCGGGCGGCGATTGTGGCGGCTGGCGGTTTGGCTGCCCTTGGCCTGTTGGGGACTGGCCGGATACATGGCGTATCAGCATTTCGCCTTCGGCGACGCGTTGGCTTTTGCCAAAACGCAACAGCACTGGGGCGTCCGCACGGCGCCCGATTTGCCCGAACATTTTTTGGCGCTGCTCACACTCGAACCCATCGCCGCCGTCTACGACCACGAATCGCCCGCCTTTTGGGCCCGCGCCGACGCGCACGGCCTCCCCTGGTTGAGCTTGCAATTCGCCAACCCCCTGTTTTTCCTCGCGACCCTCGCGCTCGTCGTAGCGGAATTCGCAAGAATTCCGACTCGCCGCCTCGTAGCGGAATTCGCAAGAATTCTGGCCGGGAGACGAGTACGCGCCGCCATCGCGCACGTCGAATCCGCGACGGCGCCGCTCCGCCGCGTTCCTCTCCTCGATCGCTTTGAGATTTCCCTTTCGCTACTGTTGCTCGCGATTCCCTATTTCACGCGCGGCTACGAGATGGGCATGGCGTCGATGGGCCGGTTCGTGGCCGTCGCCTTTCCAATCTATCTGGCGTTCGGCCGCTGGCTCGCGCTATTGCCGCCGGCAGTGGCCGCGGCCTTGTTGGCGCTATCGGCGTTTCTGATGGCCGCCTACTCGGCCCTGTTCGCGGCGGGCTATCTGATCTTCTGATCGCGCCCCACGGCCATGACACTAACCCGCAACGCAAGCTCGACGGGTCCGCGGAGCGGCCTACGAATCGGGATGGATCATTTTCACGAAAAAAGCACGCACGTTGCGCAGCAACAAGCGTGCAAAAAGAGAACGGCAGCGAAGCGAAAAAAAACGATCTCCGAATACCCCATGACGTCTTTCGCCAGCCGCGAAAGCGGCATCCAATTGCCTCCGCACCCTTCGCCCTGCCCCACGCCCGTTTGGATCGCTTGGGAGGGGTTTCGGAGTCGTTTTTTTTCGCGTAGCGTCGCGGCTCGGGGCGCGATGCGGATACAGAACAGGCATTCCGCCGCCGAAACGGCGGGGATTTGTCGCTTTCGTGCCGATCCCGAAGCTGTTGTGCCGCGATTCACCCCGCTCGTCGGGGTCGGCGAAGGAGATTCTCTGGCACGCTCGGCGCCGGACGCTGAAGCCCACCATCTGATTCACCATCGAGACAAGCTCGAAGGGGTCTGGCACGCACGGCGCGGAGGCGTGGTAGCGCGCCGTCTTGTTCACCATCCAGACGAGCTGGATGGGGTCTGCGCGATGAAACGCGAATGTCTCGTCGCGGTAGCCGAATTCGCAAGAATTCGGGTGGCTTGCGGTGAGTCGCGGCCTGAGCTCTTGCGAGTTCTTTCCGAGCATGAGCGGGCCATTCTCTGGGCTGACGCTGGCTCGCCCGACGGTTTCGTCGCAAGCGACGACTTGTCGGCTGAGTTAGGCCTCGCCGAATCGACGGTACGCGTTTATCGCGCGCGCGCCAGAGCGAAGATGAGGGCCGAACTTTCGCGGCTCGGCCATACTTGGGCCGCGGTTATGCCACTTGGGGGGGGTATCTGCAGATGGTAACGCGGGGCAGGCACACTAACCCGCAGCGCAAGCAAGGCCGGTCGTTACGAGCCTTGCTTGCGCTGCGGGTTAGTGTCGAAGCAGCACCCTCGCAGTATTCCAGCTACAATCGAGCGGGCAACGACGGTTTCTGCAAGGAACGCCCTTCGTGGCGTTCCGTGGGCTGCGAGCCGACGCGGCGCCCACCGTGACGGAACGCCACGGAGGGCGTTCCCTACAGGGCGATGCGGAATCCTGTCCATTGAGGGGCAGTTCGCATCTGCCAAGGGAGCCGCAAACACGATTCGCCATGTTTCGGAACGCGACTCTCCCTGCGTGTTTGCGTCAATTCGCAGCGTCAACTCAATTTCCCGTGCCGCGGCGGTGATCGCGGCGCGCTCGCTTGAGCTTGCCGAAAGCCAAACGGACGCGAGGTCATTCAAGGCGTCCGGCTGCCATCGAACGGCGTATTTCACAGGCTCTCCAGGTAAGCGATGACCTCCTCGGTCGTGTACCCGGGCCCCTTCGCGCGACGCCTCAACTCTTCCTCACTGATCGGCGGTTCGCCGTAGTCGTCTTCGGCCGGGCTGACCAGCGGCATGAACGTGCCCAACACGCGGCCCATTTCGTCGCACAGGTCCAGTGGCTGGGTCAGGTTCAGCAGCTTACTTCGCGTGTCCGCATCAAGAATAATTTTGGTCATCGCCGTCTCTTTGCGCTTCGGAGCTTACTGACGAAGGAGGTCGTGCGTTCCTATTCTACCTTGCCCGGCCGCCGATTTCCAGGGAAAGGTTCATCCGCTTCATCCGGCGGAAGCGTACCAAACGACCAGCCCTACCGTAAGTCCGACGGAATACCGGTGGCCTCTCCTCTGTTGGGCTACTAATCTAACGGTCGATTGAAATGGCACTGCCGATTGTTTGAACGGAGAAGGCGGATCATGACCGGCGAAACGGTGGTCATGGATGGTGGGGTCTAAGACCCGACGACGTCGCACAATCTGCTCGGAACGCCACGGAGGGCGTTCCCGACAGAACAGACATTTTGCCACGAGAAAGTGGTGGCTGGTGGCAGAGCGTCAGCGATGCCCCGGCTAAATAGCGGCCGGGGCATCGCTTAGGCTCTGCCCCAGCCACCGTGAATGTCACATGCTCGACCGCGTCATACCCCCAGCGCCTGGAAGACGCCGCGGCAGAAGTCGGGCAGGTCGTCGGGCTTGCGGCTGGAAACGAAATGCCGATCGACGACGACCGGCGCATCAACCCAGATCGCGCCGGCATTCGTCAGGTCGTCCTTGATGCCCGGCGAACCGGTTGCCCGCACACCGCGGTACACGCCCGCCGAAATCGGAATCCATCCGCCGTGGCAGATGGCCGCCACCAGCTTTCCCTGGCCCGCGAACTCGCGCACGAGATCGAGAACCTTGGTGTCGCGGCGAAGTTTGTCGGGCATGAAGCCGCCGGGCACCACTACCCCGTGGAAGTCGGCGGCGGCGATGTCGCGGATCGCGGCGTCGCTACGGCAGGGATAGCCGTGCTTGCCGGCATAGGTTCTCTCGGCCTCCGGACCTGCCACGACCACATGCGCCCCGGCCTCGGCCAGCCGTAGCTTGGGATACCAGAGCTCGAGGTCTTCGTAAACGTCGTCGACAAAGATGAGGAAATGTTTGCCGGTGAGCGGTTGGGTTTGCATTGTGGGGCTTGGTTCAAAACGGCCGGTTTCGGGGTAACACGATTTTGGCACGGCTGCCCCTAATTCTGCAAGCTCTGTTTTTTCTCCTTTCTCCTTTTTCCTCTCCTTCAGCCGCCGCCGGCCAGAACCAGCCGCCATGGAACGATTCCTTGTAGGGCTCGATCCCCACTTCGCCGTTTTTGGCTTCCCGCGGGAAAATCGTCGTCGGCCAACCAGCGCCGCGCGCGACGCGCGCCGCGCGATCGAGCGCCAGAAACGTCTTTCCGACGCCGCTGGGGCCGGCCAGCACGGTGAGCGTACCCAGCGGGAAGCGGTCGGACGAGAGCTAGGTGGTTGGTTCCGACTCGATCTCGCCGAGCCACTGGGCTCGGATTTCCGGGCACCTTACTTCGGCGGTCGGTCGGCGTCGGCGTTCGACGGGCCGTCGAGCGCGTCGGCGTCCGAAGTTTCGGGCGTATCCGGTTCCGAAATGTCCGGACGAGGCGGGGCGCCGGTTCGGGTAGCCGTACGCGATCTCGCTCAGTGGAAGCCCGCGCCGGCACCGGCGCGGGCTTCCCGTCGCGAGTGATTCTCGGGGATCCACATGGCATAGCCATTCGAGCAGATTGGTTTGCCTCAGCAACCCTCGTCAGGGAGCTCTTGGCATGCGTCGTCCCCAACCAACCCAAGCCCCAACCCTCCTTAGGCGGATTTCGCTTTCCGCTCAACGGGGCGAAACCCGCCTCGCGGTTCGGGCCATCGGGTGTCACCGGTGTCACCCCGTTGGGGTGAATGGGTTGATGTGCGTTCGCGAACCCAGGGCGTTGCCCTCGTTGTACTACACATCTTTTGGTTGCTGGTGGCGAAATGGGAATGTTGGGCAATCGCGGGTTTCTTCGTAAGAGGCCAGGGGCTTGCCCCCTGGAGTTTCACGTTGGTCTCTACATCAAATGCCCCCCCCATCCCCCGTCGTCCGTGTCGCCTCGCAGGCTGCCAAAGGCAGCCTGCGAGGCGACACGGACGAAAGCAGGTAAAATAGGGAGCCGGCGTATGTAGAAACGAGCGTGAATCTCCAGGGGACAAGCCCCTGGCCTCAAAAAGATGTGTAGAACAACGAGGGCGTTGCCCTGGGCTGTGGAATATGACCCCCTTGGGGTCAGTGACGGCGTGGGTTTGCGGGTGATGTCTTCCGAGTCATCCTCGCTCATCTGCGTCATCCGCGGTCGAAGATTCCTTCCCCTTGACCGCTTGACGGATCGCGCGCCCGGTCGCGCAGCGCGTCGAGCATGGCCAGCTTCTCGGCCACGGGCCGGCTCGCGAGGTTCCGGCGAAGGGCGCGTTTGCTCTCGAGAATTCGCCGCAGGTCGAAGGTCATGGCGGTTCCCTCAGGAAAGTTCGTTCAAATTCTTGCCAACATTCGACGAGGTCGTGCCGGGCCAGGATGGTTTGAAAAACGTCGGCTTGGATCGCGCCGGTCTCGATGAACTGGAGCAGACGAGCTTTATGCTTGCCCCGTCCTGTCTCAAGGGCGATGGCGGCAAGGTGTTCGGCGGTGAAAACCCGCGCCGGCATACCATCGATATCCACCGTGACGGCCTTCGCCAGTGCCTCTTCGACCAACAGGCTGGTGGGTGGAAGAAATTGAACCGGCCATCCGGCGACGATCATGTACTCGCCCTCCCGCACACCCCCTCTCGCGGCAAGATAGTCGAAAATGGGTTGAGGGCTGATCAGGAACTGACCTGGCTCCTGCCGGAACGCGACGAAGATGTCGACGTCCAGTGTCGCAACCGGCTCCAGGTAGAACGTGGCGCCCACAGCCCCACCGACAGCGTACCGCGGGATAATGCCGTCGGACTCCATTTGGTTGATAAGGGCGATAACCCGTGAAATGCTCACTGTGAACCTCTCGTTCCTCTTCAGGATACTACGCCATCGACCCAACCGGCAACTCTGCAGCCCCCCCTTGCCCGCATTTCGATAGTCCCGTCGATCCGGTTGGCGAACCCTGGATCACGGTCGATTAGCGGCCTGCGAACTCGGAGTATAATGGCGACGGAGGTGTGAAGTGACAGCCAGCTTCGAGAACTCCTTGGTGATCGAGGAGATTAACGACCCCGATCAGGTTGGGCTGCGAGTACGGCAGGGAGCAAGGGCCAAGCTGGAGGCGGATCGTGATATGGCCCCTTGGAAACCTACCCCACGGCCGGCTCGGCCTGGCCGACCGGCTCGAATGTGAACTCGCCGTCGCGGCAGTCGACGCGCACGCCGCTTTCGGCGGTGAACGTCGCCCTGAGGATCTCCGTGGCCAACGGATTGGCGATCCGCTGCTGGATCACCCGCTTCAGCGGCCGCGCGCCGTAGGTGGGGTCGTAGCCCGAGGCGGCAATCTCGTCGAGCGCGGCGGGGGTCACCTCCAGTAGCAGGTCACTGGCCGAAAGCTGCTTCTTCAGCCGGCCAATTTGCACGTCGACGATCTTGCGAAGGTGCTTCGCATCGAGGGGATGGAACACGATCGTCTCGTCGATGCGGTTGAGGAACTCGGGCAAGAAATGGCTTTGCAAGGCGGTTCGCATCGCCTCGCGAACGTCGCGCTCACCGCCGCCTTCACGCCGGATCTCCTGGATCGCCTGGCCGCCGACGTTGGAGGTCATGACCACGATCGTGTTCGTGAAATCGACCGTGTGCCCCAGGTTGTCGGTGAGCCGACCGTCGTCGAGCACCTGCAACAGGATGTTGAACACGTCGCGGTGGGCTTTTTCGATCTCGTCGAGGAGCACGACCGCATAGGGGCGGCGACGGACGGCCTCGGTGAGCCGGCCCCCTTCCTCGTAGCCCACGTAGCCCGGCGGTGCGCCGATCAGCCGGCTCACCGTGTGCCGCTCTATGAACTCGCTCATGTCGAGCCGGACCATGGCGTTCTCGTCGTCAAACAGCACTTCCGCCAGCGCCTTGCACAGCTCGGTCTTGCCGACGCCGGTCGGTCCCAGAAATATGAACGAGCCGATCGGCCGATTCGGATCTTGCAAGCCGGAGCGGCTGCGTCGCACGGCGTTCGAGACGGCCTCGACCGCCTCATCCTGGCCGATGACGCGCTGGTGGATGCGGTCTTCCATCACCAGCAGCTTGGCCCGCTCCGTCTCCATCATGCGGCTGACGGGGATTCCGGTCCAGGCACTGACCACCTCCGCGATTTCATCCGGGCCAACCTCTTGCCGTAAAAGCCGCCGTCCCCCTGGGCGCTGTTCCCCTTCCTGTGGCGCATCGTGGTCGGTCGAACTGGTCTCCAGGTGCTTGACGAGCTTCTTGCGTTGGACGTCAATTTGATAGAGCCGCTGGTAGTCCTGTTCTTCGATCGGCTGACCGGATGCCTGCTTTTCCTTGATCGCGGTGTTGAGCCGTTGGAACTCCAAGTCGAACTGGTCCAATTGGCCGCGGACCTGCTCGACGTCGCCCAGCCCCAATTTTTCGGCCTCCCATTGTTCGCGGAGGCTTGCCAGCTTGCGCCGCAGCGCTTCGAGCTCCTCCTCGAGCTGGGCCTTGCCTTCGACGGCGTGCTCCTCGGTCTCCTCGGCGAGTTGCCGAGCGGCCAGTTCGAGTTGCACGATTCGCCGCTGCACCTGGTCGATTTCGGTGGGCACGCTTTGCAGCTCCATCGCCAGTCGGCTGGTGGCCTCGTCCATCAGGTCGATGGCCTTGTCGGGCAGGAAACGGTCGCTGATATAGCGGTGCGAAAGCTTGGCGGCGGCGACCAAGGCCGAGTCCTTGATCTTGACGCCCTTGTGGTGCGCCTCGTAGCGTCCCTTCAGCCCGCGAAGGATGGCGATCGTGTCCTCGACGCTCGGCTCGCCCACGAAGACCGGCTGAAAACGGCGTTCCAGAGCGGCGTCCTTTTCGATGTACTTGCGGTACTCGTCGAGCGTCGTGGCGCCGATGCAACGCAGTTCGCCGCGAGCCAGCGCCGGCTTGAGCAGGTTGGCGGCGTCGCTGCCCCCTTCGGCCGCGCCGGCGCCCACCACCGTGTGCAACTCGTCGATGAAGAGCACGACGTTGCCGCCGGCGGCCTGCACCTCGCGGAGCACCGCCTTGAGCCGCTCTTCGAACTCGCCGCGGAACTTCGTGCCGGCGACCAAGGCGCCCATATCGAGGGCCACCACGCGGCGGTTCTTCAGGCTTTGCGGCACGTCGCCCTCGACGATCCGCAGGGCAAGCCCCTCGGCGATCGCCGTTTTGCCCACGCCCGGCTCGCCGATCAAAACGGGGTTGTTCTTCGTGCGTCGCGAGAGAACTTGAACCACGCGGCGGATTTCCTGGTCGCGGCCGATCACCGGATCGAGCTTCCCTTGGCGCGCCCGCTCGACCAGGTCGATGCCGTACTTCTCCAGCGCCTGGAACTTGGCCTCGGGATTCTGGTCTTCGACCCGAGCGCCGCCACGCACCGTGCGCAACGCCTCGAGCACCTGCTGGTCGGTGATCGCGTTGAGCCGCAACAGCGAGCGAGCCTTGGTATCGACCTTGGTCAACGCCAGGAACAGATGCTCGACCGAGACGAACTCGTCTTTCATCGCCTCGGCTTCGCGCGCGGAGGCTTCCAAAACCTGCGTCAGGCCGGCGCCTGGCTGGGGCGGCGCTCCGCCGGAACTGCGAGGAAAATGCCCCAGTTCGGCTTCGACCACCTTTTCGAGTTGGGCGCGGTTGGCGCCGATCTTGTCGAGGATGGCTCCGAACACGCCCTCGCGCTCGGCCACCAGCGCCGCCAGGAGATGCACTGCGTCGATCTGCGGGTGGCCACGCTGGGCGGCCAATTCATGGGCGCTTTGCACGGCCTCTTGGGCCTTGATGGTGAGTTTGTCGAAGCGGAAGGGCATTTTAGGCGTTAGGCGTTAGGCGTTAGGCGTTAGGCGTCCAACAACAGCCACCTCGCCGGGGCATCGCTTAGTGGTCCGCCCCAGCCACCTCGCCCTACGAGTTGTCCTTTGTCGCAAATGACCCATGACTAACCCGGATTATTCATGGTCCCGTAGCTGGCTTCGCAAGAAGTCAGGCCGTGGACACGAATTACGCCAGAATTCTTGCGCATTCTGCTACAGCACAGTGCGCGAGTTCCTCCCCGGACCATGAATAATCCGGGCTAAGTTGAATCCTTGACTTCAAACTCCGCGTCGATCACGTCGTCATCGCCGCCGGGGGCGCCGCCATTTGACGATCCGCCGGGAGCGCCGCCGTTGGACTGGCCGGTTGGATCGCCGGCGCCGGCCTTGGCGCCCGCTTCATACAAGGTCTTGCTCAAGGCGTGCGAGGCCTGCTCCAACGCGGAGACCGCCGACTTGATCGCCTGCGCGTCGTCCCCTTTGGCCACGTCGCGCGTTTTTTGGATGGCGGCTTCGAGCGGAGCCTTGTCGTTGTCGCTGAGCTTTTCGGCGTGCTCCTTCATCAACTTTTCCATCTGGAAGCACATCATATCGGCCTGATTCCGCGACTCGGCCAACTCGCGCTTCTTCTTGTCGTCGTCGGCGTGCGATTCGGCGTCCTTCCGCATCCGCTCGATTTCGGCTTCGTTCAGACCACTCGACTGTTCGATTCGCACGCTGTGTTCCTTGCCGGTGCCCAGATCCTTGGCCGAGACGTTGAGGATGCCGTTGGCGTCGATGTCGAACTTGACCTCGATCTGGGGCACGCCTCGCGGAGCGGGAGGAATGCCTTCCAGGTTGAACTGGCCGAGCAAGCGGTTGTCGTTGGCCATTTCGCGCTCGCCCTGGAAAACCCGCACCGTGACCGCCGTTTGATTGTCGTCCGCCGTGCTGAAGACGTTCTTCTTCTCGGTTGGGATCGTCGTGTTCCGCTCGATGAGCCTGGTCATGACGCCGCCCAGGGTCTCGATGCCCAGTGAGAGCGGCGTGACGTCCAACAGCAGCACGTCCTTCACGTCGCCCGCCAGCACGCCCCCCTGGATGGCGGCGCCGACGGCCACGACTTCATCGGGATTGACCCCCTTGTGTGGTTCTTTATCGTTGAACAGCTTCTTGACCAGTTCTTGCACCTTGGGCACGCGCGTTGAACCACCGACGAGCACCACCTCGTCGATCTGGCCGGGCTTGAGCTTGGCGTCTTCCAGGGCTTGCAGCACCGGCTTGCGGCAGCGCTCGATCAGGTGATCGACCAATTGCTCGAACGTCGCCCGGCTGATGTTCATCTGCAAGTGCTTGGGACCGCTGGCGTCGGCCGTGATGAACGGCAGGTTGATGTCGGTCGAGCTTTGCGAACTGAGCTCCTTCTTGGCCTTTTCGCAGGCTTCCTGCAGCCGCTGCAAGGCCATCGCATCCTTGCGCAGGTCGATCCCCTGTTCCTTCTTGAACTGGTCGGCCACATGATTCATCAGCACCTGATCGAAGTCGTCGCCGCCCAGGTGCGTGTCGCCGTTGGTGCTGATGACGCGGAACAGCCCGTCGTCGACTTGGAGCACGGAAACGTCGAAGGTTCCGCCGCCAAGATCGAACACCACGATCTTCTCGGCCTTCTTCTTGTCGAGCCCGTAGGCCATCGCGGCCGCGGTCGGCTCGTTGATGATTCGCGCGACCTCCAGGCCCGCGATCTGGCCGGCGTCCTTGGTCGCCTGGCGCTGCGCGTCGTTGAAGTAGGCCGGCACGGTGATCACGGCCTTGTTCACTTTGTGACCGAGATAGGCTTCGGCCGACTCCTTGAGCTTGCGAAGCACTTTGGCCGAGATTTCCGGCGGAGTGTGGTCGGTGTCGCCGATCTTGACTTTGACGTAATCCTGCGGACCACCGACGACCTTGTAGGGGACGATCTTTTCCTCGCTGGCCACCTCGCTGTGCCGCCGGCCCATGAATCGCTTGATCGAGTAGACGGTGCGCGTGGGGTTGGTGACGGCCTGCCGCCGCGCCGGTTCGCCGACCAGGATATCGCCCTTTTCGGTAAACGCCACCACGCTCGGCGTGAGCCGGTTCCCCTCCTGGTTGGGAACCACCTTGGAATCGCCCCCTTCCATCACCGCCACGACTGAATTGGTCGTGCCCAGGTCGATGCCGATGATCTTTTCGCCTTGCGCCATGTTTGCTCCTTGTCGCGACAACCGCCGCGCTCGATATCAATATGCTCGTAGCGCGGGCTTTAGTTGGTGGGCGGTGCCCACCCTACACGCCAAACCACAGCAAAGCCCATGCCGGTGCCGCTTGGCAGGATGGTAACACAAAAACACTTGCTGGCTAACACGTTGCGCCGATGAAACGTCGTGGTTCCAGGCAGTCGTAGTTGACGTGAGCGATGCGGCTCTGCCATTTTGACACGGCACATTCGCCTTGGCGGCGTTCGCTGCCATAATGACAGTAGTGGCTTGACACCCCTATTTTACCCAAGTACAAGGGATGCTAGCCTGGATTATTCATGGTCCGGGGGAAACGAGCGCAGTGTGCCGTCACACGAACCCGTGCCCTGCCAGATGAAGTCGCTCCAACTTCACGGAACGCCACGGAGGGCGTTCCCTACAGAACCCTAAGGGACGATTCTGGCAATTATACTGCATGCGGCCAAGAATGAGACATTTTGTCACGAGAAGGTGGTGGCTGGTGGCAGAGCGTAAGCGATGCCCCGGCTACATAGCGACCGGGGCATCGCTTAGGCTCTGCCCCAGCCACCGTGAACGTCTCATTCTCGGCCGCGTGCAGTATAAGCGGGTGGTTGAAATTATTAGACCTTGCTTGCGCCGCGGGTTGGTGCAGTTTGAGAGCATTCCCATGGCCAAAGAGCCGAGCCGCGACGCGAAAAAGGGAACCCTCCGCGGGGAGGGTCATGCCGGCTTGAAAGGGCGATTGGAACGTCTGGATCGCGAGTTGGTCAAATTGATCAACGAGCGGACCCGATTGATTTCGCAGTTGGGAAAAACGGACCAGCCGGTCGATCCTCCGGAACCTGAGGCCGAGGCGACGACGCGCGCGGTGGCGATCAACAAAGGACCGCTCTCGAACGACGCGGTGCGAGCGGTGTTCCGTGAGTTGCTGAGCGGCGCTCGGGCGTTGCAGCGTCCCTTGCGGGTGGCGGTGTTGGGGCCGGGATACAGTTACAGCCATTTGGCGGCGCTCGACCGCTTCGGCACGAGTGTCGAGCATGTGCCGGTGGGGAGCATTGCCGCCGTCTTTGAGGAAGTCAACCGCGGCCACGCGAACTACGGCGTCGTGCCGGTCGAGAACTCGACCGACGGGCGGATCGCCGACACGCTCGACATGTTTACAAAGCTGCGAGTGCGGATTTGCGGAGAGGTGCAACTCCGAATCCATCATTACCTGCTGGGCAAGTGCCCCCGCTCCGAAGTGGCCGAGGTCTACAGCCGCCCGCAAGCGCTCTCGCAATGCCGCAACTGGCTGCTCAAGCACTTGCCCGCCGCGCGGACGATCGAGGTCACCAGCACCTCGACCGCGGCCCAACTGGCCAAGGACAAGCAGGGCGCCGCCGCGATCGCCAGCATTCAGGCCGGAACCTACTACGGACTTGACGTGCTGGCCGAAAAGATCGAGGACAACGCGGCCAACGTCACGCGCTTCGCCGTGATCGGCGACAGTTCGGCGGCGCGGAGCGGACAAGACAAGACGGCGCTGATGTTCCAGGTGCCCCACCAACCGGGCTCGCTTTCCGACGCGATCACGATTTTCAAACGCAACCGGCTGAACCTGACCTGGATCGAGTCGTTTCCCATTCCCCAATCGGACGGTTGCTACTTGTTCTTCGTCGAACTGGACGGTCACGAACAGGAAAGCCGCGTGCGCAAGGCGCTGGCCGCGCTGGAACGCAAGGCCCTGCGGCTGGAAGTGCTGGGGTCGTACCCCAAGAGCCAGCCGGTGGGGTAGGATCGGGCGGACCACGACCCCTGTTTCGTACGCGGCTTGCCCTGGCCCATGGCGAACACGGCGACCATCACCGTTCGTTCTCGGTGAACTTCGAGAAGAATGTGTTCCAATGCTTTCATCCCGACTGCGGTGCCAAAGGCAAACCAGCGATGCTGGCCGGCGCGCGTTCCGTCCTTTCATATTTTTCACAATTCTTTCGCATCTTCACGCCCAGGAAAAGCTATGGTTGCGTCAGAAGCGGGCACCCTATCACTCTGAGAACGCCTATCGCTTCGCCAACGCTCAAGCATTCGTCGCCGGTGCCTTGCCGCGCCAGTTCACGCGACGATCGTCGCGGGCCGCGGCGCGGCCGAAGATGTGTTCGGGATACCCGCGCAGTGGGTCGGCGGAGCGTGGGAACAAGGAAAGGAATCCGATCAGCTTCCAGTGGCCGAGGGGACGGGCGGCTTGGGCTTTGCCATCGAACCGCCGGCGGCGCCGCCGCCGCGCACCTTCGACTTGTTCATCCAGATCAACACCGGCGTGGCGATGTAGACCGTGCTGTAGGTGCCGCTGATCGTGCCGATGACCAAAGTGAAGGCGAAGCCGTGGATGCCCAGCCCGCCGAAGATGTACAGAATCAAGACCACGATGAACACCGTCAACGAAGTGAGCAAGGTCCGGCTCAAGGTCTCGTTCACGCAGCGGTTGACCAGGTCGGGACCCAACTCGGGGCTCTTGCCGCGAATCTCGCGGATGCGGTCGAAAATCACGATCGTGTCGTTGATCGAGTAGCCGATGATCGTCAGGAAAGCGGCGATGATCGGCAGGTTGATCTTGAACGGCTCGATCAGCAATTTGTCCATGAACGGCAAGTTGGCCAGCCAGTAACTCAGCGCCAACGCGCCCAGGGCCACCAGCACGTCATGCACCAAGGCCAACACCGCGGCGAAGCCGAAGCTCACCTGCTGAAAGCGGATCCAGACGTAGAGCACGATCATCACCAGGCTGGCCAGGAGCGCGAAGGTGGCCTGGGCCTGGGTGTTGAACGCCACGCTCGCGCCCACTCGGTTCGACGAGGGGAAGAACGGCTCCTGAGCCAGCTTCCGCTTGATCTCTTTGAGCAACGACTCGGTCGGCTCGCCCGTCAGCCCGATCGTCAACGTCCACTGGGCGAAACGCTTGTCGCTGCCAGCTTCATACTCGGGGTTGTCCAACTTGAACGCGACGTTTTCCGAAAAGCCGCCGGCGACGAGCGCTCGCTTGATCTCTCCGCTCAAAGTGTCGTGATTGACTTGCGTGGGCTTGGTTGTCGCGTCATCAGGGTCGCCGTCGGCAAACGTGAGCGTCACCACCGTGCCGCCGGCGTAGAGATCTCGCTTCGCGCCGGCCTTCTTGGTCGCCGGACTGCCCGCCTGATTCGCAGGCTTGGTTTTTTCCAAAGGCGATTCGTCGATGGTCGCGGCGTCGTCCTGGTTGGATCCAGCCGCCACCAACAGGGGGCTAACGTCCCCCGCTCGCCCCGCGTCGGCATCTGGGTCCAACGCCGCCGCCAACAGGGGGCTAACGCCCCCCGCTCGCCCCGCGTCGGCCTCTGGGTCCAACGCTGTCAACAACAGGGGGCTAACGCCCCCCGCTCGCCCCGCGTCGGCCTCTGGATCCAACGCTGTCACCAACAGGGGGCTAACGCCCCCCGCTCGCCCCGCGTCGGCCTCTGGGTCCAACGCCGCCACCAACAGGGGGCTAACGCCCCCCGCTCGCCCCGCGTCGGCCTCTGGATCCAACGCTGTCACCAACAGGGGGCTAACGCCCCCCGCTCGCCCCGCGTCGGCTTCTGGGTCCAACGCCGCCACCAACAGGGGGCTAACGTCCCCCGCTCGCCCCGCGTCGGCCTCTGGGTCCAACGCCGCCGCCAACATGGGGCTAACGCCCCCCGCTCGCCCCGCGTCGGCCTCTGGGTCCAACGCCGCCACCAACAGGGGGCTAACGCCCCCCGCTCGCCCCGTGTCGGCCTCTGGGGCCAACGCCGCCACCAACAGGGGGCTAACGCCCCCCGCTCGCCCCGTGTCGGCCTCTGGGTCCAACGCCGCCACCAACAGGGGGCTAACGCCCCCCGCTCGCCGCGCGTCGGCCTCTGGATCCAACGCTGTCACCAACAGGGGGCTAACGCCCCCCGCTCGCCCCGCGTCGGCCTCTGGGGCCAACGCCGCCACCAACAGGGGGCTAACGCCCCCCGCTCGCCGCGCGTCGGCCTCTGGATCCAACGCTGTCACCAACAGGGGGCTAACGCCCCCCGCTCGCCCCGCGTCGGCCTCTGGATCCAACGCCGCCACCAACAGGGGGCTAACGCCCCCCGCTCGCCCCGCGTCGGCGCCGTCGGCTTCCGGAGGGTTGGCATCGTCGGGGGGCTTGGCTTCGGTCGCCGGTTTCAACCCACCGTGCGGCGCCAGGCCGCTCCACGTCAAGTGATTGAACGCCAGCCGATGGTCGGCGTCGTTGAAAACATCCTTGAGCGTCCGCTCCACCAGGGTGATGTTCGTTTTCGGGCCGCTCGGCGGTGGATTCGACTCGTCGATTTCCGACATCGACGTCACGATCAGGAAACGATGCCCTTTCTCCTCGTCGCCCAAGTCGACCGATTGCACGGTCACGTCCGGCAAGTCGTTCACCCGGTCGCGGATGTACCCGATTTCCTGTTTCTTCTCGAACAGCACTTGCACCGAAACGCCGCCGGTAAAGTCGATGTCCAATAAGCCGCGGCCGCGCAGGAATACGCCCACCAGCCCGGCGCCGATCAGAAGCAGCGAAAAACTGATGGCCAGCTTGCGCTTGCCGATGAAGTCGAAGTTGGGTTTCTCCATGACCCTCAACATCTTGAGCTGCTTGATCCAGCGGTGTTTTTCGGCGATGTCGAAGATCAGCCGCGTGAAGGTGATCGCGGTGAACAGGTTCATGACGATCCCCAGAATCAAGGTCACGGCGAAACCCTTGACCTGATCGGTGCCGATGAACCAGAGCACGACGGCCGAAATCAGGGTCGTCACGTTGGCGTCGACGATCGTCGTCGTCGCGCGTTCGAAGCCGTTGCGGATGGCCATCCGCAACGTGGCGCCGCGCGAGATCTCCTCGCGCATCCGTTCGTAAATGAGCACGTTGGCGTCGACGGCCATGCCCACGGTCAGGGCCAGGCCGGCCAGGCCCGACAAGGTGAAGGCCGCGTTGAACAGGATCATGAAGGCCACGATCAACAACACGTTCAACAGCAAGGCCAGGTTGGCCACGATGCCGGCGAAGCGATAATAGAACACCATGAAGATCACGACGGCCACGGTCGACCAGATCATCGACCAGACGCCCTTGGTTTTCGTGTCCTCGCCCAGCGTCGCCCCGATGTGCATGCTGCTGGTCGGCTCCTCGCGGAGCGTGGTCGGCAGGCTGCCGGCGGTGAGCACGTCGGCCAACCGCCCGACCTCTTCGGCGGTGAAGCGGCCGGTGATCTGCCCCAACTCGTCGATGCGGCTGCGAATGAAGGGGGCCGAGTGCAAGCGGCCGTCGAGAATGATGGCCAGCTTATGGGCCTGCTTTTCGTCGATCGGGTTAGGCAGGTTGTTCGAGGTCAGCCGGCCGAACCGCTTGGCCCCCGCCGGGTTGAAGCGGAAATGCACGCAGGGCTGGGCGTTTTCGTCGTTGCCGGCCGTGGCGCTGGTCAAGAATTCGCCGGTCACATTCTGCTTGTCGATCAGCACCAGCACTTCCGTCTCGCCCTTTTTGTTCTCGCGAACCGGATGGCCGCGCTGCGACACGATCGAGCCGACCTCGTCGGGCACGACCGGCACCCAGCGAGCGACCACGGTCGTCGCGCCGTCCTTGTCGGCGTCGATGACGTCTTTTTCGTCCTTGAACTGGTCGTCCTTGGCCAGGTTGATGATCTCTTCATCCTCACGGAACTGGGCGTCGGCCACGATGCGAAACTCGAGCGTTCCCTGCTGGCTGATGATGTTCTGCATCCGCGCCAGTTCGGCCTCGTCGGCCATGGGAATGATGATTTCGATTTCGTGCTCGCCATAAGGGCGAACATTCACCTCCTTGAGGCCGTCGGGGTTGACGCGTTTGAGGACGGCGCCGACCAGCTTGTCCATTTCCTTGAAGCTTTTGTCCTTCACCTCGTAGACCAGGATCGCGCCGCCCCCCAAGTCGATGCCGAGCTTGGGTGGCCAACCGCCCAGGGTCGCCGCGACCGAAGCGATGATCGCGAACAACACGATGGAAATCCGCGTGCCGTGATCGGGCATCCTCAACTTCTTGCTCAGGAAGTTGCCCAGCAACATCGGGATGATGAAGATCGCCGCCACCAGCGCCACGATCGACAACACGCGGCCGCTGTTGCCCTTCGGCTTTGACGCGCCTTGGGAACCGGTCGCGGCGTTTGCCGACCCATCGGTTGGGTCCGACCCGTTCGTTGGCGCCGTCCCATCGGTTGAGGCCGACCCGTTCGTCGGGGCCGACGCATCGGTTGGGTTATCTTGCTCAGCCGCGCGTTCCGCGGTGGCGGGTGTATCGTCGCCCGGCGCCCATGCGGCGGCCGGCCCCGTCCAGGTCCATACAAGGGCCGACAGCGCCAACCATGTTGCCGCCGTGACGAACCCCGAGCGCCATCCGCTTTGCGATGCCGACTTGGTCATTTCGTTTCTTTCTTAGGTTCTTTGTCGCCCGCCGGGTCGTCGCCCAACACGCGGGCGATGGAACTTAACGTCATTCGCAGCCGCGTGTTCGACGCATCGTCGACCCGAATGGTCACTTCGTCGGCGTCGAACTGCACTTGGGTCACCACGCCGTAAATGCCTCCGGTCGTCAGCACATGGTCGTTCTTCTTCAGGTTCTTCAGCATCTGCTGCCGCGTCTGTTGCTCGCGCTTGGCCCTGGGTTGTTGCACGATGAAGATGTACATCGCGAAGACCATCAGCGCCATCATGGGCAACTGCAGCCCTTGCCACGGGTTGGGCGGCCCGTCCGCCGCCTGCGCCAACAGGCAACAGCTCGTTGTCAGCATGAAATCCACGACGAATCCCCCCTGAACCGCCCCGAAGGCGGATTTCCACACCGGCCGCAACCTCGCGACCGGTGCGAACATAAACGGCCCGACGGCGCTCGCGCGCCTCGAGCCGAGCGGCCAACGCGTGTCGCCGCGTATCATAAGATGAAGCGGCGTAACGGGCAAGTCCCGTAGCTGGCTTCGCAAGAAGTCAGGCCGTGGACGCGAGCTACGCCAGAATTCTTGCGAATTCTGCTACAGCACAGTGTGTGAGTTCCTCCCCGGACCATGAATAATCCGGGCTAGCCGTTGTACATTTCCCCCTCCCACGCCGCCAGTTTACCCATTTTGAATTCTCCGAAACGGCCCGCGGCAATCGCTTGCCGGGTGGCTGCGAGCAGCCGCTGGTAGAAGGTCAGGTTGTGAATCGAGAGCAGGATCGGCCCCAGCATTTCGCGGGCCATGAACAGGTGCCGCAGGTAGCCGCGGCTGTGGCGGCAGGCCAGGCAGGGACAATCGGCTTCGAGCGGCCGCTCGTCGCGCTCGAACTGCTGATTTCGCAAACGTAGCCGGCCGTGGTCGGTAAAGGCCAAAGCGTTGCGTCCGTTGCGAGTCGGCATGACGCAGTCGAACAGGTCGATACCTCTGTGGACGGCCTCCAGCAGGTCTTGCGGCCTCCCGACGCCCATCAGGTAGCGGGGCTTGTCGGCGGGCAGTACGGGCACGGTGAATTCGAGCGCGCGGTACATCTGCTCGGGCGTTTCGCCGACGCTCAGCCCGCCCACCGCGTAGCCCGCGAAGTCGAGGGCCACCAGTCGCCGGCCACACGAAACGCGCAGCGCTTCGTCCAGCCCCCCTTGGACGATGCCAAAGAGGGTTTGGTCGCTCCGCCGAGCGGCGTTCTTGCTTCGTTCGGCCCAGCGGACGGTACGTTCGACCGCGTCGCGCACCACGTCCGCGGGGCTGGGCAAGGGTACGACATGATCCAAAACCATCGCCACGTCGCTACCCAACGACTCCTGAATGGCGATGGCCCGTTCGGGCGACAAGCTCAAGGCACGGCCGTCGATATGCGAGCAGAACACGGCCGCATCGTCACCGATCTGGGTCAGTTGGGCCAGGCTGTAGAGTTGAAAGCCGCCGCTGTCGGTCAAGATGGGCCCGTCCCAGTGCATGAAGGCGTGCAGGCCACCCAAGGCTTCGACGATTTTCTCGCCCGGCCGCAACGTCAAGTGATAGGTATTGGCCAGCACCATCGCCGCGCCCGTCGCGCGGATTTGGTCGAAGGTCACGCCTTTGACGGCGCCCTGCGTGCCGACGGGCATGAACGCCGGAGTCTCCACCGGCCCATGAGGCGTGTGGAACGTGCCTCGCCGCGCCTGGCTGGCCGGGTCGTGGTGGTGGAGCGTGAAGGTAAATGACACCGGATCAAGAGTCGTTCAAGGTCCAACCGTTGCCCTCTCGTCAGCCTTGCCATTATGCGTTGGTCCCGGCTTTTTTTCAACGTCGCTGCGCGGCACGGCGAAGATTGCCGGCGCAACGGCATCTGTAGGTAGGGAGCGCCCTCGTTGGGTCATTTCACCAAGTGTCCGGCGAAGCGAACGACGGTCGTCGCGTCGTCGTAAGTCCTGTTCTTGTCGAGCCTTTCTCATCTTCGACGAGCGAGGCGATGGGTGCTAACCGCGCGATCCGGCGGTAGAATACCTACCGGGCTAGGAGGTGCAATGATGCCAACACATTATGTGGAACAGCAGGCGATGGTCGAGCACGCGATGCTGAAGCATATTTGCAACGCATTGCGGGTCACGCTCGATTGGAAAGTCGACGGCGGAGATTTCTCGCGACACCTGTCGAGCTTGCGGTTCGTCGCGCAATCGTTACAGCGGCACCTGGACCGCATGATGGCGCTCGAAGAATGCGAAGGGTACATGGATGAGGTCGTCGAAACATGCCCGCGCCTGGCGGAGAGGGTCGAAGCCCTCAAGCAAGACCACGAGCGCTTCCGGCGGGCCGTCCGCCAGATCGTGTCGCGACTCGATCGCCTGGCGCCGACCGATCTGACCGCCTTCACCAAGACCTGCGACACGCTGCGTGATTTGCTCGAAAAACTCGACGAGCACAGCGCCACCGAGACGGCCGTCATCCAGGAAGCTTATTTCCAGGATGAAGGGGGATCGGGCTGATCGTCACCCCGAATCCTCTTCCTTCAGCCCCAGCCGGGCCAGCCACCGGCCGCGCTGTGGTTTCTTTTCCTTGCCGGCGGCGGGCGGCTCGTTGCCGCGTTGGGCCTGAAGCTCTTGCAACTGCCGGTGGCGTTCTTCAATGTCGGCGCGTTGGCGCGCCATCTTGGCGCGCTCGACCGAAAGATCAATCTCGGCCCGACGAAGCTTTTCTTCCCATTCGAGTTGCAAAAGTTGGAGTCGCTCGCGTTCGGTGCGGACGGTCTCGTCGTGGGAAAGCAGTTCGTCGACCGCGGCGACGGCCTCGGGCGTTGGGCCGCCGTTGGGCGACGCGGCCGCCAAGAGCCGCCGCAGATCCTCCAGCTCTTGCTCTTTTTTGACCATCGCGGCGTCGGTCTCGGCGATCACCGCGCGCAGCTTGAGGCGTTCTTCTCGCACGGGCTCGTCGCCGTCGTCTTCCGCGTTGGCCTCCCAGGCGGCCAGCATGCGCCGCTTCTGAGCTTCCCAGTCCATGCCGTCGCCCGCCAAGACGGCGGTCGAAGCCCTGGGTACTTCGGACAGCTTCAGTTCCAACTCGGCGCAGCGCCGGCGCAGTTCGCGAAGGTCGTCCAAGGCTATCTCGTAGCGCCGCTTCATATCGGCCAGATCGTCGGCTTCCACCGCCGCGCCCTCGGCCGCCGCGCCCTCGGCCGCCGCCGCGCGGCTTGCCGCTTCGAGAGCTTCGGTCAACCTCGATTCGAACGATCGGCGTTCGGCGGCCGCCGCGTCCAGGGCTTCCGTCAGGCGCCGTTGGAGCGACTCGCCTTGGTCGGCCGCCGCTTGCAGGCGGCGCTCGGCGACGGCGAACTCCGCCGCCCGCTCCGCAAGCTGCTGTTCCAGCGCCTCGCACTGCCGCCGCCGGCCGTCGAGTTCCGCTTTCCATTCGTCGCGACGGCGATCCAGATCCTTGAGGCGCGCCGCGCGTTGCGCCTTGAATTCTTGCGCGATACGCCGGCGTTGGATTTTCGTCGCTTGCCGTTCGGCGGCGAGCGCCTCGTCCGCGCGCTCGACCTGCGCCGATTTCTCTTGCAACCTTTGCCGCTGGCGCGCGAGTTCTCCGGCGTCCGCTTCGTGTTCTCGCCGCAGCCGGCTCAGCTCGCGCTCTTCTTGGCGCAGCTTGGCCAGCGCGGAATCGAGCTGCCGCCGCCCCTGCGCGAGTTCGGCTTGCCCTTCGGCAACCTCGCTCCGCCCCTGCGCCAACTGCGTTTGTCCTTGCGCGGTGTGACGCTGGTCGCAGGCCAACTCCTCGCCGATCAGCGCCAATTGCCTGGCCAGTTCGGCCTCGGCCTGCCGTAGCCGCCGCTCTTGCGCGGCGACGAAATCCCGCGCCCGAGCGCGTTGCGCCGCAAGGGTGCGAAGCACCTCGTCGCGCGGTTGGCTGTCGGCGTCGGTCGTGGGAGACACGTCTTCCATGGGGAGTCGATTCCTATGCAGTTCTATAGGATACGACTGGCGTCCGGTCAAAGAAGATTGACGGCGGTAGGGGTTGTGAGGGATGAAGGTCTTCTTCAAACGCGGCCCATACCCTATCATGGCCTGATTGCCTCGCCACCGCCAACTCGACGGAGCCTCCATGTCCGACCCTCGTTTGAACCGTCTCGCGGAGATCCTGATCGACCACAGTTGCCAGCTCAAGGCGGGCGAAAAGCTGCTGATCGAGGCCTACGATCTACCCGACCCGGCGTTGGTCTGCCGGCTGGTCGAGTTGGCGGCCGAGCGCGGCGCCCATCCGCTGGTGACCTGGAAAAGCAACACGGTGCTGCGGGCGATCTACCGCACCGGGAGCGAGACGGCGATCGGCCTGGCGGGCGATTTCGAAAAGGCGCGGATGGAGGAGATGGATTGCTACATCGGCATCCGCGGGGCGGCCAACTCCAGCGAGTTCGCCGACGTGCCGATCGAGCAGATGGACATCTACCAGCGGCTTTGGTGGCACCCGGTGCATAGCCAGGTGCGCGTGCCGCTGACCCGCTGGGTGGTGCTCCGCTACCCGACCGACTCGATGGCCCAGGCGGCCAACATGAGCGGCGCGGGGTTCGCTGATTTCTACTTTTCGGTCTGCACGGCCGATTACGCGCAAATGGGCCGCGACCAAGAACCGCTGGTGCGCCGCATGGAGGCGGCCGACCGCGTGCGGATCGTCGCGCCGGGCAGCGACGTTTCGTTCTCGATTCGCGGCATGCCGGTTCGGCCTTGCCACGGGCAGCGGAACATTCCCGACGGCGAAGTCTTCACGGCCCCCGTGCGCGACAGCGTCAACGGCACGATCCGCTACAACACCCCGTCGCGCTACCAGGGTACGGTTTTTCAGGACATCGAGTTCGAGTTCCGCCAGGGGAAGATCGTGCGTGCGACCTGCGCCGGCGAGGAGCGAAAACTGAACCAGGTGCTCGATGCCGACGAGGGGGCGCGGTACATCGGCGAGTGGTCGATCGGCTGCAACAACCGCGTCCGCAAGCCCATGCTCGATACGTTGTTCGACGAAAAGATCGGCGGCTCGATCCACCTCACGCCCGGCAACGCCTACGACGAGTGCGACAACGGAAACCGCAGCCGCGTCCACTGGGATCTGGTGCTGATCCAAACGCCCGACTGGGGCGGCGGCGAAATCTGGTTCGATGACGTCTTGATCCGCGAGAACGGATATTTCCTGCCGGACGACTTGCATGGATTGAACGAGGGGTTGTGAAGTAATGACCACTCACCAATGACCAATGACTTCCTTCGTCACCCACCTTGAAAGCGCGCTCGACGGTACGCGTCTGCCGGCTGGGCAGGTGCAAACCCTGCACCGCGATCGGCCGCTCTGGGTGCGCTACGATCTCGAAGCCGTGGGCCGAGCGTTGACCAAGGAGCAACTGGCCCGCCGGCCGCCGACAATGTGGCGCTACCGCGAGCTTCTGCCGCCGGCTCAAGATCAGGCGGTCGTTTCGCTGGGCGAGACAATGACTCCTTTGATTCCCTGTCCGCGCCTGGGCCGGCGATTCAATCTCGACGACGTGTGGATCAAGGATGAATCGCGGTTGCCCACCGGCAGCTTCAAGAGCCGCGGCCTGGCGATGGCGATCACGATGGCCCGAGGGTTCGGCACGCGGCGCGTGGCGATCCCCACGGCGGGAAACGCGGGCGGGGCGATGGCCGCCTACGCCGCGCGCGCCGAGATGGAGGCTTACGTCTTCATGCCCGCCGACACGCCGGCGATCAATCAGTATGAGTGCCGCCTGGCGGGCGCCAAAACCTTTCTGGTCAACGGCCTGATCACCGACTGCGGCCGGATCGTCCGCGAGGGAAAAGAGCGGCTCGGCTGGTTCGACATGTCGACGCTCAAGGAGCCTTACCGCATCGAGGGGAAGAAAACGATGGGCCTGGAACTGGCCGAGCAGTTCGACTGGCGCTTGCCCGACGTGATCCTTTATCCCACCGGCGGCGGCACCGGCCTGATCGGCATGTGGAAGGCCTTCGACGAACTGGCGCGGCTCGGTTGGCTCGCCGACGAGCGGCGGCCGAGAATGGTGGCCGTGCAGTCAACCGGATGCGCGCCGATTGTGCGCGCGTTCGACTCCGGCCAGCGCTTCGCCGAACCATTCCCCGGCGCGGAGACCATTGCCAGCGGCATTCGCGTGCCGGCCGCCGTGGGCGACTTCATGATCCTTGACGCCGTGCGTGCCAGCGGCGGCCGGGCGGTGGCCGTCGAGGAGGGCCGCATCCGCCAGTGGATGGACTTGGGCGCCGGTCTGGAAGGCATCTCCGTCTGTCCCGAAACGGCCGCCTGCATCGGCGCGCTGGAACGGCTCGCCGCCGAGGGCTGGATCGCTGCCAACGAGCGTGTCGTCGTGTTCAACACCGGCGCCGCGCAGAAGTACCCCGAGGCGATGGCCGTTGACCTGCCGCGAATCGACAAGGACCGACCGATCGACTGGGATCAACTCGCATGCGATTAAAATTCGCCCATCCACCTCCCATTTGCATCGCCTTCGACGAAAAAGAGGTTAACATGGTGTGGGCGGGGAAAGTCCGGCGCCGTTGGCTTTACGATGGGTCTTGAACCAAGAAAGACAAGCGCGACGGTCACGATGGCCTGGGAAATCGTGGACCGTATGGAGCGAGCCGTGGCGAAGGTACGCGAACGTTTGTTGCGGGCGACCGCGGTCCTTAACCATGCCCATGTTCCCTACGCCGTCGTCGGTGGCAACGCCGTCGCCTCGTGGGTGGCCACCATCGATGAAGGAGCGGTGCGCAATACCCGCGACATCGACCTGCTCATCCGGCGCGAGGACTTACCCGACGTCACCACGGCGCTTGAAGAGGCGGGGTTCGTGCGGGCGGAAGTTCTCGACGTGATTATGTTCCTGGATGGTCCCGACGCCAAACCCAGCGAGTCGATCCATCTCCTTTTCGCCGGGGAAAAGGTCCGCGCCGACCACCTGTTGCCTTCACCGGAGCTCGTCGCCATCGACGACCCGGCCGGCTTTCGCGTCGCCACACTTGAGGCGCTTGTGTCCATGAAGTTGCTGTCGAACCGCGACAAGGATCGGACGCATGTGCGTGACCTCATCGGTGTTGGCCTCATCGACCGGAGTTGGCTTGCCAAGCTGCCGCCGTTGCTCACCCAACGGTTGCAAGGAATCCTCGACACTCCCGACGCCTAGCCCGGATTATTCATGGTCCGGGGAGGAACTCGCGCACTGTGCTGTAGCAGAATTCGCAAGAATTCTGGCGTAACTCGCGTCCACGGCCTGACTTCTTGCGAAGCCAGCTACTGGACCATGAATAATCCGGGCTAGTTAGTCCCACCACCAGGCCGCATGGGGCGCGTCGTCGGGCGCGGAACGGGAGCGCCGGCTGCCCAACGCCCCCTTGCGGTCGATCGCAATCGCATCGGGCGTGACCAACTCGCGGAAATCGGCTGTGACACCGCCGCTGACGGCCGCCAGGATCTGCTTGCCGTGTACGACGCGATGGTTGATCACCGTGTCGACCGCCTTGGGCACCGGAAAACGGGCCACCGTGTACTGGTTGGGGTCGCCGAAGCACCGCATGTGCCAGCCAACCTGGTCGGCCAGCCCTTCGGACTTCAACAGCGAAGCGACCAGGGCCAGGTCGAAGACGTTCTGAAGCTCGGCGTAAATCGGGTACTTGGCCGCCAGGTCCGTGAAATGCCTGGTGAAGTTGTGGGCGAATTCCGCGTTCAGCGGGTCGGCGTTGTCCGTGTGGATTTGCTTGCCCGCCGCGGTGAGCATCTCGTTCTCGCCGAGCACTTTGACCCCCTGTCCGCGGATCTCGAACACGTCGCGGTCGGGGCTGGTGAGCACGGCGTCGTAATTGACGGTGAACCACCAGCGGAGCACATCCATGGGCCGCGGCGATTCGCCGGCGGCCATCTGGATCATGCGCAGGTAGCTGGGCACGTCGGCCGTTCCCTCTTCCAATCCGATCCCGATCAGCTTCATGCGGTAGTCGGCCTCGACGATCACCTGGGCGACGCGCGAGTGCCCGTCGATGCCGAAGACACGCACGTCTTGCATGCCGATTTGACTACGAAGCTGTTCCAGCCACTTGCCGCGTTGGCCCGGCTTGAGCGGCTTGGCGCTCGATGCTTCGGCAAACGCGCGAGCCTTGGCCAGGCCTTTCTCGGTGGGATCGATCGAACAGCCGAATTCGCCGCCTGCCAATTCGCCGCCCGCCAATTCGCCTCCCCGGGAAGCACCGCCCCCTGCGGCGTTGAAGTGCCGCGCCAGCACCACCAGGTCGTCGAGTTGCAACACGGGGCGGCCGGTGTCGGCGCCGACGATGCGGTTTTCGCGGTCGTACTTCCAATCGGCGGCCGGACCCGCCAGCACGATGTCGCCCGTCTCGGGGTAGGCGAGCACGTACTCGACTCGCTGCAAGCCGGCGAGCACGAACATGTCCTCGTCCAGGGCGCGGCCCGCCGCCAGCCGCAACTGCGCGGCGCGTTCCAGACGGTTGAGCGACACCTTCCGCGACGGCGACGTCCGCCGGGCGTCGCTGGAGTGAACGGCGCGGCGAGCCGCGCGGCGGAACTCAGCGAGCCGGCTGCCGCCGTCGCGGTCGGTCACCGGTCGAACGACGCCTGTGGGATCGACGTAAACGCCGTTCTGGTACGACTTGATCGTACCCGGACCGCCGGTCTCGTCCCAACTTTCGGGTTTGATCGTCGACGTGATCAGCTCGATGAGTTCTCCAAAATTGTTCATCCCTCCGCCGCCAGGCGCCCCCTCGGGCCGCCCGCCGGAGGGCGTTCGCGTGGCGATGTCGTCGAGGGCCGCGCCGCGCGCCAGGTCGTCGCGCATCGAACCGATCGTCGCCAACGACGCGGCACGTTCTCCGGCGCCGGCCTGCGCCTGGGCGACCCGCTTGAGTAGACCGTCGCGCTCGACCGGATCGGCTAAGAGGCGCGCCTGCTCGAAGGCGGGAGCGAATTCTCCGCAATCCAGTCGTTCCTCCAACAGTGCGTCGGCGCCGGACGGTGCGCCGGACGGGGCGCCCGCGACCGCCACGGCCGCCCAACAACAACCAACGAGTCCCACGAAGCAAACCGGCCGCCACGGAAAGTTGCCGCGGCGCTGACAGCGAAACCAAAGCGAGGCCATGATGACGTTCCCCTTCTTCTTCTCCGACAAACGGGTTGTCCGACAAACGGGCATTCCAACGCACCCAGGCGCCGCCCCACCCAGGATCAGCCTATAGACTCGCACAAGTGCCGTCCGGAAGCAAGAAAAATCAGGACAAAAATCCAACGATCCGCGTCACGGTTAGTCTTGCCGCGGCGACCGTAGCTGGCTTCGCAAGAAGTCAGGCCGTGGACGCGAGTTACGCCAGAATTCTTGCGAATTTCGCTACGGCACAGAGCGCGAGTTCCTCCCCGGACCATGAATAATACGGGCTATAGCCTGGATGCGAAAAAAAAACGGCCCGCTTGCTGCCGCAAGGGGCCGTTTCGGACGACGGATCGATCCGTCGGAGTGGGGGTGAGCCGCCGTGGAGGCTCCCGCGGCGCTTAGTAGTTGCCGCCGCAGGTGGGCTCGGCGCACGACGGCTGGCCGCAAGTCGGCTCGGCGCACGACGGCGCGGCGCACGACGGCTGGCCGCACGTTGGCTCGCAGCACGTCGGCTGGCAGCACGTCGGCTGGCAGCACTTGTTCCGGCTGCACAGCTTGCGGAACAAGCCCCGCAGCCGGTGCTTCTTGCCGCAGCAGGTGTTGCCGCACGTATTGCAGCCGGCGGGCTCGCAGCAGGTCGGCTCGCAGCAGGCGGGTTCGCAAGCGGCCGGCGCGCCGCAGGTGGGTTCGCAAGCGGCCGGCGCGCCGCAGGTCGGCTCGCAACAGGTCGGCTCGCAGCAACCGCGCCTGTGGTGGAACAGGCCGGCGTTGGCGCTATTGGCGCTGGCCAGCACGAAACCGGCAACGGCCAGTAACGAAAAAAACAGCTTCGCTTTCATGGGAGGTCTCCTACGTGGGAGCAGTAAGGTTGAAAAACTAGGGGTTCTAGGCTGCAGCTATGGTGAGCTATCGTCGAACTTTTCCGACCGCGTGAGTTAGGCAAGCCGCTTTCCGAAACTACCAGCCGGACGGGAACTGCCACATCGTCGCAACCTTTGGGTTATGCCGGATTCATGGCGAGAAACCACGGCATGAAAATGGGCGGTTTGCGCCGCTTTTGTCGGAACAATCGGCAACCTTGGAGCAACCGTTACAAACCGCCGAATGAGATTCACCAGACGAATCGGCGGAAAACATGCAACCCCGTCATTCCTTACGACCGACAAATCCATGCGAAAGGGTACAGACGTGAAAACCGTCATTTTCACTGCCACGACGGTGGCGGCGCTGCTGTGCGTAGGCCATCCGTTACGGGCGCAACAGCAAAGCCCGCCCGTCCGACAATGGATGGGCGCCACCCTGGCCGGCAAGTCGTCCCAAACGGCCGCCGACGATGAGTCAACCGGCGACGACGATTCAATCGCCGACGATGAGTCAACCGGCGACGATGATCCAGCCGACGACGAAAACCCCAGCACCGCGTCGCCGGACATTTCGCGCAACGTGCATGGATACCGCTACGCTAGCCATCCAGGGAAGTACGACCCGTGGGGGCAGGGCAGTGGCCAGATGCTCGGCAGTGGCCAGATGCCCGGCGACGTTTTGGCCGACCCCGCCGACGACTCCGATGCCCCGTACACGACCGGCGCCGAGCCGTTCGCCGCCTATGGGTCCGGCGACGACGCCGACAACACGGCCCAAGGCGGCAACCCGGCGTGTTGTGGCGACGGCTGCCGCAAGCCGTGTTGCTCCCCCTTCTGGGCACACAGGAACAGTGTTTTCGCCGAAATGCTGTACCTGCGTCCGCGCGGCGCCGACGTCGCCTACGCCGAAGTCCGCAACGGCACCGACCCGGCGACCGCCGTGCCCTTCGGACAAGTCGCGACGGTCAGTCCAAATTACTCGATCGGCTACCGCGCCGGATTCACCAAGGCATTGAACCGCTGTACGAGCATCGTCGCGACCTATACTTATTTCCAATCGGAAACCAACAGTTCTCTGTTTGCGAACCCGCCTCTGTCGGTTCACTCACTGGTCACGCTGCCCCAGACGTACAACGCGGTCTCCGACAGCCTTGGCGCGTTGGGCCGCTACAACGTTCGCTTTCAGTTCGCCGACGTCGACTATATGCGCCTGCTGAGCGGCGGTGACAACTGGGCCCTGAACTACACCGTCGGCACGCGATACGCCAACCTGCACGAGGCGTTCCGCGAGGCCCAGCCGCTGGGTCCTGGCGTCACCAATGTTGCCAGCAACGTGAACTTCGACGGTCTCGGCACCCGCATCGGCTTGCAAGGCGAACGCAAAGCCAGGAACTGCGGCTTGATGGCCTACAGTAAGGGCTTTGCCAGCCTGTTGGTGGGCACGTTCCGCTCGGGCTACTCCCAGACCAACAATTTCCAGGCGCTCCAGGCCATGGCCGCTTGGAACGACAGCCGCGCCGTGCCGATTTTGGAATACGAACTCGGCCTAGGCTGGCAAAACCGAACCGGCCGGATTCGCATCAGCGGCGGTTATTATTTCGCCGCCTGGTTCAACACGGTGTCGCCCAACAACTTCATGGCCGCCGTGCAAAACAACAGTTATGCCAACAACACCTCGAGCCGAAGCGACACGGTCACGTTCGACGGCTTGACCACCAGGGCCGAATTCCGCTGGTAAGTACTAGCCTGGGGCGTAAGCCCTCGTTGTTCTACGCATCTTTTGATCGCAGGTGGTGAAATGGGAATGTTGGGCAATCAGGGGCTTCTTCGTCAGAGGAATGTCCCGCGAAGAATGTCGTCCGCCCCGAAGGGGCGGTGTCGCGGGCACCGCAGGCCGCCGGAGGCGGAGGCGGCCCGAGGGGCGACACGGGGAAAGGCAGGTAATCCGGGCATCCTGCGTGTGTAGATACGAGCGTGAAACTCCACGGGGCAAGCCCGTGGCCTCCCTGAAGATGTGTAGAACAACGAGGGTTTGCGAACAAAGACGCCTTTGTTCCAGCACGCTCGCACGGTATCCTATGCCGCGCAGCCGTCCAAAATCCCCTTGCTTCCACCTCATCGCCAAGCTCCTAACAGAGGCTCGGATCGTTAAAATCGCGTGAACCGTCAAAGATTGCCGCCCGCCGTGGTCGATACTCCATCGCATTGACCCTTGTTCCCTGCTTCTGTAAGGCCAAGATCGAACAACTTATGGCGATCCAGGACAACCTCGGCTGCCCGTCGCGACCTCCTTGGGCGTCCGCCTCGCCGGCTGACTCCGGGGAGATGAAGTTCGCGTTCTTGATTCATCCCCTCAGTGATGAGACGAAGACCCTGTTGGAGCTTGATCCCAATGGGCACCTGCACCGCGATCACGGCGGCGATTTGTTGAGCTTCTGCGCCAGTCTGCACAAAATGCTGGCACCGGCGCGGCGACGTCAGGCAACCGTCGGCGAGCCGCGTGTTCGCGTGGTGGATGAGTTGTGCGGGCTGGTCTCGGCCACAGGCGCCCGAGCTCACGGACGGTTCTACGAAATCCCCATGGACGCCTGGGAGATTCTGGACGACCCGGGGCGCGCGGTGGACTACATGGAGAAAGCGGTGGACGAGGCCGCCGCCTGGGGCGCGCGGCTCGTGGGACTCGGTTCCATGACGGGCGTGGTGGGCGGGCACGGCACGCACTTGGCCGCGCGCGGGCCCATCCACGTGACGACCGGAAACAGCCTGACCGTGTTCGCCGCCTTGGAAAACCTGGCGCAACTGTGCCTTGAAACCGAAATCGACCTGGCCGACGAAACCGTGGCGGTGATCGGAATTCCGGGTAGCATAGCCGTGGCCGCGGCGAGGCTGCTGGCGCCGCGTTGCGGCCGGCTGCTGTTGGTCGCGAGGAACGCTTCGTCCCGCGCCGTGCAACTCGCCGAACAACTCGACGCCGAACTGTTGTTGGACATCCCCGCCGCGCTGGCCCAGGCCCGCGTCGTGCTTTCGGCCACCTCCTCGGGCAATTGCATCGACCAGGACAAGCTGCAAGCGGGCAGCATCATCGTCGACGTGGCCGTGCCCACCGACGTCAACGGCAACCGGGCGATACGCGACGACGTGCTGATTCTCTCCGGCGGACTGGCCAAGGTGCCGCCCACCGTGCCGCTCGATTCAAACTACCTCTGGTTCCACCAGGGTATGGTTCCGAGTTGCCTGGCCGAGACCATGGTCCTTGCGCTCGACGGCCGCGCCGAGTGTTTCTCGCTGGGGCGCCAACTCGACACCAACGGCATCCTCGCGATCGGCGCCCGGGCCGGCGCGCACGGTTTCGACTTCTCGCGGCTGATATCGTTCGGCTTGCCTTTGGACGATCTGGCCCTGGTCCGTTTCCGCAAGGCGCTGGTGCGCGAACGGTCGGCCGAACGTCGGGCCACGTTACCCTTTGCCGATCCGAGCGTGTCGGCCGCGGCGCCGGTCGCGCCCGACGCAAGCCGATCCGCCAAACTACACGCGCGCTATCTGAACCCCGTGCTGATGGCGATCTCATCCAAGAGCCAGTTCGCCAAGACCTTCGTGCGCGGGGCGGGCACGCGGCTCTGGGATGCAGACGGAAAGGAGTACCTCGATTTCGTGGCCGGTTTCGGCTCGATGAATCTAGGCCACAACCACCCGGCCGTCGCCGCCGCATTGACCGAGGCGATCCAAAAGCAGGCGCCCGGTTTCGCTCAATCGGCGGTGAACCCCTACGCCGCGGCGCTCGCCGAGAAACTCGTTTCGCTCGCCCCGCCCAGCCTGGAGATGGCGTTCTTCGCCAACAGCGGCACGGAAGCGGTCGAGGCGGCGCTCAAGCTCGCCCGCGCGGCGACGGGCCGCGCCGGTCTGCTCCATTGCACACGCTCGTTCCACGGCAAGTCGTTCGGCTCGCTTTCGGTGACCGGCAATGCGAATTATCAGCGGGCCTTCGGGCCGCTCGTGCCCGAATGCCAGTCGATCACCTATGGCGACGCCGGAGCCCTCGAGCGGGCTTTGGCTTCACGCCATTTTGCCGCCTTCATCGTCGAGCCGTTGCAAGCGGAAGGGGGCATGTACCTGCCGCCGCCGGGCTACCTGCGCGAAGCGCAGGACTTGTGCCGCGCCGCCGGCACGCTCTTGATCGTCGACGAGGTGCAAACCGGACTGGGCCGCACCGGCCGACTGTTCGCCTGCGACCATGAAGGGGTTGAACCTGATGCGATGACACTGGCCAAGTCGCTGGGCGGCGGCATGCTGCCGATCGGGGCCATGCTCTGTCGCCGCGACTTGTGGCTCAAGGCCTACGGCACCGTGCAAACATTCGCCTTGCACACCAGCACGTTCGGCGGCGGCAGCCTGGCCTGCGCCGCGGGACTTGCCGCGATGCGAGTGATCGAAGACGAACGGCTTTCGCAGCGCGCCGACCGGCGCGGCGAGCAACTGCGCGACGGGCTGGCCGAGTTGTGCCGCGAGAGCAACTTGCTCGCCGAGGTCCGCGGCCAAGGTCTTCTGGTCGGGCTCGAATTCAAGCCCTTGCCGGCCGCGATCGCCGCGCACTGGAAAGCGCTCGACGCCAGCGGCCTGAACTCCTACCTGGTGGCCAACCTCGACCAGATCGTCGACGGCATGCCGGCCATGTACGCGATGCAAACGCTCTTGAACGAGCACGGCATCTACACCCAGGTCACGCGTTCCAATCCGCGCGTACTGCGGATTCAGCCTCCCTTGACGGTCAGCGCCGAGGAGATCGCCTCGTTCCTGCGCGCCGTGCGGCAGATTTGCGACGAAAGCGAATTCGTGCAGCGGCTGTTCGACGGTGTCGTGGCGAAGACCACGCTGGGCCAGCACCAGGGCGGTCAACGCACCGCCGATCCGGTGCCGGGACGCTTCGTCGCGTAGCGGCGGCTCCTTGACATGCTCAATGCTTAAGTCGAGACTATCGCTATCGTCCGATGGAAATGACGACCGGTGGGGGGCCTTCGGTAGGATCGCCGGACGAAAACATCCGATCACACTACGCCAGGAACGACGACCATGCACGAAACTCTCGTCCAACGTACGACCGTCCCCAAGATCCGCCAGACGAAGCTTCTGATCGACAACCAGTGGGTTGACCCCGTCGAGGGAGGGCATTTCGACGCGATCAACCCGGCCACCGGCGAGAACATCGCCCAAATGGCTTTGGGCACGGCCCCGGATATCGACCGCGCGGTGAAGGCCGCGCGGGCGGCGCTGGAATCGGGCCCCTGGTCGAAGTGCGACGCGGCCGAGCGGGGACGGCTGCTGTACCAGTTGGCGGACCTCGCACAGCAGAACTCCGACGAGTTGGCCGCGCTGGAATCGCTGAATTGCGGCAAGACGATTCGCGATGCGCGTGGCGACCTGCAAGGGGTCGTGAACACGCTCCGCTATTACGCCGGCTGGGCCGACAAGATCGAAGGCCGCACCGTGCCCGTCCGCGGAAGCTTTCTATCGTACACGCTGCGCCAGCCGGTCGGCGTCGTCGGCCAGATCATTCCTTGGAACTTCCCGCTGTTGATGCTGGCCTGGAAATGGGGTCCGGCCTTGGCATGCGGCAACACGGTCGTCATGAAGCCCGCAGAGCAAAGCCCGCTGACCGCGCTGCGATTGGCCGAGTTGGCGATCGAGGCCGGTTTCCCGCCGGGCGTGATCAACATCGTCAACGGTTTCGGCGAAACGGCCGGCGCGGCGCTGGTCGCGCATCCGGACGTGGACAAGATCGCTTTCACCGGGCACGTCGATACGGCCAAGATCATTCAGAAGGCCGCGGCCGAAACGCTCAAGCGGACTACGTTCGAGTTGGGCGGCAAGAGTCCCAACGTGGTCTTCGCCGACGCCGACCTGGACGAGGCCGTGGCCGGAGCGTTCCACGCGATCTACTTTCACGGCGGCCAGTGCTGCACCGCCGGAAGCCGGCTGTTCGTCGAGGCTCCGATTCACCGCGAGTTCGTCGAGCGCCTGGCCGCCAAGGCGAAAGATCGCCGTATCGGCGACCCGCTCGACCCGAACACCGAACAGGGTCCGCAGGTGTCGCAGGAACAGATGGACAAGATTCTCGGCTACGTCGACCTGGGCCGGAAACAGGGGGCCAAGCTGCTGACCGGCGGCCACCGCGTCGGCGGGCGTGGCTTCTTCATCGAGCCGACGATCTTCGACGACGTGCGTGACGAGATGGCGATCGCCAAGGACGAGATCTTCGGGCCGGTGGTCAGCGTCTTGCCATTTGAGGGGGTGGACGAGGTCGTCGATCGCGCCAACCGGACTCAATATGGCCTGGCGGCCGCGATCTGGACCAAGAATATCGACAAAGCGCACCTTTTCGCGCAGCGCGTCAAAGCCGGGACGGTTTGGGTGAACTGTTATCATGTCGTCGACACCACGACGCCGTTTGGTGGCTTCAAGATGTCGGGCCAGGGCCGCGAAAACGGCGAGGCCGCCCTGCAGCACTACACGGAATTGAAAACGGTCACGGTCAAGCTCGGATGACGGCACGTCGGATATCTGGGTCTAGATCTAGAGTTACCGACCCGCTCGGCAATCAGCGGTGCGCCTGCGGGTGCTGCGCGTCCATCGCCCGGCGTTGCACGTCGGGCTCGATCACGCCGAAGGCGGCTTCATGCCGGTCGAGCGTCAACTGCAAGGCATGAAGCATCCGCTTGGCGGTAAAAAAGTTCGTGACGATCCGCTGGGTGACCACGACCGGCTCGGGCGTGTACTCGAACGGGCTGGGATTCGTGCCGAAGTCGACGATCAATTCCTCCGGCGTGCCCGTCACGCGGCAGAAATTCGAGTACGACGCGATCATGTTTGAATCGTCGATGCTCATGGTTTGCGGGACGGCAACCGGCGGGACGTCGGCGGCGGCGCTGGGTGATGATCCTGCGTCAGTGGACATGCCAAGCTCAGTCAGAGAAGGGGTGGATCGACCATTCATGGTGCATCCTAGGGCTGGTTCGCCCGCGGCGTCAAGGGCGGCAATCGAGACGAGGCTCCACCGGGCAAGCCAGACTGGCTCTACCGCGCGACGCCGCTCGATGGGCCGCTCGAATGGTACGTGGCGTATTGGCGCGGACCCGCGTGGCAGATCACTCGATGATGCGGCGCCGTTGCTCACTCCCCAGTCGCGTCACATGAGCGGCAGGACTTCGCCGTCGCTGACGGGGAATGGTCGACCGAGCATGTCGCGAATCTGGGCTCTGGGATCAATGCCCAACGAATGGAAAATCGTGGCATGGATGTCGGGAGGGCCGCAGGGCTGAGTTCTGGGAAAGGCCCCGTGGCCGTCGCTGCCGCCGTGGACTTGTCCGCCCCGAATGCCGCCTCCGGCGAGCGCGACCGAGTAGACGTTCGGATAATGGTCGCGCCCCGCGGCGCCGTTGATACGCGGAGTACGGCCGAAATCGGTAAGCACGACGACCAGCGTTTCGTCCAGTGTTCCGCGATCGGCCAGGTCTTGCAGCAAGGCGGAAGTTCCGCGGTCGAAAACGGGCAGCAGTCGCGTCTTGAGCCGATTGAAGTTGTCGCTGTGCGTGTCCCACATGTCGCCCGCGCCGCCGTTGAGATCGCCCGCCGAGCACAAGACTTGAACGACCGGCACGCCGGCCTCCGTCAGGCGACGCGCCAGGAGCATACTTTGACCCCCGAGGTGGTTCCCGTACGAATCGCGGACTTTCGCATCTTCCTTGTCCAGGTCGTAGGCGTCTTTGATCGCCGAACCGAACAGAATTCCTTGCGCCAGGTCGCGGAAGTGGCTGTAGTTCTCGAAATCGCCGGACTGGCCGATCGGTTTTTCCAACGAAGCCAGCAGACGGCTTCGTGACATGACGCGCTGGCCGTCGACGTCGCCCAGCTTGAGGACTTCCGAGCCGAGCGTTCTGGAAACGCCGCCGTAGGGTTCGCCGCTGGGGGTGCGCAGGACGATCGGGTCATATTTGACCCCCAGCCATCCGCCGTATTCACCCGCTTGCAGCGTGCCGTTATCGACCATCGGGTACGGCAAACGAACGGCGGTCGGCACGCCGCGCGGCGCCGAGCGGAATTTGGAAACCATCGCGGCCAGCGAAGGCCAATCGCTCGACTCGGGGGGAATGTTTCCGGCACGCGGCGGTTTGTGCCCGGTGATGTTCCAATACATGCCCCGGCCGTGCGCCGAATCGTCGTGATGGATGGAACGGATAATGGCCAGTTTTTCCGTTTGCCGGGCCAACAGCGGCATGTGTTCGCTGATGTGGATGCCTGGGGTCGCCGTTTGAATCGGGGAAAACTCGCCGCGCACCTCGGCCGGCGCCTCCGGTTTCGGATCCCATGTTTCGAGATGGCTCATCCCGCCCCAGCAATAAAGAATGATGCAGGATTTCGCTTTGCCGGCAAGTGTCGCGTTTCGCGTCGCCGCCAACGATTGCAACTGCAGGAAGTTGGGCAGGGAGATACCGTACATGCCCGCCGCAGTTGCCAGCATCTTGCGGCGCGACAGACCCCTGGCGGTATTGAACACGGTCATCTCCTCGCCGGCGGCAGGTTCGATAGCGATTCAGACCTTACCCGCCGAAAGCCCTTGGCACGGAATCTCATCAGTTATTCTACCCGATTGATCGACGATCGCCAATGCGATCAAGGGTCATCCGCGGGTATGCGCGTAAGCGAACGGGCGGCGGAGGCGCGGAGAAACGCGATCTTCGACATCCCCACGACGTCTGAGCAAGCCGCGTAAGCGGCGGCACCCCAGCTTGATCTTGCCGTCATCTCCCGGAATGGTTATACTCCACGCGGCCGGGAATGAGACATTCACGGTGGCTGGGGCAGAGCGTAAGCGATGCCTCGGTCGCTATCTAGCCGGGGCATCGCTTACGCTCTGCCACCAGCCACCACTTTCTCGAGGCAAAATGTCACATTGATGGCCGCGTGAAGTATAGCATTCACCACTTGAGACATCGCCGGGCGGAACCGTCAAAAGCGGTCGCCTGAATCGCGGCGCGTAACGGAAAGGATTCCTGGAAATGGCAGTCAGTCTGGCCGAACTGGCGAAATGGGTGGGCGGCGCCGCGCTGGGCGACGGCGGCCTGGCGATTACCGGCGCGGCCACCTTGTCGGACGCGCGGCCGGGCGAGATCACCTTCATCAATTCGGCCGACAAGGCCCAGCGGCTGGGCCAAACAGCCGCTTCGGCCGTGGTCGTGCCCCGTAGCCTGGCGCCCGACGGACTTGCGGCGATTCAGGTCGATGACGTCGCGGCGGCGTTCGCCGCGATCGTGCGCCATTTTCGCCCGCCCCGCGAGGTCCGCCGCGTTGGTGTCAGTCCGCGGGCGGTGCTCCGCCCGTCGGCCCGGCTCGGCGTCGACGTCGACGTGTACCCCGGCGCGACGATCGGCGACGACGTCGAAATCGGCGCCGGTTCGACGATCCACGCCGGCGCGCATGTGATGGCGGGGTGTAAGCTGGGCGAACAGGTGACGATTTTCTCGAACGCGGTGCTTTACGAGAACACGGTTGTCGGCCCGCGCTCGACGATCCACGCCAACGTGGTACTGGGCGGCTTCGGCTTCGGCTACACGCTGGTCGCGGGCCGGCACCAACTCTCGGCCCAACTTGGCCACGTCGAGATCGGCGCCGACGTCGAGATCGGCGCCGGCACCACGGTCGACCGCGGCACCTACGGTGCCACGGTGATCGGCGAGGGAACCAAAATCGACAACCTGGTGATGATCGCCCACAACTGTCGTCTGGGGCGGCACAACCTGATCTGCTCGCAAGTCGCCATCGCGGGCAGCACCACGACGGGCGACTACGTGACGATGGCCGGCCAGGTGGGTGTGCGTGACCACGTTCACATCGGCGACCGCGCCGTGTTGGGAGGGCAGGCGGGCGTGCCCAACGACGTGGCCGCCGACAGCTTCGTGCTTGGCACCCCCGCCCGTCCCGAGCGAGAGCAGAAGCGGATCTTCGCCGCGGTCGCCAAACTGCCCGACATGCGGCGGGAATTCAAGGCCCTGCGCGCCGCCGTGGCGCGGCTCGAAGCGCAGGCCGGCAAGAGTGGACGCAATGCGGCGGCATGATGAGTTGAGCGGGGCAATCAAACGGCGCGAAGAAAAACAGCAGAGGTTAGAGGTTAGAGGTTAGGATTCAAAACCTAACCTCTAACCTCTAACCTCTAACCTCTAACCTCTAACCTCTAACCTCTAACCTCTAACCTCTAACCTCTAACCTCGATGGCGAGCGACGTGCTGACAACTCGAAACCACGACGCCAAGTCGGCCCCGACGCGGATTGGCCTAGTGGCCGGTTGGGGCCGATACCCTTTCGTCGTCGCCGAGGCGCTGCGTCGTCAGGGAGGCCAGACGTATTGCATGGGGGTCAAGGGGCATGCCGACCCGGCGTTGGCCGCCGTTTGCGACGAGTTCGAGTGGATGGGGTTGGGCAAGCTGAACCGCGCGATTCGCTTCTTCAAGCGGCACGGCGTGCGGCGGGCCACGATGGCCGGCAAGATCCATAAGCTGAGGTTGTTCGAGTCGTGGTTCTGGATCAAGCACTTTCCCGATTGGCCGACGGCGCGACGGTTTTTCAAGCACTTCGTGCTCAACCGCCGCGACCGCCGCGACGATACGTTGCTTCTGGCCGTGGTCGAGGCGTTCGCCGTCAACGGCATCGAGATGGTCCCGGCCACCGATTTCGCCCCGGAGTTGCTGGTGCGACGAGGACCGCTCACGCGGCGCGGCCCATCCGCGGCGCAACGCGACGACATCGAATTCGGTTGGCAGTTGGCCAAGGAACTGGGCCGGCTCGACGTGGGCCAAAGCGTGGCCGTGATGGGCGGCACGGCGTTGGCGGTCGAGGCGATCGAAGGCACCGACCAGTGCATCCGGCGGGCAGGCCAGCTTTGCCGCGCGGGTGGCTTCACCGTGGTCAAGGTGGCCAAGCCGCGGCAGGACATGCGGTTCGACGTACCAACCATTGGCCTGGGCACGCTCGAAACGATGGTCGAGGCGGGCGCCGCGTGCCTGGCCGTCGAGGCCGGGCGGACGATCATCGTCGACTCCGACGAAATGATCCGTTTCGCCGACGAACACAAGCTCGCCATCGTGGCGATTGAATTGAGTTGTTGAAAACACCTCCGGAGACCCCGTGCGAATCAAGGGAAAGGTAGAAGAAGAACGGGCGGTACGGCCATCCCGCGGCACGACCACCCACCCCGCGTTCTCCCCACATCAACCCTCCTTTCGCGTTTTTGTCCCACCTCGTCACTCTTGCGACGCGCGGCGGTCTCCGGGGGGATTTTTTACCATCAACGACCCGCTCAATCGTTGTTTTCGACGCCTGCGCCACAAAGCTGGCAGGATCGGCGCCGCCCGCGGCTTAGACAATGGTGGGCCGCCCGCGCCACAACGGCCGGCCGTTGTTACCGGCAACCCCCGAAGGCGGCTTACATCCGGCCCAGCTTGTCGCCGGGTCCGTTGGTTGTAGAAAGGCCGCGGCGGGCGACGATAGTTGTCGTGGTTCATCCCCGCCCTCACGCTCCAGCGGTTGGTTAGCCCGATGCCGAAAACACGACGCCGAACGAGATCCGCGGTCCAATCGCCCTTGGAAACCTATCTGCGGGAAATCAACGAAACCTCGCTGCTCTCGGCCCGTGACGAGCAAGACCTGGCCGTTGCGATCGGCCAGGGAAACATCGAAGCCCGCGACCGCATGGTCCGCGCCAATCTGCGGCTGGTGGTCAACATCGCCCGCGGCTACACCGGCAAGGGGCTGGCCCTGCAAGACCTGATCGAGGAGGGAAACCTCGGCCTGCTGCGCGCGGTCGAGGGCTTCGACCCGGCGATGGGGACGCGATTTTCCACCTATGCCAGCTACTGGATCAAGCAGTCGATCAAGCGGGCGCTGATCAACACGGCCAAAACGATCCGCATTCCGGCCTACATGGTGGAGCTGCTCAGCAAATGGCGGCGGGCGACCGTGCGTCTGACGGAGGAATTGGGCCGCACGCCCACGCCCGAGGAAATCGCGCGCGTGCTCGGTCTGCCGCGGAAGAAGCTGCCGATCATCAAGAAGGCGATTCGGATCTACAACTCGGCGCCGCAAACCGACCAGGCCGAGGCGGGCTGGTCGCTGGGCGAAATGATCATGGACGACCGCGCCAAAAGCCCCGAAGACGAAATGCTCGAGGGGGACGACATGAGCCATGTGATGCGGATGCTGGAGACGATGGACCCGCGCGAGGCCACGATCCTGCGTCTGCGCTTCGGCTTGTCCGACAACGAACCGCGCACGCTCAAGGAAATCGGCGAACAACTCGGACTCACGCGCGAGCGCGTGCGCCAGATCGAAACCGAAGCGCTCGCCAAACTGGCCGAAAGTTTGCAGGGACCGGGCTAGCCCGGCGCGTCAATGTGGCGCGAGCGGAAGGTCGCCACGACCAACTCGGCGGCGGCCTCGACACCCAGCCGCGAGGTATTCACCACCAGGTCGTAGTTCGCCGGGTCGTCGAGATCCTTGTGGAAATAACAGCGGACGAAAGCGGACCAGCGGTCGTGCGTCTCGATCATGATCCGCTTGGCTTCGGTTTTCGACAGGCCATATCGCCGCGAGATCCGGTCGATCCGGTCGCGTTCGTCCGCCACGACGCGCACCGCAAGCCCATGCCGCCGCGGCAGGAAGAACTGCACCCCGCGACCGACGAACACCGCCGGGCCGGCGGCCACCACCGAGGCGACGATTCGCCGCAGGTAGCACACGTAGGTCTGTTGGCTGATCAGACGATGGTTGACGAAGTGCCCCAGCGCCTCGTAGAGCGTGCTGCTCTTGTTTTCGTCGAGCATTTCCACGACGTCGTGATCGACGTGAAACCGCTCGGCCATCAGGTCGACCAGTTGCTTGTCCAACACCGGCCAGCCGAACTGGCCTCCCAACAGCTCGGCCATTTCGTCCCCGCCGGCGCCCATGTGACGTGAGACCACGATGTACGGACCCAACCGCGGTCCTTGCCGCGCCGAACTTTGATCGCGCTCCCGGGCGATCTGCCGCAGGACATACCACGGCAATCCGCTGACCGTAAGCGTCGGAACAGGCTGAGCCGTTTCCAAGTTGAGGGTTTCCAGCATGGCTGATCTTCCTTTCTTCTCTTTTCTTGCGCGCGTCGGGCGGGTTGGTGGGCGGTGCCCACCCTACATCGCCCGAACCCGGCGTTTTCTTGCGCGCGTGGGGTTGGTGGGCGTTCGCCGCTGAAATGAAATGAGAAGCAAGGCTTGTGCCGTTCGATCCGAAGCCGGGGCGATTGCGTTTTTCGCGGCCCATGCCAGGCTCAAAGCGGTTCTGGCCCCATCTTTGCTGAAGCTGGGGCGGAGATCGACGATCTCGGGTCGGAAAAACGCCGCGCGACGCGCCGTTTGACGGCGCCACGTCCGCGATGAAGCGTGAAATGTGCCAAGTTTTGTGGTACGTTGTAAGACGACGACCGTACCAGGATCAACGAACAAACTGGACAGTGCCTGTCCGCGATGGTCATGGTTTGGTCAGCCGCGTCGAGGTCAATTTCAATGAGCACACGGTTCATTCTCAGGATGGCCGCTCCCATGATCGGCCTGAGCATGTTGCTGTTGGCGGTTGGCGTCGTGGCGGCTTGGTACGTCCACAATCAACAGAAAGACAATTCCGAGTTGCTGGCCCGCGACGTTTCGAGCATGCTGACGGCCGAGGACGTTGAAATCGCCATGCGTGAGGTGCGTAGCCGGCTGAACCGGTATTTGCGTTTGGGCGAGCGAAAAAACCTCGACGAGATTCCCGCGTTACGCGCGCACACCCTGAAACTTCTCGAGCAATCCAACCGGTTGGCGCGCAACCCCAAGGAACACGAGTTGGTGGCCAAGGTCGACCGCGGCTGCCAGCGATTTTTCAGCGACGTCGATCAATTGACCGAGCGGTTGCAGCGCGGCGATTCGGCCTTGGCGGTGGGCACCATGATCGACGACCTGATGCAAGCCGAAATCTTCACTCCGGCCCGGGAGTACATCGAGTACCACCGGCAGGTCGTCGCGCACTCCAGCGACGAAAGCCAACGGTCGGCCGACCGGATGGGGCTGGCGCTGTTGCTGCTGGGCGTGTGCGGTTCGGTGGGAGGGCTGCTGGCGGGCTTCGGCATCGCCCGCGGCGTCAGCCGTTCGATCGTGCAACTCAGCGTGCCGGTGCGCGGAGTGGCCGGCAAGCTGAACGAGGTGATCGGACCGATCACACTTTCGGCCGGTGAAGGTTTCGAGGAACTGGAATCGGCGCTGCGCAACATGGCCGAGCATGTGGCGATCGTGGTGGAACGGCTCGAACAGCGCGAATTGGAAGTGATTCGCGGCGAGCAACTGGCGGCGGTCGGCCAGTTGGCGGCCGGTATCGCCCACGAGGTGCGGAATCCGCTGATGGCGATGAAGATCCTCGTCCAGGCGGCGGCCGCGCGGGACGACGGCGCAGGACTGCGCGGCCGCGACTTGATGGTGGTCGATGAGGAAATCACGCGGCTCGAGGAGTCGATTCAGTCGCTGCTCGATTTTGCCCGGCCACCGCAGCTCGCCAAGGCCACCATCGATGTGCGTGGCCTGGTCTCGCAGACATTGGAGTTGGTTTCCGCCCGCGCCGAGCGACAACGGGTGGTCGTCCGCTGCGAGTTGCCGGCGCAAGCGATCAAGGTGGAAGCCGACAGCGGGCAAATCCGGCAGGTGCTGCTCAACCTGTTCTTCAACGCGCTCGATTCCCTGCATGTGGGAGGCGCGATCGAGGTCTGGGCGGTCGCCGATGATTGGTGCTCGATTCACGTCGCCGATACGGGCGAGGGCCTGTCGGTCAAATTGGGCGACCGCATCTTCGATCCGTTCGTGAGCACCAAGGAAACCGGCACCGGCCTGGGGCTGCCGATCTGCCGGCGGATCGTCGAGGCGCACGGCGGCCGCATCACGGCGGTCAACCGGCCGCAAGGAGGCGCCGAGTTCATCGTATGGCTCCCGCGCGCCGCGTCGCCCGTCGTGGGCGGCGCCAAGCCGCCTCGTATCACGGCCGTCACGGCGGCATCGCGCGTGGAGGCCCCGTAATGGCGCGCCTGTTGGTGGTCGATGACGAACCGAACGTGCTCTATTCGCTGGAGAAGTGCTTGAGTTCAAACGCGCTCGAGGTGATCTCGGCGAGCACGGCCAAGGAAGGGCTGCAACTGGTCGAGACGCGAAAGCCCGACGCCGTGATCCTCGATGTCCGGCTCCCCGACATGTCGGGACTGGACGCCTACGACCGCATTCGCCAGATCGACCCGCGCTTGCCGGTGATCGTGATGACCGCCTTCGCCAAGACGGAGACGGCGATCGAGGCGATCCGCCGCGGCGCTTTCGAGTACCTGCTCAAGCCGGTCGATTTTCACCGTCTCCGCGAAGTGGTGCGAAAGGCGCTGGAAGTCAGCCGATTGAACCATGTGCCGGCGGTGTTCGACGTCGAAGCGGAAGAGAGCGACAAGCCGACCGACCGCATCGTGGGCCGCGCCGCTTTGATGCAGGAGGTTTACAAGGCGATCGGGCGCGTCGCCCCGCAGGACGTCACGGTGTTGATTCTGGGCGAGAGTGGGACGGGCAAGGAACTGGTCGCCCGTTCGATCTATCATTACAGCCGCCGCGGCGAGGGACCGTTTCTGGCGATCAACTGCGCCGCGATTCCAGAGGCCTTGCTCGAAAGCGAGCTGTTCGGGCACGAGCGGGGGGCGTTCACCGGCGCCGACCACCGCAGGATCGGCAAGTTCGAGCAAGTCAGCGGCGGCACGATCTTTCTCGACGAAATCGCCGACATGAGCGCCTCGACGCAGGCCAAAGTGCTGCGGCTCCTGCAAGAGCAGCGCTTCGAGCGCGTGGGCGCCAACGAGACGATCCAGACCGACGCGCGGGTGATCACCGCCACGAACAAGAACCTGCAGACGCTGGTTGATGAGGGGAAGTTCCGCCAGGATCTGTACTACCGTTTGAACGGTTTTACGATCCAACTGCCGGCGCTGCGCGACCGCCGCGACGACCTGCCGCTGTTGATCGACCACTTCCTGCGGCAGTTCAACCGCGAGCTGGACAGGAACGTCCGCGCGGTCACGCCCGAGGCGCGGCAGTTGCTTGAAACCCACGGCTGGCCCGGCAACGTGCGCGAGCTGCAAAGCGCGCTGAAATACGCCATGCTCCACGCCACGGGCGAGATCCTCACGGCCGACTGCCTCCCCGAAAACCTGCGTCCCGGACATTCGCCGCCCGCCCCGGCGGTGGCGGCCTCGGTGGCCGGCGCCCTGGAGGTCGCGCAGTTGGTCCGCCAGTTCCTGAAGGACGGGGAGCCGGAGATCTACCGCCAGGTATATGCGGCCGTTGATCGCGTCGTGTTGGACGAGGTGCTCAGGCATGTGCGCGGCAACCAATTGCAGGCCGCGGAGTTGCTGGGCATCTCGCGGACCACGCTCCGCGCCAAGCTCCGCTCGCTGGGGCTGGCGGTCGAGAAATGGCTCTTACCCGACGGCGATTTTCCATTCCGTCGGGGCTCCGATCGCTGAACCGATCGGCTGGATCCGTGACCTTGTTCCCACGCTCCGCCGACCCATTGCGCGGATAACCCGAACACCTCTTCGGCCGCTCCGCGGCCCCGCGATGAGCGAGCGCATGGGCGTTTTCGACAGCTTCCTTCGATGGCTTCCCGCTCCTACGGATGTCGATTGACTACCGTGGTGATTTGATACAGAATTGGATCATGAGCACCGAAACGAAGGAGACGATCGTAATTGACCCACAGTCGCTCGCGGATTGCGAGGCGGTTCTTCGGCACGTCTTGCGCAAGGAGCCGCTTGATCCGGAGATCGCTCGCCGGGTGCATCGGCGGGCCGCGCGGATCACCGAGGAAATCCAGCGAAAACACGGGATCCTGGAAATCGGCATTCCCGCGATCCGCGAGTTCCGTGATCGCCAATGAAACTCGCGCTCGACTCGTCGCTTGCCTTCAAGTCCACCGATCTGATGCCCACGGCATTTCTCCTCTCTTCAACATTACGTTTGGGCGTCTACGACTGCGTGTACATCGCGCTTTCGCAGCGTGAATCATGCCTCGTAGTCACTGCGGATCAACGACTGGGGAGCGAGTCTTGAACGCCGACTGTCACCATTCTCCCGTCTGAAGCTGCTGTTGCACCGCGTCCCACGCGAGCGGCAGCAGGGGCACCGGCGGCGGCACGTCATCGGCATCCAGTCCGCGGCGGCGCGTGGGGCCGACCTCGGCCACTTCGTTCTCCAGCGCGGTCAACCAGGCGGGTACGTCGAGTCCCGCTCCGGAGGGGTGCTCGGTGAATTCGGCGAGTTCCTGCTCCAAGAGGTCGAAGGCGGTCGGCGGATCGCCGCGGCGTGCTTCCTCGATGGCCGGCCGAATCAACGCGCGGACGCGGTCGATGGCCAGCGGCCGGACGAACCGCTCGCCCAAGCGGTCGGCGATCGTCGGCAGCCTGACGCTGTACTGTTCGACCAGTTCACCCAACCGCCGCAGGTGCCAATCGGCGGCCCGGCTCGTGCGATCGGCGACCGCTCGCCGCCAGAGTTCGGCCGCCGCCATGCGGCCGTGCCGCACCAGAATCTCATGGGCCAGCACGACCGGCTTGATGTTCCAGGCGAAACGGTCGTAACCCGCCTTGAGCCGCAGGAAATCCAACAGCACGTAAAGCAACTCGCCCTGGTCCGATTGGGTCGTGGTGCTGTTGTAGTCCTTGAATTCGCCGAAGTTCTCCACGATCGCCTCAATCACCAGGCTCAACTGTTCGACCACCGTGGCACGGGGAACCTGAGCGTCGAGTTCCGACAAGAGCCCGATCTCGTCGGCCGCGTCGCTCGCCTCCAGGCCGTCGAGATAGGCGTCGACTCCCTGATGAAGGATGGCCCGCAGGTTGCCCAGGTTGAAGAAGCGCGGTGTGAACAGGTCGTGGCCATAACGCTCGATGAAGCCGACCAGGGCCTGCCAGCGGTCGTGCTCGGCGACTTTTTCAAGCACGCTCAACCGCAACGAGCGGCTATGCCCGAGCCAGCCTTTGAGCAGCCGCTCGGTCACCATTTGCAGTGAATCGATCAGCTCGGAGTCGGTCGCCGCGATGAGCTCGTGACTTTGGCCTCCGGCCGATGTGGCGCCGGCGGCGCGGGTGTCGCCGGCGGACCTGACCAGCGCTTCGACGATCGCCCGATATCCGACCTCGAACAATCGGTCGAACTCGGTGACCGCTCCTTCCCGGTCGGGGCGATGTTGCTCCATGGCCTGCGCCGTGGCGATCACCTGGCAGGTCTCCGTCAAGAGTCCCAGCCGCGGCAGCCCGCGCAGGAGGGCCAACAGCAGGTGTTGCAGCGTCTGGGCGCCCACGATTTGACCGGGCGCGCCGTGCCGCGACAAGGGCACGTACAAGATGGGTTCGCGCTCAAGCATGAGGCGCAATTGGGGAAACCGAGCGCGCACTTGATCGGCGTCGCCGCGAAACATGGCCCGCAGCACGCCGACGGATCGTCGTTCCCAATCGGCCAGATCCTTGCTCTCGCCGCCGTCGCCGCCGTCGCCGCTGTCGCCGCCGTCGCCACTCTCGCCGCCATCGCCACTCTCGCCACTCTCGCCACCGTCGCCACCGTCGCCGTCGGCGACATGGCAGGCGGCCAGGAGCCAGCGCGCGGCTGACGAGGTTTCGACGCAGGCCGCCACGATCCGCGCCAGCAGCGACTCTTTGAGCAACCGCCGGCGGTCGTATTCGACCAGCGATTCGTGCGTTCCGCGGGGGGCGGGCACGCGGAAACGGTGTATCGCGCGCAGCAGCTTGAACAGTTCGCGCCGGTTCGACACGGCGCGTGAAAACCATCCGCGAAGCATCGCGTCGCGCGCGCGCGTGTCGGTGGCCGACGCCGACATGCCGGAGGCCAGTTTCCAAAGCCGGGCCAACGTCGAAAGAAACGCCAATCGCTGTTCGAGCCGTGTCGCTTCGAATTCCAACTCGAAATCGTTCGCCGCGCTGGGCCCTTCGAGCATGTCGGCATCATGGCCGTCGCCGGTGCTGTCGCGGTAGACGACGTCGTCGTAAGCGGCGCTGAACAAATCCGGGTCGTGCTCCGCGTCCGGCTCGGCTTCGTCGTCGCGGTCGCGCCGGCCGCCCGGCGCGCGTCCGGCGTCGAACTCGAACCGCGGCACCTCCCAGTATTCCTCGGCGTTGGCTTCGAGATAATCGAAGAACTTCACGGTCAGGGGCCAACGTGTGACGGCCGGCCCGAGGCCGCGCAACCATCGATCGGCCAACTCGTGGAACGAGTATTCTCCTTCGACCAGCGGCACTTCGGCGGCCTGTCCCAGCCACTGGATCAAGAGCGCCAGCGCGGCGACGAAATCGCGCTGCTCCAGGAGCGCATCGACGACCAACGCGTACGACTTGGGCGAGGTGAAGCGATCGACGTGCTGGCGCCAGAAGGCCACGTCGCCGGCCGCGGCGCCGGCGCGTTGCCAGGCGCCCAAGGCGTCGGCCACATGCGACGCCGATTCGGCCGCCTCGCGTCCCGATACGTGGGCCACACTCGCCACTTCGAGCGTCGCGAACTGGTCCCACCAGCGCGCTCGTATCTTCATGTCGGCCGCGAGTTTCGTGGCGAGCGGGCCGTCGCCTCGGGCGGCCGCCTCGCCTTCGAGCCTCGCGTAAAGTCCGAACACATGCTCAATCAGATGGATCAACACGTCGACGCGGTGGTCGCGCACGCTGTTTTCCATGGCCGGAAACAAGCTGAACTGGCCCTGAAACCCCAGCACGTTCCACGGATCGACCAGCGCACCGCACTCGATCGCCCGCTGGAGCAGGTCTTCGATTTCCGCGAGCAGCCGCGCGGCGTGGGCAAGCTGCCCGCGGTCGATGGCGTGATGCCCGGCGGTCAGCCGGCCGTTGATCTCGCACAGTAAGCGCGCCGAAGCCACCGGCACGACCTGGGCTTGCCGGCTGCTGGCTTCGGGAAAACCCATCCGCGCGAACAACTGGGCCAGGTGAACATGTTGAAGCTGCACGGCCCGCAAACGGGCCAGGCACTGGTTCAAGTGTTGCCGCGCGCCGCCGAACGGTTGACGAAGCGTCGCCGCTTCGGCCCGCAGTCTCTCGCCGTGCGGCCCCGCGACTCCGGCGAGCAATCGCGGATAGAAAGAGTCGCGGAAGGCGGCGATCCGCGGAACCAGAGTCGCCAAGGTCGTGCCCGAATCGTGCGTGTCGGGACCGCGGCCGCTGACGGCCGAGGCCATCAGCATCGTTCCCGCCAAGACCGCGCCGGCCTCGAACAGCAACTCGTCGGCCGGTAGCGAAACCTGTCCAGCCAGACGCTTGCCAAGGGCCTCGAGCGTCACTTCCTGCAACACGAAGCGGCGGTAGCGCCCTTGATTGTCGATGCGGTGCGGATCCCATTGGCCGAACTGGTAGTTGGGCCGCTTGTTGACCGGATGATCGAAGTCGTAAGCCCGCGGGTCGAGCGCCAGTTCGTCGAGCAAAGCCGGGTCGAAGCATGCCTGCTCCAAGATTTCGGAATCGGTTGCTTCGAGAATCGCCAGGGCCTGCTCGACCAGATCGTGGTACGATCCGCAGGCGACGCCAACTCCCCTCAAGTAGAGGGGGATGGGGCATACCCATTCATGCGCGTAGGGCTCGATCCGTTGGGGGGTCTGGAGCACGGCGACAGGGCGATGTCCCAGGAAGTCATTCAATTGCGCCAGCGCGGCCGGGACGATTCGCTCCGACTCATCCAAGGGGGGCCCCTGTTGGAGCACCGCTTCGCACGCTCGAACCAGGAAGAAAGGGCCGAATAGCGCGTCGGAGCTTTGGTGGCTCAATAAATCGTGATGAAACTCGCGGTAGTGGGGCGACAAATGATCGAACACAAGTCCAATCACCGCTTGGGCTTGCTCGACTTCATCGAACGCGGCCGACGTGCCACGCAGCCGGGCGAGCTGGTCTCGCAGGCGGCAGCCAACTTGTTGCCAGACCCCTTGGCCCTGGGCCGATTCGTCAAGAATCGAGCGGAAAAGGAAATTCGCGTTGCGTTGAAACTTGGGGTCGGCCGTCCCGGACGAGAAGTTCAAATAGCCGAGCATTTCTTGCGCGGCCGCTTCGGATTGTGGGTTGGAACTGCGTGGATCCATCGAGGGAGCCTCTCGTCATACCGATCTGGAACATCAGTGCGGGGTTGTGGTGCGGGCGTCCCGCCTGCGTATCCGGCAGGCAGGCGGGACGCCTGCACCACAAGATTGCCCTTTTGGCGGTTCGTTCGATTTTTATGCTGATTCCAAGGCGGCTTCCGGTTATGATATGATAGAAAGGTTCGTTCGGGTCCGCCATTGGCCGCGGGAGGAATCATGTCGCGAATCGCGGTGGTGTTGTTTGGTATTGGGAGCGTGCTGGCGATCGCCAGTCCCGCTTCGGCCCAGCGTTTGAGAGGCGGGATTATCCCGGAGAACGTCGCCCAGCAACACGGTCTGCACCGGGCCTGGGTGATCCAGGTCGCCGTTGATCCCGGCGTCGGCCGGGTCGACTACGCGGTGCTGAACGACGGCCTGTTGCTGATTCAAACCGATCAGGCCACCTTGCATGTGCTCGACGCCGAAACGCGGCGCACGCTCTGGAAGGCTCAGGTCGGCCGGCGCAGGAGCCCTACGTCGGCCCCCACATGCGGCGCCGAACATGTGATTGCGACCAACGGCGCCATGCTCTACCTGTTCGATCGCCGCGACGGCCGATTGATTTGGGAAAAAAAGCTTGAAAGCGTGCCTAGCGCCGGAGCGGTCATCGGGGCCGGCCGTGTTTACGTGCCGCTGGTGAGCGGCATGGTCGTGGGCTACCGCCTGCCCGAACCGCCGGACGACGAGCACCCGGCCGAGCGCGAGACGTTCGAAAGGGTATTGCACTTCCGCGGCAACGGAATGGCCGACGCGCCACCGATCTTCACCGAGCACTGCGTCGTTTGGGGCACGGACAAAGGCGACGTTTGCGCGGCCACCGGCGACGAGATGTTGGGCAAGTTCCGCTTCCGCTCTCGCCAGGCGATCAGCGCTCCGTTGGCCTACTTTCCGCCCTTCATCTATGCGGCCTCGCGCGACGGCTACGTCTATGGTTTGCGCGACGAACGAGGCCGTAAACGCTGGCAATTCTCGGCGGGCAACCCGGTGATCGAGCGGCCGGTCGTGATCGACGACGCGCTGTACGCGATTTCCGAAACGGGCGACCTGTTCAAGCTGACGCTCGACACGGGCCTGGAGGAATGGTCGGTGAGTGGTATCAGCCGGTTCGTCGCGGCGAGCCAAACCAAGCTCTACATGGTCGACATGGCCGGTCGTCTGGTCATTCTCGACATCGGCACCGGAGCGCGTCTTGGGGCGATTCCAACCGAGTATCTCAAGTTGAAGATCATCAACACTCAAACCGACCGGATCTACCTCGGCTCGCCGTCGGGCATGATCCAATGTTTGCGCGAGCGCGAGTTACTCGAGCCGATCCGGCATACGCTTCCCGAGCTGGTCACCGACGATGAGGAGGCGGGAGACAAGAAGGACGGCGACAAGCCGGCCGCCGAGCCGGACATGGAAGACAAGCCCGACATGCCCGCGGACGACGACGACAATCCATTCGCCGACAAGGCCGCCGCCGCCGCTGGCGAAGAAATGAAGGACGACGAGTAACGCACGCTCGCCGAATTTCTCCTTGTTCCCATGGGTGTTGGTTCGTCACATCCGACAAGGTATAATCGAATTGGCGTTGGTTGGAACGATCAGCTTTTTGTTCAACGACCCTGGAGACGCGCATGACTAGAATTGTCCTTGACGCAACCCTGCGCGATCAATTGTTGGATTTGACCGAGCCCCTCGAGTTGTGCGACGAGTCCGGCACCGTGCTGGGCACGCTCATGCCGGTCATCGACTATGAGGCGGCCGAGCGCGCATGCCCGCCATTGAGCGACGACGAGTTGAATCGACGCAACCAGGGGCCCAGTTACACGACCGCCGAGGTTCTCGCGTACCTGGAGAAACTGTGAACTACCATGTCTGGCGGATCCGATGAGCCAACCGCGTATCGAGCGTGCGATCGTCAGCGTCAGCGACAAGACCGGACTGGCGGCCTTGGCGCGCGGATTGGCCGCGCGAGGCGTCGAGTTGTTCAGCACCGGCGGCACGCGCCGTCACCTGGAAGGCGAAGGACTGGCCGTGCGCGACGTGGCCGACTACACCGGCTTTCCGGAAATGATGGACGGCCGGATCAAGACCTTGCACCCCAAAATTCACGGCGGCATCCTCTTTCGCCGCGACGAGGCGGCCGACCTCGCCGCGATCGAATCGCACGGAATACTCCCCTTCGACCTGGTGGTGGTCAACCTGTATCCTTTCGAGGCCACTGTGGCGCGCGGCGAAGTCACGCGGGCGGAGGCCATCGAGCAGATCGACATTGGCGGGCCATCGCTGGTGAGAGCGGCGGCCAAGAACCACGCGTTCGTCACCGTGGCCACCCATCCCGATCAATACGCCGGCATTCTCAGCGCGATCGCGGCGACCGGCGCGACCACGCTCGAACAGCGGTTTCAACTCGCCGGCGCCGCCTTCGCCCATACGGCGCGTTACGACGCGTCCATCGCCGGTTACTTCGCCCGTCAGGCCGGCGCGCCCGCTGGTCCACGCCAAGCCCAAGCGACCGACGCGCCGCCCGAAACCTGGAGCCTCGAACTCGTTCGTCGCGAGCTGCTTCGCTATGGCGAAAACCCGCACCAGCGTGCCGCGCTGTACGCCGAGCCGAACGCCTCCGGCGCCAACCTGGTCACGGCGAAACAGCTTCAGGGCAAGGAGCTTTCGTACAACAACCTGCTCGATCTCGACAGTGCCTTGGCGATCGTGCGCACGTTGCCGGGCGCCGCCGCGGTGGTGATCAAGCACAACAACCCGTGCGGCGCCGCCTCGGCGGACACGTTGGCCGTCGCCGCGCGGCGCGCGCTCGACGGCGACCCGCAAAGCGCCTTCGGCTCGGTGCTGGCGTTCAACCGCTCGCTCGACCTGGCCACGGCCGAGGTGCTGGCGGAGCCGGGCCGGTTCATCGAGGCGATGGTGGCCCCCGAGTTCGCCCCCGACGCGCTGGCGATCCTCACGACCCGCCCCAAATGGAGGGCCAACGTGCGGCTGATGCGCGTCGGGCCGCTCGAGGTCGAGCCTCCCCGCTGGGACTATCGCCGCCTGGCCGGCGGCATGCTGGTGCAGCAAGCGGACATCGAGGCCGACACCGAAGCCGAGTGGAAAGTCGTGACTCGCCGCGCCCCGACCGACGCCGAATGGGTTGACTTGCGTTTCGCCTGGGCTCTGGTGAGGCACGTCAAGTCGAACGCCGTCGTGTTGGCCAAGGAGCGTACGCTGCTGGGGACCGGCGCGGGGCAAATGAGCCGCGTCGATTCGGTGCAAATCGCGCTTTCCAAGGCCTCCGCGGGCGCCACGGGCGCGGCGCTCGGTTCCGACGCGTTCTTCCCCTTCGCCGATTCGATGCATGCCGCGGCCAAGTCCGGCGTCACCACCGTGATCCAGCCCGGCGGTTCACGCAACGACCCCGAAGTCATCGCCGCCTGCGACGAATACTCGATGGCGATGGTCTTCACCGGCAGACGGCATTTCAAACATTGAACATGCCAACCATCCTCGACGAGATTCTTGTGACCAAGCGGCGGGAGATCGCGGCGGCCAAGGCCGCGCGGCCCGCGTCGTCGCTTGTCGAGCCATTGGCCTCGGCGCCGCCGGTGCGCGACTTCTTCGCGGCGCTGGCGGCGCCGGGTCCGATCAAGCTGATCGCGGAAGTCAAGAAGGCCAGCCCGTCGAAGGGCGTCATCCGCGCCGATTTCGATCCGCTCGTCATTGCGCAAACCTACGAGCGCCACGGAGCAACCTGCCTGAGCGTCTTGACCGACGAGCCGTTTTTTCAAGGATCGCTCGACGATCTGCGCCGGGTCCGCGCCGAGGTGGGGCTGCCGGTGCTGCGGAAGGACTTCATCCTCGATCGTTACCAACTGCTCGAGGCGCGCGCCGCCGGGGCCGACGCCGTGCTCTTGATCGCCGAGTGCCTCGACGACTGCCGTTTGCGAGCCTTGCACAACGAGGCGATCGAGCTGGGCATGACGCCGCTGGTCGAGCTTTACGAGCCGGAAAACCTGCCGCGCGTGCTGGCCGCCGGCGCCACCTTGATCGGCGTCAACAATCGCGATCTGAGGACATTCGCGACCGATCTGGAACACACGCTGCGCATGCGCGATCGAATCCCCGACGACTGCCTGTTGGTCGCCGAGAGCGGCATCCGCGACCGGGCCGACGTCGAGCGTCTCGCGGCCGCAGGCATCGACGCCATCCTTGTCGGCGAGACCCTCATGTCGCGGGCCGACATCGGCGAAGCGGTCGATGAACTGCTGGGAAGAGCGACTCCCGGCGCGCTCACGGAACCGTAACCTGCTCGGCCGTAAAGGGCAGGAGGCGGACGACCGCCACCGCGTCGCTCCGTCAATTGGCGCGCGGGTGCGCCTTTTCGTAGGCCGCCCTCAGATTGGCCGTGCTGAGGTGCGTGTAGATCTGCGTCGTCACCAGGCTCTTGTGGCCCAACAGTTCCTGAACGCTTCGGATGTCGGCGCCGCCGTCCAGGAGGTGCGTGGCGAAGCTGTGCCGGAGCGTGTGGGGCGTCGTGCGGCGGTCAAGTCCGGTCGCGGCAAGGTACTTCTCCAGCAAACGGCCGACACTGCGAGTGGTGAGCCGACGGCCCGATTTGTTCACGAACACGGGCGCCTCGGGGCCCTGGGACTCGCGTGGGTTGATGACGCGGACCTTGAGCCAGCGAGCCAGTGCCTTGGCGGCGAACGAGCCAACGGGCGATAGTCGCTCGCGTTTCCCCTTGCCGCGCACCCGAACGATGCCGGCCGCGAAATCGAGGTCGCCGTCGTTAAGCCCGACGAGCTCGCTCACTCGCAGCCCGGCCGAGTAAAGCGTTTCGAGGATCGCCCGGTCGCGCAGGCCCATCGGCTTGTCGCCCACGGGAGCTTCCAAGAGCGTTCCCAGCTCCACCGACGAAAGGAAGTGGGGCAGCGATCGACTCTTGCGAGGGTTTCGCAGTGGCTTGGCGGGGTTCGTCTCGGTCCAGCCTTCACGCTGGCCGAAACGAAAGAAGCTACGCAGCGAAGCCAGCCGCCGCGCGATGGTGGTCTTGGCGTATCCCTGCTCATGCAGACCCGAGAGGTAGCCGCGCAAGTCGAGTGTCGTCAGCCCGCCGGGTTCCGGCGCGGAGCCGTGACGCTCGGTCAGGTGCGCCGTCAGCGCGTCGAGATCCTCGCGATAGCTCTTGATCGTCAGCGCCGAGGCGTTGCGCTCCACCCGAAGGTATTGCAAGAAACGTGCGATGGCCGTCTGCATGGCCTAGAGAATCTCGTCCGAGTCGGTGGGCAGGGGGAGGTCGAAGCGGCGGGGCCGGGCGTGCGGGGGCGGTGGTTGCGGATGGGCCGCTTCCTGGCGGATCTTCTGGCTCAGGACGGCCGCGTCGTACCAGGTAAAGCTCAACTCGGGGTTCGAGGCGTATCGCCCCAACACCCGCAGCGTTTCGGCGCGGCTGGCGTCGTCATAAAGGAACACGTAGCGCTCCGCGCCTTTGACCAGGGCCAACACGTTGATGTCTTGCGGCACGGCCAGTTTCCTCCTTCCGACGCCGGCCCACGCCTCGCGATCCGGGCCGACCGAGACTTCCCATGGTGCCCTGCGCCCCAGCCTTCTTATCGGCGCAAAGGCAGCCGCCACACCACTCATCGGCCCAAGCCGGCGCGCGGAACGCGCACGAGAACCGATGCGAACATGGTTATCGGCAAAGTCGCCGCGGATTATCCAGTCAAAGATTGGCGTGGTCGGGCACGATCGGCTTCGTGGCGTCGATGCCCAGCGAGGCGAGGCCGGAAATCACAAACGAGATGGCGCAGACGGCGAAGCCGATGTTCCAATTCGGCACTTGGCCCTGCCCGCGGTTGACCCACTCCAAGAGCGGCGGCGAGACGGCGGCGCCGAAGTTGCCCCACATGTTGCCCCAGCCGAGAACCGACCCCACATGCCCGCCGCCGACGTCCTGCATGTAGGCCCATGTGCCGGCCACTCCCAGGTCGGTCGAGAAGGCGACGACCGCGAACGCCGCCGCCACGGCCAAGGGCGAATCGAGCCAGGGAACGACCATGAAGGCGGCCGCCGCCATGAATCGCGACAGCACCAGCGGTAGACTCCGCCCCCAGCGCAGCCCCAGGGCGCGGGTCGCCCGGTCGGTGAGATAGCCTCCCAACAGCATTCCCGCCATTCCCGCGAACAGCACCCAGGTCGTCATCCGTCCGCCCGCCGCGTCGGGCATCCGCTTGGCTTCCTTCAGGTAGCTGGGCAACCAGGTGACCAGGAAAACCCAACCGACGTTGGTCGTGAACTGTGAGACGCACATCAGCCACATGCTCGAGCTGGCAATCAACGGCGCGAAGGGCAGCCCGGTTCGCAGGGGCGGCGAATCGCCGGACGCCGGCCGCCCCGCCGCGATCAGACGGCGCTCGGCCGCGTTCGACCGCGGGTGCCGCTCGGGACGCTCGCGAAACACAAGCCAAAACAGCCCCGACACACCCAACCCGAGCACGCCGTAGCTGAGCATCACGCCCTGCCAGTTTCCGAACGACAGCATCAACCTCGTCGTCAGGTCAGGCGCGATCGCGCCTCCCACGCGCCCGCCCCAGGCGACCACGCTACTGGCAAGGCCACGCTCCGCCAACGGCATCCAGCGGCTCAACAGGGCGCCGCTGGTGGGATAGGCGCCGGCTTGCGCGGCGCCCGTGCTCAAACGGAACACGCACAACATCGCGAACCCGGTCGCCCAGCCCATCAGGGCGGTACACGCCGACCAGCCGGCAATATAGACCACCATCATCGTCCGCGCGCCAAACCGGTCGCCGAGCCAGCCGGTCGGAACCTGAGCGACGGCGTAGGTCCAATAAAAGGCGCTCAAGCTCCAAGCGACCTGCCAATCCTTGTCCAGGCCGAGCGATCGCTTGACGTCGTCGTACTTGAGCACCTCGGCAAGGCAGTTACGGTCGAGGTAAAGCACCACCGCGGCGAGCGTCGTGACGAAGAGTACGCGATAGCGGACACGGGTCGGAGCGTCGTCCGGCCTGGCGCCCGGCCAGACTTTGCGCGGCGACGTTGGTTCCAACGGATTGGCCATCTCACCAATCGACGGCGATCTTGACGACCGCCTTCAGCAAGGCCCCCGTTCCACCCAGGGGCGCGTGGGCGTCGGTGGGAAAGAACACCGCCAGAAAGCCCGGTGGGACGGCGAACCAGCTTTCGGGCGGGTCGGCGTAGAAGGCAATGTCGTTCTCGTCCGAAAACGGCGCTTCGGCGCGTGAGCAATCGCCGCTCGGCTTCCAGCCGATTTCTTCGGCCCCGCCGAGCGTGAGCTGGATGTCGATGTACTTGCGGTGCGATTCGAGCTTCGCACCGGCGCGGCCGCGTCCCTGTTCCCGGTTCATCACCACGAACAGCCGCTCGCCGTCGATCGGCTGCCGCCCGGAGGGCAAATGGTCGAGCGGCTGTGCAAGAAACTCCAACGCCGCGGCAAAGCCGGCATGGAGCGACAAGTAACGCCGCGCGTTGCTAAGACGGTCGAGGATCATGTGGATGGACAGCCTACCTGATTGCGGCGTGCGGTGCAATCGTCATGGTTGGGAGGTTGGGAGATGTTGGGAGATATTCTCCCGATCGTGCTGGCGAAGTGGGGCGCCGGCGCATTACAATCGACTGCCACGCGGAGCGTGGAAACGTGATCAGCGTGGGAACGAGATCAATGACCCATGACCACCCGCATCGCCTTCTTCGGCGGCGTCTACAGCAATTACCTGGCGCTGGCGGCGGCGCTGCGCCACGCGCGCGGCCGCGGTGTCGATGCGATCTATTGCCTCGGCGACCTGGGTGGCTTCGGCCCGTACCCGGATCGCGTGTTTCCGTTGCTCTTCGACCACGGTGTCGTTTGCTTGCAAGGGAACTACGATGATTCGGTCGGCCATGGTCTGGACGATTGCCAGTGCGGCTATACCGACCCGCGCGACAACCACTTCGCTCAGATCAGCTACGGCTATACGTTGAGCAACACGTCGCAGGAAAATCGCCGCTGGCTTTGCGCGCTGCCCAAGCAACTTCGCTTGGAGTTGGGACCGTATCGGGTTTACTTGTGCCACGGCAGCCCGCGGAAGGTGAACGAGTTTCTTTGGGAGTCGACGACCCCCACGCACTTCCTCGACCAGTTGGCCGACGATGTTTCGGCCGACGTGGTACTAGCCACGCACACCGGCATCCACTGGCTGCGCGAACTGAAGCGGGGCGGGCGGTTCGTGAACGTCGGCGTCCTGGGGCGTCCCGAGAACGACGGTCGCACGAACGTCTGGTACACGCTCCTCGAGCACTCGCCGGCCGCCGGACTGACGGTTGAGTTCGTGCCGATCGAGTACGACCATGATCGCCTCGCCCGCGAAATGCAAGCCGAAGGGTTGCCACCTGAATTCCAGCGGACGCTGCTCAGCGGCTGGTGGACGACGTGCCTGGAGATCCTGCCGAGCAAGGAACGGCGGCGGGGAAGGTTTTAGCTTCCCGGCCCACTCGTCATTATACTTCACGCGGCCGACAATGAGATATTTTGCGGGAGAAAGCGGCGGTGGCTGGTGGCAGAGCCTTGGCGATGCCCCGGCTCGATAGCGACCGGGGCATCGCTAAGGCTCTGCCCCAGCCACCGTGAAGTCTATCTAGCGCGCGTGGGCGGGCGGCAAATCCATGATGTCGATCGGCTTGTCGTCGGAGATCAACCGCCGCAATCCGTCGTTTGTCGAGGATGCCAACGTGGAGGTATTGGGCATGCGAATCCGCACCCGCGGCGCGTATTGGGCCCGCGTCACGCGATTTCGCTGGCCGCTCGCCGGCGCACTGTACCCCGCCGGCTGAACCGGGTTGGCTGGCTCGATAGCTTCCGCATCGGGTGCGGCGGCGGTTCGCGGGCTGCGAGCGGGATCGGCGGCGCGCGCCGCCCATCCGCTCGATGAGGGTCGTTGCGAGGCGCGGCCACCGGTGGGAACCGCCGCGCCGTTACCTGGTGATGGGCCGGGTGCGAAGCCACCCGGCGGAGTGTAGGGGCTGGCCGGCGCGGAGTTGTTGGGGACAAAGCCTTGGCTCGACGTCGGTCCTGGGTAGGCGCCCGGCGGGCTAGGGTAATAAGGCGCCGCACCCTGGGCGGGATAGGAGCCGGTGGCCGGGGGAGGCACGGTCGTGCGCGGTAGGAAGGGGTCGTTCGGCCGTTGGGCCGAATGGCACCCCGCCGCCAGCAGCGCCGCGGAGAACAGCACCAGCGGCCGTTTCATCAGACGACTCCTTTTTCCACCGATCGCCACCTAAAACCTGGGGGCGGGAGCATAGCGATTTTCGCACGGGCGTCCAGGCCAGTTTGGTTATTTCCCCGGCAGTTCCCAAACGGGGCTAAAGGGCGATGTGGACGACGCCAAAGCCGCTTCGACGCGCAAGCGGAGCACGAGCGAAGGACCATCGTCGGCAAAATGGGCCGGCGATTCGCGCAGGGTTTTCAGCGATTGCGAGAAATCGCCGACCTCGAAATGCGCGAGGGCCTGTTCGTACCGCTCGCATAGCGCGGGCCAGGTGGGCTCGGCGACGGGCCGCAACTCGTACAGGGTGACCGGTTCGACGATGTTGACAACCCGCACCTGGCAAAGCCGGCGAGTGGCCAGCGAGGCGTCGAGCCGCGCCTGCGTCGCGGCGGTGACCAACATGCCGGCCCGCAGGTGTTTGGTCGCCCCTTGCACGCGGCTTGCCAAGTTGACGGTGTTCCCCAGCGGCCCATACTTGAACTTGCGGCGCGAGCCGGTGTTTCCCACGCGGGCAACGCCGCTGTTGATGCCGATTCCCAGCCGCGTCTCTTCACCCAGGCGCTTGGCCCAGCGCGCGTTGAAGTCGTGCAACGATTGCCACATTTCGACGGCCGCGCGCGCGGCGCACAATGCATGGCCTGGCTGGGCGATGGGCGCCCCCCACATGGCCAGCAGTTCGTCGCCGACGTAATCGACCAGCACCCCGCCGTGGCGGATCACGCAATCGGAGAGCACGTCGAGCACGTCGTTGATCCAGGCCATCGTGCCCGTCGCGCCGAGCTGCTCGGCGATGCGGCTGAAACCGCGGATGTCGGCGAACAACACGCTCACTTCGGTGTCGCGCCCCGCCAGCAAGTCGGGCTGCAACGCGAGTTGCTCGGCCAACTCCGCCGAGAAGAACTGCTCGAAGCGAACGCGCGCCGCGACCGCCTCGCGCTCTTGCTCCATCCGCGCCAAGCCGGCCGCCACGCCGCATGCCAGCGTTTCGACCAGCACCGCCTCGGGCTTGCTGATCCGCATGCCCGCCGACGAACGAGTACCCACGTACCGGTCGCCGTAGAGCGCGCCGATCACGTCGCCGTGACGATCGAGGATCGGCGATGCCACGACGGCCTCGACGTCGGCCAGGCTGTCCCGCATCGCGCCGACGTCGGCCCCATCGCGCCAATAGGTCGCCTTCCGTTGGCAGACGGTATCGAGGATGCGGCGGCTGGGTTGCCATTCGCCCTGCCGGGCGGCCAGTCCGCGCCCCTGCCGCTCGGCCTTCACCATCCAGCCCTTCTCCTCGCGCAGGAGCACGCGGCCCGAATCGAGCCCGACCAGATCGACGACGGCGCCGGCGGCGCGCTCGAAGAAGTCCTCGGAACTGGAGGCGCTCTGCAAGACCCCCGAAACGGTCTGCAGCCACTCGACCAGCGGAACCAAGTCCCGGTCGGCCAACGACGACAGCGGCGGCGCCATGGTCCGCGGCACGCGCGGCGCGACACCCGGCGCCATGGTCGGTTGCGCCAGCGTGTGCAACTCCTGCGACTCGGAAACCAGGGGTTCGACGCGCACCTCGAACAATTCGCGCTCGCCGACCGAGAATTGGCAGGGCGCGAAAAGCTCGCGGTTGGCGCCGGAGGCCACGCTCGTGCCCTCGCGCAGGCGAATGACATTTCTCGTCGAGACGTTGCCGACGCGCACTCGGTCGCCGGCCAGCGGTTCCAAGAGCACGTGCCGCCGCGAGACGCTCATCTCATCGATCCCGGCGATCGGCACTCGGCGGACCGTTTCGTCGGGCGCGTTTTCGAAGAGACGCTCGTCGGAGTCGTGCTGCCGGCCGAGTTCCATGGCGGCGTCGAACTCGCCGCTGTGGAGCAACCGGCCCTTGTGATAGACCATGAACGTCAATTTCGCAGCCACGCCGTCGGCCCTGGTGGGAAGGGTTTCCTTCCTGCCATTCTAAGGGTGTTTGGCGAAAGGAGAAAGCCGTACACGTCTGAGGTCGAAGGTCGCGCTGGCGAAGCTTCAACTCCGACACGCGCGCAAAACATGAACGACGTTTTGCGAGCGCAGGACTCGAAACACGACAACAAGTGGTCCGCCAAATAGAATCCGTCGGCCGCCGTCGCGTGATTCGCCCGCATGTAAGGGATCATTCCGCAGGATCTCGTGGATCCCTTCTGTCGCCTCTGTGATCGCACGCCGCCGGTCGGAATCGGCTGCCATCCATACGGCTGCCAAGTCGTCAAGCGCGGAGGGTTGCCAGATGACGCGGAAAGTCACAGCTTTTCCAGATAGGCGAGAACTTCCGCCGTCGTATACCCCCCGGTTTCCTTTTCACGGCGACGCATCTCTTCTTCCGAGAGCTTGGGCATGGCGCGCTCGACCTGCTCGTAATCTACCGTCGGTACGAAGGTGCCGAGCACTTCTCCCGATGCTGAGCGGAATTCCAATTTCCGCGTGAGGTTCAAGAGCTTGCGTTTCAGGGTCGCATCGACGATGACTTGAGTCATGCTAGTTTCCTGTGGCATGAATGAGCGGCTTGCGAGTCGGTTCCAACGTCACCGCTATTATACCCCGTCGATTGCGACGGACCAACACATTTTCGCGATCACGGGGGCGGGCCGACTCGCCAAGGGGTGCGCAGCACGTTGAGTTGCATCACGAGCTCGTAGTTGAAGGGTTGCGGCGAACTGACGGGCGCCACGGCGGCGACGGTCAAGGTCGTGCGGCGGTTGAAGACCAAGGTCGCGCCCGACGTGAGGTCGACCGTATTGGTATACTGCACGCTGCCCAGCATGTTGGAGAAACCGGTCATCGCGGCCAGGGACTGCGTGGCGGTCACGCCGTGGGTGCGATTGCCCAAGGGCGTGTTCACATGGCACTCGACGGTGGGCACAATACCCGTCAGCCCGCGATTGGTGTTCCGCTTGTAGTAGTACCCCAACCCATAGTCGTTGTACCAGAAGGTCGCGTCGTGGGCCGAAAACGGGGCATCGATCGAGGAAAAGCCGTGTACGAACAGGCCGTCGAAGGCACGCCCGATCGAGCGATAGAACCCCATCCAGGGTTGGATGCTGCCGCGGTGATCGACGCCGTTGATGGTGTAGAGCGGCGTGACGCCCGCGAACGTGGCCGGACCGGTGGGCGTGGTCACGGCTGCGCCGACCGAAAGCACATTGCCGCTGTTCGGTTGAAAGATCAAGGCCCGCTTGTAAAGGAACGTCAGGTCGCCGATGTAGGCGCTGGTGCCGGTCCCGGCGCCGAACGTGCCGATCTGCCCGCCCGGCGCGAAGGGGTCTGGGGCCACGCCCGGATCGACCGTCCAGAACGGGATCCGCATCCCGAACGACGACCGTCCCTCGCCGAACGTGCGTTCGAAGCCTCCCATCTCCTGCGTGAGGCCGGTCGAGTCGCCCACCTGGGCGAAGTAGTTCGAGGTGAAGAAGACGCGGTTGCGGGGCCACGGGCTTTCGTTGTCGGCGATATTGAACGTCCGCAGGTTGAAGGGCGCCGCCAGGTGCCCGCCGTACGGAACGGTGACGCTGACGACCTTCCCCGGAATGATCTCACCGTTGGGCAGGGTGACGTTGGGTGTCGTGACGGTGTTGTTCAAGAACAGCGTGCCTCCGAAGGCGCCGCCGGCCAGGTAGTCGCCGATCATGAACGTGCCGGCCGATTGCGGTCCCGACGCGCCTCCGTACGCGCCGGCAATCGAGCCGAGATCGGGCGCCGCGTCGTTTCGTATTCCGCCCGCGGGGGCGGGGGTTTCACCGGGTTCCTGTTCGGTGGAAGGCCCGATACCGGGCGCGGACGGCGTATCGTTCGTGCTGGGCGCGGGCCTGGCCTTGGGGCGGCGGCAGCGGCAAGGATCGCCGCAACGGCGGCAAGCGTCGCACGCCTTGCGTGGTCGATAGGCCGCGAGGTACGCCGGTGTCAATCGGTCGTCGTCCGTAAGTTCGGGCGTTTGGGCGGAGAGTGCCGACGCGCACGCGAGCATGAGCACCGCGACGGCGGCAGGCATGCGGAATGCGTTCATCGGCGATTTCCCGTCCGGTTCCCGTGTCCAAGGGACGGGAGTTCGCCGCTCAGCGAGAGCCGGTCCATCCCGTATGGTTGTTTTCGGCCGTCCGCGGGAAGCGGATTAAACCTTTCCGAGCGCTTTGTCGCACAGCTCATAGACGTCTTCGAGCGGGAACAGCGGGCCGTCGGCGCCCAAGCGCTCGAAGATCCAGGCCATTCGCTCAAGTTCAGCCCGCGTATCGACCGTGAGGCGAATGTCGGGCCGCAGACCTTGCCAGGTTTGCGGCAACGGCGCGACGCGAAAGCGGCCGGGCGTTTGACGGAAGTAGGGCGTGACGTGTTCGCGGTGCTGGGCGTCGATGGCAAGCCGGGCCATCGTTCGCAGCGCTCCGGCCCGTATCACCTCCGGCACGACATAGGAGAGGCTTTCGATGCACGTATAGTCGGCCCCGATCCGTAGATGCTCGGCGACGATCGCCGCCGTTCGCAGCGGACAATAAAGCGGGTTGTCGGCCGTCGCGCGCACCACGAGGTCGTCGTCGGCCAGACTCTCGCCGGCGGCCACGTACCTCGCGAGCACGTCGTCTTCCGGGCCACGGAAGCAAGCCGCGCCCAACTCGCGGCAAAAATATTCCGTCGCGTCATCCGCCGGCGCGGTCGAGGTCGCGACCAGCACTTCCCACATGGGGGCGCCGGTTTTGAAGGCGGCATGACCCGCCGCTTCCAGCCGTGCGACGACTTGGGCCAGTAGCGGCCGGCCCGCCAAGGGCGCCATGATCTTGCCGGGCAGCCGCGACGAATTCATTCTCGCCTGTATGACGACCCGCACCGTTTCAGTCATCCGCGTCATCCTTGCCGCCCGCTTGGAAAGGGCCACGGATTATAGCGGTCGGCGCGTGTTTCGCGACAGGCCGCGACTCACTACTCACCACTCCACCAACCGCTTGGCACGCCGCCGGCAACCGATTACACTAACATGCCATCGGGGGGTATCCCATTCATTATCTCTCTTTGAGGCAATTGGCATGGCCGTCAAGACGGGCAAAGTAACCGGTCGTAGAGAGGTACACTACGACAGTTACCAGGATCTTTTGAACGACGCCGAGCGGCTGGCCGGCGGGGAGGTCCGCCTGCTGGGCAATTGGTCGCTGGGGCAAATCCTGGCTCACTTGTCGCGGGGGATGGAATTTGCCATCGACGGCATTCCGTACAAGGCTCCCTGGCCGATACGAACGGTCGTGCGGCTTTTCATGCGTCGGCGGATCATCACTCGTCCCATGTCGGCCGGCTTCACGCTGCCGGGCCGAGCGGCCGATTTCCTCGTACCCGGCCCCATCAACACCGACGAGGGCTTGGCCATGCTGCGGGTGGCGATCCAACGGCTGCGCGACGAAACCGAGCGATCGCCCCATGCGCTGCTGGGGGAGATGAGCCTCGACGAGTGGGACAGTTTGCACCTGCGGCACTCGGAGTTGCACATGAGCTTCGTCGTGCCCGTCCAGGCGCCGGCCCGGGCGCCATGACCTCCTCGACGGTTGCCCGACCGCGGTCTAGGATGGCATGGCACTTGGACAATGCGGTAAGGCACCTGGCCCGGCGTTCCGGTGGGGGAGCTCCAACTCTACTCTATCGGCTCCGTCACGACAGCTTCAACCCAGCGAGCCGGCCCCAGGCCGCGGAGCGGTCGACGGTGCGCTTCCACGCGGAGCGTGGGAACGAGGGACCGTAGTCATCACGCTCCGCGTGATGTGGTTTCATCACGCGGAGCGTGATGTCTACGATGGTCGGCCGCGTTGCCATCCTAGCCTTTGAGCGAGCCGCCAGGGCCGCGGAGCGGCCGACGGTGCGCTCCCACGCGGAGCGTGGGAACGAGGGAATCGCGCAACAGCCACCAAAGCAGGCGCGGCTGACGCCGGGCCTGGGCCAGGCAATAGGGAAGATAAGCTCGGCCGTACGGGACGTAAATCCGAACGGGTACGCCAAGCTCGGCCGCCACGTCGAGCGCGGCGCGCACCGGCAGTCCGTAAAGAAGCTCCAGATCGCATGAGGTTCCGCTTGCCCGCAGCCGCTTGAGCGCCTCGGCCGCCAAAGGCGCGTCGTGGCTGGCCACCGCCACATGCCGCGCTCGGCCCGCCAAACGATCAATGACGTTCAAGAAGCCCTCGCGCATGCCGAGCTCCGGCTGCTCGACGTCGCTCCATTGCCCCTTGACCACGCGGGCGATCACACCCCGCGCGATCGCCGACTCGGCGTCGTCAAGGCTCCTTCGCCAGCGGCCGGGCAACGTACAACTCAGCTCCGATCCCGCGCCGGCGAGCGCCGCGATCGCCTGCCAGGTGGCGGCGGCCGTTTCCGGCCCATGGGAATCGAAGTGCAGCCGTACCTGCCGCCGCGCCGCGCGGTGGGCCACTTCACCCAGCAACTCCGGCGAGAATTGCAAGGCGGGCGGCTTGATCGAGAGATACGAGTCGCCGCCCGCCTCGGCGGCATGTTCGGCGCGCCGCGCGGCCAGGGCGTCGAGCGCGGCCAGGTATTGGTCGGCCACGCCGCGCGGCGAGTCCCCTTCGCCGTCCCAAAAGCCCAGCGTCGAACGAAACCCGCGTCCGCCCAGATGATCGGCGACGCGCAGCGCGTCGCCGAGTTCGGGTCCGGCGATGTAGCCGCGGGCGGCGCGCCGAGCAAGCGGCCAAAGGCAGCCTGAAGCGGTTCGCCGCAGGTAGCTCGTCAGCGTTCGCATGCCGCGCGCCCCAGAAGCCGCCGGTATCCCATGGCCGCCGCTTCCCGCGCCAGCGTGGCCGCGCCCCGCAGGTTGGCCGGATAAGCGCGCAACGAGACGCAGGCCCGCTGGTGTTCGGTCCAGACCTGAATCCACGGCTCGACCGTCCCAAGCAACTCGTACCGCGAAAGTCCGGCCGCCACGGCATCCTTGATCTGCTCGACCATCAGCAGGATGCCGGGACTGGCCCGATGGAAGCGCGGATCGTAGCCGATCTTGAGCACCCACAGGGCATCGGCCTGGACCACGCTGATCTGCACGGCCGCCACGTTGCCGCCGATCCGCAGGAAGCCCAATCGCAGGCTGCCGTCGCGCGCGGCGCGGCGTGCGAAACGGCGGTAGAAGGCGGCGCGGGCGGCGTCACGGGCCAAGGCCGTCCCCTGCGCGCCCTTCCAGGAAAGACCCTCGATCTCAAACACGACGTCGAGCAGTTCATCGACGTCGCGCGACGACGGGGCGACGATCTCGCCGGCCACTTCGCCCTGCTCCTCGGCGTGCCGCCGAGCACGGCGAAAGTCGCCGCGGCGGCGCGACGAGAGCCGGCCTTCCGGCGCCGACCAGGCGGCGTCGAGCGGAATGTAGGGGAAGCCGGCCTGGGGACGGACGACGACGCGCCCCCGCCGGCCGTAAGCCCTTTGGATGGCCGCGACCGTGGGCGAATCGGCCGGCAGACGCCCCAGGAAAAGCGGCAATCCACGGCGAGCCAGCTCGCCTGTCAACTCGGCCAAGGCGGCCGCGTCGGCGTACACCAGATCGGCCGGCTCGTAGAGCTTGTAATGGTTCAAGAGTTCCCAGCGGCCGGCCTGAGCCCTGATCAAAGGCGCCGCGGCCAACAGTCGCGCGCCGTCGCACAGCGCGATCACCTGGATTTTCCGCTCTTGGGCCAGGCTCGCGATCGCCGAGCGCAGCCAGGAAAACGACCGCATCGGGTTGGAAGCGGCGGCTGGGCACGTCGTCCAAGCGGCTTCGAGCGCATCGAACTCGTCGAGCGTCCGCGACGTCGTCCAATGCCGCCGGGCCGGCGTGACCTCCGGAATCGTCGTGTTCGGCAATGGGATTTCGACGGTTGCCGTCATGTCGGTCGGTTCACCGCGGATGAATCAAGTCAGGTCTGTAGGGAACGCCCTCCGTGGCGTTCCGTCCATACCAAGCATAGGTCACGATGGCATGTCGTGCGCGCGGCTCAGTTGAACGGCCCGGAGTCCTGGGCGAAGACGTCGCGCGGATCGTGCGGGTAGAAGTAGCGGCCGATCGTGTCGGACAAGACGCTCACGTATTGGCGGCGGAACGCGTCCTCGGAACGGTCTTGGACCGGAATGCCGGCCTTGGGCGGAAAGACGACGTGCGGCATGATCTTGTCGAAAACGATCCGGTCCCGTTCGTCCTCGATCGTCATGTCGAGCACTTTCAGCCGGACCTGCGACTGGCCTTGCCAAAGGGTCTGTCCTTGGCTCAACTCGAATGCTTCCAGTTCGATTCCCAGTACCATGTCGGCTTCGAGGGCGTTGCCGATGTCGGCGAAGTCGTCCTCGCCGCGGCTGTTCTCGTCGATCCAGTTATCGACGTCGCGGGCGGGAATGACCTTGATCCTGCCGCGAAGGTGCGACTTCAGCAATCGGCCGACCTCCGTGGCGATTTCCGTCGCCACGCTGCTGGAACCGAATTGCAAGCTTTGCGCGGGACGGCAGACGATGGCCACCGTTTTGTCCTTGAGCCCGACGTATTCCGGGTCCACGTCGGTTCCCTTGATCAGATAGACGGCCGTGGTCAACATGGTCCGACAACCGCCTTGCGACGGCACGATACCGCCGGCCGCCACAAGGGCCAACAAGTAGCAGCACGTCCGCGAATGAGACCGGTGCATGGTATTTCCTCGTTCCTCTTGAACGAAACTATCGGCCGAAGCTCAGCCGGCAAATCCAGTCGATCAACGTCACCACGACCACCCCCAGGGAGGCGCCCACCAACGCGCGCTCGCTGGGCGGCCGTGTCAGCCAGCGCCCGCGGGCGGCCGAAACCACCAGCCAGGGCCCCGCCAGCGCCGCCACGCCGGCCAGCAAGGCCCCGCCCGAATTCGACGCCAGCGCCGCGGTCCAATTCCCACGCGCCGCATGGGCCCACGAGGTGGTCATGCCGCACGAGGGACATCGCATGCCGAACAGCCAAACGAACGTACACGGAGGCAGGCCGAGTTGCTGGTGCGTGCCGAGCCCGTTCGGGTCCGGCCGCAAGCAACCAGCCACCACCAGGGGCGCCAACCAGCACACGCCCGCCACGGCCAGCAAAAGCCGCCGTCGGACGGAAAACCGGTCGGGCCCGATTTGGACGCTTTGAGTCACGATACGTTGCGGGAAAGGAACGGGAGATTAACCAGATCTTCGCCTGGACGCAAGACCGGTTCAAGCCCCCGCCGGCTGGTGGCAGAGCGTAAGCGATGCCCCGGCTACATAGCGACCGGGGCATCGCTTAGGCTCCGCCCCAGCCACCGTGAACGTCTCATTCTCGGTTGCGGGTGAAGAAGAACTAAACGCCGCCGCGCTTTCGCTTGGCCGCGGCAAGCGGTTTCTTCCTGGCGGCCCGCGTGCGCGCGGCGGCTTTCGTTTCCTCGGCGGCCGCCGGCGGGAGGGCTGCGGCGGTGGCATGCGCCTTACGCTTCACCTTGGGCGCGACGATTGTCGCCACGGCCGGCTCGGCGGCGCGGCTCGGCGAGCGGCGCCGGCGCCCGCTTTTCGTGGCGGCCTGGCCGACTGCGGATGAATCGAGATCGATCCCGAACATGGCGCCCAGGTCTTCTCCGGCCAGGGCGTCGCCTCGCGAGCCCAGGGCGCCGGCGAGGTTGTCGCCCGAGACCGCCTGGCTGACCAGCTCGCCGTGGTCGACGTCGCGGAGCAGAAACAGGAGTTGGGGTTCCTCGTCGAGTCGCGCCGCGACGCCGTAGAGTACGGCGGCGATATGTTTGCACAGTCCGGCCCAGTCGGGGCAACTGCACGACATATGGATTTCCTTGGGGTGCGGAAAAAGGCCGTCCCGCTCGCGCGTCAGCCGCCGCATGACGCCGTCGGAAAAGCGACCGGCCAACAGGTCGAGCAGCGAATCGATCGCTTCCGAGCACTCGGCCTTGATCCGCTTCCAGTCGGCCGGCTTGAGCCGGTCGATCTCGATCTTGACGGTGTAGACCTCCGAGCCGCTGACGAAGGCTTTCACGCGTCCGGGCTGGATGTGCAGGTCGATCACCGACCCGTTGCGAACGTAGGTGCGGCCGCGCGGAAGCCGGTTTTCAAAGTCGCTGTAGCGTTCCAGATTGTCGCACCAGGCTCCGCCCCAGAACGTGCGTGCGATCTTGCGGCCTTCGATATTCACCGGCCGCAGGTCGCGACCCTCTTTCTTCGCCTGCTTCGCCGCGAACTGGGCGGCCTGGGCGCGCCGCTTAGCCACGGGAACATACGGTTTCCATTCCCCCCAGTACATGGTCGACTCCTTTCGTTCGAGACTCCGGCGGCCGCGCCGCGCAGCGCGCAACCAAACGACCACCGCCAGGGTCAAGATAATCCCAAGTCCGCTTTCTTGCCAAGAGCAGCTTGCCGGTCACGATCCGTCGGGCAGTAGCCCAAAGTAGCAGGCACACTCCGTGTGCCGTAGCTTTCCGCCCGCCGACGTCGACTCGCCGGAGGTTACGGCACAGGGGAGGTGCGGCGAAGGCCGTGATTGATGCGGTCGCGACGTCGTGCCGCCCAGGCGGAGGGCCTGATGACCGTTAACCCGGAGTTGATGGCGTCCGCCGATGTGCCCGCGTTCCTAGCCGCTTTTTGAATTCGATGCGCTCATCGCGGTCGACCTCGCGGCTGCGCTCCATCCTGAAACTCCGCTCGAACGCTTTTTTTGGACAGGATTGACCGGATTCACAGGATATGGTCCGACAAATCGCAAAGGATTGCTTTCCATCCTGTTCCTCCTGGTCATCGTGTCTCGCCTTCGCTGGCTGGCCGAAGCGCCTGAAGGAGCTTCACGCGCCTGACCTTACCCCCTATCGCCCGTCTTGCGGGCATGCCCGACTCACCCACCGGTGGTGTAGAGGTGCGGCGAAACGGTCGATTCGACGAGCGAGAGGAAAATGAACACGAACGCCAGGATATGCAGGAAGTCGGCCATCGTCAGCACATGGGTGGCGGCCAACGACGAACTGACGACGTACTGGCTCGCCACAGCGGCGAAAATCGCCCCCACCCCCAGGCCGAACCGCAGGTCGAGGTCGGTGGGCCGGATGAAAAACGCCAGGAATGCGATGCCCGTCGCCACGAACAATCCGAAAACCGGTAGGGGAGTTGTGGCGACGGCTTCGCCATTGACCTGATCGATGGTCTTGGCCAGAATTGCAATAGGGTAAGTGGGACGTTGATCGCGCACAGGAGTACGTCTATGGCCATCTCCCCGGTTCAACCGGCAAGCAAACTGCTAGACAAACGCGCGCTTCAAAAAGCCGTTGCGGATTTGGACGACCGCATGGGTTTTGTCATCGATCCCACGGCAACGGCGGAAAAGGCCCAAGCCATGATGCTGGCGCGAGGCATCCGGCCGGCGGATCGCTTCCTTTCGGCTGATATCATCCGCATGCGCCGCGAGCATGGCGAGGAGTAGCAGCCCGTGGTTTTCCTTCTCTGGGATGCGAGTGCGCTGGCGCAACGTTATGCACCCGAGATCGGGCACCAGACCGTCAACGCACTTTTCGCGGCCGCTTCTCGCGCGCAGATGATCACGACCGTCCTGAGTTATTCGGAGACTTGTGGCGCCCTGGTCCGCAAGCGCAACGGAGGCGCGCTCGACGCAGCTACCTTCTCGGTGGCTCGCTCAGCGTTACGCGCCGAAGTCATTGACGACGCGGATTTCGGCGTCTTGGCCATTGAGTTCGGCGACATGCTTGACGGAATCGACTTGATCGATCGTCACAACCTCAACTCCGCGGATGCCTCGATCCTCATGTCGTTCATGGGTTTCGCTCGATCGCAACCTGTTACGACTACCTTTATCTTGGTCGCCGCTGATCAGCGGCTGCTCCGTGCCGCCCAGGCGGAAGGCCTGATGACCGTTAACCCGGAGTTGATGGCGTCCGCCGATGTGCCCGCCTTCCTAGCCGCTTTTTGAATTCGATGCGCTCATCGCGGTCGACCTCGCGGCTGCGCTCCATCCTGAAACTCACCTCGAATGCTTTTCTTCGACAGGATTGACGGGATTCACAGGATTGGGTCCGACGAATCGCAAGGTAGGGCTGCGCTGGCCGAAACGTGGCCCGCCGCGCGAATCGCGGCGTCGGGCAGTAGCCCAAAGTAGCAGGCACACTCCGTGTGCCGTAGCTTTCCGCCCGCCGACGTCGACTCGCCGGAGGTTGCGGCACACGCAGGAGCGCGGCGAAGGCCGTGATTGATGCGGTCGCGACGTCGACTCGCCGGAGGTTACGGCACACGGAGTGTGCCTACTACATTGCCAGGCCGCACCGGTTTCAGGGCATCGGATCAACCGTCAGCTCCTCACCTGCGTCGCCGTGCGGGGAGGCCGGCGCCAATATGGATTTTCTCGGCGGTTATTGTACAATAATCAACAATCGTGATGCCGGCGCCACGTGCCGGAACGGACAAGGCCGCGATCAGTCGTCTCGAAAACGGCGTTGCCTCGAACCCGACGCTGTTGACGTTGCTCTCGCTGGCCAATGGTCTCGGCAAGCGGGTCGTGGTCAAGCTGGTCGACGACCCCGCCGCGAAACGCAGGCGGACGGGCTGATCCGCACCGCCAAGTCAATACGTCGAATTCAACGTCGAATTCAAGACACGCTGGATTCAGCTAACCCATTTCCCAGACGAGCCTTGCGGTCCACGGCGTTTGCGGCAAATGCCTGGGTGTCTTAATCCGGCGTGGGGGCGGCGTGTTGGCCGACACCGCGCTCAGCCATTCTTTTTCACTCGCCCACTAGCTTCCGGGTACGGGGCATATATACTTATGCCCGGGTCCGACGCCCCCGCTGTTTCGATCGATGAAACGCGCCGCCCCGTTGAGCGTATTTCGCGGCCTCGGAATAGCGCGATGCGGCGGCGATTGAAATCCGTTGGGTCGTCGGCTCGAAACGGCTGCGCAGCGGTGGATAGGGCGCCCTGGGCCAAAACGGAATCTGGTTTCTCTTTTGCGTGTGCGTTTTTTCTTTGCTACATTGACTTCGGACGTGGCATCGTGGACTAATCAGGACGACTCAACGCCGCCAGTTTTCAGCGTTATACATATGGTCAAGTGCCCAGCCTGCGACCTCGAATCGTTGGACTCCGAGTTTTGCGATCACTGCAACTCGGAGCTAGACGAGATTTTCGCGGCCAACGACGCGCCGCCAAACTCGCTTGAATTGGAAGGCGGCGAATCCGTCGATTGTGCCGGCTGGGGCGGCTCTTGGCCCTCTGACCCATTTCAAGGTCTCGTGGTGACTTCCTCGGATGGCCGAACGCACCGCGCTCACGGTTTGAACTCGAAGCGTTGGGCCGAGTTCCAGCCGATGGTCGAGCAACGGTCACAAGTCGAACTTCCCATCTTGCCACGAATCAAAGTCGTTCCCGTCAACGCAGGGGCGATCGTGCTTGCCGAGGCGGGGCAGGGAGGGCCATTTACGTTGAACGGCCACGGGAGCGACCCCGCTTGGCGCGAATGGGTTTCGAGCGTGGCCGCCCTCGTCGATGCCTGTCGAACACTGCACTCGGTGTTGAAGCCGTTGCACGACCGCGACCTCGTTTGGCTGAACTTCGACCCGGAGCAGCTCGAGGATGCAGGCGATTGCATTCGAGTCACCAACCTCGATTTGGCGGTTTACAAGGCATACGAATGCCCGGCGTCGATCCGCATATCCCCGCGCTATTCTCCACCTGAGGTATGCCGATTTCGCGGCGATCAAATCACGTCGGCGACCGATGTATTCCACATGAGCATGTATGCCTACTATTGGCTGGCGGGCCTGCTGCCGAGTGGTTTTCCAGGTCGAGGCCTGGAAGCGTTCGATTTCGAGTTTCCGCCGCTCAGGATTTATAAGCCCAATTTGCCACCCGGCATCGCTCCGGTGGTGGAACGCGGACTTCGGGTAGATCCGAAGTCACGATTTCCGTCAACGCAGGATTTTTTGGCCGACCTCGAGGCGGCAGTCTGGCGCGCTGGGGTCCGGTACGTCGTAAGTGCAAAGGTTCGGCACGAAATCGGTGGCTTGACGCGCGCCGGCCGCGCGAAGACGGCAATGGGGTCTGCGAACCAAGACCAATTCGCCGTCTTCACGGTCCCGGTAAGTGGGCGCCCCCATGCGGTCGCGACTCAAGGCATTGCGCGGCGTATCGTCACGGCCCTCAACCGATGCGCCGACGGGTTCAGGCTGATTTCGAGAACAGTACGGCGTGCTTTGCCCTCCGAAGCGATCGAACGTCCATTCGAGGCGCCGGCGGCGCTTGTATGTGTGCTCGACGGCGTCAGCACTGCTCGTATCGGGAGCGGCGAGAGGGCCAGCCGCATTGCCTGCGACGCACTGGCAAAAACCGCGAGTTCTGAGTTGGACCTATCTACGCGAGCCACCATCGCCGCGTCGCTTTCGCGGTGCTTTGTTGAAGCAGGGACGGAAATCGTCCGAACGGCCATCGACCAAGGCCAACTACCCCCGGACTTTCGCGAGTCCGACGTAATGAGCACTACAGCCGTTGTCGGTTTGCTACATGGCAACGTCCTGCACATTGCAAACGCCGGAGACAGTCGGGCATACCTGATCGAAGGGCCTCTGGCGGAACAACTCACGGTGGACGGCGATGTTCGCTCGACGACTCTGGCGGCGCCAACGCCCCCTGAACACGTCCGAGACATGGGTGTTGAGGCGAAATCATTGCGCTGCTGCCTGGGGGCCTGCCGCCGCGACCCGAACGGAGCCACGGCGACCGACGTTGAGAGATCGACGCCGCAGATTGCCCATTGGCCTCTTCGCCCAGGTGATGTGCTCGTGCTTTGCACGGACGGTCTGGTCGAAGAGGGCGTATTCCTCGGACCGGACGAGGTCGCGGCGATCGTCCGCGACTGCAGGTGCCTTTCTGCTCAAGCGATCGCTGAACGGCTTGTCGACGCCGCGGATGCGCTTCAGCGATTGCCATCGGTTGCGGAGCCGAATGGCTTCGGCGACAATATCACGTGCGCGGTCATCAAGGTCATTGGCGATCCGCCACCAACGAAGGAGAACGGCTGATTATGGCTGAAGAATTCATTCTCGACTGCAAGGTCGACCAACCGCACGTGCTCGCCGGCAAGTCCGAGGACTTGTACGCCCTTGTCACGATCAGGCCGAACATCGCCAAGCTTGGCCCGTTGCTGGAAACGACGACAGCCACCCCGTTACCGGCGCATCTCGTCGTGGTCGTCGACGTGAGCGGTTCAATGAATTCGCTCATTCGCGACGACCCGAACGCGCGCGTGGTTTCGCGGGGAACCTCGGACGGGCGAGACGTCACATTCGTTGAGTCGTCGGTGCCCACCCGTCGCGAAGTAGCCCAACAAGTGGTCGAGCGATTGGCGGCGCAGATCAATGCGAGCGACCGCATGACGCTCATCGCATTCGACCATCTTGCTTACCCATTGGCGAGTTGCGTCTCGGGCGCCGACGCGCGCGACCTCAAAACTGCGGTGGCTGAGCTCTCGAATGCGGGGGGCGGAGGAACATCGATGGGGCGTGGGTTTCAAGCGGCAATCAACGCCCTCGGCGCGGCGCCGATCGCGAACGGAACGTCAAAAGTTGTTGTGCTCACCGACGGAGAGGATCAAGAGCCCGAGTTTGCTGTCGCACAGGCGCGTGTTCTGGCAGAGGAACATCATGTCCCGATCCATGCGTTCGGAACGGGCGATTGTCGCGGCGAATTTCTGACCGAGATCTGCAAAACCACGATGGGGGGAAAGTTCAGCCATATCAAGGACGACACGGACGCCGAGCGGGATCTCGGCGCCGTGCTTCAAGCCCAGAAGAACATTCTTGCGACGAACGTGACTCTTTCCCTCTGGCTCTCCCCTGAACTCTTCGTGCGCGAACTATATCGCACGAAGCCCGAGGTGCTTTACGTTGGCTCCATGAGCCCTGACGCCAGCAACTGCATCGTGCTGCCTATCGAATACATGGAGAAAGGTTCTTCATACGAGTTTCTATTTCAGACAACGTTGCCGGCGCGGGAGGCGGGCCGCCGTTTCCGGATTGCAAAGGCGACGTTGACTTACGATATCCCCGCGTTGGATGTCACTCAACAGAAGTCCGAAGCGAACATTGCGGTGGAATATACCGTTGACGCTGAGCGCGCGATGCTGCGAATCGGTGAAGTTCGTCGCGTCATCGCCCAAGCGGAAGTCCAACGCCAGGTCTTGTTCCTGCAGAGTAAAATAGATGCACTCAATGCCGGGCGAGGGACCGAGAAGGACAGGACGGCGGTGGCCAAGTTGATTGACCTCCTGATCGGGAAATACGAAGACTTCTCTGACCAGGCGAATGCCAATTCCTATCGCAAAATGCGCGACGAGTTCCTGGCAAAGGGAACGATCTCGCAAGAAATGCTCAATCGGTCGTTGGCCGCGTCGTCCAAGGTGGAAGAAGCCGTCGGCGTCGTTGACATCGATGATTTTTGAAGCTCGACACCTCGTCGAACGCGAACTTTCAACCCAAAGTGATCCCCATGGCAGCTCTGGCGTGCGTAGTCTGCGGCGAGCCTCATGCCGCGGAATCGAAATCCTGTTCGTTGTGCGGCACGTCAATCTCCAACGAAGCCAACAGCACAACCGTTCCGGCAAGCCCTGCGGAAGGCCCCTTTGACGCCGCGTTGGATCCGGCTGATTCGTCAAGTGCTGTTTCGCCGCAGTCGGTGTCAGCGGAAGAGGGGCCGCGGGCCGGTGCTGCGAGCGGGAGCCGTGTGTGCCCTGACTGCGACATGACTTATGGGTCGGAATACGCCGACAGCTTCTGCGTTTGTGGCGCTGAACTGCAGGCGCGGGATCTCGCGTCGAGCAATCCGCCAATTCCGGCTAATCCGCCGGCCGTCGCGCCAGCTCTAGCGCAGCGGCCTCCGGCTGGCAGCCCGTGCCTCGTTGTGTATTCCAAGGATCGGCAACCACTTTGCTACCACGTCTTGAACAAGGATGTAGTGATGATCGGGCGCAGTGATCCGGTACGCGGCGATTTCCCGGATCTTGACCTCGCAGAACTCGTTGCGCCGGAGGAGGCCCGTCGGATCTCCCGAAAGCACGCCATTGTATTGCGATCAAGGGAATCCCAAAGCTTCGTCCTTCGGCCGTTGGCCAAGAATACGGGTACTCAGTTCGAACGCGTACTGGCCGCTGACCTTGTTGATTATCCTTTGATCGATGGGAGCCGACTCGTCCTTGGAGGAATCGTGCGGATCAAATTTGAAATTATGAAATAAGTCGTTCAGAGAATTCTCCGCTCCTCCTTCGATTTAGAACGACGCTTGCGTATGGCACGACGTTCAAGCCAAGAGTTGAGCGATTGGCGGGAATTCGACTACCGAAACCGCCGGTTTGTTGAAGCCAAGGTTCCGCGCGGCGCGAACGAGGGCCAAAAATATACCGTGGCTAAGCGCGTCGCAGAGCGATACGAGGTCAAATCGTTTTTTAAGTCGGGAGGCTGTGGTCTATTGCTGAACGGGCTCGATCTCCAAACCGGGGCCGAGGTTTTGATCAAGACAACGCTTCGTTACGACGTCGCGTTTGAAATGAAAGGGCGCGACCGCGAGAATGTCGCGCGGAAACTCAAGGGGCCACGACAGCAGCTTCAGATCGAGCGACGTATCCTTGTGCTGCTCAAGAACGAAGGTTGCAATGCGGTGCCCAACCCCAATGATTACGTCTTCGATTGGAACCCGAGTCTTGAGGGACCTCATATTGACGTAGGTGGGTCTGCCTGGAAGTACGACGACGAGTCGATGCTTTCCTCCGAGCCGTACCTCGTGATGGAGCACATTACCGGCAGAACGGTCGCTGATCTCCTTAAGAAAGAATGCTCGCATGGCGTCTCCGAGGAAAGGGCATTGCTCATAATGCAACAAGTCAGCAATGTCTTGCGTGTGTTGCACAGGCCATTCACAATGCGCAACGCTGCCCGTTGGCAGATAATATACCAGGATTTGAAACCAGAGAACATTCTTGTCGGGCCACACGACCAAGCGGTCGTTGTCGACATGGGCGGTTGCTTTCTACGAATCAATGGCAACCCGAGGGCCCTCGGCGCCAGAACGTCGGGGTACGGCGCGCCGGAATGCGACACCGACAAGGATGGACTCCGCTGGACCGCGGCAGTCGACTCCTACGCTTTTGGCAGCACCGTGTACCACATGCTGACGGGCGTTGAGCCGGCGGAGTTCATGCAGTCAAGGCTCGGAGACGCGGGGCCAAAAGCTGTTCCGCCCGACCGATGGAATTGGGACCTGCTCAAAGGAAAATGCGGCCAAAGCACCTATGACTTCGTCCAACGTTGCCTCGAGGGGTCGCCTGCTGCGCGGCCGCGTGACGGGCAGGCACTGTATGACGAAATCGAGCGATTGCGGAGGTGACCGTGAAACTAACGCCTGGCGCGCGCCTGCACGACCATTTGCGCGTTGAAGGAATCTCTGACAGTCCTGACGGGGTTGTTTCGGGCAATCAGCCGATCTACACGGTGACGGGCACGATCGCCGAAACGCCCTGGCACGGCCTTTACACTGGCAAGAAGATCTTCCGCAACTTCAAGTTCGAAGAAGGGCGGCCGGAAGAAGCCGATTTAGACGAATGCCTCGACGTATTGTTGAAGTCCATCGTTTACACGCGATGCGACGACAGGGAGTACGTCAACCTGCGCCGCGAACAATCGCGCTTCGAGGCAAAAAGTGTCCTCGGGATCCGCGAGACAAACCTGTTGCCGGAGCCCCTCGACGTCTTGAGGCTGCGAAACGATCAGGACCAATTTTCCTTCCCCCGCTCCGGCCGGCTCATCGACAAGGAGCCTGTGCTGGTGTTCGAGAAGATCCACGGACAAGACTTGGCAACCTGGAAGAGGGTCGTGCAGCCGTCGCCGCGCCGAGTATTGCAATTGCTTGCTCGGCTTCTGCAATTTATGCAACAGATGCATGGAAAAGGACTCGTGTTGAACGGCCCTTTCCCGGCGGCGATCTGGGTTGACGAAATGGACGGCCCGCACTACGTCGCTTCCGAGAACATCGTCAACGGTCGAAGCGACGGCGCCTGGCGGGTGATGTTCCCGCCGGAACGATATGCCGAGGGGTTTTTCCCACCCGAAGTGCGTGCCGCTGGCGGCCGTGTCGACGAGCGCTGCGACCTGTTCGCCTGGAGCTCATTGGCGTACTTCCTGTTGACGGGGGACAATCCAGCGAATTGGCAACGGACGTCTGCGGCGCGAGATGTACCGTTCCAACGCGCCCATTTTCAGCGACTTCGCACGGTCCTTCAAAATCTGCCGGCTGTCGACATCGAAGGAGTTGCTGCGTCGCTCGGCGTTGGGGGCCGGCGGTTTGTGCGGAGTTGGCCGGACAGCTTCGTCGACGTCATTGAAGCGTGCCTGGAAGCGAATCCGGACGACCGGCCCTCATCAGTCACCACGATGAGGGAGTGGTGGGCCAACGCTCCGCCAAGTCCAATCAGTTTCGCCTGGGCGATTCCTCTGAATGATGGCACCGTCGAGGTCCTATATTCTCTGGAAGGCGTTCCGGCGAGTGCGCAAGTAGTCGTGCGCTGCGCCGTCGGTGTTGCGCCAAAACAGTACGGCGATGGCGCACCGGTGGCGGAGGCGCGCCCCCGATGGCGGGCCGCCGGCGTCGGGCGCATTGTGATCAGTCCGCGTCTGCCTCGCCCTAGCGGCGGGTTCGGCGTTTTCTATGCCGTATTTTCCAAAGTAACGGTTGACGGTGCAACAGCGTTTTCCAAGCCCACGCTGGCGTCTCAGATCGACGCCAGTCGGACGAAAGAAGTGCTCTCACGAATCGAACAGATGCCGGGTGCGATGGAGGACCCCGATCAGTTGCTCAACGCAGGCGACCTCCCGGCGGCTTTGACGCCGCTGGTGGCAAGCCAGGTGCTCGCCGGCTTGGCGACCGTGCTGCTCGGTTCACGGTGGGGACGAGTAAGACGCTGGGGCATTGCTCTTTTGCGAAACCGCCTCCTGGATTCGATGGCGCCGGCCGAGATTGAGGAAATCTTGTGGCAGTTGGCCCTGCGTGACTCGCGGTTCGACCTGCGGCTCGCGGCCGCGTCCGCCCTCTTGCGGGGCGAACATGCTCCACAACCGGAGCTACTCATCCGTTTGGCGCGCGCCATGGTGGGCGAGAATGTCGATGCGCAGATCCGTGTCGTCCGCAGCCTTCAGGGGTGCGACGTGACACCGCAGGCCATCAACATTGCGGTCGCCATGCTGGAGGGAAACCGGCTCGTCCGGTGCCACGAATGCCAGCAGGACGTGCGCGCAGCGCAAAGAGACGCACATCTGCAGACAGAACATGGCTACGTCCTCCTCGACGATCGGGTATTGCCGCTTGGCGACGCGCTAAAGGCGCTCTGGGAACGCATGTTCGGCGCCAATGACGTCGGTTCGGCGCGTCGCCTTGCCGAGTTGTTCACCGAACGGCGCGGCAAGAACTCCCTCGATGCCCTGGGTGCGGCTTTTGTGGCGCAATTCAGCCTACGATGGCGAGCAAATGGAACAAGCGTAGCCCCGTCATCCCGTGCAGGTCGCGAGACCCAGTTTGCGCATTGCCTGGATGCGCATGAGCTGCTGCGGCGGCTTTGCACGCGGCTCCTTTCACACGACCTGCCCGAACTGCGCAGCCTAGCGCGTGCCGTGCTTGTCCCGCATTTCGCGCGTCGGCTCTCAGCCGAATCCGTGGCCCCCGGAACGTTTCGGCAATCCGTCGACGCGTTGTGCCCTCGGGATGGCCCGATCGTCAAGATCGAGGCTTGCCGCCAGCTTGCCGCGGCCGGCGCGTCGGCCGCGGCCGCGGCGCTGAGTGAACGCGCCCTGGAGCTCGACGTCGAGATAGCGTGCCCGATTTGCGCGAAGAATCTGCCTCGTCGGGAGCTTGGGCGGCATACTCGCCTCGACCACGGCGTGTACGAGTTCCGCGGATCGCGGTACGACTTGGAACAAATCAAGTCTCGCTTGTTGGCCTTGGTTTTCGGCGAGGAGCCCGATCCTGACGCCGCGCGAACCTTGTTCGACATCTTCGACGAGCAGCTTGGATCCGAACCGGCGGTAAAACGACTCGCGGAGGTTGTCGGGGCCACTTCGCGGGCCGCCCACTCCGCGCAGAACCATCACCTACGCCTGCCGGCGGCCGCGCGTTCGTTGGCGATGCTTTCACGGGCGCCTGAATTGGCCGAACTGCTCCTCGCGGGTCGCGTCGCTGACTTGGGTATTCTCATTTTTTCAAACCTGGCCACCGCCCCAGGTGACGCGGCGATTGGCCGACTGGTTCATTGTTTGGGAGAGCCGAAAATACCAGTGGCGTGGCGTTCGGATGCCCTCGCGGCGTTTCTGCGGTTATACGGCGACTCGCATCTACAATCTCGGAACGCCGTGCTGCAACTCGCTAACAGCGCGGGAGCCCCCGAGTCGGCGGTCAAGCTACTCTACGAGGTTAAGAAGATCGTAGGAAAATCCGCCACCCTCCAGAGCGTTTGCTCGGAGATGGAGCGATCCATCGTGGTGAAGTGCCCGAAATGTGAGTCTACGGCGGCGCTGAGCGAAATGCGCAAGCACATCTGGCAGGTTCACGCCCTCGTCCTCGATGGCCGGCTAGCGCGTAAACCGTGGGCGTTCGTCGAGGCATGCATCGACGACTACCTTGGCGACGGCGACACTGAGCGTCTCCGACAAGCGAAGGAAGTGGCCAGCCTCGTGGATCCCGTTGACGGTTCGGCGCTGCTGGCACGCATGGCTTTACGGCGCGGGGCCGGCGACGAAGAGTTGATCGCTGCCTTGGAAGAGCGCGCGGCGAAAGTTCACGCCTCGATTTGTTGCTCGTGCTTTGACCTCGTGCCCTCGCCGCGCGACGCTCCGGTGATGCGCGTGGAGGCACATGCCGGCGGCTCGCTGACCTCCGACGCGTACTCGATTGCCGTCGTCCCGTCAAGGCTTCGTGTCGAGTCTACGATAAGGACGCACGCCGGATCGCCGGTTCATGAACTCGCCGCTAGCTGCCGCACAAAACTCGGCGCCGCCCTGCTTGCCGCGTCCGCACCCCTGGTAGGGGCGTTCCTCCTGCTTCCGATCGTGGGCATGTCGCATTTCCGTGTCATGCCTTTCGCTGTCTGCATGGCCATTGCCACCGCCGCTACGTTCCTTGTCGCGTGCATTTTATATCGGCCGAAGCTCACCACAGGCGTCGATGTCGCGTGGCAATCGATTGTACCGCGACTGCTCGACGCCGAGGACGACCGCGTCGCGAACGCTTTTATCGGAGGCTTAGCCGTCGCCAGCATAGGGCGGGGCGCTGCGCGGCCGCGTACCTCGGTCGTCGATCGTGCCATCGGCAAATACACTGACTTGGTCGTGAGGAGGAAGGCTGCATATCCGTACCTTGGATTCCTCTATCGACTCGCTCTCGTTGACGGAATCCAGTTGCGACACGATGCCGCTGTCGTCGAACTGGTCCGGCGGCTTCTCCATCGGTGCGTCGACGGCGCCATTCCGATCGACTGCCTCGACGGTGCGACGGAAAATGGCGGGCTGCTACGACCCATGCCGCCACGCTGCATGCTTGCGCTAAAGTGGGCCATCTGCGACGCGTACCTCGCGGCGCGCTACTCTCCAGCCGATATATTAGCGCTTTGCGAGCGATCAGCCACTATTCGTACCGTGCTCGCCACAACTCCGACGACGACCAAATCGGTCATTGCGAACGTCGCCGCGATTCGCGATGTGTGGGAACGTCACACAGCGAAGAGATCGCCGGTTCCGGCGGAAACCGTCTTCGACCTGATTCAAAAAGGGGATCTTACCCAAATCGAGCGGTATCCGGATCTCCTCGCCGTCTCGCATGACCGCCTGATTGGGATTGTTGAACGCGGCTTGGTGTTCCACGGCAATTTATTCACTTCGCGACCCGAAGTTTCATGGCGTCCGGTCCATGACTTCGTTCAAACCGGTTGGCAGTACCAGCGAAAGGATGGGGGCCCCGACCGGCGATTCAATCCTAATCCTGCGGTCGGGTATCAGAAGGTCGTCGGGTTTGAACTGTCCGTCGCCGGAAAGACCTGGTCCTATAGTTCGTCGCCCGAGCGATTGGCACATAACCTCAACATTCTGGCCGACATATACTTTGGGGCTGTCCAGCCACTCGCGGCGCAGCTCGCGAGTCAACCCGCGCGCCGTACTCAAATCGCGGGGCCCGAGAGTTCCAAAGCGCGATGTCCGGCGTGCGGACAGTTGGTTCGCTTCGCGGAAGGCCGTACCTCGACGCCCGCGGACGACTTATTCGATGACCATCCCGTCGGAGCCCACGCATGAAATTTGGATTTCGCAAGCCGTCGCTGCGGAAGCGGATCGCGGCGCGGACGTCGTGGAAGCGGTTCGTTCGGCACAACCTGGGCCTCAAGGCGCCGCGGGGCTGGGGATGGCTGACGAACCCGGGCCTATGACCGCTGCGCGGGATACCCCGTGAACGGGGCGGTTCAAAACGCTCAATCAAAAAACCAAGAGACATTCAAGGCGTTTCCAGGATCTCGGGCCAGTCAGCGGCTTTTGCCGCCCTGCGGATCATTCGGTCCAGGCGTTCGAGATCGGTGATGTCCTCCAATTGGGTTTTGATGAACTCGTTCGCCGGGCCAAGCCGTTCCTCACCGACGAGCAGGATGTCCTTCTTCGCCTGTTTTTCCTTGCCCTCGTCGAGAATCATCAGATACGTATCGGATTCTTGCATCACACGAACTCCTCGAAAGATCCTTGCAGCCACATCACGCTTCACGCGCAGCCCCATCAACAGAAGAGAGCTCGTCGATCCTTTTGCTTGGAAAGAATGCCCGGCTTGCCGCCGACGAGGCAATCACTCCGATTGCGGTTGGTTGGCGCCAGCATAGCGCGCACGGCTGTGAAAATCAAACTCGCGAGCTAAACTTCTGGGTGACAGCCAGGGCCCGGTTCGAGGGTCATCGGGCGCACAGGGCCCAGTTGTTGGGCCACGCTGATATTGACCCGCCTTCGTCCATGGGTCACGCTGGAAGACGTCGCCCGACACGCCGCCCCAGTCGATCTCGCCGGCGAAGCCCTTCGCCATTGGGCTGTGAAGTAGTCGCCTTGGAGCCAAACCATGAAATTTGGTTTTCGCATACCATCGCTACGGAAGCGGATCGCGGCGCGGACGTCGTGGAAGCGGTTCGTCCGGCACAACCTGGGCCTCAAGGCGCCGCGGGGCTGGGGCTGGCTGACGAACCCCAAGAAGGCCCTCTACAACCGCATCTACCGCCGCACGACGTTCGGCGTCGAAGACCTGTTCAAGACGCGCCGCCGCCGTTCTTCGGCGGGCTGCCTGGCCGTGTTGCTCGCGGCGCTGGCGCTGGTCGTGGTCGCGGGTGCCCCGATCGCCGCGCTCCAAAGGTTTGCACCGCGGCTCGGCCACCGTGCTATTTTGCCGCGCATGAGTTTTGGGTATCATTAAGTCGTTCGACTCGTGCAACGTAACGGAAGGAGAATATCATGGCCCCCCAAAAATACGCCGTGGAAGAAGTCACCGACCCCGCCGAGGTGACGAGGTTTAATGCGCAATACGAGCAAATGCGCCGAAATGCCGATTGGCTCGAGGCTCATTGGGACGATGTTCTTCCGCAGGCGCATGGTAAGTTCCTTGCCGTTGCCGGGCAAGAGGCGTTCCTCGGTAACTCTGCCGACGAGGCCTGGGCCTGGACCGCCACCGCACACGCGGAGGACCTCGGTGCCTTAGTTCAGTACGTCCTGCCACCGGGAGGGCCGCGGTTCTATGCGAATCGACGGTGAGTGGAGTCTCTTCAGCGATGGCGCGACGCGACCCGTATTGATGGCGGAAATTGCGGGTGGGGACGGCCGCAACGTCGGCCTTCGGATGCTTGTCGACAGCGGTGCCGATTGCACGGTCCTCAGCGCAGATCTTCTGGCGCGGCTCAATCTGCCGAGCCACGCACCGCCGCCGGATACGCGAATACAAGGCATCGGCGGTGAATGCCAGTATGTGGTGATACACTCGGTCCTCGAATTCAAACGGAACGACGGCGGACCGGCATGTGTTCGTGGTGAATTTCTCGCACTCACCGACCCGCTCGCCACGGACTTAAGCGTTCTCGGCCGCGACGTGCTCGACAATTTCGACCTGATCCTCAGTCGAAGTCGCGGAGAAGTGCTCTTGTTGGCGCCGAGGCACCAATACCAGGTGACGTGGGTTTGATCCTAGGTATTGAGACCGCGTCGCGGATGAAACCAGCGCGGCGGTGAGAATCAAACGCGGTGAGAATCAAACAGTTGGGCCGAAATCGCTGCGCGGCCCGCTCGGCGGTTGAATTCCAGGGCTGTCGGACGCACTTCGCCATTGGGTTGTGAAGTAGGCGCCTTGGAGCCCACCCATGAAATGGGGTTTTCGCAAGCCGTCGCTGCGGAAGCGGATCGCGTCGTGGAAGCGGTTCGTCCGGCACAATCTGGGGCTCAAGGCACTGCGGGGCTGGGGCTGGCTGACGAATCCAGCTACGATGGCCTGAATTCTTGCGAATCCAGCTACGATGGCCTGAATTCTTGCGAATCCAGCTACGATGGCCTGAATTCTTGCGAATCCAGCTACGATGGCCTGAATTCTTGCGAATCCAGCTACGGTACGCGGATCGGCGCACGACGTTCGGCATCGAAGACCTGTTCAAGACTCGGCGCCGCCGTTCGTCGGCGGGCTGCCTGGTCGTGTTGCTCGCGGCGCTGGTGCTGGTCGTGGTCGCGGGGGCGTGTTTGGCGGAGATTTCCAGCCGCGAAGCGGCGACAGAGTCTAGCCTGGGGCTTACGCCCTCGTTGTTCTACACATCTTTTGATTGCGGGTGGTGAAATGGGGGCGTTGGGAAATCCCGGTCTCTTCGTAAGATGCCAGGGGCTTGCCCCCTGGAGTTTCACGTTGGTTTC